>JGI994J12354_10000133_pt1 | contig 67856 bp, 68 predicted proteins | sample IntmicLarv3ML3BL_FD_12354 | JGI IMG/M metagenome (IMG submission 12354) | reverse complement strand
GGTTGGCAAACCTAATCTATTATATCAAAGGAGAATTTTTTATCATACTCATAGCCCTTGGCTTTTCAGAACCACTCGCATAGCAAGTGGTTTATTTTACAATTAGGTTGAGTGGTCTTCTCCCACTCAACCTGTCTTAGTAATTATCTTACCACCTCTTGAATCACCCTAGCAGCATTTTTATATGTAATCTTATCAATTTCTTCAGAGGTGTATTTTTCAGCTTTTAAGGCTTCTATCAACTTTATGTACTCACTGGAATCCTTGATTTCACAATTACCTGTAAAACCGTCAAAATCGCTTCCCACCGCAATAACATCTATTCCTGCAACATTTTTGATATGATTAATGTGAGTAACCATTTGCTCCACAGAACCTTGTCCATCATCACCTAAAAATTTGCTGAAAAAATTTATTCCTGTGACACCACCTTTGTCAGCTAAGGCTTTTAGCATGGGATCATCTAGATTTCTTGTGACATTGGTAATTGCCCTTGCATTGGAATGGGATGCAACAAATGGGTACTTAGACAATTCTACCACATCCCAAAATCCTTTATCAGAGAGGTGGGACACATCTATCAACATTCCAAGAGAATTCATTTTTTTCACAAAATCCTTTCCAAAGGTTTTTAGTCCACTACTCATTATCCCTGCATCACTTGAATTAGGAAAACCTATGGAATTTTCGTAATTCCAAGTTAGAGTTATGAGTCTTACTCCCATCTGGTGTAATTCATCCAATCTTTTTAGTTTGTCTCCACAAATTCCACCTTCTTCCACAGTCAAAAAAGCAGAAATTTTTCCCTCGCTCCTGTTTTTCAAAATATCATCATAATTTAATGATAAGGCTATAGAATCACTATTTTGGGTAATTTCCATATCAAATTTGGAGTAAACCTTAAGATAATATTCCCATGCTTCATCAATAGTCTCATAATTTTCAAGCTTAACAAATATAGCAAAAAACTGACACAAAACATCTGATGCTAGTAATTTTTCAATACTAACATTTAATTCGTTTTTCTTAAGAGATTTCTTTAATCTCAATAATTCTGTTATAGTATCGCAATGCAAATCAATAATTGGCATTTTATCACATCCTTCTATTAATATTCTAGAGAATATAAATTATCTATATTATACTGTCTAATCATATCCAATGTCAATACTATTATATATAACAAAAAGTAGTAAAAAAAGTTGCAAGTTTATGCAACAATTTTTATGAAAATTTATTTAATTATAAATGAGCAACTCCTATTAAATCGCAAATGTTTTCTACATTATTTTCTTCACAATATTTGTTTAATCCAGCAATTACTTCTAGAGGAAGAATAGGATTGGTGAATATTCCAGTGCCAATTGATACCAAACTAGAACCTGCCAAAATAAATTCCAAAGCATCTTCCCAAGAATTAATTCCACCCATTCCAATAATGGGAATCTTCACATTTTTATACACTTGATAGACCATTCGCAAAGCCACTGGTTTTACGGCTGGTCCTGATAGCCCTCCAAAGATATTCCCCAAAAGTGGTTTTCTAGTTTTTATATCTATGTCCATTCCTAGCAATGTATTAATAAGAGATATTCCATCTGCACCATTATCCTCTACTATTTTGGCAATCATAGCAATGTCAGTTACATTGGGAGAAAGTTTTACAATAAGGGGTTTTTTAGTGACTGCTCTTACTTGTCTTGTGACTTCCCCTGCCACTTGTGGATTGGCACCAAATGCCATACCTCCATCTTTTACATTGGGACAAGAAATATTTAATTCTATTAATTCCAATTCTTTGATGCTATCCACTATTTTGGCTATTTCAACATAATCTTCAATGGTACTTCCATTTATATTAATAATTAATGGAGTAGTGATATTATTTTCCTTCAAGTCTTCAATCAAAATACTTTGCACATATTCAATTCCAGGATTTTCCAGTCCAATACAGTTTAGCATTCCGCCTGCAGTCTCAGCAATTCTTATACCATAATTTCCATCTCTAGGTGCTAGGGTAGTCCCCTTTAATCCTATCCCTCCAAGTATATTAGGATCAAAATAATCTTTATACTCCAATCCAAATCCAAAGCATCCAGAGGAAGTTACTACGTTATTTTTAAAATCAACACCCCAAAATTTACAATTTAATTTATTCATTATTTATCACCTGCCCCATTGCAAGATTGAGTGCTATTATCTGTAATTGGAGTAAAATCAACTATTGTGGTAGATGAAAATACGGGTCCATCATGACAGACTTTTTTCATCCCATCATTGGTCTTGATTGAACACCCCACACAAGCCTTGACCCCGCAAGCCATTCTAGCTTCCAAAGATATATAACATAATACATCATGTGCCATTGCGACCTTTGCAGCTGCCATCATCATTGGCTCAGGACCACAAACATAAATTGCACTATAGGTCTTCTCTTGAAGAAGTGTTTCTAATTTGTATACGACATTTCCCTTCATTCCCACACTTCCATCATCTGTGGTAACATAGGTTTGAATATTTTCCAATTCAAAATTCTTTAGAATACTTATTCCGCCAGAATTTCTGCTACCAACTATAAATGTAATTTTGTTATTTGGTGAAAGGGTTTCTGTCAGGTATTTCATGGGTGCAATACCCATTCCTCCACCTATTACCAAAATATCCTTCCCAGAAATACTGGTATCAAATCCATTTCCCAAAGGTCCTTGGATATTGATAGTGTCTCCCTTTACTAAAGACGCAATATCTTGAGTTCCTTTTCCTTTTGTTTCATAGTAGAACTCTAAAATATTGGCATTTTTATCCGCATAATGCAGACTTATCGGTCTTCTCAATGTAAAAATATCATTTTTACACTTAAGCATGTAAAATTGACCCGGAGCACAATGTTTTATTGATTTGTCAGCTGTTACAGAAAGTAAATATGTGCTCTCACTTACTTTTATATTGGACAATACAAGAGAATTTTCTAAAATCATCTTACCTCCCTAAATTTTTTTAAAGTTTATATAGTTACTTTGCATGCTTTGCCACAATAGTAGCAATAGTCCCCATAGGGAGTATTAATCACTTTATTTTGAGTAGATTCATAATTGGTAACACACATTATATTATTGCAATGAGATATTTCATGTGAGGTCACTGTATTTTGAGTACTTTCATCATATACAGGCAAATCCCTTATTCCCATGGCCAAAAGAAATATGGCAGCTCTGGTGGGAACTCCATTGGCAGCCTGTCTAAAATATAGAGCATGTTTGGTATCATCTAAATCTATGTTGATTTCATCCACTCTAGGCAAAGGATGCAGGATAATCATGGTATCTTTACATTTTCCGATTATTTTCTCTTTGGAAATTTTATAAATACCACTTACTTTATTATAGTCATCTAGATTTTCAAATCTTTCCTTTTGAATTCTAGTCATATACATAATATCTGTTTGGGATAATATTTCTTCATAGTTATTAAGAAGTTGAAACTTGATTTTTTTGTTATTGATATAATCAAGAATATGATTGGGAATTTGAATAATGTCAGGAGCCACAAAATAAAATTGACAATTAAAATTTGAAAGAGCTTTTACTAAAGAATGGACTGTACGTCCATATTTTAAATCACCTACAAAGGCAACTTTGAGATTTTCCAAGGTTCCAAAATTTTCTCTAATAGTAAATAAATCCAAAAGTGTCTGGGTTGGGTGTTCATTTGCACCATCCCCAGCATTAATTATGGAGACATTGGATATTTCATTTGCAAATTTTGCTGCACCTTCTATATAATGCCTCATTACGATGGTATCAGCATAGGATTCTACCATCTTGATGGTATCCCGCAAGGACTCACCCTTAGATGTAGAACTAGCACTTGGAGAATCAAAACCCAATACCTTGGCTCCCAGTCTATATGCAGCTGATGTGAAAGATAATCTTGTCCTAGTAGAAGGTTCAAAAAAAAGACTTCCAACAATTTTTCCATCCAAAATATTTGCCATAGGATTATTTGATACTTCTTTAGCCAAATCTAGTATAAAATGTATTCCCTCTTTTGATAAATCTTTTACAGATAAAAAACTCTTCATCTAAACCTCCATCTTTGCATAAATATAGGGAATGAAGCCATTCCCTAAAAGATAGTTATATAAATATTCATGACGAACTTCTTGTTATCTTATCATATTTTTATATCTAATTCAATAAAAAATTAAAAATTAAAAATTAAAAAATAATAAATTCAAATTTTGCGATTTTTATTTAATTTATAAATAGATATTTTTTTTATTTTATGATATCCTATATATGAATAAAATTTCTATTATGGAGGATTAAGATATGTCATTAGGAAAAGAACGCATGATTGTGGCCCTTGACTTTTCTACCTATGAAAAAGCAACAGAATTTATTGACTTTTTAGGTGATAACGTTACTTTTTACAAAGTAGGATTGGAATTGTTTTTAAACTCAAAGGGTATTATTCTTGATTACCTCAAAGAAAAAAAGAAAACTATCTTTTTGGATTTAAAATTTCACGATATTCCTAATACTACTGCTATGGCTGCTCTATTTGCTGCCAACCAAGATATATTTATGTTTAATGTCCATGCCAGTGGTGGTGCAAAAATGATGAAAAAAGTAGCTGTGGAAGTAAATAAAGTTGCTCCTAATAGTATTGTGATTGGTGTTACAGTCTTGACCAGCCTTTCTGCTGAAGAAGTAAAAGAAACATTCAATTCCAAATGGTCATTAGAGGAGTTAGCCATAAATTTTGCCAAATTAGCAAAAGAATCTGGGTTAAATGGTGTGGTTTGTTCTCCGTGGGAAGCTAAGCTCATTAAATCTGCCTGTGGCCAAGATTTCAAGACTGTATGCCCTGGTGTACGACCAAATTGGTCCAAAACAGACGATCAAGAAAGAATTATGACTCCTTATGATGCAGTGCAAAATGGCTGTGATTACCTTGTAGTAGGACGACCTATTACCAAAAATGAGAACCCAATTAAAGCAGCACAGCTTATATCCCAAGAAATAGAAGATGGCTTAGCCCAAAATTCCAATTGAGAGAGTGAAATATATATGATAATAAAAAATTGTAAGTTAATTAATAGTGATAATACAGAAAGTATAAAGGATATTTTAATAGAAAACGGAAAATTTTCCAAATTTGAAGATAGCATTTCTTCCACTGAGGGTCATGAAATTGTTGATGCTAATTTTAATTATGTCTTACCTGGTATTGTAGATGTACACACCCATATGAGGGACCCTGGAATGGCCCATAAGGAAGATATTACCAGCGGAAGTATGGCTTGTGCTAGAGGAGGGGTTACTACTTTTTTAGACATGCCTAATACCATCCCTAATACCACTAGTTATGAGTTATTTGTAGAAAAAAAAGCCAATGCAGTTGGTCGTTCTTATGTAGATTATGGATTTTATTTTGGAGGTAGTAAAGGGGACAATTCCCAAGAAATACCCAGTGTTCACTCTATAGCAGCAGCAACCAAAATATTTTTAAATGTATCCACTGGAGATATGTTAGTGGAAGACGGTACTGTTTTGGAAAACATATTCAAAGCGTCAAAATTAGTGGCTGTCCATGCTGAGGATGATATGGTAGCTAGAGCCATTGACTATGGAAGAAGTACAGGAATTCCTCTCTACCTTTGCCATTTATCCAAAGAAAGTGAAGTCAAGCAATTGGCTGATGCCAAAAAAGAGGGACTAAAAATATTTGGGGAAGTAACACCTCATCATCTATTCTTAAATAGAGAAGATGTCGCTAAAAGTGAGCGAAGTGATCTATTACTTAGAATGAAACCTGAATTAAAAGAAAAAAGTGATAACGAAGCTCTATGGAAAGGTCTAGCTGATGGTACCATTGATACTGTAGGAACTGACCATGCTCCCCATTTAATCCAAGAAAAATTAGAAAAAATGACCTTTGGTGTACCAAGTGTAGAACATTCATTGGAAATAATGCTAAATGGTGTGAAAGAGAAAAGAATTTCATTAGCCAGACTAATAGAGGTAATGACAATTAATCCCTCCAATATTTTTAAGATAAAAAATAAAGGGCAATTAAAAGTTGGATACGACGGCGATTTAGTAATTATTGATATCAAAGATAATAGTCCATTTTCCCAAGACAAAATCATTTCTAAAAGTAATTGGACTCCTTACGAAGATAAAAATAGAGGAGGAAAAGTAATTACTACTATTTTGAGAGGAAATATTGTGTATTCCAATGGAAATTTTAATAATAATAAAATAGGAGTTGAGGTTGGTTATTATGACTAAAGAAAAAAGTATTGCTAACGCTTTATTGCAAACAGGAGCTGTAAAATTAAATGTAACATCTCCATTTACTTTTGTATCAGGGATAAAAAGCCCTATCTATTGCGACAACAGGCAAGTGATTGCGTACCCTACTGAAAGAGAATTATTTGTGAAGGAATTTGTAAATAGACTCAAATCGAAAACCTTTGATATAGTTGCTGGGACAGCTACTGCTGGTATTCCTTGGGCTTCTTTTATAGCATGGGAAATGGAAAAGCCCTTGAGTTATATTAGAGGAGAGAAAAAGGAGCATGGGGCAGGAAGGCAAATTGAAGGAGCTGATGTCAAAGGAAAAAAAATAGTCATCATAGAAGATCTTATTTCCACTGGAGGAAGTTCCATTAAAGCTGTAGATGCTGCCTATGAAGCTGGTGCCACAGAAGTAGAAGTTGTTGCTATATTTTCCTACGAATTTGAAAAGGCATATGCAAATTTTGGAGAAAAAGATATCAAGTGGGAATCACTATCAAATTTTTCAGCATTGATAGATGTGGCCAAAGAAAATAAGTATCTAAGTAATGAAGATGCCGATATTGCCTCTAAGTGGAACAAATCTCCAAGCACTTGGGGAATCTAGTGTTTTTATAACAATTTTAAAAAAATGTAAATAGTTTTTTGACATGCACAAAATTTAAAGTAGCTTTTCTTTATAAAGCTGCTTTATTTTTTTATGGGGGAGCCCACATACACAAATAACCCGCCGCAGTCTACCCCACTCTGGCTGACTAGCTGAAGAGCAGGTAGTCAGCCATAAAAATAAACAATCATTATAAATCTCACTCTGATATTACCAATTGACTTGAAACTATTTATTTGCTATACTTTATTATGGTAAATTAAGAAAAATATTATAAAATTTTAATTTTTCAGGAGGCACTATGGAATCTTTTATTCAAAATAATTTGTTATATGTTTTTATTGGAGTTACTGTATTTTCTCTTGTAATTCTTTTTGCAGTAAAAATCAATAGTGTAAAAAAAAGAAAAGAGCTGGAGTGCAATACTAATCTTGTTAAGGTTACTTTCAATGAAGCTGCCAATTTAGCTCGTCCTATTGATACTGGAGGAGTACCAGGATTTACCATATATCCTGTCAATAACAGCAAACCCTCCTTTGTAGATCACACTTTATTTCTAAGTCCTGGTAAAAATGTAGTTGCAATTGGATTTTGTCATCTTAATGTGGGAATTTCCAGTAATACATACACTACCTACGAAAAAACCAATATTGAAATTGATGCCAAACTAGGCTTCTCATATGAAATATCCTTTAATTTAATAGAAAAAAAATATGATATTTCAGAAACAAAAAAATAATCTATTTTCTCTTAATAATCTATTTTTTCATATTTGAAAGATAACCTATTTTTAATGCCTCTACTCACTGTTTTAAGTTTTAATTAAAATAATTTTAAAATTCATTTGACATTTAGCGAAAAAGAGAGTATTATTGTTTTGTGCTTTATCAAGCTAAAGTGATAAAGTGTATTGTAACATACTATTCAATTTTTTAGGAGGAAAAAATGAAAAAATTTATTTTGTGTTTGATGTTTATTATGAGTTTTAGTTTTCTTTTGGTGGGAGCAGATGATTCCCTTGAAAAAGTTAAAAAAGACGGATTCTTTACAGTCGGATTGGATGACACCTTCCCCCCTATGGGATTTAAAGATGAAAATGGTGAACTGGTTGGCTTTGATATTGATCTGGCAAAGGAAACAGCAAAAAGATTAGGCGTAGAGGCTAGGTTTAAACCTTGTGAATGGGATGGAATAATATTTGAATTAAAAAGTAAAAAAATTGATATGGTCTGGAATGGCATGACTATCACTCCAGAAAGAGAGGCACAAATATCTTTTTCTAAGCCATACTATAGTGGCGGGCAATTTATTTTTTCTAAAAAAGAAAAACCATATGTTAAAATTGATGAACTTGAAGGAAAAGTAGTGGGGATTCAATTGGGAAGCTCTGGTGCATTGGCTGTGGAAAAAAATCCAATATCACCAAAATTAAAAGAATTAAGAAAGTATTCAAACAACATGGAGGTTTTGCTTGATTTGGAAGCTGGAAGATTGGATGCAGCAGTAATGGATATCTTCGTAGGCAGTTACTACAATCTTAGTAAAGGAACTTTGGTAATTTCAGATGATAATTTTGCTGAAGAATCAGAAGGGGTTGGTTTTAGAAAAGAAGATGATACCCTCCGTGAAGCTATAGATCAAATAATTGATGAAATGAAAGCTGACGGAACCTTTTCCAAAATTGAAGAAAAATGGTTTGGAAAAATTTCCAATTAACTTTAAAATAAAATTATGTGAGGAGTAATAATGAATAGAGATTTTATGTATATACTACAAGGAATAAATCTTACAGTTGGTTTATATATTATAACCCTGTTTTTATCCTTACCGCTGGGACTCTTACTTTCCCTAGGTCGAGTTTCCAAAAAATATCCAATTTTTAGTATAATAATTCAAATGTATACCCTACTTTTTAGGGGGACTCCATTATTACTTCAATTATTCTTTGTATATTATGGACTACCTGTCATAGGAATCACATTTACCCCTTTTATGGCAGCTGTTGTTACTTTTGTTCTTAACTATGCTGCATATTTTTGCGAGATATTTAGAGGGGGGATAATAGGAATTGACCCTGAACAATATGAGGCTGCCAAAGTCTTAGGAATGAAATATTGGGCTACTATGATAAGAATTATTATTCCTCAGGCACTTGTTACTGCACTACCTCCACTGACCAATGAAGGAATCTCCCTAATTAAAGATACTTCACTAATTTCTGTCATTGGAATGGCTGAAATACTAAGAAAATCAAGAGAAATCGTATCAAGAGACTTTACTATCACACCCTTTATGATATGTGCACTTATATATCTGGCGTTTTCTGCTGTTATAGTCTCTATTTTCAAAGGAATAGAAAAGAAGGTGAACAAATAATGATAATTGAAATTAGAGATTTGTATAAGAGTTTTAACAATGAGGAAATCATTCTCAAGGGAATCAATTTGAATATCAAAAAAGGAGAAGTCTTATCTATTATTGGTCCTTCTGGTGGTGGGAAATCAACACTACTTAGATGTATGATTGGTCTTGAAGAAGTTTCAGAAGGAGTTGTAAAAACTCCAGAAAAGAAAAAAATGGGTATGGTCTTTCAAAGCTTTAATCTTTTTCCGCATATGACCGCAGCTCAAAATATAATGGAATCCTTAATTGTGGTGGAAAAAGTAAAAAGAAAAACCGCTAGAGAAACTGCTTTAGATTTACTTAAAAAAGTTGGATTAGAAGATAGAGCTGATTACCATCCAAAGGCTTTATCTGGTGGACAAAAACAAAGAGTCGCCATAGCAAGAGCTCTTGCTCGTAATCCCCAAGTGCTACTATTTGATGAGCCCACTTCAGCATTGGATCCCGAAATGGTTCAAGAAGTATTAAATGTAATAGAAGACCTTAGAAATACAAGCGATATTACCATGATAATAGTAAGCCATGAAATAAAATTTACCAATCAAATATCTGATAGAATTGTCGTAATGGAGAAGGGTTCCATCAAAAATATAATAGAAAATAAAAAAGCCGTTGCCAACTAGGTTTAGTGGCTTTTTTTTATTCTCTTTAATAATATATCTATTACTAACAATTCTTCTCTAAATTATTTCAAACAGAATCTTCGTAGACTATATTAATAAAAAATGCACTTTTTTAACTCTGAACGACCTATTTTTATCACATTAAAATTTTAAGATTTCCGATTAAAAAATTTTTAAAAATTTTTAAAAAATTGTTTGACATTTAATAAAAAAAGGTGTATTATTGTTTTATGCTTTAGCGAGTTAAAGTGATAAAGTGGATTGGATTATCCACACAATTCAGGAGGATGATATTAAAAAATTTGTGTTAGGTTTGGTGCTGGCGATTGGTTTTAGCTCTATTTTGTTGGGGACAGATGGTTCCCTTGAAAAAGTGTTAAAAGATGGATACTTTGTGGTAGGTTTAGATGATACTTATCCCCCTGTTGGATTTAAAGATGAAGATGGCGAATTTGTAGGTCTTGACATTGATTTGGCCAAAGAAGCAGCTAGAAGACTTGGAGTAGAAGCTAGATTTAAATCTTGTGAGTGGGATGGAATAATATTTGAGTTAAGAGGGAAGCAAATTGATATGGTATGGAATGGAATGGTAATTACCCCAGAAAGAGAGCGACAAATTTCTTTTTCTAAGCCATATTATGCTGTTGGGCAATATATTTTCTCCAGAAAAGGAGAACCTTATACTAAAATAGCTGAGCTTGATGGAAAAACTGTAGGAGTACAATTGGGAAGTACTGGACAAGTTGCTGTTGAAAGAAATACAATAGCTGATGATTTAAAAGACTTAAGAAAATATGCAAATGTTGTGGAAGTTTTACTTGACCTAGAGGCTGGAAGATTAGATGCTGCTGTAATGAGTATATTTGTGGGTGGATACTATAATCTTACTAAGAATACTTTGGCTCTTTCCACTGAAAATTTTTCTGAAGAATTGCTAGGTGTAGGTTTTAGACATGAAGATGTTTCCTTCCGTGAAGCCATCGATAAAGCAATCGATGAGATGAAAGCTGATGGAACATTTTCTCAAATTGAAGCAAAATGGCTTGGGGACTTAATAAACTAATAAATAAAAAATCTAGAAAATATTTTACCAAAAATATTATTAGTAATAGGAACATTCTTTGATTTCTGCTATATAGCTATGTCATAGTAGAAATCTCTGAAAAATCCTAAGAAGTTTTCAAAATAATTTTTTTACTAAAAATTTAAGAAGGTGAATGATAATGATTATTAAAATTAGAGATTTATATAAAAGTTTCAATGAAGAAGAAGTAATTCTCAAGGGAATTAATTTGGATATAGAAAAAGGTGAAGTTTTATCTATTATTGGACCCTCTGGTGGAGGAAAGTCAACATTGCTTAGATGCATGATAGGACTTGAAGATATTTCCAAAGGGCTTATAGATACTCCAGAAAAAAATAAAATGGGAATGGTATTTCAAAATTTCAACCTTTTTCCACACAAGACTGCAGCTCAAAATATTATGGAATCTTTAGTCGTAGTAGAAAAACTCAGTAAAAGTAAAGCAAGAGAGATAGCTCTGGAATTATTAGAAAAAGTTGGGTTAAAAGATAGAGCTGATTATTATCCAAAGGCTCTGTCAGGGGGACAAAAGCAAAGAGTGGCTATTGCAAGAGCCCTTGCTCGCAATCCTCAAGTACTACTATTTGATGAACCTACCTCTGCTTTGGATCCTGAAATGGTTCAAGAAGTATTAAATGTAATAGATAATCTTAGAAATACAAGTAATATTACAATGATAATAGTGAGCCATGAGATAAAATTTACTAATCAAATATCTGATAGAATAGTAGTTATGAGTAAAGGATCCATTAAAGAAATAATAGAAAATAAAAAAGCTGTATAACATTTGGTGTTGGTTCTTTGAAACTGGCACCATATTTTTTTATTTAAAAACTATCTATTTTCTTTTAGCGCTGACTTGCTGCTGCTAGCAACAAGTCAGCGAAGTTGGGGTGCCTTCGACACTCTGTGGAGAGCTCCCATAACTCCCTAGTGAATACTTTTTTATTAATCTGGATTAATTATGTAGTTGGTCAAATCATTAACAAAATCAAGAGTCTTATCATTTTTATCGTTTACTGGATTAAATTCAACAATATCCACAGAGGTAACTGAATAATTTTTGAATAAAAATCTAAAGCTTTGGAATACATCATCTATTGTAAAACCGCTTCTCACTGGCACACTGATCCCTGGAGCATATTCTGGATTAATTGCATCTATATCAAAACTAATATGTAAATTATCTACTTGTAAATAGTCTCTTACCTCTTCCAAAGATTTCTCTAGACCATTTTGCAAAATTTCATCGTAATATATTACTTTTACACCAGTCTGCTCTATGATTTCCCTTTCTTTAAAGTCCAAATCTCTTACACCAAAAATAACCACATTTTTGCTATTGACTTTGGTTCCTTCATAAAAGCAATTGACCAAATCCCTATCTCCCACTCCCTGAACCAATGCTAAAGACATCCCATGAATATTTCCAGTTATGGTGGATTCATCAGTATTCATATCTCCATGGGCATCTATCCAAATCACACCTATTTCTTTTTCTAAAGAGACTCCAGAAATGCTTCCCAAAGAAATAGAGTGATCTCCACCAATAACTATTGGTCTATATCCATCTTTCACTGCTTGATATACAGAAGCAGCTATCTTTTCACAAGTATTCAAAATAGTATTCTTATATTTTAAATTCCATTCATTAAAATTTTCCCTTTGCTTTTCAATATCAATTATTTCCATTTCATCAAAAGTATCTGGATACTTGGAATACAATGCATCACTAGAAAACTCAATTCCTGACCTATTGGCTCCAAGATTTAGCGGAACTCCTAAAAGCATACTTTTCATTTTCTCAGCGTAAATATATACAGCATCTTCTTCTTCAATAACATTTATATACTCTAAAGTATTGTCCTCTGGACCTTGTACATGCAATTCTGCCTCTTGCAAATCCCTTATATAATAAATTATCTCTTTGGAAATTCTTTCCCCAGGTATTATTATTGGAATTCCTGGTGGATATGCCATTATTGACTCTCCACAAATCTTCCCGTCGCTTTCATTAAACAATATCTTATTTTTGGCACTATAAAAAGCTTCTCTTGGAATCAATACTTGTTCTGGTAAAGATGGCATTCTTAGAAATTCTTTTTTAACTTTTTCTTCTTTACCATAATATTTTCTGCTTATCTCTTTAAATGCATCTAATAATTTGGAGATACTTGTTTCATCATCACCAATTGTTATAAGACCCAAAACATTATAAAAATCTGACATCTCAAATTGAATATTATATTCATCAATTAATATTTTTTCTAATTCTGCTCCTGTAAATCCCAATTCTTGAGCTGAAATTGTTATCTTGGTCGGATCAAAAGTAAAAAAACCGTCCTTTCCAGACAACTCTTCTCCAAAACAATAAATTCCCGGTATTTTATTTACTTCAGTCCTAAAATAATTGGAAAGCTCCATTGCTTTATCTAATAATTCTTTTCCGTTGGTAGCGATTTGTCTCCTGGCACAATCAAGGGAAGCCATTAGTGGATAAGACGGGGAGGTAGTATGAAGTAGATTTAATGTCTGTTGCACTCGATTTATATCTATTCTATCAGAATTAATATGTATCATTGACATTTGAGTCATAGCTCCTATTATCTTGTGAGTACTTTGAGCACAAATATCTGCCCCTGCATCGACAGCAGACATAGGCAATTTATCATTAAAGTGCAAATGAGGACCATGAGCCTCATCCACTAGCAAAGGTATATTAAAACTATGAACTATATCAGCGATTTTTTTTATGTCTGTTGCTACACCATAATAAGTGGGATTTATTATAAGTACTGCCTTTATATCATTGTGCTGCATTAGGATATTTTCCACTGTCTGAGGTCTAACTCCATTGGCTATCCCCAGTATCTCATCAATTTCTGCATTCATGTACACTGGTTCGGCCCCACTTAGTATTATTCCTGCCGAGACAGATTTGTGCACATTTCTTGGGACCAAAATCTTATCACCAGCATTCATTACTGACATTATCATACTTTGAATTGCTCCTGAAGTTCCATTTACAGCAAAGAATGTCTTTTTTACCCCATAGGCATCTGCTGCCAATTCAAGAGCATGTTTTATGGCTCCCTTAGGATGATGCAGACCATCCACCATTTCAAATATGGTTACATCAATTGAAAATGGAGCTTTTCCCATAAATTCTAGAAATTCATCGTCCACACCCTTTCCATTTTTATGTCCAGGTACATGAAAAGGTAAAATTCCCCTTTTGACATATATATCTTTTAATACTGTAAATAGTGGTGTTTTGCTTTGGTCTAATTTATACATTAATCCCTCCTAATTGAAGAAATTCTCTTTGCTATGTCTTGGCAATTCAACTCTTCTCAAATTCATTCTTGCAATATTATTATAATATTTATTATTTTTTTATTGCAAATCATTGTAAATGATTTTTTTCCATATGTCAATGGTTTTTTCAATTAATGAATCACCATTTAAAAGTGCAATTTTTAGGGTAAACTCAGAAAGAAAGTATTGAAAGAAAGTATTTATAAAAATAAATTTTCTATGATATAATAATTCTGGAGGAAAAGTTCATGAAAAAATTAATTTTATTGCTCCTAGAAGGATGCGAAACATTGGAATTTTCACCATTTATAGACGTGTTTGGTTGGAACGAAATAATTGGTGATAAAAATATAAAAATAGATATCTGTGGAATAGATGGTGCAATTACCACTTCGTGGGGACTCAAAATTATTCCCAACATAAATTTTCAAAATATAAAAATAGACCCCATAGACTATGATGGGATAATAATTCCTGGTGGATTTGGAAAATATAATTATTTTAATAATTTAAATAATCCTATATTAAAAAATTTGCTAAATGATTTTGAAAAATCCAAAAAACTAATCATAGGAATTTGTACTGGAAGCCTTATCTTAGGCAGTTTGGGTCTTCTCAATGGAAAATTGGCTACTACATACTTACTTGATAATGAAAGATATTTTTCTCAATTAAAAAATTATATGGCCATTCCCATTAAAGAAAATATGGTTATTTGCGATAATATAATCACAACTTCCAATCCTGCCAGTGCTACTACAGTAGCCTTTTATCTTTTGGAACTACTTACTTCCAGAGAAAATATGGAAAATATTAAAAGAAATATGGGATTTTAATTGATACACAATACCTGTAAAGTTATCATATTTAAATATTAACTAAACAACTAAAATAAAATCCCTAAGATGATTATAAATATAGTTTTTTATTTCCATAGCTCCATCATTGGAGTAAAACTCTTTATCATATGCTTCAAATTCAGGATACATCAAATAGCTATTTGATAGAGTCTCCAATGTTTTATCAGAAGAATTAAGCTTACTAGAAACCATCAAGCAATCATTTGAAATTCTTGTAAGAAATTCTGCAAGATTAATTGCACCCCAATCTTTTAATGAAGCAATCAAAGGACTATCAAAAATATAATTTGCAAAACCATTATGGACTAGTTGTATAAAACCTCCATTACTGACTTGATTATGTAGTATCCCATACATGAGAAAGGATATTTGTTCTTCACTGAAATTCTCTATTAGCTTATGGGGAGCATCAGCCCAAAGTTGATTATATTTTTCCAATATTAATTGCAGATAGTCAAGATTTGTTTGTGCTTTGGCCAATTGAGATGCTTGTATTGACAATTTTCTATTCATATTTATTCCTCCAATATCTATTTTGGTGTTATAATCTTTTAATAAACCCAATTCATTATACAATTTCTCCTAACTAATTACTAAATTTCAGACCATACTGCTTCACTTGGGATAATCCCTTCTTTTTTCAGATTTTTGCACAAGTCATCATAGGTATGTTTTCTAGCCTTTTTGATGTTAGCAAGAGCACGATTGCGGACATCCTCTGGGGATTTGGCAAGAGCCTCTATAAATTCAGGGTAAAGTACCTTTGCATAAAAGCTAAGGGGATTTAACCATACGACAATATCGCGCCATTTTTTCCCATGACGAAGTGCTAATGCTTCTACAACATGGGGTAAATCACTTTGCCATTCTTCAAAATGTGTTGAATGACCACCAAACCAAAATACTTTTTCATTGGTTTTTCCAGGTGGTAACCCTCGCCAAACTTCCAAACGTTCTTTCATAGAATCTGACCATTCATAGGTATCAGGAACAGAATCTATTGTCACAGACTCTGGAAGTTGTCCGCCTAATTTCTGGCAAATATCTGACCATGCCTCTTCATCTCTTGCACTTTGGAGACACCATTTTTCAATAGCAGAAAGTCCAATTCCCAAATCATCTCTATTCCATTGTAGAGCAGCATTTAAGAAAGCTGTGGTACTTGTTTTTTGTTGAGGAACTGGAATATAAAAACGCCATACTTGAAAGGGAGCACGATTCATACGACACGAAAGTATAGCTAGATATTCTGCTAAGCGTTTGCCTACTATATCTGGTGGAAATCTCCAAATTGCATTATACAGATTTTCATAGGGACCATAGTCGTCTTCTACACAGATAGAATCTAGCAAGCAATCCAACCATTCAATATCTTCTTTTCCAGTAATACTACTTACCAATTCGTCAAATTCATGGTAATCGTTGTCTTTTTTGAACCATTTGACAGCATTTATTTTTTTACGAAATTCGTTGATATTCATTCCAATGCACCACCTTTATTTTTCAAAATCTTATAATTATTTCATTATAGCTTACAGTGAATTATAAATTTAAATCGCAAATCTTATGATTAAAGTAAGATTTGCCTATACTAAACATTGAAGGTAATATCAACACTTTTTAAATAATCAGAAAATAAGTAACTTTTTTGGCTAAAATTAACTATCATATTCCTAATTATATTTTCAAGTCTAAACCTATCTTTTTCTATCCCATCATATTCTGCATCGAAAAAAAATAAATCTACCAGAATTTTATGAATTAACTCTAAGGTAAAAGTAGAACAAATCTCCTGGTTTGCCAAATCGAATAATCCAGGAAGAATCCCCATAGTAATAAAAGGATTGTACGAACCTGCATGATTGTTTCCAATTGCAGATAAGAATTTATGGTGCAATTCACCAATTTTATTTGAACTTTCAACTGTGGTCAACTGACCTAACAATTGTACAGTACTTTGTTTTTGGAAACCAACTTGTTTTTTTAATTCACTCAAATCAGTTGGATACCTATATCCATGAGCAGCAGTTTCTTGCAGTCCAGCTATTACACTTTCAATCAAATGTCTATAATATTCCTTTGCGCTGGAGTTTTGGGAGGTATTCTCTGCCCTAAGCAAATTGTACATCATGCTATTGTTTCCACAATGAAAAAGCATACAACCAATATGGTCATAAATATCTGTTTCAAATTTATCTATATATTTTTCACTCATTGATATTGAAAATAGTAATGCATCTTCCTCTGAATTGCTTTCCAAAAAATAGTAATAATCAACACACTCAGCTAGAGAATGGCTTTCTACATAATCTTTAAAAAATAAAGCCAATTTTTCCTTCAGTTTTACATATCCATCTATTGTATTCACTATACTATACCTCCCATTCTATACTGCAAGTTTATTTCGTCTTACCATGTTTTTCTGGCACTCTCAAACCAAAACATATATTCAGATTCTTTAATAACAACTTCTATACCAGATTTTTTTCCACGAAGTTTACAAACTAAATCAGTACCATCCCATCTAGAAAATTCAATATCCTGATATCCATCACCATTATACTTATTTATATCAATATATACAGTATCTTCCATTGGATTGGTAAAATCTGCAAGGACTATACTCGCTGGACAAGCCCAGTAACAGCCATCAACTGCAAGAATGTTGTTATTGGGATTATAGTATAGAATCGCCCAAATGAAAGTTTCACCTGAGGGGAAAGAACCTTTGGGGAAATATTGATATTCTTTCTTAGTTTCAATATCAAGTACACTATAACCATAAAGCTCTTGCCTAAAAACTAAATATTGTCTGCCATTTTGATGTAAAATTTTCCAAAAATATCCACTGCCATCATAAGTACGAAAAGAATATATAATACGACCATTTACAATAACATTATTCTCTGAACCACTTAGGTTGTATGGATAATCTGGATGATTTTTACATACAAAATCATGAGTTACAATGGTAATGCCTTCAAGTTCTTCCTGTATCTCATTGACAAAGCATTCTGGTCGAAATAGATATATATCAATTTGAGCTAGATGGTTTTTATATTCCACAGTGTAAGCCACATTAGATAATTTATCACAATATTCATTACTTGGCATTTACTCACCTACCTTAACTGATCTCTAATGATACTAGTTAATAAAAAATATGTCTACTAAAAGATTATAACATCACAAGACAAATTATTCGATTAGATTATTTTATATGAAATTTAAGATAATCTTCATCAACTTCATCTATCTTTTCATATAAATATTCGCAATACAAATATACCCTGTAATGCTCTATATATAGTTAAACTAATTATTTTCAATTTTATTCTAAGCTAGATTTAATAAGAGATAAAAAAACCTCATATTCTTTCAATTCTTCTTCTCTATCACCATCTGTCACAGAAGTAGCAACTCTAATGGTATAATTATCAGTGGTGGCATATCTAATTATTCCAACTACACTTACATCTAATTCTTTTAGCATCTCCTCATCTATTTTTCCACTCACATATAAAGGTCTTGGCATATTGTCATTTTCATATATTTCTGCACTTACCCCAAAATATCTTGACGTTATTATATTCTCATGGACTCTATGGACATAAGCGTAGTCTATGCTCTCTGAATCATTAAATGCAAAGGATTGTATCTCAAAATGATTTCTTCTATCCATTACTTTTTTACTATAGTTATTATTAGCTCTAATCCATACTGCTCTTGGCAAATTTTCAGATTCTATTGTAATTTTGTAAGAGGATGGGGACAATTGGTTGCCTTTAATTTCTTCAATTTTTACATTTCTATATACTCTCTTAAAATTAGCCTCCAATTTTATTCTATCAATGAAGTTTTCTATAGAATAATTTTGGGTAAAAGTCTTATTTTCCCTATTTTTCAATGGAACACTGGGATCAATGGCTTCTCTAACAAGTATCAATGTATTTTGATATTCTTTTTCATCTCCAGAATAATCTATTGATATTTTCACTTTGTCAAAGAAAAAATTTTCAAGATTTCTGTAAACATATGCCGTTCTTCCTGCCAATGAAATTGAACTATGTTCCAGATAATACATTGATAATTGATTTATTTCTGGATTTGGTGTAGATTTATTATCTACAATTGAAGTTTTTCGAAAATTTTCCATACTCTTGGCAAGAGTGTCTCCAGTGATATCATTTGAAATTTGGATTCTAGTATCAGTTTCTCTATCCACAAAATAAAGCCAAATATTTCCATCACTACTTGAATCAATTAATTCATATTCACTAAAAACTTTCATTATTCTATCTTCATCAAAGATATAGTTATCTTTTGAAAAAGAAAATATTGAAATTATTAAAAATGTAATTATTAATAATCTTTTCATGGTACACTCCTTAAGCATCATCTCCATCATCTTCACCTACACTAATAAGTCCTCGCACAAACTCCTCAAAGTTATCTGCAAGATACGTAATTTCATAATCCCTTTCCTGGTCAATATGGACAACACAAGGCTCTCCCTCTGGTCCACAATCTGAGTAATCAAGAAAAATCATATCGTGTCCACCTGTAATAGTATCACAAATGGCAATGCCAATATCTGGATATCCCCACTCGCTAATCCAAAATTTGCTTCCTGTGTCAGAACACAATGAATAGTTTTTTTCTTCATCAATTCCATAGATACTTTCTACACTGAATAATTCTACACACCAAGGACGTTTTAAAGGATTTACAAAGGTATTTTTTGCAAGAACTCCTCCATTACGCTCTTTAATGAGTACTTTGTATGATGTTGGCAAACGATATCCAAGTGTAGCTTCAGTTTTTGCAATATCCATGTCAGTCGGAAAACGCCCCACATAGTTTTCAAGGGAATACTCACTATCTTCCCAAAATCCATCGAAATCAAAGTCGCAAAGATTAGATTCTTGTTGGCTTAACTTTCTTTTGGCTCTTCTTTCTACTTCAAATTCCTTTTTTTCAATACGACGGGGTGCTTGTATTTCGGAACGTTCAATCCACTTTGTTACACTTTTGGGAAGAAATGTACCAGGCATTTCATCAATTTCTTCAAGTCCCAATTCCTGTGCTTTTTTAAACCAAAATACGGACTCATTTTCTCTATGGAGCCGGTACAAAGCAATACCACGACGGACACAATAATATGAATTATCTGAGTATTCTTCAATGATACTATCTAATAATATTAAGGCTTTGTGATAATCCTCTTTGTTATTGAGTATCTTAATTTGACTTAGTAATGATTCATCTGACATCATAAATTCCTCCTGAAGTTTTGTGATTTAAAATAAGCTGTAGAACTTTAAAGATGAAGTCTAACAAAAGAGTTTACCTAAAAATATTTAATTTTTTAATTATTTTATTCTCAATTTGAAGAGGAGAGTAAATACCCATTAATTGATAATCCCCAAGTTCGCTTTTGTGAATTGGTCTTTCACTATTATCTTTTGCAGACCATACCCGCAAATCATCAATTCCACCCAATACTAATTCAATATCGTTATATGAAGAGTCTTTAAATTTATCATAGTTTGCAGTTTGAGAAATAACCTTCCATCTCTTTTTTCTGACTCCACTCCATATAGTATAAAGAGGTTTTAACAATAAACCTGAATTAATAATTTCATCAATGTTTGTATTGAGGTCTCCAGTTTTTGAGAAGATTTCGATTAATATTTTTCCAGCTTCTTCTTCAATTGCTCTAGCATATGCAAATTGCTTTTGGTGATCTTCTTTTTTTAGGATAAAACTTCCATTATCAGTCAGAAATAAAGGAATGGCTATAATTTCCCCGCCTTTTACATATTTATTTCCCTTCACGGCAGTCCTCCTCGTCCTTTTCTAGATTTACTCTTTTTTTATCTAAATATTTTCTATATTTAATATAATCTGGATGCGGTGTAAAATCAATATATTCATCTTCTTTTTTCTTTTCATGTTCTTCAAGAGAAATATCCTCACAGCCTTTAAATATTTTATAATACGTATATACAAATAAAACTATTGGTGAAAGAACTAGAAAAAGAACCTGAAGTTTAAAAAATAGAGAATCATCATTGATATCAACTGCTTCAAAAAGACAACCCCAGGCCCCTGCAGTATATATAATAAGAAAAATTAGCCTATTCATTGCTCACTCCCTTAACTAATAAATTCTATAATAAGCTTTGTATTGATAAAAGTGTATTTTTAATTATCTAAATTACTTAATCCTCTAATATAGAGACAACTTCGTCAAATTTCTTTTTTTGTGCAATTGACAAAGCTGTTTCATCTTTAGTTGACAAAATATTTTTGTTAGCACCTTTGGATAAGAGATATTTGACTATGTCTACATGTCCATAATATGCTCCATACATAAGAGCAGTGTATCCATTTTTTGCCATAGCATCTACTTCTGCTCCTGCATCAACGAGTAAAGAAACACTCTCCAAAATTCCTTTAATAGATGCTGAAATTAAAGGGGTGATTCCTTTGCTACTCTTTGTATTGACATCAGCTTTGTATTTCAAAAGAACCTTTATACTCTCCACTTGTCCTTGCTGTACCGCCCACTGCAAAGGAGTAAATTTTCCCTTATCATAAATATTAGGATTGACACCATTTTCCAAAAGAATAGTTAATATTGGAATATTTCCAACCATTGCAGGAGTAAATAATGCTGTTTGCTTATAGCCACTTGCACTTTTGAGATTTTTATCTGCTGATGTATTTAATATAGTCAACAAAACTTCTGTATTTTTTTGCCTTGCTGCATAGTGTACTACATTTTCACCCAAATTATCCACTATATTCACATCTGCTCCCGAATCCAAAAGAAACTTAACAGTATCTAAGTCACCACGCCATGTTGCTAATATTAATGGAGTTTTACCATTTTTATCTTGTTCATTCAATCCAATATCAAGTAAACTTTTAATGTCATCAGTCATATTATACTTCCCCCTAATTCTTCAACAAATTTTAAGCTTACGCTAGTCTCTAACAAGATTCCAAAGAAACTTTTTCAATTAAAAAATCAATAAACTTGCTGACTGCATCTTCATTGTCATTTCTGGTAAAATTTCCAAAATCAATAATAGATGTATATCCATGCAAATAGCAGCAATACATATAACCTCTTAGAAAAGATGCGACCATATCATAATTTTTAGGTTCACTTACATACATTCCAGTTCGTGCCTTGAATGAGTGCAAAAATGCTAGGATATTTTCTTTATTTAGCTCGCCCATTCCTTGAGGGTTAACTACTATCTCTTTATCAGCCATTACTGCACCTCCATTATATTTACCATCCCAACTTAATAAACCATATATTACTTTGACTCATACCAAATCACTTTATTATTCATCCATATACTCTCCATCTCTGGTCCTTCCACCAATTTCCTATCTCAAATCAGCACACATCAAGTCTAAAGCTGAAATATCATGAGATACAAACCAAAAATCGCCATAATCAAGAAGAGACCTCCTACAATATATCCTGCCTTGGAAGATATTATATTAACATCACTTGGTCGTTTTATTGAATAGCTTATTTCCACTTTCTTGCCATTTTTTCGCATATAAGGAATGGCACCAGGTGCTATCATATTATGTTCCCCTACTATTTCAGTTCCATCTTCACTAAGGTAAGAAATAAGTACAGTATTACTTTTACTGTGACCTCTGACACCTATTATAGTTCCTGATGTGCGAAGTCTAAAATGCTTCTTTCCATAATTAAATAAGATGATAAATAATCCTACAAATGCACAGCAATATGTCAATAGTAACATTTCCAATGGCCATTGAAAGGATGTTTTCACAATCATCGCTGTAGTGAAGTACTTTAGTGCATCATAGTCAATTTCAGCATCCATCCGTAGGGTGATGGAGTAAATATAACGATAATTCACACGACAAAATGCCTGTAATGAAGTTGCCATCTTCCCATTTACATTCTCATAAATTATTTTTCGTACAGTAAAAACCCCCATATCAGTAACAATATCAGGCAATTCCTCAAAATATGTGGTATCTGGGTAGCTTTCTAGCAGTCCTTCATAGACCCGTCTTACAAAATTAGCTTGTTTTTCTGGGGTGCCATCTGTTATTTCAAGCACAACTTGCATCCCTTCAAAAGAAGCCATAAGCCAATAAGGTCTGGTTCTCTCATCAACTATACAGTTTTGTGGAAGGTCTAATATCACATCCACTCCATTTTCTGATAGACGATACTCCAATTGACCATTATTTTTCTCATCTATTCTTTCAGCAATTTCTGCACTCATTGCCAAATAACTATAATTTGTGGTAGTTGTAGTTATAGCGCTATTTAGAGGCATGCTAAAAACGCATATCCCAATTAAGAAAAAACTTATAATTTTATCTGTTAATACCTTTGATAGAAATCTCATCATCATACTATATACCTCTATTTACTCCCCTTTCACAAAATTTCTTAGCACCTTATTTAAGGCAATAACATCATCTTTGTATCTTGGATATTTAGAAATATTCCTAACACAGTGATTTTCATTGGAAGTCAAACCTATATCTGGTGTCTCTTCAAATTTATCTTCCATAACCAACCCATTGGTTATGCACTGAGCAATATATGCCTCATGCCCTTTGAAAAACTCTATTTGTTCCAGTTTTTTACAAATTAGTTTTTCAATCATTTCACGCTCGCTTTCTTCAACTCCAGTCATTGGGAGCAAAAGCATGAACAAATAATCATATTTATCAAAAGTCAGTAATTCCTCTAGAGTTAAAAACCATGCCTCAAAATGTCCACCTATGTTGCCAATATAAATATCATTTATAAAATAATTTATATGCCATCCATGAAACTCAATGGCAAAATTCATCTCATCTGTTAGACCCCCTGCTATTACATTTGGATTCTCGTAATTTCCTTCATTGTCAACACCATCTTCAGGACAAAAGGTTTCCATCCATTGGGAAAAATCAGGTACAACACTATCTTCATCAATCACTTCCATAATGGCATCATCAAGGTTAAGTTCCTCTTCATCATCAAAACCACGATAGGCCATTATATAAAACCACCAAAAGTTATGATTTTCATATCCAATATCGTTTTTTGTTAAAAGTTTTCCCATGTATTTTTACCCCCTTAGCTTTCATGGCTATCAAAAAATGTTTTATCATTCCTTCCAATTACAAATGGTATTACTTTATATGTGTTCAATCATGCCAAATTGCTCAACACAATGTAAGTACTCACTTCTTGAAAACTTAAAAGAATCTATTTCCTTAATCCATACTACTTTTTTACCTATATATTGTGGCAATTCTTTTTCATCTTCATCAAATGGGGTTATATCAACTCCAAACTTGTTCCAAATTACCATATTTTCTCTAAGAATGACTTCAACTACAATTATGGTGCAGCTAAAATCGAAATCCTCTGGACAAAGCAATATTGGAAGTATCTTGATTTCTTCAGATAATTTCGTTTTTTCTAAAACATATTTTCTCTCATTTATACTTGACTCCGAGTCTTTATCATAATAATCAAGCCATGCAGGTATCAATCCAAGATACCTCTCATTTACCTTTAAGAGAATTTCATCCAGACGCTCCCCATTTATATAAATTGATAAATGTTCTATGTTTCCCATGTGGGGAGAAAAACCTCTAATAGCTCTTATGCTATCCAAAATTCTTATTCCCTCCATAAAATTCACCTTCCTAGACTGTGATACTAGTTTTTCAATGTTTTACATTATAGTTTTCCCATTTTTAACTACATTCTAATATCTATCTAATATCTATTTTTCAAATATATTTTATGGATTATTTTCATATTTTCAATGGTTTAAATGTCGCTGGCAAGGAGTTTTGCCTAAATAATGGAAATACTTCTTTAAAGTAGATAGAAGATGTCATCTTTTTTATTAACTCATAGAGATTTTTGGCTACTTTTATAAACCCTAATCCACGAAAATCAGTGATGTAAATATCCATTTCCCCAACGAGGGATTTAGTCGAATCCCAAAACAAATAATATCCATTTTCACTACTGGCAAAAGGAATGAGACTGTCGAGTTTTTCAAAGTCCACATCTGGTTCCAAGGGAAACCATAGATTATTGTGGTCTTCAAGTACATCATTGTATGTTCCTTTTATAGCCTTACTTCTGATTGAGAAACTATCACAATAATTACCCATGGGAACATAGATCAAAAATTCTCCACAGGTGACACCATAACCAAATTGTTGTGCAAAATCTATATAAGATGTAGGAAATGCTAATCCATTTGCAAATCTAAATTCTATTAGTTCATCTATATTGGCATGTGTTATTTCATCTGTCAATACTTGTAAAGAGTACTTCATATTACTACCATCCTTTTGAGGTTTGTCCAGAATATTTTTGGTTGATGTATCCAAAACTTATCAATATCATATAAGTAAATCAGATTGTAATAGATATTATTAATCATAGCTCATCAAAAGTCCATATATCTCATTCTGTGCATCATTCAGCTTTGCTCTAATGATTTGGGAGTGTCTCAAATTAGTAGATGAAAGGTTGTATATAAAATCAATACACATTTCAAATAGCATAATTGGAACAACACTTTCAGATTTCCATTGCTTTATTTGAGAGGATAATGCCTCATAAATTGTATTGTAAGTTTCCTCGTTAAAGAATTTTTCTACTTTCAACTGTGTAATGAATTTGATATACTGACTTCTTAACTCTTCATTATTCATATTTTGTCTCCTAATTATTTAGAATTTCATCTAAAAACTGAAATTATACATTGTTATTAAATTTGTATATACTAATTATTTTTTTCATTTTCTATAAAACTCTATTAGTTAAATCAAATTCCCAATTAAATCAATAATTGATGCAACAGTAAAGAAGGAGGAAATTATACAGTGATTTAAATTTTCAACATTGTCAATTCCATCACCAGATAGCGCTATAATAATATTATTTAAACCTCCCTCTTAACTTCAGGATGATATAAAATCCGTTGGTAGTCTCTATCTTTTGTATCCATATCCCCAAGATACATTCTCATATGTTTGGGGACATTTTCGTAAGCAATACGAAGCCTCTCTCGGTTGAATTCAGTTGGATAAATGAGATAGTCAAGATACATCTCTTTACAGATTTGATGCAAAGATTTATTCCCACTTATTTTGGCAGACATATCTTCTAACTCCTTTTGCTTCTCCTCTGTGTGGACTTGATAATTCCCTTCTAAAGTAAGTCTTGCCAAATTTGGAATAAAAAGCTCAAATTCCCCTTCTATATTACTACTTAAAATACCTTTTGCAAACATCTCTTTTATTTCATCAAGAGAATAAAGGTTTTCATCAGTGCCAAGCATAAGTGTTTCATCAGCATATGCAATGACAGAGGTAAGTTCCCACCTATTTTCTTGGCGAAAAAAAATACTTGAAGAGTCTCCATCAACTAATGTATATCCAAAATTTCCCCTCAATTTGTAAGGCTTCTTCCATGTGCTCCAACCTGCCTTTCTTGTCTTCCATTTCTCTTTCTGCTCCACAGTTTCTTCAAAAAGACCAGTCATGTTATTATTCATTTTTTTTACAGTATCATAAATATAGTCATAGTAACTATCAGATATGTGTTCCCAATTAGCATCTTTTATAGCATATTGACCTAGACCATGAATACTTATATTCTTCCCTGTTGGAATTTCTGTGACTACCCAACCCCGCGCCAATTCATCCTTAAGTTCCTCTAGTGATTTACGATTCCAACAATCAACAGAACCATCTTCATAAACAGGCATGTTGATGTAGTAATACCCCATATTATGAATGACAGCTGGGACTGTTATTCCCTCAATCAAGCGTTTATAGTATACTTTTGTCATATTTATTCACCTCTATTTACAATCTGGTTTTGATATTTGAGACGCCAATATATTTTCTTATTTGTCTTTTTGATGTGGCTCCAATTGATGTATATATTCCGAAATATATTCATCTTCAATATAGCATAATGCACTCTGCAGGCTGTCAAAGACAATAAATTTAGGACTCCCTTTTGCATTATTTTTGGAGTATGTTAAGTGTATGATTGCATAAGTATTGTCATTTAATAAGCATAAAATATCATCTTGTGAAAATCGTCTTGCAACCACTTCTTTTGGTTTTTCAAACAGGACATGACTTTCATTTAGCTCAGAAATAAGTTCCTGCAAAAACCAATTGTTTTTGTCTTTTATTTCTTGCCAGTCAAAATTCTGACCATATTTGCTTGTTAAACTTTGAATTTTGTCAATTATTTGCATTGAATTACTCCCTTAGAACCCACTGTTCAAGCACATCAGAAAAATGTCTATGATAAAGACACATCCATTGAGAATCGGTCAAGTCAAATTCCACAGGAACGCATTCATTTGTTCCTTAGTCACTGGAGCAAATATAGAAATGGGGAGCTGTTCAATTAAGTTTTTTATAAATGCTATATGTCTGCGATGCCATTCTCTCCATGTTGGCAGATGCTTTGCTTCATCTACAACAATAATGGCAAGCTGAACTGCTTTCAATCCATTTTTAGTCATGTTGTCCAAATTTTCCTGATGGAATTTAACGGCACTTTCAATATTTTTTTCTAAAGTCTCTTTTGTAGCATTTGAGTAATTTTCCCTAAGGCGTCTTTCGGCACCTATGGCAATTTTTTCTCTTGAGGGAATTTCATAGCTTTTTAGATGCTCATAACAAGTAAGACAAACACCATTTGGTGATAATATTTCTTCTTTACTGCATATGGGACATGTTTTATTCATTATAATTCACCATCCAACTTACAATAATTAATTATTTATAACTGTTTTTTCAGCTCCAATTACAGACCAATCAAAAACAAAAGCATTTCCAAAGCAATCGGAAACAGATCCAGAGCTATTCAAAGAATGCAGTAAGTACAGTGATATATCAGGTGGGTCGATACTGGATTCATGTAAAACTGAAAGTATATCATTAAGCAACACTTCAGATTCATTGCACCCAGAAGGAGTTCCGTACAATTCACTTGCACCAATCCAGTAAAGATTGTCAAAGAATTTTTCTATTCTTCCCCAAGTAGCTTCATGGGGATATTTTTCATAGATGAGCTTTTTGGCTTTTATCTCCCATTGAGCTAAATTTGAAGCTGAAGTGTACTGAGCTAAAATATCAATTTCATCTTTATAAATAAATGGATCAATTCCACTATGTTTCATGTAAGAAATCAAACAAGCAATACCATAGGCCATTCTTTTTCTAAGATTCATTTGGGAGAGTTCCATGTAGCATACCTCCTTTGGTAAAAAACTTGTTTTGGGTAAAAAATATTTTGTGTCAATTTTTGGCTGATAACATCTTATTTTTCTTTTATAGTCTCATAAATTTCCAAATTTTCAACATAACTTTTACTTCCATCTAATCCAAAGAAAGTAAAGAGTGAATTTTTAATATCTTTCAATGCAGGATGCCTTAGGTCGGAAAGCATCCCCAATTCACTGTCTTCAGTCTTTACAAAAGACAAAACTGATGTTTCCAGAAACTCCCCTGTCTTAATAGACTCCTTCATCAGAGAAATATCCTGCATAGCTCTGATTCCAGCACCAATAGGCATTGCAGGAATAACCATCAGTCTTTTTTATTGGCAGTCCAGATTCTCTGAGGCTATTACAATAATCCGAAAAATTCCCATAGGGTACAGTGATAAAAATCAGACCATATTGCAGATAAATTTTTCGTTCTTCTATTTTACTGGGACCAGCTTGGTCAATGGAAATAGGAAAGTCCAATTCTTCTGCCTTGAGAGGTAGATGTCCAATTATTGGATATTCACCATAAAATAGACAGTTGTCCATAATCTGCTGGGACAAAAATACTGGAGTTTGTACTAGTTCCTGCAAATTTGCCACTGGAGAATTTGATATTTTTTGGTATACCTGAATCATCAAAGGCTGTGCCATGAGACGAGTGAGTCCATAGTGCTGTTCTTTGATTTTTCCTTATTTTACGTCCTTTTTAACAGTACGGACATCCATCAATATTCGACCAAATCCATATTCGTGATGTTCAATCTTAAAGGCGAAAAAATCCCCCTCTTTTAGCTTGACATTTTTTCGAGGTATTGTACGAAACTCCTCTAAATCAGCAATGTCTTTTTCGGTTGTTTCTCCTATCCATTCAGAAAGCCAATTTTGCATTTCATCCCATGTATTATATTTTCTATCACTACCATATGTAAAATAAAAGGTATGCTGAGTAGTATAGTTTGCAATTTGGATATGTCCATCTCCTCCATCCCAACGAAAATACGCACCTTCTGGGTTGATGGAGTTAAAACCTGTGTAATTGAGCTTTTGGGGTTTACCACGTTCTGTCAATGGGGGTAACATGGTTCGTTCTTCTGATGTAATGCGATTGAACTCGTCTTCCTTATAAAATTTTTCTGAAATAGATATTGATTTACGCAGGACATTTCCCTCAAAATATAGATAGATATTATCATTCAGCTGTACTATATCCCAATTATCATCAATTAGGCTCAGTCCGAGATATTTACGCTGTTTATTAGTTAAATAAAACATAGATTTTTCCTCCGATTCATAGAAATTCCAACTTACGAAAAATTATTTCCCATACTCAGTCTGATTTTCTTTTTAATAATATTTTTCTACCTGACAAATATTAAAACTGTTGATTTTTTATTAGGCAAAAGAATTTTATGTATTTTGGTTATAGCTTTCTGAGGTCATCAACCATTTGGTCTAATATCATTCTGATGTAACTTCTCGTGCTATATCTGCCAACCTATCTGCAGAATAAAGAATTTTTTCCTTCATTTCATTATTATGACCATATGCCGAGCTCTCAATAGAACTATATAGGTCGACAAATACATTTGCCACTTGTAATGGGACAGATTTATTTTTCTGAAATTGCGGTTTTAGTCTACGCAATAGCTTGCATACCCTTTGGAATTTTATCTCATTAAAGCCTTCATTTGATTTTGTTGTTTCATCAAAGTCTAAAAATGCTTCAATAAATTCTTTATAATCAATCATTTAGTTTTCCTCCAAGTTCCCCAAATATAAAGTTCATACAGAGTCTGCTGAAAAACTAGCTAAATTTTTTTAGCTAAAAGCAGTCTCTAATTTACCCACTGTTTTTTATTCATAAATTATGAAACTCATTTCAGTTGAAAAATGCGAATTTGTTTTTCAGCATAATCAATAAACAGGTTTTGTCCTTCTTCGTATCTCTTAGGAATAAAAGCAGAAGACTGGAATACTATCTCTCCACTTTGAGATATTATAGCTATTCCTATTTTGGGGGATATTATATAGAAACATTGATTTTCTTTACGATAAAAAAGTTCTGCACCATTTAAATTTAAAGGAGTATTTAGAACGATTTTTCCTTTTTCACCCCTTCCGTCAGTATGATACAAACGAATTTCGTAATCCTTTTTTCCGCAAGACTCTTCTTCATCTAGGTTATATATAATCCCAATTGTTTCGTCGTCGACAAAGCAAGTTCCTCTATCATTGTGTTCCCAGCCTCCAATGTCAGTATACTTGATACGGTGGTTGGAGATGAAATCATTAATATTGTACAAGGTAAAATAATCAAAGGAACCCCACACCCATCCAGCACTCATAAAATTCTTTTCATTAGGGGACACAATGAGTCTTGCAAAAAAATAATCATAACTTCTAGGCCATAGTAATTTGTTTCTTTCTTCATATCTTTTGTAAAAATCAATGCGTTGCTGTTCTGCATTTTCTATAATTAAGGATTTATCTGCAGTTAGTATCTGTCTTGTGGTAAGGTTCGCTATTTGAAGATGATTCCAATCTACCCCATAAATAAGATGAGGATCACCATTATCATTTCTAAATAATGCTATTGGATACTTGGAAATGCTGGCATGATAGTCCCACCTACTGATATGCAAAAGATATTTTTCTTTGCGATTTAATACAAATCCATGTTTTTTGTAGTCGTTTACCACGACAATAATGGAATCCATCGTATAGATTGTAGATTCTGCCATAGGGTCAAAACCACCATCTGAATATTTTATACCTCTAGAAGGATTGGTCTCAAAAAGTAGTACCAAATCTCTGCTCCCCATATTATACAGGAAAACTTCGCCTTTAGTAGTCAAAATTATAAGCTCATCCTTGCTGCAAAGAGACGCAGTACAGATGTTATCTTGAATCTTAAGGTATTCATCATGAATTTTCACAAGTTCTATCACTTTAGCACTTTTCTCTTGCATTTATCTACTCAGCCCCAATATTTGTATTTATATTTGTATTTATATTTGTATATATCAAATTAAACAATGAAATTTTCAACTTTCCCATGCTATATAATCTAGATTGCTATCATTATCAAAATGTACACACAAAATTTGGTCATATCCCAAAGTAAAATCAACAACAAATTTTTGAGTATTTTCTCTACCATGAGAACTCATATTCACAAGTTTCAAACTCTTTATCATATCAGCAATAGAAAGCTTAGATATATCAGAGTCACCAAATACTTCAGGAACTTCCTCTTTGTAAAAATCAAAATATTCTGCTATCATTTCAGCATCTTCACCGTCTTCTTCTACAGATGCAAAAACATCTCTACAGAATGTATCCCAATGATGAAGTTTATCAAAAAAATCAGCAGCCTTTGCTATAGAAACATCATCTTTTACAGTTTCTTTGCTTAAATAAAGAGAAATTATGTGTTCGTATCCCTGTGGTGTAATATTATAAAATCCTATGTCCTGTTCCTGAGAAAATTCACATTGAGGAAATACTTTACTTGGTAGAATTTTCATTTAATCAGCCTCCTATTTATCTTTCGTAATTATTCTTCTTTATATAATTCTTCTTTATATTATTTTTCTTTATATTCTTTTTCATTACATATAAAGACTTTATTTTTAAAGATTCTAATTGACATGTTAAAAATTTATAAAAACTATAAAAATAAACAATTGCAGTCACCTTAAACAATAACTATGTATTTTATAACTGTTTATTAGGGACTGCAATTGCTCTATGAAATAAATTTTATTCAAAACTTATTTATTTTTATTATTTTTTACTTAACTTCTACTTTAAATCCTTTTTGGAATGCTTTATAATCATTATCATACATAGCTTCCACTTTGGTACCTGGGAAGTCAAAGACACCCTTTGTAACTGTGTTTATTTTCACAAAGAAACGATGAGTCCTGCTTCCATCATAACCAGAGTTAAGAGTGAAGAACCACATTATTCTATCATCTCTGATATCTTCATAGTCAAATGAGCTTTTTCTTTCATTTATCCAATTAGGATAAGGAGTATCAGTTACTCTTAGATTTTCTATTTCCCAACCAGTCGGTAGTATTTGATTGATGGCAACATTTTCAACATACATATTTCTTCCTTCTCCACTTACTACCACTTCCATCCAGAAAGATTCACCTGAGAAAGTCTCATCTGGTTGAGAAAGTCTAGTTCCATTTTCAGCATAGAAGTATCTTTCTACTCTTATATTGTCAGAATAGTCCTCTATAGTTGAATTGATAGGAGAACCTTCCCAGTAATAACTAACATAAGCATTACCACCATCATCATTTGAAGTAACCTTTATATTTTGAGCTTCTTCTGGGATATCTATTTGATATTCTGATTGGCCTTCATATACTGTGGAATCTCCATCTATCTCCACAGTAATACTCATAGCTCTGTCTTCATTATCTGTGATTACATTAGATAGTGCCAAAAGGGAATATCCTACGCTTTGAGTTGAATACCAGTTGTTACTCTTTAGACGATTAACAATAGTTCTATATACCTCTTCATCAACTTTTCCATGTACAGTGTAATAACAGTCTAAATATATTGCCATTTCTCTTATTGAAGAACCATAGTCTCCATAATAAGATGAATTAAACATTCTATATTTATCCACACTATCTGCAATATTTTTTGCAATTTCATCTTCACCAGCTAACTTGTATGCAGCTGCCAAAAACATTTTATCTCGACTACCTAAAGATACCAAGGCATGTTGATGTATATAATTCATTTGGCTGAGATTTGGATTTCCTGTCAACGCCACTAGATAAAGTGCATACAATTTCAAAGAAGTTCTATTATCATCAGTAAGACTTTCTCTGGCGATACTATCAGTATAAGATAACCAACTGTTAAATGATGCCTCTGGTACATAGTATCCATTTTTTCTGGCCATAATCAAAAAGTGTCCTACATAGTTGCTAGCCCATTCAGATGGTAACCCTGAACCTGGCCAATATGAGAAAGAACCATTGGATAATTGAAATCTTGATATAATCCTTGATATTCCAGCATTGACATTTTGTAACACTCGTTGCTTATCATAACTTTTTTTGGTCATAACCTTATCCAAGAATATTTGTGGGAATGTAGCAGAAGTAGTCTGCTCCAAACAACCATAAGGATATGTGATCAGATATCTCAATCTATGATCTAGTCCCAATTTAGGGGTGCTAGACACTATAACGTATGAATCTACAGAACCCTTTATATATTCTTCAGCTTGGGTAAATTCTGCAAATTCTTTTTCTTTCAATATGGCCTCTTTACTAACAGTTATTGGAACACTATTGGAATTAATGGCAATCCCCACGGTTTCCTCATAGTTATAGACACCACTTTTGGCTGTAATTGTTATTTTGTCGTTACCAATTATTGGGTCTACAGCATCTGTAAAATATAGAGTTCTCTTTTCATTTTTTTCAAGAGTTATTCTTTGGATTTGAGTTCTATCTCTAAAGCTATAGCTAACTTCAATTTCTCCTATATTTTCTTCCAATGCAAAGACATTTACAGGGAAAGAAAATCTATCTCCCACTTTAAGAGTACGTGGCAAATCTTGTTGGACTACAATAGGAGCTTTTACTAGCATTTCTTTTTCAGCACTACTATAAGCGTTATCCACTGCTCCTATTACCATGATTCTTACAGAACCCATGTAAGTTGGCATTTCAAATTCTATTTCAGCATTTCCATTGTCATCAGTGGTAAGAACACCTTTAAACATTGATACTGGAACAAATCTATCTGCATCCTCAAATCCCACATCCCTCTGACGTTTTCTTCTTTCAGCCAGTGTAGCGTCGTCATCTCCACCAACTTTCAAAATTTGATGTATTCTTCCATATGGTTTATCCATAATTTCAGAATAATTATCATATTGAGTAAATCTTGACGATCTTTTTTGATAAAAATAAGTCCAAGGATTAGGTGTTGCAAAGGATGTTATGTCTAGTAATCCTTCATCAACCACAGCAATTGTATAATCAATTTTTCTATTTTTATCATTGGAAATTTTAACTGTGAATTTTTCATTAGGCATTACAGACTCAGGTGCATCTATTGTAATATTCAACTTGGTCTTTTCATCCTCTATCCTAATTGGAGCTGTACCATACAATCTAAGAGGCCTATCGTTTTCCTTTTGCTCATAGTCTTGTAAAAGCATTACATGAACATAGGCAGTAGGTGTCATATCCTCTGTTATCTCAAGGGTATCAGTTATTTCTCCATTAGTCACATCCATCAAATATCTTTTTTTCACTTGACCATTTACTTCTACTGCTACTAGTGCCTTAGCACCATCTACACCTCTAAATGTAAAATTAGCCTTATCTCCAACATTATAAGTCTTTTTGTCTGTGACTACATCTAGAGTTTCAATTTGAGTGGTAGCTGTTGGATCTCCCCAGTCACTTGAATAAAAGTATACATTGGCTATCTGTCCGCTGTCCATATCTTCCACTTCAACAAATACATGACCATATTTATTGATAACATCTCTTATTACATATGGCTCCTCTGTTGATACGAATTCTTTTTCTACTAGTAAAGTAGAGTGAGAGTTGGATTTTATGGAACGAATGAACTCATTATGGCTGTTATAATCCCACCACCATGAATAGGAGTTTTCATAAATTCTATATATTAAGTTTCTACCTGCTACTAATTTTTCTCCATCTATGGTAGGTGTAATGATTTTCAATCCCAATTCTTCACCTGTTTTGATATAATAGTCAGGAATTTCTATCCCAAGATAGTTGTCAAATTTTTTGAGGGTTAGAAAATCACTAGTAAGAACAGGTCTACCACTGTCTTCTTTTACTCGGGCATTTATTTCCATAATTAAATTTAAAGATCTAAATTCTATTAGCTCTGGTGTGGTAGTCATGACAATTTTACCCTCTTCGTCTAAATCTCCAGAAAGAAAGTCATTGGTATAATAATCATGCTGTGTTCTGCTTGTAAAAGTATAATTTGGATACTTTACAAAATGAGGTCGTTCTTCCCTTCTCACTATGTTCACTTCATATTCTAGACCACTTGCAGGAGCACCAAACAAATATTCTGATTCTATTGACCACTTGAAAGGTCCCTCGTCTACACTGACAATCTCATCAGCAACAATATTGGCTCTGATCTTGTATGGTACGACTGTCTCCACAGAAATTGATTTAGTTACTCTTTGACTACCTATTGTAGCTTCTAATCTCCAGATTCCAGTTTCATCAGAAACATCAGTATTAAATTCATAAGTATAAAATCCATTAATTCCATCTTTTATTATATCATTTTCAATATATTTACTTCCTCGTGGTGTATATACAGTAATTCCAACTGGATGATCATTAGGTAGAGGCTCATTATTATTTCTTGCTATGATGGACAAATAAATATTGTCGCCAGGTCTGTATACTCCACGTTCTGTGTAAATAAATGCTCTTAGTCCATCTGTCGAATAAACCCCGCCGATATCAAATCCATTGGTTGATAGGGGATTAGTCAACTTCAAAATAGAAGTGTTTTCCCCTTCTTCACATATTAGATAAAAAGCTCTGGAATCAATACTAAACTCGACATCACCAGCTGCATCTGTGGTTTTTTCATCAATAATTTGATTATTTAAAGTCATCAGCTTTACATTTATATTTTCTTTAGGTTCATTTTCTAATATATCCATTACCTTTACAGCTAGGACATTTTCATCTGCTTGGGCAATCATCCCAATATCACTACGTATTATAGTTTTTATAATATTGGCATTATTCCTAAACAATCTATTTCTTTGCCATTGTTCAACTTCATCATCAAAAACATAGGATGTCCCACTGGAGTCAAAATAAACTGATACTACGTATATACCTTTATCATCAATAATACCACTCAAATCAATTGATGATTGTACCCATGTATTTTTTTCATTATTAATATTGTATTCCTTGGATAAAACTATATCTCCAACATTTCTCAGATCGCCCCCAGGAACATAATCATAATCATATTCACTATAGTAACTGTTGGTAATATAGTTTCCATTTCCTTGAAAAGAAAAATTTTGTAAGAACTGAGTTATATTGTTGTGATAAACTTTGGTTACACTTATATTCACTTTATTTACATTTAATGATCTAAAGGCCACATTTTTGTTGCTTGTAGAAGGGAGTAAAATTCCTTCATTGGAAAATACTATTCTAGGCTCCAATTGATTAAATATGATTTTATCATTTTTGTCTACCTCAAGAATGGAGTTATCAGTTGCCCTTACTCCTTTCAAGATACTGATATCATATTCATTCTCTAAGGAAAAGTCACCTCTTATCACAATTCTGTTGCCCACCCTAGAAGAAGTATAGCCTGATACATGAGGAGAGATTTTCACATACGCCGTAGGATCAAAATCGTGAGCTAATTCCTTAGAAAAAATCACATCAATAGACTTTGTATTACTATTGCTTATAACATCTATAACTCTAGTAAAAACAGCCATTTCTTGCAAATCTCGGTCTATGATTTCAGGTGAGAAATCACTAATACTGCTAGTGACAGCATTAGTTGGAGTAGTGGAATTTTCAGTTGTTGTTGATTCTTCAGTTACTGTTGGTTCTTCAGTTTCTACTGATTCTTCAGTTTCTGCTGGTTCTTCAGTTTCCACTGATTCTTCAGTTTCTGTTGACTTGTCAACTTCTTGCACCACTACTGGTGTATTTGTGGCATCCTCAGTTGGTTGATTATCGGTTTTGCCACATGCCAATAATAGAGCTAATAGTAAAATGGACAACAATTTTTTCATATTTTCCTCCATCAAAACAAAAAAATTATCAAATTTATCTTACAAAATAAAATAACAGTATATATTACGGATTATACCACATAATAAGATTTATATAAACAAAAAATTATGAAAAAAATAAAAATTTATATGAGTAAAAACTTACTAAAAATCATATCAAAAAAAAAGTACTTTAACTAAAAATAGCTTTGTTTTTTTGATAAAATTGTCAAATTATAATAATTTAGAAAAGATTCAATAGATTATAAAACAATTTCTTATTTAAAAATTAATTATCTGTTCTATAATTTACATAACCTCGAGTTTGACAGTTGAAAAAAATAAATAAAAAACAAAAAATTCTACTTAAACTCATCCCCCAAATCTCCCCGACCTTTTCCTATTCAATGAAATAGGGAAAGGTTACTACCACAGTGGTACCACTTCCCTTTTTGCTTGTAATTTTAATGTCACCCTTCAAAAGCTCAATTATTTTTTTTACTATTGATAATCCAAGTCCATGACTACCAGATGCTCTACTTCTACTTTTATCTGCCCTATAAAATTTCTCATAAATATGCTCCATATCTTCCTTTGAAATTCCGTGACCATTGTCTCTTATACTAATTGAAAGTTGGTGATTTTCTTCTGTTTTTATTTCAATGGGGTTATTATTTCCATATTTTATGGCATTTTCTAAGAGGTTTAAAATCAGCTGTCTCATTAAAAATAAATCTGATTTTATTTCTATCGACAAACAATCATATGATATCTCTTGATTGGAATAGATGAGTTTCAAATCGTTTATACACTCATTTATGATATCCGTTACATTGATTATACTTAGTTCCAGAATATCTTGATTATTTTTGGCCAAAAATAAAAATTTATTAACTAAGGAAGCCATATTTTTGCTTTCTTCACTTATGGATTCAATAGATTCCTCTAAAATGCTTTCTTCCTTCAGCCCCCATCGTTTTATCAAATCAATATACCCACTTATTATAAATATAGGTGTTTTCAATTCATGAGATGCACTATTGACAAAATCTATTTGAGCATCACTTTGCTCTTTTAATCTAGTCAACATTTTTTTATATACATGAATAACATTATCAAATTCTACAAATTCTTCCTTATATGCAATATCTTCATCTATTGAAGCCAAATTTACATTGCTTGTGATTTCACAGATGTTATTAATTGAACTATTAAATTTTTGGTAGAATTTTTTACTTATGATAGCACCAATTCCTATAGTAAGTAGAAGCCAAAAGAATGCAATGATCGCTGTTCTAAAAAATAATATTTTATCTTTCTTCAAATCATTTATAATTATTACCTCAATTGGATCAAAACCATTTATCTCTACCACTCTATATATGCCAATATAATCATAAAATCCAATATTTTGAATTTCTTCTCCCATAATTTTCAATTCTACATCTTTAGGATATTTCTCATCACAGTAATACACCTTATCTTGATGCCTAAAAATGAGATATACATTTTCTATTTTAGGTCCCTCCTCCAATGCCTCAAGAAAGACCTTTTCCATAGTTCCATGCTCCTCCAATTCCTCTTCCATCTCAGTTAATTCATAGTTAATGAATGTATTGACAGTTATTACTCCAGCCTTTGCACTATTTATTATATAATTACTAAAAGCAGATAACAATCCAATAAAAGAAAAAGAAAATATCAATATTAATATTCTATAGCTTTTTTGTAATTCTTTTGAAAATCTCTTCACTTTTTTCCCTCTCTTTTTAAAACATACCCAAAACCTCTCAAAGTATGAATATATTTTTCGGAATCACTGTCCATTTTCTTTCTAAGAATATTTATATATACATCTACAATTTTATCTTCTCCATTATAATCATATCCCCATATCTCATTTAGAATTTTTTCCCTTGAGTTTACTATTTCTTTGTTTAACATCAAAAAATGCAAAACATCATATTCTGTTTTAGTGAGTCCAATTTCACTATTATTTTTGTGAAGAATTTTTTTGTTGGTGTCAAGCCTCAGTTTGTCGTAATATAAAAAATCCTCACTACAAAAATTAATTTTATTTCTAAATATCACACGCATTCTTGCAAATAATTCTTCAATATCAAAGGGCTTGACAAGATAATCATCAGCCCCTGTATCAAGTAATTGTATTTTATTTGAAGTTTGATCTTTGGCTGTTAGTACAATTATTGGTACTTCTGATATTTCTCGAATTTTTTTACAAGTCTCTTCTCCTGATAATTTTGGCATCATCAAATCCAAAAGAATCAAATCATAAAAACTAGTTTCAAATTTTTCTAATCCCTCTTCTCCATCTCTTGCAATGTCCACAAGATAACCTTCATGCACCAACTCCAGTTCCAAATATCGAGTTATTCTTTTATCGTCTTCAATTATTAAAATTTTTTTCATGGCCTATCCTCTATTTTACATAAATTTGAATGCACTTTATATATTACCATTGAAAAGTAAAAAAATGGTAAAATTTTTTAAGTTTTTTATTTTTTTCAAATTCTTTGTTTCTTTAGTTTATTGTGATCATAACTGCATTTTGTGATGTATTTTAAAATTTTATGTAAGAACATCTCAAGTTCAATTTTTATAATAAACTTTCATATATAGTGTCAATTAGTTTTTTTTCAATATTTTCTCCAAAAAGAAACAATTCTTCATAAAAGACCTAAAATTATGCTACAAGTGCTTGCTTCCATTTAAAGACATTTTATTCATATAGAGACGCTTTTATATCCTTTATTTAGATTTTAATTGTCTTTTTTTATTTTTTATATTTTTTTATTTATATCTGTTCTATTCAAATACAATATAGCCTTTTAAAAAATGTTTTTTCCACAAATGATACATTGGCATGTAAATTGCTTATATAAATTTATGTATAATCATATAAATTTTTATTTTTGGGAGGTAACTATATGTACACAAACAAGATTTTGGAAAAATTAAGTAATATCAAGTTAGTTTTTGAAAATAATATTGCATTTATCACTCTAAATAGACCAAAAGCTCTAAATGCATTAGACTCCAAAACTTTAGAAGAATTATCCCTTTTGTTTGACACATTAAAAGATGATACCCAAATACTTGGAATAATTCTGACTGGTGAAGGAAAAGCCTTTGCCGCAGGAGCTGATATTGTACAAATGCAAAATTATGGTAGTCAAGAAGGGAGAGCCTATGCTGGTTTTGCACAGGGAGTTTTTAACAAAATAGAATCCATAGAAAAACCAACTATAGCAGCTATAAATGGATATGCACTGGGTGGAGGCTGTGAATTAGCAATGAGCTTTGATATCCGAATCGCTGCCAATAAAGCAATCTTTGGTCAACCTGAAGTTAATCTTGGAACCATCCCCTGTTTTGGTGGTACTCAAAGATTATCACGTCTTATAGGAGTGGGAAGAGCCAAAGAATTGATATACACAGGCCGGCAAGTTACTGCTGACGAAGCTCTTTCAATTGGATTAGTCAACAAAGTGGTTCCTTCTGATAATTTAATAGATGAAGCAAAAGATATGATATCTCTCATCTTAGAAAAAGCTCCTATTGCTGTCAGATATTCCAAAGTTGCAATTAATAATGGTATTGAAATGGATCTAACTCGTGCTCTTGAGCTTGAAAAGGACCTCGCAGGATTAACATTTGCCACTGAAGATAAAAAAGAAGGAATGGCTGCTTTTGTTGAAAAAAGAAAGGCAATTTTTAAAAATAAATAAATTTATATCTGTATTCATTAAAACTATTTAATTAAATATATATAAATATATAAAAAATAAAAAAGGAGGCTTTCATGTCTGGAAGTATTGTAGTTAGTTTAATTGGTATCATTCTAGCTCTTGGATTACTCATGTATTTGATAATGAAAGGTGTAAATATTTTTGTGATTGCATTTATAAGTGCTACTATTGTGGCTATAACCGGAGGCATTGATATTTACAGTGCATTAAAAGATAATTTTGTCAATGGTTTTGTAGGGTTTTTTAGAGCAAATTATTTGATTTTTCTAACTGGTACTCTAATGGGAAAACTCATGGAAATTACAAATGGTGCCAAAGCCATAGCAAAATTAATAGTTAAAATATTTGGAAAAGACAAAGCTCTTATTTCTATTCCTTTGGCATGTGCTGTATTAGCATATGGTGGTGTGAGCGTTTTTGTTTGTAGTTTTGCAGTTTTCCCCATTGCTTTGGAAGTTTTTAGAGAAGCTGACCTGCCTAGAAGATTTATTCCAGGAGCATTAACCTTTGGCTGTTCCACATTTGCAATGGTAGCTCCAGGTGCTCCTCAAATACACAACGCTGTCCCTACCAGTGCTTTAGGTGTTACCTATATGGCTGGAACAGTAGTAGGATTTATTTCTTGTGGTATTATGTTTGTTATAGGAGGTATTCTTCTTTTCAAATTTGTCGCTAAAGCAAAGGCTAATGGAGAACATTTTATTGCCAAATCTGTAGATAAATTTTCTACTGATGATGAGAAATTACCCAAAGGCATTATTGCTTTAATACCATTAATTGTTACAATTATTCTTATTAATGCTCCTCTAAAAGATGGAAAACCTTTAGTTCATCTAGAATCTGGAGTATTTATTGGCACAGTTTTAGTGTTTATTTTATTAAACAAATATCAAGACAATAAAAAAATCCTTGAACATGTAGGAGATGGTTGTAAGACTGCTATGTTTTCTATTTCCAACACTTGCGCTGTAGTTGCTTTTGGTACAGTGGTTACTGCATCCAGAGCTTTTCCTATCATCATAAATGCAATGACTAATATTCCTGGTCCACCTCTTATGGGGGTTGCAGTGGGAACTACAGTCATAGCTGGTATCTGTGGTTCTGCTTCTGGTGCTCTTGGTATTGCTGCTCCATTATTTGGACCTTTATATTTGGCAAAGGGTGTAGCTGCTGAAGCCATATCCCGTACAATGTCCATCTCATCTGCTGCATTAGATTCATTACCACACAATGGATATATAGTGACCGTCACCAATGGATTATGTAATGAGACACATAAAGATGCTTATGGACCTATATTTTGGCTTACAGTGGTAACACCATTTATAGGAACCATTCTTTGTGTGATTTTATTCACTCTTTTTCCAAATTGGCCATAACAATTAGAGTAGATTCATCAAATTATAAAAAAAAAATTAAATTGGAGGTAATTTTTATGATAAATAAACCATTGGAAGGTGTAAAAGTAATTGATCTAACTTATTTTGTCGCAGGACCAGGTACAGCAAGAATCTTGGCTGACTGGGGAGCAGATGTAATCAAAGTAGAGCCTAGCTTTGGAGATCCTGCCAGAAAAACCGGAGCAACAATGTCAATGCCAGCAATATGCGAAGAATCCAACATGTTCTATAGTACATATAATATGAATAAAAGGGGATTATGTCTAGATTTGAAAAATCCAAAAGGACTAAAAATAATGGACGACCTATTAAAAGAAGCAAATGTTTTGGTGACTAGTTATAGGACTGGAGCACTAAAAAGACTGAATTTAGATTATGATACTTTGAAAGAAAAACATCCACATCTAATATGGGCACAGATTAATGGTTTTGGTGATTTAGGTCCTGCCAAAGATAATCCGGGTTTTGACACAGTTGCCTTCTGGGCAAGAAGTGGTGTTATGATAGATACAGCTGAAAAAGATACTTCTCCTATTAATCCTCTTATTGGATTTGGGGATTCATCCACTGCATGCAGTTTGGCTGGCGGAATTTCTGCGGCTTTGTATCATCAATTAAAAACTGGAATGGGACAAAAAGTAATGGTCTCTTTATTTGCACAGGCTATTTGGGGTGCAAGTTCTGAAATTGCATCCACTCAATTTGGTGATGAATATCCAAAATCCCGGAAAAATGCCATTGCTCCTGATATTAATTCGTACAAATGTAAAGATGGAAATTGGATATTCTTAAGCATTCTAGAACATGAAAGGTATTTTCCAATATTGTGTGAAGTCTTTGGAAGGCCTGATCTCCTTAATGAAAAATTTACCACTACAATTGATGCAAAGAAAAATGCCCCTGAATTAATAGAAATATTAGATGGAGAATTTATAAAATATACTAGACCTGAAATATTAGATATGCTCACTAAAGCAGACATAGCACATGAAAGAGTTCAGCACATTAAAGAAGTATTAACCGACGCACAGGCCATTGAAAATAATTATATCCATGAATTTACAACTAGAAATGGTGAGAAGACCATGATGGCTATGACTCCAATCAAATTTGGAAATATTGAAGTCAACATAATATCAGATGCTCCACTTATAGGGGAACACTCAGATGAAATCTTAAGGGAATTGGGGTATGATGACAAATTAATAGAAAAGTTACTTGACGAAAAGGTTATCGTCATCACCAAATAACCAAACACAGAGTAGTTAAAAGCTATATTACCCATAATATTTATTAATGTTATTTATGTTTTTATTCTAAAAGTCAAAAAATAATGTTTATTTCTCTATTTAGTATCATAATCTTTTTAGTATCACAATTTTTGTCACAGGTTCTTTTTATAGGAGTATAGGAGTATACGAACTTTTACATAAAGTTTCGATTTTTATGTTGATCATCCAGTAATAATAGTATTTAAATAAAAAAAGGTAAATTTTTTAATAAATTTTTACCTTTTTTTTACTTTTGTATTTTATTATATGAGTATATCTTAAATACAAGGAGATGTCCATATGAATAGAATTTCAGTAATTGCACCAGTGTATAATGAAAAAGAAAATATTCATAACTTTATCCAAAAGACAGAAGAAGCCTTAAAAAAATCCTTTAATTCTTACGAAATTATTCTCATAAATGATGGAAGTACTGATGGAAGTGATAAAATATTGAATGAAGAAGCAAGTAAAAATGGTCATGTAAAAGCTTTTCATTTTACTACCAATAATGGACAAACTGCTGCTCTTAGTGCTGCTTTTAAACTTTGCACCGGAGATATTGTAGTGACGATGGATTCAGATCTGCAGACCAATCCAGAAGATATCTATACTTTGCTTCCGTATTTGGATGATTATGACATGGTCAATGGAAGAAGAGCCTCTAGAGAAGATGGAATAAAGAAAAAGATATCTTCTTTCATTGGAAATAGTGTAAGAAATTTCATAACTGGAGATAATATAACAGATACTGGTTGTCCTCTTAAGATATATAAAAAAGAAGTCGTAGATAGTTTTTATTTGTATGAGGGAATGCATAGATTTCTTCCTACTTTGGCTAAAATAAATGGTTTTAGAGTCATTGAGGTATCAGTAAGACATTATGATAGGCAATTTGGATATTCCAAATATGGAGTATTCAATAGATTATTTAAGGGATTAAGAGATGCCTTTGCTGTTAGGTGGATGAAAAATAGGAAAATAAATTATGTACTAACTAATCCTCAAAGGAAGGTGGACCAACATAGATAAAATAAATTTTGATTTATTTTTTGCAATAGGAATGATTGGACAATTTTTCTTTTCAATGAGATTCATTGTCCAGTGGGTAGCTTCTGAGAAAAGAAAAACTAGTACTATTCCCTTTGCTTTTTGGGTTTTTAGTCTTATAGGAAGCGGATTATTACTAATTTATGCTATTCATAGAAGAGATCCTGTTTTTATATTAGGTCAATGTCCTAATTTTTTGATTTATCTAAGAAATATTTATTTTATAAAGTACAAGAGAGGTAATAATGACCAAGAAAGAGAATAAATACAAAATTATCTTACTATTTTTATCAGTTTTTTCTTTTTTTCCTAATTTGTGGGTGAGAAACGTGGATTTAATGGAAGCCAGAAACTTCATTACTGCCAGAGAAATGGTTGTTGACAATCATTGGCTGATAACTACATTAAATGGCAACTTGAGATTCGAAAAACCACCATTTCCAACATGGCTCACAGCATTGACTATAAAATTAACTGGTAATCTAACTGATGAATGGATCTTACGAATTCCAGTGGCTCTAGTTGGAATTCTCCTTGTTTTTTTAGTTTATTATTTTATAAGAACAATCACCAAAGACCCTTTTCATGGATTTATTACATCATTCATTACACTTAGTACATTTATGCTCATAAAAGTAAGTAATGAGAATAATTGGGATATTTATTGCTATGTTTTTGCAATGGGAGTACTAACTTTTTGGACTATGGGAATGGAATATCGTCAAAGGAAATTTTTTGTAATTGCGGGAGTATTTCTTGCCATGTCTATTTTGAGCAAGGGACCAGTGGGGATTTATGGACTTGTTATTCCCTTTGTTATTGCATATTTTTTCATTTATGGTCTTGATAGTATTAGAGAAAATAAGAAAAATATTCTTCTATCAATATTAATAGGGATTGTTTTGTCTGCAATTTGGCCTATATATATCCTTTGGGAACATAAGGATGTCTTTCTTCAAGTAATGGAAAAAGAAAAAAATACATGGTCTTCAAGACATATGAGGAGATTCTTATATTATATGGATTATTTTGTATATGTAGGAATTTGGGTATTTTTTTCTATAGCTGTATTGAAGAAAAATTGGAGTATAAAAAGAGTAAAGAATAAAAAGAATTTTAATTTTTTATTCTTATGGCACATTTTGATAATAATTTTTTTATCTATAATAAAAATGAAGAAGAAAAGGTATGGAATTCCAATATATATCACAAGTAGTATGTTAGTAGCCTCTCTTTGTAATTATTATTTTAGCAAGTCCTTTTACTCTCTGGAAAAATCAGATAAAATATTGATAAAAATTCAATATATTCTTCTTCATATTATTTCTATTGGAATACCTGTCGTTTTGATTATAGCCAAAATTTTGAATAATAACGTATCACTTATATATATATTATGTGTGACTGGATTATTAATACCTTTTTATATATTTTTATACAAAGGAAGAGACAAAAATAATAGAATAAAATATACCATAATAGGTAGTGGTGTACTTTTGCTTTTAGCGAATAATTCTCTCAATTGGTTTGTGGAACACAAGATTAAAAATCAAAATACTACAGAATATCAGTCTATAAAATATTCTAGCGAGTTTATTGGAAATCTATCAATATATTCAGATAATTTTTATATAGAAGATAGTTGGTATGTGGGTAAAAAAGTAAAGGAACTTCCCCATGCTGCCAAAGAGAACGAATTTATTTATTTGACGAGAGACAGTCAATTGGGAGATATATTGGGTAATTACGATATAGTAAAAAGTGAAACTTTTGTCAATGAAAATAAACTGGTATATTTATTTCATTTGAAAAGTAAAGGAGTTCTATGAAAATTTTGGTGACTGGTGGAGCAGGTTTTATCGGTTCCAATCTAGTGGAAAGGTTATTGTTTTTAAAACATGAAGTAATTGTAGTTGATAATTTTGATGATTTTTATCATGTTAATATAAAATGCAAAAATGTCTTAGACTCAATACAAGAAGGATGTAAAATAAATAAAATATTGGAATATACTGATAAAAAAGATAAAATTAAAAATTTAATTTTGGAATGCAAAAAAGAAAATTATAAATTATACTTTGATGATATAAGAAATTATGCAAAAATGGAAGAAATATTTTCCAAAGAAACCCCGGATATTATAATAAACTTGGCTGCCTTAGCAGGTGTAAATCCATCTATAAATAGAGCTTTGGAATATGAAGATGTGAATGTACGAGGAATGACAACTCTTCTGGAAATATGTAAAAAAATGTGTATTAAAAAATTCATTCAGGCTTCTTCATCATCAGTATACGGAAATAATAGAAAAATTCCATACAATGAGGAAGATTTGGTAGATTTTCCAATTTCACCCTATGCAGCATCCAAAAAAAATTGTGAAGTATTTAGCTATCCCTATCACCATCTATACAATACAGATATTATTCACTTGAGATTCTTCACAGTATATGGTAAGAGACAGCGACCTGATTTGGCGATACACAAATTTGCCAAATTAATAGATAATAATAAGGAAATACCATTTTATGGGGATGGTTCCAGTAAAAGGGATTATACTTATATTGAGGATATAGTAGATGGAATAGTAGAGTCCGTGGAATTTTTGAATAACAATGAAAATATTTACGAAATTATCAATCTTGGGAATTCCAGTCCTATATCTCTGGGAGAAATGGTCATGACTTTGGAAAAGACTATGAAAAAAAAGGCTAAAATCAAATATTTGCCTATGCAGCAAGGGGATGTGGATATCACTTATGCTGACATAAGAAAAGGTTTTAATCTTCTGAGATATGTACCTAAAACGGATTTTAATGTTGGAATAAAAAAATTTATAGAGTGGTTTGAAAGTACTAAGGAGATTGATAGATGAATATTGCTGTAATTGGAACAGGTTATGTGGGACTTGTATATGGAATTATAATGGCTGAATTTGGATCCAATGTAATTGCTGTGGATATAGATAAAGAGAAAATAGAAACGTTGAAAAGTGGAATTTGTCCTATCTACGAACCCAACCTTGAGGATTTATTGAAAAAAAATATTAAAAGTAAAAGACTTGATTTTACGGATAATATGAAAACTGCAGTGGAGAATTCAGATATAATTTTTATTACAGTTGGAACTCCAGCTGCATCTGATGGTTCTTCAGATTTACAGCATGTGATGGAAGTGGCATCTTCCATAGGGGATTATATCAATGATTATAAAGTAATAGTAAACAAATCGACAGTTCCAGTGGGAACAGGTCAAGTAGTAAAAAAAATAATTGCTGAATCCATCGAAAAGAGAGATAAAAACTATACTTTTGATATAGTTTCCAATCCAGAATTTTTGCGTGAAGGAAAAGCTGTTATTGATTGTCTTAGACCTGATAGAGTGGTAATTGGTACAGAAAGCGAGAGAGCAAAGGAAATAATGAAAAAAGTCTATGATGTATTATTTATCAATGAGACTCCATTTGTTTTTACCAATATTGAAACGGCTGAGATGATAAAATATGCTTCCAATGCATTTTTGGCAGTAAAAATTTCTTATATTAATGAAATAGCTTTGTTAGCTGAAAAAGTTGGAGCCAATACTCAAGAAATAGCCAAAGCAATGGGAATGGATGGAAGAATATCCCCAAAGTTCTTGCATTGTGGTCCTGGATATGGAGGCTCGTGTTTTCCCAAGGATACCAAAGCTATAGTGGAGATAGGAAAGCAACACGGAGAAGAAATGTATATCATAAAATCCGCAATTGAAGCCAATGAAAAACAAAAAAGAAAAATTTTGGAAAAAATTATAACCAACATGAATGGTGTTTCTGGAAAAACTATAGGGATTTTGGGATTATCATTTAAACCAGAGACAGATGATATGAGGGAGGCTCCTAGTATAGATATCATTATGGGATTGGTAGAGGCAGGAGCAAATATTCATGCCTTTTCCCCTGAGGGAATAAAGGAAGCCAGTTGGAGATTGGCCAGTGTAGAAAAAAACATTATTTATTGTGCTGATGAATATTCTGTGGCCAATGGTGTAGATGCGTTGGTACTTATCACAGAATGGAATCAATTTAGAGGGATTAATCTAGAAAAAATAAGTGCTAGAATGAAAGACAATTATTATTTTGATTTGAGAAATGTTCATGCCAAGAATAAAAGTGTCAGAAAATTATTTAAATACTATCCTATAGGTCAAAAATAGGAAATTTTAGGATTAATATAATAATTCGTTAGTATTGAATATAAGAATTTTAAAAATAAAATTACCGTATTTCATCAAATAATAATGAGATACAAAATAAATAAAAATACTAATGCATACTTCATTGAGTGTGCATTTTTTCAATAGAGGCAATTTCTCAAAACTATCAATAATTTACAATTTAATAAAAAAAATTGACAAAGTGAAAAAATTATGATAAAACATTGTTAGCCACTAAAGGTGTAGAGTGCTAAAAGGAGGATGATAAATATGAATTTCAAAAATTACACAGAAAATTCGTTATTAACAATACAAAAAGCTCAAGAATTTGCCATGAGAAATGATATACAAGATATAAGACCTGAATTGCTTTCCTACGTATTAATAGAAGATAAAGAGGGATTAGTATACAAAATTATAGAAAATATGGGATTGAATCCTGCAAATATAGGAAAGGAACTTCTTAGGGAAATAGACAAATTTCCAAAGATCCATGGAACTAACATGGGAGAACCTAGACTAGATCCCAATACCTATAGACTATTATTTGGAGCAGAGGATATCATGAAGGAAATGGAAGATTCTTTTATCAGTGTGGAACATTTATTTCTATCCCTATTAAAAAAATTGCCTATTTTAAAAAGATTAGGTGTAAATGAAGATGCTTTTAAGGAATGCATGATGAAAATAAGAGGGAATAAAAAAGTGGATGATATGAATCCAGAATCGACCTATGAAGTATTGGAAAAATATGCCAAAAACTTGATAGAATTGGCAAGAGAGGGTAAAATAGACCCAATAATTGGTAGAGACAGTGAGATAAGAAGAGCAATTCAAATTATTTCCAGAAGGACCAAGAATAATCCCATATTAATTGGTGAGCCTGGTGTAGGTAAGACTGCAATAGCAGAGGGGTTGGCTCAAAGAATTTTGAATGGTGATGTTCCAGAATCATTAAAGGGTAAGGAAATTTACTCTTTAGATATGGGTGCATTAATTGCTGGTGCCAAATATATGGGAGAATTTGAAGAAAGATTAAAGGACGTACTAAAAGAAGTAGAAGAATCTGATGGGAATATTATCCTTTTTATAGATGAAATTCATACAATAGTAGGTGCTGGAAAAACTCAAGGAGCCATGGATGCAGGTAATATTCTAAAACCAATGTTGGCTCGTGGTGAAGTGCGAGTTATAGGTGCTACTACCATTGATGAATATAGAAAATATATTGAAAAGGACGCAGCCCTTGAGAGACGATTCCAGATAGTAATGGTCCCAGAACCCTCTGTGGAAGATACTATCTCCATATTAAGAGGTCTAAAAGAAAGATTTGAAGTGTATCATGGTGTCAGAATTACAGATGCTGCCATTGTTGCGGCTTCCACCTTAAGTCAAAGGTACATAAGCGATAGGCGTCTTCCAGATAAGGCCATTGACCTAATTGATGAGGCAGCAGCCATGATAAGGACAGAGATTGACTCAATGCCATCTGAACTTGATGAATTAACTAGAAAAAGTATGCAGCTTGAGATAGAGAGGGAAGCATTGAAAAAAGAAACAGATGATGGCTCCAAAGAACGACTCAAATTATTAGAACTGGAATTGTTGGAAACCAATGAATCCAAAGAAAAGTTGAAAATAACTTGGGAAAATGAGAAAAAAGATATTACCAAATTAAAAGATATCAAAAAAGAAATAGAGCAAGTCAAGCTCCAAATAGAGCAAGCAGAACGAAATTATGACCTAGATAAATTAGCCGAGCTAAAATATGGTAAAATGTCCTCATTAGAAAGAGAATTAAAAGAACAAGAAGAAAAATTGGCAGAAAAACACGAAAATAGCGGACTACTAAAGCAAGAAGTTACTTCAGAAGAAATAGCTGAGATTGTAGCAAAATGGACTGGAATTCCTGTTTCAAAATTGACCAAATCAGAAAAAGAAAAAATATTAAATATGGAAGTGGCTCTGAAGGAAAGAGTAAAAGGTCAAGATGAGGCAATAAGTGTTGTAGCTGATACAATGATAAGGTCAAGAGCAGGATTAAAAGATAAAAATAGACCTATGGGTTCCTTTATCTTTTTAGGACCTACTGGAGTAGGAAAGACATACTTGGCTAAATCATTAGCATATAATCTATTTGATGATGAAGATAATGTAATCAGGATAGATATGAGTGAATATATGGACAAATTTTCTATTACTAGGTTAATAGGTTCCCCTCCTGGATATGTAGGATATGAAGAAGGTGGACAGTTGACAGAGGCAGTGAGAACAAAACCATATTCAGTAATTTTATTTGACGAAATTGAAAAGGCTCACCCAGATGTATTTAATCTTTTATTACAGGTCTTAGATGATGGAAGATTGACAGATAGTCAAGGAAGAGTCGTTGATTTCAAAAACACTTTGATTATAATGACATCTAATATAGGAAGTCATTTGATTATAGAAGATATCGATTTGAGTGACACCACTAAGGGCAAAGTAATACAGGAATTAAGAGATAAATTTAGACCTGAATTCCTGAATAGAATAGATGAAACTATAATCTTTAAGGCACTAGATATTGACTCCATAAAAGAAATAGTTATGTCCTCTCAAAAAGACTTGCAGTCCAAATTAAATGATAGACAAATAGAATTGGAATTTACAGATGCTTTGATAGAATATCTTGCAACAAATTCTTTTGATCCACACTATGGCGCAAGACCAATCAGAAGATTTATTCAGAAAAATCTTGAAACTTCATTGGCAAAACACTTGTTATCAGGTCAAATTAAGGACAAGGATAAAGTAAGAGTGGATGTTAAAGATGATAAAATATTTTTTCAGGTAATTTAGAAATTAAAAATTATTTAATACTATCTAAAGTTATGGTTGTACAATATTGGATAACACTTGTGATACCATATTGTACAACCTAACTGATTTAGATAGTATACTAAATTCCAAATAAATAAACTTATTTCTCAACTGGTATTCATAGAAAAATAAATAATATTCATCCCTCTAATAACTCCATTGCCACATTGATAGTTAAATTTCTAATTTCTTTATCAGTAAATCCATTTTTAATGAGCATTTCTATAAAGTTTCCCATTTCTTCTGCTGGATGAGGTCTTCCCACTTGTCCTCTATCTGTTGATAAATATATATGTTCTGTTCCAATATCTTTTATTGTTCCCATCATATACCCTTCTGTACAATTTTTCTCCATTATATTATACCAGCATTTCTCTATCTTTACTCCGATTTTTGACAACTCTTTTTGTATATCTTTAGAGACTACTGTTCGCTCCCACTCGGGATGTGTTAAAATCATTTTTACTTTCTTTTTTCTTCCTTCTCTACAAAGAATAAGAGATTCTTCTGGTGAAATATGTCCTGTGGCCAAACACCCATTGTATTTTAAGACAACATCAAAAATATCATGTACAACTGGGAGTAATCTATCATTTTCATCTAATATTTTTATTCCTGGCCGCTTAAAAAAATCTCCTTCCATATCTCCATAAATCAAACTATTATAAGAATCTCTCGTGGGCATCCACACTAAAGAACTTCCCAAATTTAATGCACTCTCCACTGCGTAAGGATTAAGTCCACCTACAGGCCAATTTAATGCCACTCCTCCATAAGCCTTAGTTTTATATTTACCACAACTATTCATTAAAAATGCCCTAGCTCCTGTTGGTTCATAATGATTTTTTATCATTACTCCACTCATCCCTACATTACTAGCTTCTTCCAATAATTGAAAATCATTTAAATCTCTCTTAACATGAGAAGGATTTGGATGAGTATGCAAATCATATGCACCTATTAATAATTCCTTGATTTTATCTTTGTCTATCATAATTCTCCTCATCATCATTACATCAATAAATTAGGCAACCATGTTATTAACCATGGACAATAAGCAAATAGCATTACAGCAGCCATTTCTATTAATAAAAATGGCAATACCCCTTTCACGACCTGATCAAATTTCAGTCCTGTTATGGAACAGGCGGTAAAAAGGTTATATCCAAATGGTGGAGTTACATAACCAATGACAAGATTTATAACAAAAATCATCCCTAAGTGCAGTGGATCCAGTCCCAATTTAATTCCCAATGGAACTATAATTGGTGCGATTATAATTATTGCTGCTACAGTGTCTATTAGTGCACCCACAAAAAATAATAACAACATTAATACTAGCAAATAAGTATATTTATTAGAAACAAAAGTCATTAAAAAATCAACAACTGTGGTGGAAACCTTTGTTACTGACATTATCCATGACAATAAATTTGCTGCTGCTATTATAAAATTCACCATAGCAGCTGTTTCCATAGATTTAATTAAAATACGTGGTAAATCTCTTATTTTTATTTCTCTATATATTACAAGACCAACGAAAAGGGCATAAACCACCCCAACTGCCGCAGCTTCTGTAGGTGTAAAAATTCCTCCATAAATTCCACCTAAAATTATAAATGGTATCATTAAGGCACCTGAAGCTGACCACGTTTTTTTCAAAAAATCCCCTAGTCTAAACTTGTTTCCCTTATTTTCCAATATTTTAGGATTTTTTTTTGCTATTATGGTATTAACACCAATTAATAATACAGCTATAACAAGTCCTGGTACAATTCCAGCTATAAACATTTTAGGAATTGATAAACTCATAGTAACTCCATAAATAATCATAGGTATGCTAGGTGGTATTATTGGCCCTAGAGCACCTGCTGCTGCCACTAATCCTGCAGCTCTTTCTTTAGTATATCCCTTTTCACTAAGAGATGGAATCATAATTCCACCAATTGCCGCCACTGTCGCTGGTCCAGAGCCAGTTAAAGCAGCAAATAAAGCACATGATACTATAGTTACTATTCCAAGTCCACCTGGTAACCATCCAACCAAGCTTTCTGCCCACTTGACCATTCTCTTTGAAATACCACCACTATCCATCAGTTCACCAACAAGTACAAATAACGGCACTGCCAATAATGGAAAAGAATCTAATCCAGTAACCAATCTTTGACACACTAAAGCCAGTGGTCTCATATCTGTTACGACTAAAAATGTGATTCCAGATGCTAGTATCGCATATGCTACTGGAACACTTAAAAAAATTAATACTATCATTAATAAAAACATGAACCCAACCATCAGATGTCACCTCTTTTAAGGTCATTCTTGATTATAAGAGCTTTCAATAAATGCGCAAAGGAGTGTATAAATATAAAAAGTCCACAAATAGGAACAGAAGCGTTTATAAGAGCCATACTTATTCTCATTGCTGCACTTGTTTGGTTTCTTGTTAAATATGTTACTCTGAAACCATATCTTATCATTACTAAAGCCACTAGCATTATAATTATTTGTATAAATATGGTAACTTTTCTTTTCAAACTTGGTGAATACCTATCGGAAAGAGCAGTAACAGTCGCATGAGATCCTTTTTTGGTACATAAAACGGCACCTAACAAATTTGCCCATATAAAAGTGTATCTTGCTAATTCCTCAGTCCAAGTAAAGGCTCTATTCAAAACAAATCGAGTATAGACTTGAAGCACGCAAGAAAATATTAAAATTGAAAAAAATATTACAATTAAAATATTTATTATCATATCTATAATGTCGCTTATTCTACTTAAAATTTTCAACATAGTTGCTTCCCATCCCTTTTTGAAAAATTATATAAATGAATTCTTCATTTCTTATATTGAACCTAATTCTTTTATTAAATCATCAACAAAAGTTCCTCCAATTTCATTTTTTTGTTCTTCATAAAAATCTACTAAAATATCTTGAAATGCTTTTATATCAACATCCCTTACAATTGTCATTCCTCCTTCTTCCATTTTTTGCAACAATTCCTCTTCTACTCTGGCATTATGTGCTCTACAAGCTTTTCCAGCTTCAATTGCTGCTTCAGTGAGTATTTTTTGTTCCTCAGGGGTGAATCTTTCCCATATTTCGTTGGAAATGCACATAATTAATGGTGAATAAAAGTGTCCAGTTAAATTTAAGGATTTTGCTATTTCAGGAAACCCATTGGAATATATTACACTAATCGGAATATCCAGACCATCTATTGTTCCTTGTTGCAATCCTGTAATTGTTTCTGACCAAGCCATAGGGACGGCATTGGCTCTTAGAGCATTATATGTTGAGATATAAGTTTTAGTCTCCATACAACGTATTTTTAAACCTGTGAAATCATCTGATTTTCTTACTTCATTTTTCATTGTAACTAGATGTCTAAACCCACCTTCACCCCATGCAAGTGCCTTTACCCCTTGGGAAGTATACTCATTTAATACAGCTGTTCCCAGAGGTCCATCCAAAATTTCTGCAGCAATTTTATTATCAGCAAATATAAATGGTAAATCAAATACTCCAGATGCAGAAACAAAGTTACTTGCATATGCATTAGTCATTATGGCCATATCCACAGTAGATAGTTGCATTCCTTCAAACATCTCTCTTTCTTGCCCCAATTGCCCACCAGGCATAACATCAATTTCAATTGCACCATCACTTTTTTCTTTCACTAATCTTGCAAACTCTGTACCAAAAACATAATAAGGATCTTCTGGATTGGCAGCAGTAGTAAAACCAACTTGCAATTTTTTAGGACCTCTACCAAAACTAACACAACTTATAGATAAAAATAATACCAGAACAAAAATACAAAAAAAACTTCTTTTCATGTGACCTCCTTAAAAATTTGATAGTCTTTCTGGATCTCTAACACGAATTTTTAGAAATTCAGATTTTTATATTATCAAAATTTCCTCCACTTTTGTGAAAAATAATTTTGCAAATATACCAAAATTCACAATGCATTCTATCCAAAAGCTCTTTTCTTCATGAAGAAGATTTTAGGTTACTTGTGAATCCCAATACCTGTCATGGATATCAAATGATTATGCTAAGCAAATTAATTAATTTTATTTTTCCCAATACTTACAAAATTTCAAATTCTTTTCTAATTCTATATCATTGATTTAAATGAGACCATGATAGGCTATTAGGCCATCTCAGCCATAAATAATTGGTGAATCATTCATTCTAAATGATTTATTAATGGAATAAGTAGTGAAAAAAACAGTATGTGTGCTTAGTGTGAGTAAATAAAAAATATTTAAATATACAGTCAAGTATAAAAAATTTAAATTTTAAATAGAAATGGGAAGTTAGATAATTTATGGTTAATCCTAAAGGGTTTGGATGGGCATCCAAATCATATTAAAATTATATATAAGCTCTGGTGAGAGTACGGTATTTAGAGTGACTTTATAAGGAAATAACTGGCTAAAAAATTTGTGTGCATAAATAATATTAGAAAATTAAGAAATATTATAGCTCAAACAAATATATAACCAGACAATTTGGTCAGTTTAACAAAATATAGATATGAGATTAGTTACTTGGTGTGTTTTATGTGTGCATATATTTTTTTAAAGGCCGCTCTTTGAGGGAATTAGCTCTATTTTCCCATAAAAGTTAATAAATTTATCAGCAACTATTGAAAAAATAAATAAATATGGTATAATCAAAATGTGTAAGCAAATACTCAATAAATACCTATTTTATTTTGTTCTGTATTAAATTTATACAAAATTTCAAGCACATTTTGTAACCCCCTTTTAAAAAGTAAATCATTTAGAATGAATGATTACTTTTTTCAATATGTATGCTAAAATTGAAAAATATTGAAATATAAGCCAGTTATTTTTTTAAAAAAACAACCAAATTAAAACTACTATCCCCTTTTAGAATAGTAGTTTTTTTATATATTTATTCTTTTTACAATTACAATATTTTTATATTATCAGATATATTTAACTCTGCTTCTGTAGATGCTTTTATATCTTCTATGGTGGAATATGGACTCACTTCTACCAAAAGTAAACCATCCTCTGTTACCTCTATTACACCCTTTTCTGTGATTATTTTATTCACTTGATTAGCTGCTGTCAAAGGTAAATTGCATTTTTTCAATATCTTAGGAACTCCCTTTGTTGTGTGCTCCATTGCAACGATTACTTCTTTGGCTCCAACCACCAAGTCCATAGCTCCACCCATTCCTGGCACCATTTTTCCTGGTACCATCCAATTGGCAAGATTTCCTTCTTCGTCCACTTGTAATGCACCCAATACAGTTGCGTCTACATGCCCTCCCCTTATAATTCCAAAGGAAGTAGATGAATCAAAAAATTGTCCCCCTTCCAAAACAGTGACATATCCTGCACCTGCATTGACTATATCTTTATCTTCTTCTCCTTTGGAAGGAGCTGGTCCCACACCTATTATTCCATTTTCCGATTGAAATATTACTTCCATTTCTGGTAAAACATAGTTGGAAACCATTGTAGGAAGCCCAATTCCCAAGTTCACTACATAACCATCTCTAAATTCTTTGGCAACTCTTTTGGCTATATATTCTCTTACTAAGTCTTTATCCAATTCCATATTCCCCCCTACTCCACTATATAATCCACAAATATTTTTGAGGTCATTACATTATCTGGTTCTATTTGTCCTACTTCAACTATTTTTTCCGCCAATACTATCACTCTATCTGCTGCTGTTGCCATTATTGGATTAAAATTTTTAGTAGATTTACTATAGACAACATTACCAGAATGGTCTACAACAGACCCATGCAAAAGAGCAACATCAGCTTTAAGTGGTTTTTCCAAAATATATTTCTTACCATCTACTGTTATTATATCTTTTCCATTTTCTACTATTGTCCCAATTCCAGTGGGAGTTAGTATTCCTCCTAATCCAAAACCTGCTGCTCTTATTCTTTCAGCCAAAGTTCCTTGAGGTACTAGCTCCACTTCCATTTCATGGGAGTTCATCCTTCTACCTGTCTCAGGATTAGTTCCTATATGGGATACAATTACTTTCTTTACTTGATTATTCACTATCAGTCGACCTATTCCTTTGTCTGGAAATCCAGTGTCATTTCCAATTATGGTTAGATTTTTTACATTCTTTGCAATTAATCCATCAATTATTTTTTCAGGAGTTCCAACTGCCAAAAATCCACCAATGAATATTGTCATTCCATCCTTTACATGAGACAGCGCCTCTTCCATTGATACTATCTTGTTTTTCATTTTTACTTTCTCCTAACTCTAAATCTCCATTTCCAACAATGCAGAAGATAGACTTTTACCATGTTTATCCACAGATAAAGAACGAGTTACCCCTCCTCCTAGAGCACCATCCATCACAAAATTTAAAGCGCACAAGTTAGGCACTTCATATCTTGTTACCACACCTTTTACTATATCTTTAAAATATTCCTTTACCTTTTCTGCAGTTACTTTTTCACAAATCAAAGAATAATCCTTCTCATCATAGACTATTAATGATATATTGGATATATTTCCTTTATCCCCTGTTCTTGAATGAGCTATTTCCAGCAACTTCATTTTTATACCTCCTCATACATAACTTCTATTTTAATATCTTCCCTTGGGACAAATATAGAGCATATTGATACTACTTCACTCACTCCTTTAGTTACTCCGCCACCCCCTGAAGGACCATTTGTATAGAGGGTCTCCAATTCATTGGCAATTTTAGTTGCATTGGCTCTATCTATTGTTCTTCCTGCCACTCTCAATCTTACTTCACCTAATTTACTATTATCCAATATATAGTTCCCAATACTATCCCCATACAGTGAATTAACTCCCATAATATCTATTTTTAATTCATCATATTTTACCTCAGTGTATTCTAATCTCTTCTTTACAATTTCTCCACCCAGTACTGCTTTATCATAGGCAGTGGACCCACCATAACTTATTTCTCCCTCACCTATAAAGCAATCTTTATAGCCTATACTTACTTTTAAAGTGGAAGGTTTTTCTAGCCCAGTTGCTCCAGTGACTAATACTTTATTTTTGTCTATTTCTTTTAGTGAGATTGTACTAAAATCTGCTACACCATCTGGAGTCATATAATATGCAGGATCATGTATTTCGTACAATAGTTGTTCTTTACAAGTTCTAATATTTACCAGACCTCCTGTAGTATCAGTCTTAGTTATTATTACATCTCCATTTTCACTTACTTCTGCTATTGGAAATCCTACATTCCATACTTCTGGTACTTCGTTATATTTAGGAATAGCAAAATATCCCCCACTCACTTGAGCACCACATTCCAACAAATGTCCTATGGCTATTCCCTGACCTATTAAATTATAGTCATTCACATCCCAACCAAATTCATGTATCATTGGAGCTATAAAGATAGCAGGGTCAGCACAACGACCAGTTATGACTATATCTGCACCATTTTTTAGCGCTTCCACTATTCCATCTACACCCAAATAGACATTGGCTGATACCAATTGGTCCTTTATTGATTCCAAAGGTACTCCCAATTCTAGAACATCTCTGTCCAAATAATTTTCTAATTTGTCTGATATATCATCTCCAATCACCGCAGCTAGTTTTAATCCCTTTATGTTCATCTTATCGCACATTTCTTTTATTTTTCTGATGGCACTTAGAGGATTGGCTGCCCCCATATTACTTATGACTTTTATCTTTTTTTCACTACATATAGGTAGTATCTTTTCAAATCTATATTCCAAAAGTCCATTGTATCCCTTAGTGGGATCTTTTAATTTGTCTTGTTGTGCTATTGCTATTGTTCTTTCTGCTAGACACTCAAATACTATATAGTCAATATCTCCATTTAGCATCAAATCCACTGCTGGCTCTATCCTATCTCCTGCATATCCCGCACCTGAACCTATTCTTATTTTCTTCATATATTCCTCCACATATGTAATCTATTTATATAATAATCCAGTAACTACTGCCACTATAAGCATCACTATTGTTACCAAGAATGCGTATGGTATCGTCTTTCTCTGATGCTCTCCAAAATCTACCCCAGTCAATCCAACTAAGAGAAATGTAGAAGCTGTAAGAGGACTCACTGGAAATCCTGTGGTCATTTGACCTAATATAGCAGCTCTTCCAACTGCAGCTGAAGATCTTCCAAATTCTTCCGCTGCTGAAGTCAATACTGGCAGCACACCAAAATAGAATGAATCTGGGTCAAATAATAAACTTGCTGGCATACTTACTACACCTACTAATATTTCCATATAATTTCCCATTACATTTGGAACTTTGGACACTATTGTTACTGACATTTGTTCTATCATTCCTGAATTTTGCATTATACCAATAAATGCTCCTGCTGCAAACAAGATACTAGCCATCATAAGAGCAGATTTGGCATGGGCATCCACTCTTTCTTTTTGATCCTTTACCAAAGGATAGTTAATTATTATGGAGATACAAAAAGCTATCATAAATACCACAGTTGGTGGAATTTTACCTGTGATTAAAATTGCAATAGTTACTATTATAGTCAAAATATTTATTATGAAATTTTTACTTTCTTTCTTTTCTCCAAGTTCATCAACATTAATAGTTATGTTATCAACACTTCCTAATCTAATCTTTTCTTGTCTTCCAAGATGAAAGGCTATAGCTAGCACAACAATCAAACCTATAAGTATTGGTATCAGAAGTGGGTTAAATAAATCTGTCACTGGGATTCCTAGAGAAGTAGCTGCTCTAATAGTAGGTCCTCCCCATGGTAGGATATTCATTGTACCTGCGGATAAAGCTACTATTGTTGCCAAAACAGTTTTCTTCATTTTTAATGCTTCGTATAGCGGTAACATTGCAGGAACTGTGACCAAGAATGTAACTGCCCCTGAACCATCCAAATGCACTATCATTGCCAATACAGCTGTTCCTATAGCAATTTTCACCGGATCTTTTCCCACTGTCTTTAGAATTTTGTCTATTATTGGTTGAAAAGTTCCTGCATCAGTTAATATTCCAAAAAACAAAATAGCAAATATAAACATTGTACCTGTTGGAGCTATGGATCTTATTCCATTTGTTATATACTCACTAACTTTTAGTCCGTGACCACCTATAAGTGCTGTTATTACTGGAACTATTATAAGAGCTACCAATGGTGACATTTTTTTACTCATTATTAATGCTAGTAGCACAATTATTGTTAAAAAACCTAATACTGCTGTCATTTTCTCCTCCTTCAAATTACAAAAAATTTTATGACTTACCAAAGCTATTTAATATTAGCAAAATTCATGCCATAAAATGAATTTATAGAAGGCCGCCAAAATAACAGATAATACAGAATTTATTAAAATTTTTCTTCTACGTTTTTCCAATTTTTTATAAAAATATTGAGACTACTCTGAAGTAGTCCCAGTACTAAAAAGAATATGCTCAGTTAATTTTTCTAAATTTCCAGAAATTCTTATTTCTTTATTCCAATTTATTAGAAATTTATTTTGATAGTTTATTGTATAATGTCGCCAAAGATATTCCCAAAGCCTCTGATGCTTTCTTTTTACCCATGACATCATCACCAAAAACATCTACTGCACTCTTTATATATTTTTTTTCCAATTGAGCCATTTTTACTTTGAGAGGCTGTATTTCACTTTTCATATCCTCTTCATTTTTTATGGTCTCAGGAAAATCCTCTGCTCTAATAAAGTCCCCCTCTGTCATATTAAAAGTAAATTCAATAACATTTCTTAGTTCCCTTATGTTCCCATGCCAGTCATAGTGAGTCAGCAATTCCATAGAACTATCGTCCAGATTCATATTCTTTTGATATTTTAGATTAAGTTCTTGGACAAATTTTTGAGCAATAGGAACAATATCATCTCTTTTTTCTTTCAATGGAGGAATTTCAATTGGCATTATAGCTACTCTATAGTATAAATCCTTTCTAAATTTTCCATCTTTTACCATTTCATCCAAATTTTTGTTGGTAGCACATATTAATCTCACATTTACAGGAATTTCTTTTTCCCCACCTATTTTTCTTATGACTTTCTCTTGCAATACCCTCAAAAGTTTTCCTTGCAGACCATATTCAAGTTCCCCTATTTCATCCAAAAAAAGTGTCCCTTCATGTGCCAATTGAAATAGACCAGTCTTACCATTTTTCTTTGCTCCTGTGAAGGAGCCTTCTTCGTAACCAAACAATTCACTTTCAATCAGATTTTTTTCAAAGGAAGCACAATTCACTGGAATAAATGGAAATTCCTTTCGTGGACTATAATTATGTATTGCACTGGCATAGAGTTCTTTTCCAGTTCCGCTCTCTCCAGTGATCAATACATTGGAATCAGTAAGTGCTATCCGCTTGGCGTATTTTTTTACCTTTACACTTTTTTTATCAACAGCTACAATATCATCAAATGTATATTTTCCATTCCCTAGAGTCTTCACATGTTCTTTTAGATTTTCAATTATAATCTTTGAAAGATTTAATTTTTTGGTCAATTTATAAATATCTCTAAGCTCATTAACAAGAGAAATGGCTCCAATTACCACCCCATTCTTAAAAATAGGAACCATATTGACCAAATATTCCACATCACCTATTTTTCTATGGACTCCCACTTTGATTTCTTCGTTTTTCATTGCACTAGTCAACTGGCTTCCTGGTCTAATATCCACCAAATATTTTCCCAATATTTCTTCCTCTGTGACTTTGGTAATCCGTGTATAGGCCGAGTTTATGTACTTGACAATTCCATTTTTGTCTATTATCAAAATCCCATCATACAAAGAATCAAATAATAATTTTGTTTGTTCTATTATCTCTAACATACAAATCATCCTTTCAAAAGTTTATTATAATTTAATTTTACCACATAAAAAATAAATTAAATATAGAATAATAAAAAATATTTAAAAAGCTATTATTTAGGTCAAATCTGGTATGATACTAAGTAATCATTTTTTTATCAATGCCTCAAATAATTTTTTGAAAAATTCTTAATTTTCGCTCTCTCTACTTGCCATTAAAATCAAGAATTGAGCTTCTTTACGAGATATTTTTCAAACAAAATAAATTTCATGATAATATTAACATATTTTTTGACACTTACAGGACACAAATAAAGTTTATAATTAAGTAATAAATTCAAAACCAATGGGTGAAAAATATGAAATATCGAGTATGGATAGGGAAAGATTTGCTAGATGAAGAGGGAGGATTGAAGGAAGAAATAAAAAATCCCCCAACAGTAGATGAAGAAAATAGTGATAAAGTTGAAGATGAGATAGAGCCAATTAGATTATCAGAATATGAAGTAATAGGAATGAAAATATCTGGGTTTCCTTCTCCCACAGCAACATCTAGCAATAACTCAGGAAATACTGGAGTAGGAGTAAAAAGGCGACCAGATTACAAATTAGTAATAACCAGTAGGATAAGGTCAACAATATCCATTGGATCGTTAATGAGCGGGATAACTGCTTTTGCAGAGAAAATGAAAATGACTCCTACAGCAGAAGATATTAGAGGTGGTAAAATAACAACAACAGAAAAAAAAGTAAAAGATACTTACAAAATAAAATCATGGGATGATGGATTTAAGGTAGCTGGTCTGGTAGCAGGTAGTGGAATAGGAGCAATAGGAGATTTAAGTGCTACAGCCAATAATAGTGCAGAGAACTGCATAAGAATGAAAGAATGGTTTAATATGTATAAAGAGGATGAAAAAGATACTTCATCAGAATCAGGAGAAAGTGGAGAGAAGAAAATGACTTCCAAGGTATATAGAGATATCTACATAGAAATAGTCCTATCAGATGTACAAAGCTTTTATTATCATTTTCCAAATATGTATATAGATAAGTTTGATGAAGATTATACAGACCAAGAGGGAACATGTAAATACACAATAGAATTGCTAAGCTACTATCATGAGGATAAAGGTGATAATGTTTTTAAGCACGAAAAGGTAAGTTATGGAAGTAAGTTAAATAATGGATTTAAGAAACTTCTTAATTACTTTGGTCTAGGTAGAAGAACTTCTGTTACTGGTGGATTGAATCCACCTGATGTACGCGGAAAATCGTAGGAGGATGTCTTTATGAAAGTTAGAAGTTTCTTGTTTTATATTTTAATAACTTTCTCATCATTTCTATTTTCCCAAGATAGTTATATATTTGATAAAGGAAGAATAATACAGGTTTTTAGTGAATATGAGTTGTTGGATTCACAAGATTCACCCAATATATGGCTTCGGTTACTGGACAGAAAAACCGATACTACAATTCAAATTTCAAATTATGCCAATGGAGATACAATAAATAAGGCAAAAGAGAGCTTTCATAGAGCGGCTATAGGTGAAGGCTCTATGATTAAAAAGACCTCAAAAAATATAGCGGAAGATATTCTAGGAGTAAAATCAATTTCTTATATAAAAAATGAACTTGGAACTCAAAGAAATACAGAAGATTTATTTTTTGAGAAAGTCAAAATTTCAATAAGCTATCGTGGAACAGAACTAGAATATAGAAAAACATTAGAGTTAATAAAATAGGCCATAGATCCTAGTATTTCTTTGCAAAGTCGGCCCCAAAGAGTTTTCAATAAAAATTATTCCATAGATAACTATATAGATAAGAATAGATTAATAACAAACTCCAGAAACAGATTTGGTAATGTGACTTTTTATGAAGTAGAGGGAAATACGGACAAGGAATCGGAATATGAGATAATGTTCGATGAAAATAAATTGGCAACAAGAGTTATTTTGGTTCAGTCAAATAATAATTATAGTGAAAGGGTGATATTGAATCGATTTGAGAATAGATTATTAGCTGTAAGTAACTATCCTTACAAATTTCGTGATGAGGAAAAAAGAATCACTCAAAAATACTTTGGGGTAAATGCAAGAACCTATGTAAATGATTATGTAAGAAGGGAATCCAAATTACCAATATTAGGGGTAATGCGTATTGCTATAACAAAGGATTTTACTATAATCACAATGACATATGAGGCAAAAAATAATAAAAGGCAAGAATTGGTGGAATATGAAGCATTTTTAAAAATAGTGCAAGATAGTATGAAGTAGATTCCTCTGGAGTCTCAAAATTAATTTAGAATAGGTAATCAGGGAGAGAAATATGACAACTATAGAAAAAATATTAGAAAATGAACTGAAAAAACTTACACCAGAGGAAAGAGGAACATTGAGAGAAGATGTTCTTCTCACATTTGATACTATTTATAAAAATATAAATAACAGAATGAATACCTTTGAAAATACAATTCTAGATACTGTCATTCAAAGAAACAAAGAATTATCAATAGTTAATATGATTGTTCCTAAGGAAGATTTTTATTTATACGAAGAATATTTTTCTCCTGTTATGATTGGGGACACCAATCAAACTTCTATTTTATCCACACTACAAACTGATGAAAAACTCTATGAGAAATTGGTATATGTAGGAGAAATGGAAAATATAGATGCCTATAATGAAAAAGAATTGGATGCCAAGATTAGTTTTGAAGGGAGAACATTTCTCTTCAAATTGAAATTATTAAGAGATACTTCCTATGAAAAAAAGATAGATGAACTTTATAGGACTTTTCAACTGAATTCCCTTAGATGGAAGACAGTAAATGCTCCATACTTGAGCAGAATATTTAAATTGGTGATAATAGATCACGATGAAGATATTCTACAGGAAATGTCAAAAATTTCAAATTCTACTCATTTGTATAAATTAGAAATAGAATCATCTGAGATATTACAAAATTTTGCTCAGGATTATATAACTGTATGGAATATTACTCCTGTTCAAAAGTTTGGAAATGGTGTAATTGAACCTACAGAAAATAGGATTAATTATATTCATAGTATAGATTCCAGAGAAAATGTAGATTTGTATCTAGTGCCAGAACAGGGAATTCATGTGTATTCTGTAGGAAAAACTTCCATGGGATATAGAGTTGTTACTGATACTAACAAAAATATAACATGGAATTTTGTTAGTATTTCTGATGTATCTCAAATTGCCTATGAAGAAAAACTAACATATCCTATATTCAAAAATCAAGAAATATCTTTATTTATAAATAAATTGAGAGAATTAAATAAAGTCAGAATAAGAACCGTGGCAGAAGTCCATAGAATAATTCATTCTTACCAGAATATAAAAAATAGATTTGAATTGGTAGATGTAAAAGTAACAGATAAAATGCAGGGAGCAGTGGAAACTAAAGACCTAGATTTTTTTATTGTAGATGAGTTTAAATTAAAAAAAGATACAAAATATATGTATCTATATTTTAAAGTACTCAAAAATGATGTTTACTTAATAGAGGAGTTATCATTTATTGTCACAATAATGCAGTCATTCTTTCCAGAATATCAATGCAAGGGAGTCTTAGTATGAAAAAGTCTGAATTTAACTATATTTGGTATCCTCTGACTTCTTTTATGGAAAAATCCAATAGTGAGATAAACTATAGAATCCCAGATGTTATCTCCCCTTATATGGAATTAAATTTAGAAAATATAACAAATTTGGAATGTGAGATAGAAAAATCTGAAATTGTAGACATAGATGTAAATCCTTATTTTAGATTTGAAGATATCTTTTTCTATTTGACCAACCCAGACAATGAAAATAACGATTACCAAGTAAAAGAAGTCTTGCATAATATAGTCTTTCATTTTTTAGGTGAAATGGATTTGTATTTGGGTCAATGTAAAAAAGACATAATAATAAAAGAAATAGTGAAGGATATTGAAGGAGGTTCTTTGGGAAGAGAGGCCGCCATAGAATTTAATTTATTCAAAAGATATGAGAAGGTAATAATAGGGGAAGTTTTTTATGGAATGAATAATAGTGTGGATATGATAGAATCCTTCAAACACGCAATAAAATTGCTGTACAGAGATTCCATAATTTATGATAATCAGTATTCTCTGACAAATTTAGTTGTATATTTAAATTATAAAGAAAAAGAAAATAGCGATAAATTTCAATTATTAAAGAGATTGTTTTTACCACTAGGAATGGAAGTAGATGTCTTCTGGGAAAAGCATTTTGCAGTAATCGATGTTCCTGAGACATGTATAATAGGAGAAATGGTAATATTTTGATTGGTCAAAATCGGATAGAGGATGTGATGAAAAGATGAGAAAAACCCCAAAAGAATTGTTGGAAGAGGTAATGGCGAAAGTCAAGAAAAAAGAAGAAATGGAACTAGAGTTTCAAGAAAGAATTAGACAAATTGAAGAAAAGAAAAGTCGTGGTAAAAAACAAAGAGTTGTTGTGAATGAACCAACTATAATAGGGTATTTAGGTAAAGAAGAACCTAAGAGAATAAAGGATTTTTATGGAGTAGTTACCCCAATTGAGGAGAAAGAGCCTGAGTATCCAAAAAATGAATTAAAAGGCGACTCTGATGAAGTGGATGATGAATTGGAAGGAAAGTTTTAATATGTATTATTTATTGGAATATAACTTAATATAGTTTCTGAATTTAATAAGAGGATGCAAAAAACAGGAGGTTTTCATAGATGAAAAAACAAACAAAGCTATTTTTTTTATTAATAATTGTGTTGTCTTTTGCATCGTGTTTTAAAAAGGCTACCGAAAGCGAAGCACGAATAATATTGGAAAGGCATCTGGAAGAGCGGTATGGGGAACCATTTTATGTGGGACGTATGGGGAAAAGGTCCTCTAGAAATGACAGAGAATGGTTTGAAGCAAATATACTCCCACTCAGACATTTGAATACCCCAAAGGAGCGTGATAGGTACTATTGGTCCACAGGTACAGCAAGGATAGTGAGAAAATGGTATGGAGAGGATTTAAGTCCAGGAGATATCTATATGGCAGTACGGCTTAATGAAGATGCCAATGATTATTTTAGACCAAAGTTGAAAGAAATATTTGGAGATATGGTGTTACCAGT
>JGI994J12354_10000132_pt1 | contig 67950 bp, 64 predicted proteins | sample IntmicLarv3ML3BL_FD_12354 | JGI IMG/M metagenome (IMG submission 12354) | reverse complement strand
GTCAAAAGCTTCGTGTGGGTGAGGTGACCAGGAAACAGTCAACCCTTTACGAGCTACTTGGAGTAAAGCCACCGACCACGTTATAATTTTCGGGAATTCAGGTTCAATAGTTCGTAATGTCATAGGTGAAATATCAAATTTTTTTGAGACAGATTCCGCAGTCATTCCAAACTTTTCTCTACCAGACTTCAGTGACTTTCGCATTGTGTCTGTCAAGGAAATCCTTATTGCGCTGACATTTTCTGGCTTATTTTTTTCATCATTATAAATCTCCACTAACCTTTTGTATATTTCTTCTGAAATTGTTTTTGCATTTCCAGATTCAATTCTCTGTAACGTTTCTTTTGAAATATCAAATTTTTCAGAAACAGACTTGACAGTCATACCCAACTTTTTTCTGCCAGTTCTCAGTAATTCCAGCATTTCATCTGATAGAATAAGTCTGCCTTCTTTGACTTCTTTGACATAAACTTTTTCATTAGCATAAAAATCCAGTAATTTATTGTATAATTCTTCTGATATACTTTTTGTTGTTTTTGTCTCAATACCTAGTAACATTCCTGGCAAAATTTCAAATCTCTCGGCAACCAACTTCAAAGTTAATCCTAACTTCTTTCTCTCAGATCTCAATAATCCACACATTTTATCTGTTAGAACGAGTATCCCTTTTCTGTAATATTTTGTATTATTCCTGTCATCACCATAAAATTCCAGCAAACTATTATATAGTTTTTTTGAAATGGTTTTTGTCCCCTTTGATTCAATATTCAGCAATGTAGCTTGTGAAATATCAAATTTTTCAGAAATAGTTTTTGTTATTCCAGATTCAATACTATACAATAATTCGGAGGAAACACCCGTATTTTCAGTTATAATTCTTTTAGCCTTTTTTGATTTCATTCTCTCTCTCTTTAAAGATTCTCTCATTTTATTTGTCAGCAAAATCTTATTTGAAGACTTCCCTTCATTGGTATAAAAATTCAGCAATTTATTATAGACACTATCTTCAATAGTTTTTGAAATTCCATGTTCAATGTTTGATAAAATAGTACGCAAAACACCTGTTTTATCACTAACTGCTTCTCGTGTCTCTCCCATTTTTTCTCTTGTTGATTTCAAAAATTCTCGCAGTTCATTAGTTAAAGGAATTCTAACCTCCACTAAATCTTTTATAATATCCTTTTCATCTTTGTAAAAATCCATCAATTTCTTATGGACATTGGATGCAACAGTTTTTAACTTTCCAGATTCAATATGATTTATGGTAGTAGTCGGAACACCTATTTCTCTCTCTATTGTTTTCATGAATAGTCCAAATTTTTTTCTTGTTGACTTAAAAAAGTCCCTCATTTCATCTGTTATAGAAATCCTATCTGCTTTTAAATCTTTTATAATATTTTTTTCATCTTTATAAAATTTTATCAATTTTTCATAAGCATCATTTGAAATAGTTTTTACTTTTCCACATTCAACATTATACAGAAGGCTAAGGGGAATACCTACATTCTTAGCTATAATTACACTTGTTAGCCCTGTTTTTTTCTTTCAGAAGCTAATAATTCGCGTACTTCGACTGTTACAATGATCTGCCCTTCTTTAATAATTCTCATGCAATTCTCTTCATCACTATAAAAATCCATCAATTTCTTATAGGCATCCTCTGAAATAGTTTTTATTCTTCCATATTCAATATACTTTATGATATTAAATAAAACACCACTTTTATTAGCAATTGTTTGCCACGATACTCCTAACTTTTGTCTTTCTGACTTAAAAAATTCCCTCATTTCATCTGTTACAAAAATTCTGCTTGCCTCAGTTTTTTCTGGAGAATTCTTTTTCTCTCCATAAAAACTAATTGACTTACTACTGGGTTCTTCTGATATTCTTTCGGTTTGTTCCGACTTTATACTCTTTATAATAGCAGTATCCAAAACATCTACTATTTCTCTTGACACTCCCACTTTTTTTCTTGTTGACTTAAAGGACTCCTTCATTTCCCTTGTTTCAAAAATTCTGATATCTTTTAAATCTATTACAGTATTATTTTCATCACTATAAAAATTTATTAAATTATTCCATAGCTCATTCGAAATAGTTTCTATTTTTCCATTTTCAATATTACCCATACGTGTGGGAGATACATCCATATTTTTAGCCATACTTTCTAATGATATTTGCGTTTTCATTCTCTCAACTTTAAGCAATTTTCTCATTTCCCTTGTCAGTAAAATCCGTCTTTCTTTTGAATGCTTCTCCCACTTATCTTTATCACTATAAAGTGCTATCATTTTTTCATACATATCTCTTTGAATAGTTTTTGCAACTCCGGATTCTAGTTTGTGCAAAATCATAGGAGAAACACCCACATTTTGAGCAAGAAATTTTCCGGTTATCCCTGTTTTTTTCCTTCCAGCTTTCAAAAATTCACGTATTTCGTCTGTTAGATAAATTCTAGCCTCTTTAGAATATTTTACAATATTATTTTCATCAGTATAAAAATCTATCAACTTTTTATAGACATCATGCGAAATAGTTTTTATGGTTCTACCTTCAATTGCATACAAAAGTTCTGGTAAAACACTTATATTATCTGCTACAATTTTTCCTGTTACCCCTATTTTCTTTCTTCCAGACTCCAGTAATTCATGTACTTCATCTGTTAATGTAATTCTTTCTTCTCTGACCATGTTCGCACAATTTTTTTCATCTCTAAAAAAATTCATTAATTTACTCCATAGTTCTTCTGAAATAGTTTCTACTTTTCCCCTTTCAATATTACCCATACGTGTAGTAGCCACATACATATTTTTAGCCAGAACGTTTAATGATATTCCTAGTTTCTTTCTCTCAGCTTTCAGCAATTCTCTCATTTCCCTTGTCATTAAAATCCGTCTTTCTTTTGAATAGTTCACCCACTTATCTTTATCGCCATAAAATGTTATAATTCTTTCATACAGCTCTCTTTGAATATTTTTTACCCCTCCTAATTCCATTTCAGTCATAGATGTCTTAGAAATCCCAATATTTTGAGTAATAGTTTTTATTGTAATTCCTGCTTTTTTTCTTTCTCCTCTCAATAGTTCCCGCATTTCATCTGTTATAGGAATTATCATCTCATTATAATATTTTCTTCTCTTCTCTTCATTACTATAAAAGTTTACTAATTTGTTATATATTTCTTTTAAAATAGTTTTTGAACTTTTAGATTCAATCCTCTCTATAGTTGAATATGAAACGCCTATTTCGGAAGCAAGTGTCTTTGTTGATATTCCTAATCTTTCTCTTTCAGATTTAAAAAATTTTCTAGCTTTATCTGTTATAGAAACTCTAGCACCTTTTGGATATTTGGGAATACTCTTTCTATTACTATAAAAAGATATTAATTCATTATATAGTTCTTCTTGTATCGTTTTTATCTGCTTTAACTCAATCCTTCTTATAGTAATGCCCAAAATACCTAATTCATTTCCTACTACGTTCTGTGATATTTTTATCCTTTTTCTTTCTGACCTAAAAAATTCACACATTTCATCTGTTAAAGCGATTTTTTTATCAGTTTTTTTATTGGTTTTTTCAATTTTTTCCTTTGGGGAATATATTATTTTTCTTTTTTTAGCCATTATATTCATCACCTAAATAAAGTTCTTATCAAAATTGCCAATACACCATCCAACTACTTAATCTCCATTTATAATTACAATTAACTTTTACCCTATTTTCTGAATTCGTCCAGAATCATTTTTACTTACTATATTTTTTTCATATAGTTTTTCCAATGCAATAGATATTATTTTTTTCATAGATTGACTAGTTTTTGTATATCCAAACAATTTTGCTACCTCTCTAAAAACATCATCCTCCAACAAACTAACATCTCTGTCTATTATGTATAAAATACAATTTCCTATTTCAATGGTCGATATATCTTCCAAGTTTCTTCTGTTTTATAAAGAAGCTTCACCTGCTTTCATTATAGCATTGGTGCAAGTATATGGTTTTATAAAGGGTAAATCGCTTTTAATCTCTACTCTCAGATCTCTTAAGGAATTTTCACTGTTGTTTTCAATTTTCATATCATTTATCATAGGAATTGAATTACGCAACAATGAGAAATCTATTGAAGAGTTCATACTATATGACAATTTTATTTTTTCTTTGTCCATAATTACATCCCCCATAAATTTTTTGTTTCTCAAATTTTGTATTTCTTTAATCTCATCAGTGCGAATATTACTCAATTATACCACTAATATATATATAAATTCAATATTATTTTTATTTATACTACCCTGCTTATTCCTGCATTATTATTAATATTATCCAGTACATCTAAAATCCCATCAAAAGTTTTTTGGTCAAATAAGTTAGAAAAACTTCCTCTTTCTGAGAAAATAGGCATCATCAAAATTGTTCTATCTTCCAAGACACCTTTTTCTACTATATATTCCACTATTTTATTGACAAAATATATCTGATTGGCATCAAAAATATTTTCATCCAAATATTTACTAAAGGCTTCTTTAGCCACATTCATATCCACTCCAACAATTTCTCTGACAAAAATCCCCAAAGGCTTTTCTCCAGCTATTTTTTTGTAATCTTCTTGGGTTCCCAAATTTTTTCAGAGTATTTCTTCCAATTTTTCTATGTCTTCTTTGGCAAGTGGCATATTTGTCCTAAGTTTTTTTATTGCATCAGCATCTTCATTTTTATTTATGTAGTACTCAACCTTTGATCTGTAATCATCCAAGTACCCATCATTCAATCCTGCATCTCTCACTTCAATGTCTATTATTTCATCACCAAAATCTGTAGCGTATGTAGGACCATCTTCAGGGATTACATACCTCATCAAATCTCTATATTTTTCCCTCAATTTTTCCAACCCATCCAATGCAGCCCTTTCCAAAAAGTCGGTACGTAATATTTCCTTTATATCCTCTTTAACTTTGGTCACGCTTGGAATATTCTCTACATTTAGTAGATTCTTCAACTTTCCATAGACTTCTCTTTTTATCCTAGTGCTTTTTATATTTTCCAATAGCCCCCATTCTAAAGATAATATTTGACTATCAAATCTCAAGGCATCTATTTCGTCTTCGTAAGGATCTATCAATGATGCCAGATGCTCTTTTATGTCTCCCACTTCTCCAAAGGTCATATTTTCATAATTTTTGGGATCAGAATATTTTACCACATAACGCAAATGTTGTTTTACTGCAAAATTTCTTCTATTTAGTCTTCTTACTTTTTCAGCCAATTCATTTATCAATACTTGATAATATATATCCAAAAATTCCTCTGTCCTTATTATCTTTTGTAATTTGTAGCAAATATCCAACTTTAGAGAAAATATTCTTTCTTGAATGCTTGAGGCTATTTTTCCATCTTTTCCACCAGAATAAGGTACTCTAAAAAATTCAAAATTTCTACAGAAGTCAAATATTAAAAATTCGCTTTTGTCTATACCATCTATAAGCCCCTTGCACAGCCTAGTTCCTCTTCCTATCATCTGCCAAAATTTGGATTTACTCATTACCTTTTTGAAAAATACCAGATTTACACATTCAGGTACATCAATTCCAGTATCTAGCATATCCACTGAGATGGCTATTTGTGGAAGACTTCTAGGGGTAGTAAATTTATCTATTATATTTTGAGCATAATTTATCCCATGATGGATTACTTCACAAAAACCCGATGGCAGGTTGGGATATTCCAGTCCAAAGACTTTATATATTTCTTCAGCATGGCGCCTACTTTTGGCAAAATAATGGTTTTCCCTATTTTACTCCCTTCATCCACACGGATTCCTCTTGTCATAAGAAGGTGCAGTACTTCTCTAATTGTATCTATATTAAACACCCAATTATTTAAAGCTGTGTTTTGAATTTTATCTGGAATTTCATCATTTTCATCTGTAAATTTTTCTTCGTATTCTTCCTTTTCAGTATCGCTCAATTGATCATAGACTATCCCTTCTTCCAGAAATTTCAATTTACTTTCCACACTTTTATAACTAACCAAATATTTATCTGTAACTGCTTGAGCCAGCTCATATCCATAAGTAGGAATTCCGTTTTCCAAGTCAAACATTCTATAGGTGTTAAAGTCAATCTCATTCTTTGGAGTGGCAGTAAGTCCTACCAACAGAGAATCAAAATATGTAAAAATTTCTCTATATTTTTTGTAGATACTACGATGAGCCTCATCTACAATTATCAAATCAAAGTGTCCACAGCTAAAGAGTTTGTTCCCATACTCATCTGTGGCATCATCTATAAGATTTATCATTGTTTGATATGTGGAAAATACACATCTTGAGTTTAGTTTGTTTTTTTCAGTGACTAGATTGGTAATCGTCGTACTTGGAAGCAAAGTGAGAAAAGCACGCTCTGCTTGGGTTACAAGACTATTTCTATCTGCTAAAAATAATACATTTTTTATCCATTTGTTTTTAATTAGAAGATCTACTAAAGATATTATTGTTCTTGTTTTTCCACTGCCAGTTGCCATTACCAAAAGAGCTTTCCTTTTTTTATTTTGGAAAACTTCACAAACACTTTCTATTGCTGCTTTTTGATAATAACGATCAGAAATTCTATCGTCTATTTTGGCATATTTTAGAGAAATCTTAGCATTTTTTAAGTTAAGTTGTTTTTCCAAATCTCTTTTGGAATAAATATTAGATACTTTTCTTTCTGGATAATCTCCATCTATAATACTTGTATCAAATCCATTGGTCAAAAATATCACAGGTCTTCTTCCGAATTCTTTTTCCAATGAATCTGCATAGAGTTTTCCTTGCTCTCTTCCTTGAGATATTTCTATGGAAGTTTTCTTTGCTTCTATAACAGCCAACGGTATTCCATCATCACCAAAAAGTACATAGTCAGCTGCTCCACTATCTGAGCTAGTAAGAGGCATTCCTTTGATAGGATATTCGTTGATCCAATTTTTACCCTCTACCCAACTTACATCCCTTAGCATTGCATTAATGTATATTTTTCTGGTACTATATTCTGATTCCTCAATTGGTTTGGGACCAACAAAGGTTTTCTCTTGCTCTTGACGTCTAGCTGTCAATTGACTTTTTAAAGCTTCATTTTCTGCTATTAGTTTTTCCAATGCTATATCTGGTTTGCTTTCTGGAGCTATCAGTCCAAATGTTTTTTGCTCCAACAAATCCTTATTAAATGTTCTTTCTACTCCAGAATCTTCCGAAGTTCCATAGCAATAATCAATAAAATCACAAAAATAAAAGAGATTTTCCAATGCCAATGCTGCTTCATCCTTTGAATATTTTACAGTGCTATGAGTGGCTGTGTTTCCATATTTTCTGATTAACTCTAACCTTTTAATGATATCTTCACTGACTATATCCCTAAAATCTGATGTACTCATCAATGTAGCCAAGTTATCTTGATAAGGAGTTTTTAATTCATTATCCACTGAGTACATCCACTTTATCGCAAACTCCATAGCTGCCTACAAACTGAAATACATACTCCTGTATCAATATTGTAACTCTGTTCTGCAGCAATTGCCCTATTAGCAAAAACTTCAAATTTTTTCTCATTCCTAAGGAAATCAAAATTATTCATTATTTTTCACCTCACTTATTAAACGCTCATTTATTGATGCTTTCAACAATAATTCTAAATTGATTTTTAATGATTTCAAAACAACAAATTTTGATTTGTCTATTTGAGTCACCCTCTCTGCAAATTGGTTTTGAAGATTAAGAGGGGGAACAGGAATTTTTATCTTATTCAGAATATCTATATTTAATCCTGGCTGTGCAGCTCCAGTTTGAAATTGATTTAATTTCAAGTAAACCAGGCAATAATATAACCATAAAGAATCCAATTCTATCGTTGGAGCAACAATAACAGCATGTTCTGTTGCATAAAATTTCTCTGTGGCATATTGAACATTCCCACATAAAGCGCCTTGTCTACCTATTAAGGAATAGTTTCCCTCATGTGAATATTTACCAGTGTAACCTCGAATCCCATTTCCACCATAACATGGATAACTAAATTTTTCACTTTTTTCATGAATATCTTTTGAAGTCAAATTCTTTCCTGCCTTCAATACCACAATTCTCTCCAAATGTGATACCAACAAATTTTTTTCATTTAAAACAGGATCCCCAAACATCTCTATAAATAAAGATTTAATTAATTCATCTAATTTTTTTAATTGCTCCTTATGCAGAGCAATTAATTTGTTTAATTTATCTAGTACTTTTACCACAAAATTTTGTTTTTCGATTGAAGGAAGTTCAATTTCTATTTTCTCCAGACTAGTGTATTTGAGTGAATCTCTAACACTGCCTGTAGTCAAAAATTTTATTTGTTGATTTCCATACGAACTACACAAGAAATATCGTAGATATTCTGTTTCCAGATATTTTTTATTTGGCTCTACTACAACATACAATGGACTAACAACTACACGTTCAGCTAGATTTTGAGATGCAACTGAACCTACATTTATTCTTGATGGATTATATGCTAACATCCCTCTCAGTACAATTTTGTAATTTGATATATCCTTGCTATAAACTTCTTTTGAGAAATAATCTATTGATGGAACAAAGCCTTTGCTATTGGTAACACTATATATTTCTCCGCAACTACAATCTCTATTACGTTCAGTATATTCTTTTATATATTTACCAAGTGTCACCTTCACAGCATCTCCTCCAACTCTTTCAATCCTTGTGTGATTTCTTGTTGCAATTTATGAAGGTCAGATATAATTTCCTTGGTAGAAGGATACTCCACTTGAACATATTCTGTTTTTTTATATTTATTGATGGACAAATCATAATCATTTCCAACTATTTCATCTTTAGGAACTAAAAAACTTTGCTCAGTTCTTTCTCTACCTTTTTCATTGTCCCTATTATGAAAACGTTCAATAATATCAGGAATATCATTATCTTTTATCTCAGACCTCTTATCATCAAGACTATAACCATCAGCCCTCATATCATAAAACCACACATCGTCAGTCTCACTATTGTTAGTTTTAGTAAATATTAATATAGCTGTGGAAACAACCTGCATAGGGCTTAAACACACCAGATGGCATAGAAATCACTGCTTCCAATCTATGCTCCTCTATTATTTTCTCTCTTATCCCTTTATGTGCTTTGGAAGAACCAAACAAAACACCATCTGGCACTATAGACGCACATCTTCCACCTACTTTCAGCATTCTCAAAAACAGTGCCAAAAATAATAGTTCAGTCTTTTTGGTGTTGGACACTTTTAATAAATCTGGTGCAACTATTTTCTCATCCAAACTACCTTTGAATGGTGGATTGGCTAATATCATTGAAAATCTGTTTTCATCGCTGTTTTGATCTGATAGACTATCTTTATATTCAATGAATGGATTTTCTACCCCATGAGTCATCATATTCATTGCTCCAATACGCAGCATTGTCCTATCCATGTCATATCCTGTAAACATTTTATTATTAAAATGTTCTCTATTTTTATCATCAAAATACACTTCTTTTTCATGATTTTCTTTTAAATATTCCACTGCAGAAACTAAAAATCCACTAGTCCCACAAGCAGGATCACATATAGTGTCTCCAACTTTTGGCTGTAATAAATCCACTATCATTCTAATAATATGTCTTGGTGTTCTAAATTGCCCATTGGTCCCAGCTGTGGACAATTTGGAAAGCAGATACTCGTATACATCTCCCTTAATATCCTTATCTTTGTTGTTGGTCTTTTCCATTGTCTCATACAAAACATCCATAGCTGCAACTATTTGGACAAGTTTTTCAGCATTAGGAATCTGAAATATAGCATCTTTCATATACTTTGAATAAGTACTATTTTCATTACTATGTAATTCCTTTATAAATGGAAAAATTCCAAATTGAATTACTTCGTATATTTCATTAGGTGGTAAATCCCTAAATACGGACCATTTAAACTCTTTTTTATTTGTAGTTCTATTTCCCCCTGTATAAGTCCCTTCAAAAATACTTTTGTAAGGTTTCCTTAACATGGCACTTTCTCTGGAACGTTGATTATCTGTCTCATCCAAATCATGAATAAACATTAGATAAGTAATTTGTTCAATAATACTCAAGGGATTAGTCAATCCTCCAGTCCAGAAAATTTCCCATAGACTATCAACCTTATTTTTAATTTCTCCTGTGATCGTTTAATCCTCCAAATCTAACAAAATTTTCAATCACTATACATAGTGATTATATCATATAAAAAAAATATTTTAAAAAGGATATTTTGAAAAATTTAAATAATTTTATCCTCATCACAAATATTAATCACTAGAATTATTAAATATCTATTCTTTTTAATAAAATATCTTTCAATTAATAGTATATCATAAACCCTGTCCATTAATCTGGACTTAAGTAAATGTACTAAAAAAATTATGAATATATTAATAATTAATAGTAGAGTAGATAAAGTGAAGTGATTTTTTATATAATTTATGTCAACCTTTCATTTTTCAATTCTAATTAACCAATGGCACATAACCCGCTTTTTCCACCAAATACTGAACCTCTTCTGACAAAATCCATTCAATGAGTACTTTTGTATTTCCCTGTGGTTCCCCATTTGTTACTGCATAAAAGTTATCTGCAAAAGGATATGTTCCATTTGCAATGGTATCAATTGATGGGTAAATTCCATCAATCGCTAACAATTTACTCCTTTCTTTTGCAGACATGGAAATAGCATAATAGCGATAGGAATATCCAATTGCTGGCTGCACACCTTGCCATTCTACTGATACCTGCTCTGTCATGCTTCCATTCCCTCGTAAAGAATTATCTGCTAATGGCTGTGGTTTTTGAATCGGCAAACCTCCCATAAGATTTTGTAGACCTGTCTGACTTCCAGAACCATCTGGTCTTTGAAATACGATCATTGGACCTCCCTCTTCCCAACCAAGGGTTTTCCAGTTGGCAGTCTTACCTGAATATATATTCTTTAATTCCTGATAGGTAATACTCTCCACTGGATTAGACACACCTACAAGAAACACAAAAGCCTCTTTCCCAATGGGTGTATACACCAGCTCAGCACCTGCCTCTTTTGCACGTCTTTCTTGATTCTCCGATGGACCTGCTACAAATATAATATCAACATCTCCTGAAATAATGGATTCATATGCATTTGGCGTATTGGTACAAATCGCTATCTCTGAAAGGTCGTCGCTACCCTTATAGGTTGCATTTGCAAAGGAAGCATACAATGGATGCAGTGCTGTAGCACCATCAAGCAGAGGGAATGATTCCTTGATTATGATAGATGCCTCCCCTGGAAGTTCTGATAAACCTATCTCTTCTGGTTCAAAGACTCGTGATTCACCTGCACGAGAAGCAAGCGCATCTGCCATAACATGTCAATTTCCAGTTATCGCTGGGATAAATAACAAACTACAAAAGATTGTCATTAGAGAGAATACAATTGTTGATGTTGAAATTTTTTTGTGTATTGTCCAGACCAATGCAAATGAAAATCCTGTAACACATAGCAACAAGATAAATGGCATGATTCCTGTAATATTATCAAATGCTTGAAACTGACTAAAATACTCTAAGATACCTGCTATATACATCATTAGCAGTAAAATTAAGATTGTCAGTAAACTTTTTAATAAAAAATACTTTCCTTTATACATTTTCTCTCCTTGTATTACATCCAACTCAGTCCTGCTGCTTCACTAGTAACTACAGCACAGATAAACAAGTAAAAAATGGCAAAAAGCGGATTACATAGTATCAGTGCTGTAATTGGCAACGCACGCATTTTTCCCCTAATATTTTTCTTCCATGATGTTAAACATAACACAGATAAAATAACGCCAGCTATTGGCAACACAAATAATATTATTTCAATCAATGTTATAAGGGAATTCTGGAAATATCCAGCAACTGCATTGGATACAATCCTTATAATCATCAAAAAAACTGGTCCTGCCAATACCAACAAAATGCTAAGCCATGCCATTTTATTTTTTGTGTTTTCTCTTTGTATTTCTTCCATAATTTCTCCTCATTTCATAATATTTTCCAATACCTTAGTTAAAATCTTCAATTCTGAATAGTAAAATCAACTTTCTCCCAAGTGTTCTGATTGCATCTTCTCTATTTCTTTTCCCAGACCTTAGCTATTTCTCCAAACACATATCTACGATGTTCATTGGAATTCTTGTATGGTTCCGTCAAGTATTCTATATCTTCTTGCAAATAAAAATCATTTGGAAAATTTGGTACCACAATTTGAGATAGCTTACATTCAATGATTAACTTTGCTTCTTTGAAAGACATATTTCCACATGGAGTTTCAATTCCTGTTAATTCAACTGCTTGCATTTTATTACTATCTCTGCCTGATATACTTCCTAAGAACATTACTTGCTCTTTATATTCGTCAGAAAAGTAAGTAAGAGTATATTTTTGTTCTCTTTCAATCAGTTCAAGAGTATAACGCTTTTGTGGAAAAAGTAGCATTGTACTTGGTTTTCTAAAGAGTAATACAAAACCACCACCACTAGCAGTCATAGAATTATAGCAGTCTTTATTACCAACAGTAACAACTGGAAAATCCTTCCCTACTAGAGTGAATACATTATCAGCTATCTCATCAGCTGCAATTTCTTTAAATATCTCATCAAACTTCATTTATCAATCCTCCCACAAATTCTCATTTTATCTATCCATATAAACTCAAACTTTATACTATTATCATTTTCAAGTCGTTAATTTCTCATACAAAAATTCATTAAAGGGAGTTTCCACTCCTACCTCTTTTCCTAATCGAATCACTGTCCCTGCAAACATATCCACCTCTGTTTTTCGTCCCTGTAACACATCCTGGCACATGGATGGCATACTATCTGGAGCGAAGGTTTTCATCAAGTTAAAATATGTCTCCACTTCGTCTTCACTGACTGCAATTCCTTTTTTATTAGCAATATACATAACCTCTCTCATAACTCCTACCATCACATCCAGTTTTTCCTGAGATGCAAAGAGTTCTCCATAGTTGACCTGATATGCTGCCGTCACTTGATTCACACCTACATTTGCCATAAGCTTACACCATAAACGAAATAAAATATCTTCCTCCACTACATAGGGAAACTTTGCCTCATCAAAAAATGCAACCAAATTCTCCAAAGCCACACGATTTTCTTCCGATACAATTCCAATACGCAGTTCGCCCATGTGAGAATATTCCAAATCATCCCCCAGTTTTTTTGCATCCATTCCCTGAGCCACTGTATGTATGATTGAGCTATTACTGTAATGTGCTTGTATAATATCTTCACTGGTAATTCCATTCATAACTGAAATAATAATAGTATCCTTTCCCACGGCTTGTTTCATGGTGTCCAATGCCCCAAGCAGTCCTGAGTCTTTTACTGCCACAATCAAGAGATCGGCAGGCATTGCCTCCTTTGAACATACCAAGTTGAACTGAACTGGCTCTTGATTACAGGTCAACTTACAATTGGCATATCGCTGTATACGTTCCTCATCCGCAATGAATTGTACACGCTCTGCACCTATATGTTTAACAAAATGATATCCATACAGAACACCTAAAGCACCCATTCCAATAATCGAAACATTATTTATTTTCATCGTTTTTCTCCTCGTATAATAATTTATAGATAATATTTTCTGCCTATTTTGACTATTTGTTTCTCAGTCATTCCCCCTTAATGTTTGCAACTAAATATTCAAATGTACTTTTTGCAATTTCTTGCACCTTTTTATATTCCAAAAAAGCCTGTTTGATTTCTCTTTGGGTCCTTCACTAAATCTAAAATTTATCAATCCTATATCTTTATCAACAAGCTTAGTGTGCCAGCAACAAATAGAATAAGTCCTGCTGCCGATTTTTTACTTAATCTTTCATGTAGTATGAATCCGCTAAAGATAACTGTAACCAATATGCTTAGTTTATCAATAGGTACGACCACGCTGACCAACCCATCCTGCAATGCACGATAGAAGCACAACCAAGATAGTCCAGTTGCCAATCCAGACAGCCCAATGAAAATCCAGCTTCCTTTGCTAATCGTTTTTATATTGCTCTGTTTTCCTTGCCAAAAAACAATTATCCATGCCATGACAAGAACAACTATTGTTCGTATAGCTGTCCCAAGGTTAGATTCAACACCTGCAATACCTACCTTGCCTAGAATAGCTGTAAGGCTTGCAAACACTGCCGACAAAACAGCGTATATTAACCACTTATACCCCTGTTGGGGAGTAGAGACGTTTTCTTTCTGGTCAATCATTAGATATGTACCTAATCCAATAACTACTATGGCAAGTATTTTGAGCCACGTTACACTTTCATTAAGAAAAATAAAGGACAGTAACATAGTAAGTATGGTACTTGATTTATCAACAGGCACAACCTTATTGATATTTCCAATTTGCAAAGCACGGAAATAACATAACCATGACCCGCCTGTAGCTACTCCTGAAAGAATCAAAAAAACAAGACTTTTCTTGGAAATTTCGGTAATCGTATTTTGTGACCCAACAACAAAGACCATTATCCATGCGAAGATAAGCACAACAATAGTTCTAAGTGCCGTCGCTAAATTTGAATCAGTATTCTTAATCCCGATTTTTGCCAAAAACGACATACTTCCCGCAAAGAATGCCGATGCCAAAGCGTAAATAATCCACATAGAAAACTCCTATCTTTTTCGGTGTTCTGATTTTTCCCAGAACACTCAGTCTCAACATACAAATTTTATTTTACTCCCCTTCATCAACAATTTTATCTGCAGGTATCCTCTCTATAGAATCATTACTTATTCCATCAAACTTCATCAAATAAAATAATGGCTGAGTTTTTTTCTCATTTTCTGCAGGAAAAATTTCACAATTACTGATTGAAAAATCAGATAAAAATTGTCCAAATCTTTCCTTAAGTGTCTCAAAAGTTATTATCCCTTCTTTTGGCTTTCCGAAACTTCTATATACTAAAATATAATCCACTTCTGGCACAAGAATAGGAGCGTTATCTGGCCAAGTAATTGCTCTTATGATTTTGCCATCTGTCTTTTTTCTGAAGAAATACATCTTAGGAACAAAATATCCCCTTCCTAATTCCTCATTTATTTTTTTTCTATTTAGATTATACTCATAATAAAAATTCAATTTTTCTTTGCCATAAGTTGGAATATTGTATTTTTCAATATATTCTTTACAGAACCTATTATTAGTGCCCTCCCAATTTCTATACAATTCTTCTGGTTGAGGTTTAAATGGGGTGTCTTTTATCCGAGTATCAATCATATTCATTTGATGATCCAAAACATATAAATAAAGAGCTTCAATTAATTTCTCCACTATCCCAAATGCAAATTTTCCAAAAAAGTCGGCCTTACAAAATTTAATTGAATCATGAAATAAGTGGGCTCATAATCTTCGTAGAGCAACGAATTATTAAGAATATCTTTTTTTATATCATTACTTCTCTTTTCACCAATGTAAAAATAACATTCAGCATCTTCATTCGATAAAAGCCACATTATTCCTTGAACATCTTCCCTAGATTCTATTGTATAATTTAGCTCTTTTTGCGAATCATTCAAATAATTTATGATATCCTGACTTGATATTTTACTGTCATTTTTTTTGTACAACTGTATGCCATAACTCATTTTTAATCAAACCTCCATTTTGAAATAAATGGTCTCCTAGAATCTCCATCTCCTCCCAATCACTATTTTTATATAATAAAATTGTAATATATTCTTACAATAAATGCAAGTAATATGATGTTATCCATATTAAGCCAAATATAATTTAACCCATAAAATAAATGTAAGAATACCAGACTAAAGCTAGAATCCGTGCATATAATAAACACCCAACAAAATTTGAAGTTTTTTAAAAAGCAACTTATGTTTTCATCAAAAAATTGTTTTTGCCTCCAATTGGTGGTATTCGTATTAAAAAAGCACATTTCAAATAAAAAACGAATAAAAAGCATTGACAACTTCTCAAAAATAAGGTAAAATAAAATTAATAAGAAGTTTTTGTATACAGGATACAAAATCAATTTATTTATTAATTCTTCTTAAATAACTAAGCAGTTTTAGGGGGCTAAAAATGATACCTTTAAAAATTACCGAAACAAGTTTAAGAGATGGTTCTCAGTCTTTAATTGCAACTAGGCTCAAAACAGAAGAAATTTTGCCTATTTTAGAAAAAATGGACCATGTTGGATTCCATTCAATGGAAGTCTGGGGAGGAGCTACATTTGATTCCTGCATTAGATTTCTAAATGAAGATCCATGGGTTAGATTAAGAGAAATCAAAAAAAGAGTTAAAAACACAAAATTGCAAATGTTGGTAAGAGGTCAAAATCTTGTGGGATATAGACATTATGCAGACGACATAGTAGATTTATTTATTAAAAAATCTTTGGAAAATGGAATAGACATAATAAGAGCATTTGATGCCTTAAATGACTTCAGAAATCTTGAAACAACAATAAAATCAATCAAAAAATATAATGGTCATTGTCAAGGTGCCATTGCCTATGCAACCAGTGAAATACATACTTTGGATTATTATGTGAATAAAGTAAAAGAATTGGAAGATATGGGTTCTGATTCTATTTGTATAAAAGATATGGCAGGAATTTTGCTTCCAAATGATGCCTATGTCTTAGTAAAAAAATTAAAGGAAATTACTAATTTACCAATAGAAATGCATACCCATTGTACTAGTGGAGTAGCAGAAATGATGTATCTAAGAGCATCAGAAGCAGGAGCAGACATCATAGATACTGCTATATCCCCATTATCTGGTGGCACAAGTCAACCAGCGACAGAAGTTTTTGGACAAATATTCAAAGGAATGGATAGAGATCCCAAATTAAATGAAACTCTCTTGGAAGAAATAGCAGATTATTTTAAGCCAATAATGGAAAAATATAGGATTGATGGAACGTTCAATCCAAAAGTAATGGCGACAGAACCTAAAACATTGCTATATCAAGTGCCAGGAGGAATGTTATCCAATCTAATGTCACAGCTTGAAAGTCAAGGTAATTTCGGAAAATATGAAGAGGTGCTAAAGGAAGTTCCAAAAGTGAGAGCAGATTTAGGCTATCCTCCATTGGTAACACCATTATCTCAAATGGTGGGAACACAAGCGGTCTTTAATATTGTATTGGGAGAAAGATACAAAGTAATCCCAAAGGAAATAAAGGATTATGTTAGAGGAAAATATGGAAAATCTCCCGCTCCAATAAGTGCTGAAATACAAAATAAGATTATTGGCGACGAGAAAATAATTACAGACAAACCTAGCAATTTTTTGGAGTCAGAATACACAAAAGCAAAGGCTGATATTGGAGAACTGGCAAAATCTGATGAAGACATACTAATGTATGCAATCTTTCCTGAAAACACGAGAAAGTTTTTGGAACTCAGAGAAAATTCACACTTAGCCATAACAGAAACACCACTGGCACCGATACTCACAAGTCAACTAGAAGTGACAGCCAACATATCAAAATATCAAGTATCATTTAATAATAAACTATATGATATAGAGATAAGCAAATAATGTCCTTATGAGTGGTATTAGTGATATTTTCTTGATATATTATATTAAATAAAATCTTTTAGGGGTGTAAAAGTTATGATTGGTGTATGTGGTAACGAAAAAGATTCAGATGCAATAGTTACAGTGGATCTAAATGCAAAAGGAATTGAAATTGAAATTGAATCTAAGCTAAAAAAGATGTTTGGTCATCTTATGGTCGCAGCAGTAGAAGAAGTCCTTACAGAAATGAAAGTAAAAAATGCAAAAGTAGTTGTACAAGATTTTGGTGCTCTTGATTTTATCATCAGAGGGAGAACAAAAACAGCAATAAAAAGAGCTCTTTTGAAGGGGGATAAATAATATGATAAAGAAATCTAAAAGAACAATGTTATTTTCTCCAGCAGACAATCCAAAAATGCTAATAAATGCTCATTTATATGGGGCAGATTCAATTATATTTGACTTGGAAGATGCTGTAAAGTATTCTGAAAAAGATGCTGCAAGAGATCTTCTGGCCGAAGCATTAAAAGTAATGGATTACGGAGAAACTCAAATATATGCCAGAATTAATCCTCTGTACACGGAATTTGGAATTGATGATGTAACACAATTGGTTCCAGCTGGCCTTAGGTTAATGCGACTTGCAATGTGCGAAAAGCCTGAACAAATAGTAGAATTAGATAATTTATTAACCAAAATAGAAACAGAGAATGCAATAGAGTTAGGTTCTTGCAAAATTCAATGTTCTTTGGAAACTCCGTTAGGGGTAACTAATGCTGTTGCCATTGCCACAGCATCCAAAAGAGTAGAATCCATTTCCTTTGGTGCAGAGGATTTCACAAGGTCACTAGGTGCAGAAAGAACCAAAGAGGGAAAAGAAATATTTATGGCAAGAAGTATGGTTGTAATGGCAGCAGCCATTGCAGGAGTGGATGCAATAGACACTGTATGGTCTGACATCAATGATGAAGAAGGATTCAGAGCAGAAGTAAAAGGAGCAATAAATATGGGTTTTGCTGGCAAATCATGTATTCATCCATCTCAAATTAGAATAGTACATGAAATATTTACCCCTTCCAAAGAAGAATTGAAAAAATCTTTGGAAATTGTAGAAGCTGCAGCAAAGGCTGATATCAACAATGGCGGAGTAATTACTGTAAATGGCAAGATGGTTGATATACCTGTAATAGCCAAAGCAGAAAAAGTGGTGCGCCTGGCCAAAGCAGCTGGAATAATCTAAGAGGAGATGACAAAAATGAGTGTAAAGACTATAAAAAATAAAGTAAATAGAGAGTTCCCATCTTATATTGAAGGATATGGGGAAGTAAAACCCTACATAGGTCCATTTGAAATAAAACCCACTGGACATAAATACTCACCATCTAAGACTTCTAGTAAACCTGGAGACACAAAATTATTAAAAAATATAAAAGACGCAATAGATAAAGTTCAATTGAAAGATGGAATGACAATCTCTTTTCATCATCATCTAAGAAATGGTGACTATATACTTAATATGGTAATGGATGAAATTGCAAAATTAGGGATAAAAAATCTAAGAATATTCCCATCATCATTGACCAGTGCCCACGAACCATTGATTGAGCATATAAAAAATGGTACAGTTACCAGAATAGAAACTTCAGGACTTCGAGGAGACATTGCAAAAGAAGTAAGCAAAAATAACATATTAGGAAAACCTGTTATATTTAGAACACATGGTGGAAGAGCAAGAGCCATAGAGGCAGGAGAAGTAAAAATAGATGTGGCATTTATTGGAGCATCAGCCTGTGATCCAATGGGAAATATGAATGGACGGGAAGGAAAATCTAGGTTTGGTTCTATGGGATATCCCATGGTAGATGCAGAATATGCAGAAAAAGTAGTAGCAATTACAGATAATCTTGTCCCTTTTCCACTAAAGACAATAAGCATACCAATGACTCTTGTTGATTATGTGGTAGAAGTGGATTCCATAGGAGATCCAGAGAAAATAGCTACTGGAGCAGCAAGATTCACCCAAAATCCTATTGATTTATTGATAGCCGAAAACGCTGCCAAAGTTTTGATAGCTTCTGGATACATAAAAAATGGATTTTCTTTTCAAGCTGGAACAGGTGGTGCCTCCCTTGCAGTATGTAGATTTTTACAAAAATACATGGATAAAAACCAGATAAAAGGCTCCTTTGCAGCTGGTGGCATTACAGGTCATATTGTTAATTTGATGAAAGAGGGCTATTTTGAATCCCTTTTGGATACCCAAAGCTTTGATACTGTAGCAGCAGAATCAATCAGAGAAAATAGTGCTCATATTGAAATGTCCGCATCAATGTATGCTAATCCCCATAATAAAGGGTGTAGTGCCCATCAATTGGATGTAATGGTTCTATCAGCCACAGAAATAGACGAAGATTTTAATATTAATTCTCTCACTGGTTCCACTGGAATGATAATGGGTGCCCAAGGTGGTGCTCCAGATACAGCTGCAGGTGCAAAACTCACCGTGGTGGTTGCTACCACCATGAGAAAGAGAATTCCCATAATCACAGATAAAGTTAGTAATGTGGTTACTCCAGGAGATACAGTAGACATCCTAGTAACTGAGAGAGGTATTTGCGTTAATCCTCTGAGAAAAGATGTAGAAGAATCACTAAAAGAGGCTGGAATAAAAATAATGAAAATAAAAGATTTGAGAGAAGAAGTAGAAAAATTGACAGGTGTACCTAATAAAACTACATATACAGACACAATAGTAGGTGTGATAGAATATAGAGACGGCACTGTAATGGATGTAGTAAGACAAGTAAAATAACTAAAATAAGTAATCTCTGTTATGGTCAATCCAAAAATCCCTTGGAGGATTTTCAATGGAAGTAATAAAAAATAAAGAAATTAAGTATAAAACAGTAGAAGATGAAAAAATAAAAGATGAGCTAAGCAAAAAAGAACTAGCAAAAGAATTAATAGGCGAAGAAGAAAGAAAATTTGAAAAAATACTAAATGGAATAAGAAGTGCAGTAATTCCTATCATTATAAGTGCTGCAATGAAATTGAAAGCAAAATCTCTGGTATCAAAATTAAGTTATATCATGATGATAATTTCCTCAATACTTTGCACGTTTACTAAATATAAATAAAATTTTAGTTGTTTTAATGGGCATTATTGTAGGAATATTACATTGGAAGGTGAGAAAGAAAAATGTTATATCTTAGATTATTTCTTTCTTTTACAAAGATAAGTTTCTTTAGTTTTGGTGGTCTTACTATGGTACCTGTCATAAATGACGAAGTACTAAAATATGGTTGGATGACCGAGAAGGAAGTTGCCGACATAGTGGCAATCGCTGAAATGACCCCTGGTTCATTAGGTATCAATTGTGCTACTTTTGTGGGGCTCAGAGCAGGTGGAGTTTTGGGAGCAATCTGCGCTAGTCTTGGCTCTATGGTTCCCTCCCTTACATTATGTATGTTGGCAAGCTATTTTATCATGAGACTGAAAAAAAATACTGTACTGGAAAGTGTTATGTATGCCATAAGACCAGTTTGTTTTGGAATGATTGTATCAGTAGCAGTGGTACTTGGAAAATCCACATATTTTATCCAAAGCTCTATCCAATGGAACTTGGTCTTGATTGGAATAATATCTGGAGTTTTTTTATTAAAATTAAAGTGGAGTATTCCAAAAACTATTTTATTAGCAGGGTTTTTAGGTCTATTAATAGGTTAGTTTTTTATTAGAAAATCTGAACTCATCAAAGGCAAAGAAGAAAATTTCAAAAAATAAAGGGTCTTAAATTTAATAATCAGTTATAAAATCCCTACCTAAATAATGTTTTTATATATTATTAAAATATTATCCTAGAAAAGTGATTTTGTAAATAAAGGGGGGTGTTTTTCAAAAAAACGCACCTCAAAACAAAAGAAAACTTCAGTAAAAATTTTAGTGGTTTGAACTAATTATATACAAAATTTTGCATCTTTAAATAAAGCTAACTGAAATCTTAATCTGGTAGTTTTCAAAAAAAGATAAAATTTTAATAGGAGTGTGAAATTATGTTAAGAAAAAAAAGATTTTTTGTATTATTGTTGGCTGCTCTGCTATTCATATCATCAGTAGCTTCTGGATCAGAAGAGTGGAAATGGGAAAGAAGAGTGGAAATCATCTGTCCATGGGGAACTGGTGGTGGGGCAGACACAACACTTAGAACCTTTGCAGCAGCTTTAGAAAAAGAATTAGGAGTTCCTGTAGTTGTAAACAACAGAGCTGGAGCTGGAGGTGTAGCAGGAGTTCAGTTTGCAGCAGCTCAACCTGCAGATGGATATACATATGTACAAGCTACCCCATCTCCATTGCTTGCTCAAATTAGTGGTGCTACTACTTTCGATGTATATGGATCTATTCATCCATTGGTTCAAATGGTACATGATTGCAATATAATAGTTACAGGAAAAAATTCACCATTTAGTAATTACGAAGAAATGATGAAATATGTTGAAGAAAATCCTGGTAGAGTAAAAGCTGGAGTTATGTCTGTTACAGGATTGGACACTGCATGCATGCAAGCAGCATTTGGAGACAAAATAGAGGTTGTTGCATATAGTGAAGGTGCACAATTAAACGCTGATGTAATAGGAGGCCATGTTTATTTGGCGGTAGTAGGTCCTGCAGAAGTGTCTGCAATGATTGAATCAGGTGATATGAATGTAATTCTTACTTTTATGGAAGAGAGACTTACTATACAAGGACTTGAAGATGTTCCAACCACTAAAGAATTAGGATTGGAGTCATTCTTTGGCCCATCAAGAGGAATTTTTTATACAAACGGAACTCCAGAGGCAGCTATAAAAGCATTTGAAGCAGCTGCAGAAAAAGCAATAGCAAGCGAAACTTTCCAAAATTGGGCAAAATCTGAAGGATTAGATCAAAGACAAGGTTGGATGAATAGGGAAGACTATCAAAAACAATGGGATGAGGACTACAAAGCATTAACAGAGCTTTTTGGAAATAAAAACTAATATAATTAATAAATCTATATAAAAAGTAAAAACGTAAAGTAAAAAGCAGAGTATACTTATTTTTTAAAAGGTAAGGGTGAGAGAATTTTGGATATGATATTTTCCATAGGACTGTTTGTTTTCAGTATCTATTGTTATTTTTTAGTGGGAGCAGAGTCACCAGGCTCTACTCCTACAGAGTTAGGAGCAGCATTTTGGCCAAGAATAATTTTAGTTCTAATGATGATTCTTTTGGGGATTAATATATTTACGCAATTTAAAAATAAATCCAAAGAAGATGAAAGTAAAGACAAAAGTGAAGTCAAAAGTAAAGTAGACTCAGCAGTCTTGAGCAAACTACTTATTGGAATGGGAATAGTTGCACTAATGGCTTTTTCAATGCAGTATGTTGGTTTTTTACTCAGCTGTTTTGCATTTTTAATAGCTTATGGAGCATTACTTGGGGAGAAAAACATTACAAAACTAGTGTTATTTTCATTAATAATTACATTTGTATTATATGTTATTTTTCAAGGGTTACTGGACATCAGATTGGAAAGAGGAAGAGGAATATTCCGTTCTCTAGCACTTTATTTGGAAGGAATTATACTGTATATAAGAAGAGGAGGAAGATAATATATGTTTAATTTATTAACAACAGGATTAAAAATTGTATTAACTCCCACTACATTTTTGTTGATAAGTGCAGGGACAATTTTAGGAGTTATATTTGGTGCTATGCCTGGGGTAAGTGCTTCAATGGCTGTGGCTTTAGCTCTACCTTTTGCTTATGCCATGGATCCAGTTATAGCAATTGCATTTTTAGTCGCAGTTTATTGTGCTGCAATCACAGGTGGAGGAATTACAGCTATACTATTTAAAATACCTGGTACTCCTTCCAATGCTCCCACTACCTTCGATGGTTATCCTATGGCACAAAGGGGAGAAGCAGGAAAAGCTCTTGGATTTTCACTAATCGCATCAGCAATTGGAGGATTGTTCGCAGCATTTGCAATGGCATTAGTATCACCACAATTGGCCAATGTCGCATTGAGATTCGGACCTTCTGAATTATTTGCAGTATCATTTTTAGGTTTGTCAGTTTTATCCTGTCTTGATAGTGATAATATAGTAAAAACATTGATTTCTGGCCTATTAGGATTGCTTTTGGCCTGTGTGGGAATGGATCCAATGCTAGGAATACCTAGATTTACTTGGGGTAGCTCTACATTGTTATCTGGAATAGAAATGATACCAATAATGATAGGGTTGTTTGCTGTAACAGAAGTGCTAAAACAGACAATTGCACCAAAAAAGAAGCTCGAATCTTTGGATGGAAAGATAGATAATTCAAAAATGAAAACAGTTTTTCCAAGTTTAAAAGAAGTTTGGGAGACTAAAGCTAGTATGACTAGAGCCTCAGTTATAGGTACAATAGTAGGGATTCTGCCAGGAGCTGGAGCAACAATTGCATCATTTCTATCTTATGCAATTGAAAAAAAGGTATCCAAGCATCCAGAAAAACTTGGTACTGGAATAGCAGATGGTATAGTAGCCTCTGAAGCAGCTAACAATGCTGCAACTGGTGGATCAATGGTTCCATTGTTGTCATTGGGAATACCTGGTGGAAATGCTGCTGCAATAATGATGACTGCTCTTGTAATAAAAGGAGTACAAATTGGGCCTATGCTAATAAGAACTCAACCTGTATATCTAGCATCAGTATTCGGGTCTATGTTGGTAACTAACATAATAATGGTTATCGCTGCAATGATGGTTGCAAAGGTATTTGCAAAGATTTTGGCTGTTCCATATACAATATTGGGACCAATCATAATTATGCTAGCAGCTATAGGAGCATATGCATTGAAAAATAACAGTGGCGATGTTGTTCTAATGGCAGCTGCAGGAATAATAGGGTATATATTTGTAAAATTGGGATATAACTCTGCTGCATTGGTATTAGGGTTAGTATTAGGTCAAATGTGTGAATCTAACTTTAGAAGAGCATATACTTTGACCAATGGAAATATAATGGAGATGCTCACAAAACCTATTACAGCAGTAATTATGATTTCTTGTATCTTAATGCTATTATATCCATTAGTAAAACCTTTAATTAAGAAGAAAAATTAATATAAAACTGGCTATATATGAAACAGGCTCAAGTAGAAAATTCTACTTGAGCCTGTCTTAATATTTAGATATTAATTTATTCCTTTTTCATCAAAGTATTTTTTTGCTCCAGGGTGAAGTTCAACGCTCATTCCTTCCAATGCTGTTTCTGCAGTGATGCTTGCACCTACAGAGTGAGCTGCTTTTATTCTATCTGTATTTTCAAATAAAGTTTTTAACATTTCATAAACCATATCTTCGCTCACAGTAGAACTAACAACTAACATAGATTGTACTGTCAAAGTCATTACATCATCAGTTTGTGTACTATAAGTCCCTCCATCTATTTTGTAATCTGTGAAATAAGAATATTGTTCTTTTAACTTAGCTGCCAATTCACCATCAATTGCTACTACTCTAACATCCTTTTGTGTAGCCAAATCAATTACAGCAGAAGTTGGTACTCCAGCAACTATGAAGGCAGCATCCACTTGACCATCTCTAAGACCATTTGCTGCTTCAGCAAAGGATAAATGTTGTGGTCTGTAATCTCCAGCACCTATTCCAGCAGCTTCTAATATTTGATTAACATTGGCATTAGTTCCACTTCCAATGGCACCAACTGCCACATTTTTACCTTTTAAATCTGCAATTGTTTTGATATTAGGATCTGTAGTAATACATTGTAATGGCTCTTCATAAAGGCTAGCCATTCCTTTCACTGTATCAGCCTTAGCCTCAAACAAGATTATTCCTTGTTCTGCATAAGAAGCGACGTCATTTTGAATTATAGCTACTTCAAGATCTCCATTTTGCATCATGTTCACATTGGCAACAGATGCTCCTGTTGATTCTGCAGTTGCATTTACACCACTAATATTATTGTTCCATATTTCAGCAAAGGCACCTCCTAGTGGATAATAAGTTCCCGCTGTTCCACCTGTTCCGATATTAACATAGGTTGTCCCAAATAGCACACTAGTAGCTAAAACTGTTAGTAAAGAAAGAATTTTTTTCATTATACTACCTCCTTTGATATTTTTATTTATTTTAATTTAATTGGTACCTAATACTTATGAAAAGCTAGCTTCTTTTTTGCTAGCCTTTGTTTGAGTTATCCAAACGAAGGCCAATATTCCTACTCCAATTACGTCTGTTATAAGACCAGGATGAACTGTAAGCAATCCAGCTGTAAATAGTAAAACACGCTCTATTATATTAAGATTTGTCTTAAAATATCCCGTTAAGCTAACTGCCACACAGACAATCCCTAAAAGAGCACTAAGAACTGTAGGAATTATGGATAATGATGGGTTGATAAAAACCAACTCTGGTGCCATAACGAAAATATATGGGATTAAAAAGGCGGCAATGGCAAGCCTTGTGGCTTGTACTCCTGTTTTCATTGGCTCAGATTTGGCGACCCCAGCAGCAGCCACAGCTGCAAGACACACTGGAGGAGTTACATCGGCTATTATTCCAAAATAGAAAACAAACATATGAGCTGCCAATACAGGCACCAATGGCTGACCATCAGGACCTAATATCATTAATATTGCTGGTGCCGCTATAGTAGAAGTAATTACATAGTTGGCTGTAGTTGGTACTCCTATTCCCAGTATAAGTGAAGTAACCATTGTAAATATTAATGTCAATATCAAATTTCCATTGGCTATACTTACTAATACAGACCCCATTTTTAATCCAAGACCTGTCTTTGTTACAACCCCAGTGATTATTCCAGCACAAGCACAGGCAGATACCACTGTTAGTGCATTTTTACCACCTTGTATCATTCCTACTACTATATCACGTGGAGTTAATCTAGTCTCTTTTCTGACAGCAGCACACAATATAGTAGATACTATTGCTCCCAGTGCTGCTCTAGTAGGAGAATATCCTTGAATCAAAAGCCAAATTACAATGATGATAGGAATTATTAATTGTCCTCTTGTTCTTAAGACATCTTTAACCTTGGGAATTTCCTCTTTTTTCATTCCTAATAGACCTAATTTTTTTGCCTCAAAATGTACCCCAGCATACACTCCCAGATAATACAGGACTGCTGGTATACAAGCCGCCAATACTACCCTTGAATAAGGAGTTCCTGTTATTTCAGCCAGCAAAAATGCTGCCGCTCCCATTATTGGTGGCATAAGCTGTCCCCCTGTGGATGCAGTTGCTTCCACTGCTCCTGCAAACTCTGGCTTATAACCTAATCTTTTCATCATTGGTATAGTAAAACTTCCCGTTCCTACCACATTGGCAACAGAACTTCCTGATAGTGTTCCCATGCAAGCACTGGAGATTACAGCAACCTTTGCTGGTCCTCCTGGAGAACTACCTGCCACACTATTGGCCAAATCTATAAAAAACTCTCCCATCCCAGTCTTTTCTAAGTAAGCACCAAACAACAAGAACAAAAATATAAAAGTGGAGGATACCCCTATTGGAAGTCCTAATATTCCTTCTGTAGTAAAAAACAAATGTTGCACCAGAGCTTCCACTCTTACCCCTCTATGTCCAAGAGAGCCTGGAATACTTCTACCAAATATTGCATACAATATAAATACTATTGACACTATAACCATTGGGAGCCCTATAACTCTTCTAGCTGCTTCTAGCACAAGTAAAATAGCTATCATACCAACTATCTTGTCTGTATCATTTACAAGACCTGCTCTCATTACAATATCCTTGTAAAAAATAACCCCATAGAGACTACACCCAGCAGCTAATATTGCTAGTACACAGTCCAAAGGGTGAAACTCTTTCCTACTCATACTTCTCAAAGAAGGATAAAATAGAAAGACTGCAGATAATCCAAAGGCCAGATGAATACAACGTGCCACTTGTGCATCTATTGGTCTAAAAGAGTAAAACAACTGAAATGATGTAAAGGCAAATAGAAGCAACGATACAAATTTCAATTGCATTCCAGACAATGCTCTAAAATCTGATCCCTTATCATATTTGGCTAATAATTCATCAACATTGATTTCTTCTTCAGGTGCATTTTGTTGGTTTTTGTTAATATCTGTTGACATAACTCCTCCTACACTGATTGATTTTATTTTTTAATTTTTTTTACTAACCCTAACTAGTATCTTAACTGTTTCTTTTCCTACAATGTCTTCAAATCTATATGTTGTTTCCTCTATTTTTAAGTAATGATTCCCCAAAGGAGATATGGTCATATTAATAGTTTCAAATGTCCTATTTGTTTTTAATACAAATTTTCCATCTATGATTTCAAGCTGACCTTCTTCTGGTAGAAAAGGAAGACCAACACCATAAGATTGGTAAATGGTGGAAATTAATTTCATTTTATTTTTTTCTACGACAAAATTTTCCATTGCATCTGTTTTCATCACAGAATGAGTATAGCCTAAGGAAAATTTATTATTAGGGAGAACAAAAGTATACTCCTTATCATTGCTTCTATCACTTATGATTAGTATACTTTTTCTTTGAAAATAAATCCCAAATAAGAAACCAACCACAACCAAAGGAATAATGACATATTTCACTCTATTTTTCATTAGTTTCATTTATTATTTTTCCCTTTTTAATTCATTGTGTATATAATATTACCACTTTTGAGTATATTTGTCAAAAAATATTTAAACAAAATTATTTACAAGAAAAAACAAGTCTTTTACTAAACACTTTATTAAAAATAAAGTACAAAAGTAACCTTTTTTTACAAAATTAGATTTTTTATTTCCATTTTATTTTTGAAAATCACCAATTTTTTTAAATTTATTTTTCAAAATCTATCAACCTTTTTTCTATATTTAGAGCTACTTTTCTCATATCCACAATCATTATCTTAAACTTTTCATCAAGATTCTCCTTAGGAAAACATGGGCAACTTAACGCACCAATTATCCTATTTTTTTTGTTATAAATGGGAACAGCCACAGCTTTTATACTATTGGAATGTTCCATATTATCATAGGAAATTTTTTTTATATTGATTTTGATTAACTCTTCTTCCAATTTACAATGGTTAGTGATAGTATTTTCAGTATATTTTGACAAAGTCTCTCCCAGTAGCTTTCTCAATTTGTTGGTTTCCATTTGACAAATCAACAGTTTACTTGCTGCCCCTGCATGGAGAGGAAAAATAGCATTTTCAGATACGGAAATCTTGACAATATCACTACTTTCCACACTGGCAATACTTCTCACCAGATTATCATCTAATACACTTATCTTAAAAGTTTCTTTAAATTTTAATGATAATTCTTTTAAATAAGGATATGAGATATTCTTTAATAAACTATATTTTTCATATTTATTAGAGAAAAAATAAAATTTTTCTCCCAAAGAATATTTCTTATTTTCCAAATGTAGATATCTTAATTCAGTCAAAATTTTCAACAATCTACTCACAGTGGCCTTAGGTAAGTTCAGGTCTTTCACTATTTTGCTTTGAGTCACCCTCTCATTATAGTGCAAATAAGTAAAAATTTTGTCTGCCTTCAAAATGGCTGGTACCTTCAAATCACTTTCAATCATATCTGCCTCCCAACTCAAAATTTATTTGCCTTTTAACAATTTATTTTTTATTTAAGTATGTATGGTTATTTATTATAAATAGTTACAATGATAGTAGCATTTTTTTATATTGCTGTAAATAGATAAAATAACAAATTTTCTCAGAAAACTTTCTTTCTATTCTTAAAACCATTTGCATTTGAAGTATAACAAAAAAAGTATAACACCACTATAAAGTTGTATAACATAAAGAAGTATAAAGTGTGTTTATATTTTTTCATATATGAAAAATAATCAAAAAGTAATTTAAATTTTCTATTCTTTTTTAATTGTTTATATGATAAAATATTTATAGCAAGGGGGGATAAACTTATGAAGATTAGAAAAACTACACATGCTGATATAGACCCAATCATGAATATCTACAAAGAAGCTAAAGAATTTATGACACAAACTGGAAATCCTGACCAATGGACCGCAAATTATCCCACTTCTGATTTAATAGTGGATGATATCGCTGAGGGAAATAGCTATGTTTGCCTTGATAAAAACAATGATATTCTAGCTACTTTTTATTTTGTTGTTGGTCTAGAATCTACCTATGGTTTTATTATAGGGAATTGGATTAATGAAAAGTCCTATGGAGTCATCCACAGAATTGCTGTCAAATCCCATACCAAAAACATTGGAACCTTCTGTCTAAATTGGGCTTTGGAACAATGTAAAAACATTAGAATAGACACCCATATGGCTAATATTCCTATGCAAAAGACTCTAAAGAAAAACAACTATCAATATTGTGGAATGATTTGGGTGGAGGATGGTACACAAAGATTAGCTTTTCAAAAAAGTATACTATAAAAAAATAAAACCAAAAGGAGAATTGATTATATGAAATTTGTATCGTGGAATGTCAACGGACTACGTGCAATAGTAGGAAAGGGATTTTTGGATTATTTTGATAAAGAAGATGCAGATTTTTTTTGTCTTCAAGAGACAAAACTTCAAGAGGGACAAATTGAATTACCAATTTCTGATAAATACCACCAATACTGGAACTATGCAGTAAAGAAAGGTTATTCTGGTACTGCAATTTTTTCAAAACACAAACCTTTAAAAGTTTCTTATGGAATTGGAATAGAAAAACATGACAATGAAGGTAGGGTTATCACTCTAGAATTTGACAAATTTTATCTTGTCAATGTATACACTCCAAACTCACAAACCGAATTAGCCAGACTAGACTATAGAATGGAATGGGAGGAAGACTTTAGGGAATATCTTGTGAATTTGGATAAAAATAAAGGGGTTGTTTTGTGTGGCGATCTAAATGTTGCCCATAAGGAGATTGATCTTAAAAATCCCAAAACTAACAGAAATAATCCCGGTTTTACTGATGAAGAAAGAGATAAAATGTCTTTCCTGCTAAATAGTGGTTTTATTGATTCCTTTAGATATTTTCATCCTAATACAGAAGGTATGTATTCGTGGTGGTCGTATAGATTTAAAGCCAGAGAAAAGAACACAGGATGGAGAATTGATTACTTTATTGTATCAGAAAAACTCAAAGCAAGTTTAGTTGAGGCTCAGATAATGTCAGAAATTCTAGGCTCTGACCATTGTCCTGTTTTATTAAAAATTAATATTTAAAGTTATGAGGTAATTATGAAAATAGCAATTATTGGCTCTCCTGTCTCAGTGGATAAAGTTTATGATTGTCTTTCTGTTGAGTACAGTCAAATAGAATTTATTAAATGTTCCAGAGTAATGGTCGCAGACCTTCTAGAAATAACTCAAAATATTGAAAAGGAAGTGGATGGCATCCATCTCACTGGTGTTGGAGTCTATTCCTTTCTTGAGAAACATATTCAATTGAAAACTCCCACTGTATACACTGCCAGAGGTCAATTGGGAATAATAAAGGCTCTTTGGCAACTCCAAAAAGATGGCAACTCCATAGAGGAAATGAAAATTGGTCTAGATGTTATGGAAGAAAGAGATATTATGGAAGTTATAGATGAATTTAGTATAAATATTCAAAATTTTTATTTTCAAAAATATGATCCAGAATTATCAGAAGAACACTTTTTGCGAAATTACTTGGATAAATATAAAAGTGGTACGATTAACTGTGTTGTTACTGGTTTTGGAAGAATATATAATTATTTCAAAGAAAAAGGCTTCCCAGCATATCTCATTCAACCCACTAATTTCGAAATTAGAGAAGAATTTGAAAAATTGTTACACTTAATTCAGATGGAAAAAATCAAAAGCAGTCTTTTATGTGTTCAAATTATCAAGCCTGTCCCTTTGGCAATTAATTCATCTAAGAAAAATTCTTTAACCTATGAAAAAAAGTTTAAATCCGATATCACTGAATATGCCAAAGAAATGAATAGCATTCTGGAAATTACCCCTAAGAATGAGTATCTAATTATTACCAACAGAAGGGCAGCTCTCAATAGTGAAAATCTAAATACAATTAATCACATCTTAAATGACAAATATCAAGGTATGCTTTCAATTGGAATGGGTGTAGGAGAGGGGCCTACATTGCGCCAATCAGAAAAAAATGCAAGAAAAAGTCTTAAAACAAGTCTTAAAGAAGGAAAAAACAATATTTATTTCTATGATGGAGTCAATGTCAAAGGTCCTCTATTTTCTCCAAAGGAAATATCTTACAAAGGTTCTGTGGGACCAACAACAGTTATGTTGTCCAAAAAGACTGGAATTAGCTCTTTTTATATAGAAAAAATTAAAGCCATCTCAAAAAAAATAGAAAAAAATTCTTTTACCAGTGTTGAATTGGCTCACTTTTTAAATGTTAGTGAGAGAAGTGCCAACAGAATATTGAGAAAATTAATTGATAACGGATATGCTCTTGACAAAAACTTTGAAATTTCTGAAGGAGCTGGACGTCCACGAAGAATAATAGAAATAAAGTTTTAAATATTTTATAATTTAAAACACAATCAAATGGAGGCCAAAAGTAGCCTCCATTTTTATTATTATTTTCGTTATATTATTATTTTTTATATTATTTTTCAAATTTTATTATTCAAAATAAAGTACCAAAGTATTAATACAGGTTATTTTTTCATTATTTTAGCTTGACCTTTTAACACCTCCTTTCCACCCTGATTTGTGCAAGTAGTTGATAAAACCACCACATTCTTATCAGGAATTAATTCTACTATCTCGACTGTGGCCTCTATAGTATCTCCAAAATATACTGGTGCTGTGAATTTTAACTCTTGTCCCATATATATGCTCCCTTCACCTGGTAACTTTGTCCCCAGTACTGCTGATACAAGTCCTGCTGTGAGCATTCCATGAGCAATTCGATGTTTGAACATCGTTGTCTTTGCATATTCTTCGTCCAAATGTGCTGGATTTATGTCCAAAGTAATTCCAGAATATAAAATCACATCTGCCTCAGTTATTGTTTTTCTCACACTAGCTTTCATCCCCACAGTCAATTCTTCAAATTTCATCTTATCACCTCCTCAAAATAGTAATTTTGATTACTGAATTCTTTTGTAAAGATTCTGTTGCAAATTTTTATATGATTGTTTCTGCAATAAAACATAACATAACAAATTATTATTTTTATTTCAAATTTTGATATTACTAAAATCAGTTAATCTATAAAACTAGTCCCATTTTCTCTTCTCTAAAAAGTCTTGAATCCATAGTTTTTAACTCATCACTTATTAAAGGCTTAAATTCCATTTGATTTAATATATCTTTTTCTAAATCTACTCCAGGAGCTATCTCAGTTAAAGTTAGCCCATCTTTTTTTAGCTCAAATACAGCTCTTTCTGTTACATAAATTACTTTTTTACTATTTTCCCTTGCTACATTTCCACTAAAAGTAATTTGCTCTACATTTTTTATGAATTTTTTTATTTTTCCTTCTTCTAATATAGTTAACTTACCATCTGCTATCTCTAATTTTAAGCCACCAGCAGTAAACGTCCCACAAAATACCACTTCTTTGGCATTTTGCGTGATATTAATGAAGCCACCACACCCTGCAATTTTTGGTCCAAACTTGGAAACATTAATATTCCCATCTGTATCACATTGAGCAAGACCAAGAAAGGCTATATCCAGACCTCCCCCATCATAAAAATCAAACTGATATGGTTGATCTATTATACATATGGGATTTATAGATGCACCAAAGTTAAGTCCCCCTTCAGGTGTTCCCCCTATTGCTCCAGGTTCCACAGTTGGAATGAAGTATTCTTCTTGACCCTCTTCATTCAATACTTTGGCGATTATCTCTGGCATACCTATTCCATAGTTAATCACTTTTTTATCCTTTGTCAAAAGCATAGCACATCTTCTTGATACCAATTTTCTTTCATCAAGAGGCAATAGTTCATCTTTAGTTTCTTGTGGCAATATTCCTCTGCTGACATAGTTAGGATTAAAATCTTCTGCAAAGGTTTGTTTATGATTTTCTGGATTTTCTGCAACTACTACATAATCAACTAAAATAGAAGGAATTATAACATTATGGGGAGCTATATATCCATTTTTTACCTTCTTCTTTACTTGTACCAATACTTTCCCACCAGCATTTTTAATTGCCATAGCTATAGAAAGTTTTTCCAATGTTAATGGTTCTTCTTCACAAGAAATATTACCATCTTCATCTGCAGTTGTACCTTTTAATATTGCAAAATCACCTTTTTGACCCTTAAAAAATAGAACTTCTCTTTCATTTAGTTTTACTTTTTCTACTATTTCATCTTTTGCTATTTGGTTTAATTTGCCACCCTGAATGTCCGGATCCACAAAAGTCCCAAGACCCACATGAGAAATTGTACCAGGTTTTTTGGCAGCCATATCCCTAAACATTTGAGCTATTACCCCTTGAGGCAAATTATATCCCTCTAGCTCATTATTATTAGCCAACTCTCCCAATCGAGGAGCCAATCCCCAATGTCCGCCAATTACTTTCTTTAACATTCCTTTGTGTCCAAATCTGTTTAACCCTCTGGTTTTGCTATCACCAAAGCCTGCAGCAAACATAATAGTAAGATCTTTAGGACTATTTTTTTCCAAAAAAGATTTCTCCAATTCGATAAATATTTCCTCAGGACTCCCAATTCCGACAAATCCACTCAACAATATAAAAGAGTTGTCCTTTATTAAGTCCACAACTTTTTCTGCTCTAATAAACTCAGCCATTAAATCACTCCTTTTAAACTGAAAAATTTTCAATCTAAATTATGTTTAATATAAAAACTAAGTCATCAAGTCTTAAATTCATTTGCAATTTTTATTCTAATTTATTAATTTGAATTATAGTTTAAATGTCTTGGGAAATCAAATGACTTTTTGTCATAATAAGTATCACAAAAAACTATTGTTTAATTCTTAAAATTTTTATTTTTTATCAAACATGCTATAATTGGTCTGATGCGTTGATTGCATATGTACAATAAATATGTTGTATGAATTTTGTTCATGTCATATATGAGAAAATAGAATTTTCTTTTGCTTGATATGTAATATACAATCTTAATTATCACATAATATCATGAATTTTGTTTTTCTTAATATCATAATAAGTTAGGAGGATTTATCATGAATCTAAAGGCATTAAGCTATTTTATTGAAGTGGCAAATCAAAAAAGTTTTACTGGAGCGTCTAAAAATCTTTATACTTGTCAATCCACTCTGAGTAAGGCAATCAAGAATTTTGAAACAGAATTGGGAATAACTCTAGTTGATAGAACTTCCAAAAGTTTTAAACTAACTCAAGAAGGCCAATTATTATACGAGAATGGAATCATTGCTCTTAAAACTATTGATGAACAACTAAAAATATTGCATGATAGCATCAGTGTAGAGAAAGGTTCCATCAAAGTAGGAGTTCCCCCTGTAATTAGTACAGTTTACTTTACTTCAACGATAAAAGAATTTAGAAATCTTTACCCAAATATAGAATTGCAAATTATTGAGGCTGGTGCCAATACTGTAAAATGCAAAGTGGACAGTAGAGAGATAGACATTGGTGTTGTGATATTGCCTTTTGGATCAAGTGATTACTATGTCACCCCAGTATTTAACTCTGATAATGTGGTCATAGTGCATAAAAACCACCATTTATCTGCAAAGGATAAAGTGAACATTATAGAGCTAAAAGATGAACCCTTCTTAATTTTAAATGAAACATACATGTTACACGATAGAATTATGGAAAACTGTCGAAAATGTGGCTTTGAACCCAAAATTTCTTGTACAAGTTCTCAATGGGATTTTATTGCAGAAATGGTTGCTCTCAATCAAGGGATAAGTATACTTCCAAGACCTATTCTAAGTAAATTTCATTCTAAAAATATAAAAATTCTAACTATAGAAGAACCTGAATTTCCTTGGAATATTGCTCTCATTATCAAGAAAAATAAATATGTTTCCAAAGCCATGAAATTATTTGTGGAATTTGTAAAAAATGCTAGTTACTAACAAACTTCCTTAGATTCTTCTATTCAACATTGTATGATTTTTTTTCATGATAGAAATGAAATTATAACATTTTACTTTTGTGTTCTATTAAAATATAATTCTATCATAAACTAATCATATAGTCTTAATATATGAGTAAATTTATTATTCTAATTTATTAAATTTCATTTTTTAAGGAGAAAATTATGATTGGCATACTTTTGGGTTTATTATTATTAGTATTTCTTTCTTATAAAGGCTATTCTATTATATGGGTAGCCCCTGTTTCAGCTATTGTTGTTGCTCTATTTGGATTTGGTTTCAATGGAAACCTTATATTGGAGGCATATACAGAGCAGTACATGAGTTCTTTGGCTGCATTTACCAAATCATGGTTTCCACTATTCTTCCTTGGTGCAGTATTTGGAAAGATGATGGATGTGACTGGATCTGCCAGTGCTGTTGCACTTTTGTTAGTAAAGTTAATAGGTGCCAAAAGAGCTTTATTGGGAGTGGTAGTTAGTTGTGCTGTTTTGACATATGGTGGCGTAAGTTTGTTTGTTGTGGTATTTGCCATCTATCCATTGGCCATCTCCCTATTCAGAAACGCTAACCTTCCAAGACGATTGATTCCAGGTGCCATTGCTCTAGGTGCTTTCACCTTTACAATGACAGCTATACCAGGAAGTCCTCAATTAAATAATATCATTGCTGGAAGATATTTTGGTACCACTCCATATGCTGCGCCTATAATGGGTACTGTAGGTGGATTAGTGATGTTTGGACTAGGATATTGGTACTTACTTTGGAAACAGGCAAAAGTGGTCAAGGCTGGTGAAGTTTTTATTGAGCCTTTAGATAGTGAAATAATTGAAGAAAAAACAGACGATTTGCCTAATCAATATATTGCATTACTGCCTCTAATAGTTGTGGTTATTAGTCTTTATATTCTAAGTAAGAAGATGCTCATAACACCAGCTAGTATTTTATCTTTGCTTTTAGGTAACATCACAGTGGCTATTCTTAATATCAACAAATCTAAGCATTTTGTTAAAGCTCTGGGTGAAGGTGCTGATGGGTCAGTTGTAGCAATATTAAATACTGCAGCTGCAGTTGGTTTTGGTGGTGTAGTAAGAGCTGTCCCAGGATTTCAGACATTAACAGACAAATTACTTTCTATTGATGCTAGTCCATTGATTTCCGAAGCCTTGGCTGTCACTTTATTGGCTGGAGCCACTGGTTCATCATCTGGTGGAATGGGAATTGCACTAGAAGCTTTAGGGAGTCAGTATGTGGAAATAGCAAATACTATGGGAATGAATATAGAAGCCTTCCACAGAGTGGCTACTATTGCATCTGGTGGTTTAGATTCTCTACCTCATTGTGGTGCTGTTATTACCCTATTGGCAGTTACTGGAATGACACACAAAGATTCTTATAATGATATTGGCATGGTAACATGTGTAATTCCTCTTGTTGCTCTTGTTGTTGCAATAGTAATGGGTATGGTAGGAATTATATAGTTAGGTTCAATACATAAAAAATAATAGAAAAAATTAATGGAGGCTTAATATAGCCTCTTTTAATTTTGTGTAAAATTGTTTTTTCATAATAATGATTTATTTTCATGGATATATGGAATTGAAATTAAATCCAACATTATAAATTTCAAAAAATCTAGATAATAAAAAAGGACATATCAGTTGATATATCCCTAATATATCTTACTTCTATGATCTACTTCAAATATAAAAATCAATAATTCTTTGTCTCTTATTTCTGCTAATAGTCTGTAATCACCTACACGATACCGCCAAATACCCTGCAAATTTCCTTTTAATGGTTTCCCTTTTATTCTAGGATCTTCCACATCTATTAAATTTTTAACTATCCAATTTTTTATCAATCTAGATGTATTTTTATCCATTTTCTTCAATTGTTTCTTTACTTCCTCTGAATATCCTATCAAATACATTAATCACTCCAGACTTCTTCGTGATTGTATATTTTGCCTTTTTTGGCCTTTTTTAATGTTTTCAAAATTTTCTCTTCATCTTCTTGTAATTCTTCTTCTATTTTGTCTAAGATTGTAGTTCTTATAAATTCGGATAGATTTAAATTGTTAATTTTTACATATTTATATAACAAATCACTGTCAGTTTCCCCGATTCTAAAGGATACTGTTTTCATAACATCACCTCTCTATAGCGTTTTACTTGTAATACATTGTACAATATTATTTGATTAAAATCAATATATTTTTTTCCTATAAAAAAGTCAAAATTTGTCACAACTGTTCACTTTGGTGCTGGGAAGGTATTGCGCAGTTAAGTGAGTTCAATAGAATGGAGTGAAGCTCTTTGTGGAATCACCCAAAAAAAATAAGTTCTGAATGTTTATATTTTTCTTCGGATTTTTATAGAATTTTTTTATTTTCCAACAGCCTCATTTGGCTATCGCTATATTCAAGAGAACTAGAATGACATATAAAAAATATTCCAATGACATTGGTATAAATCCCCATAATAACAATTCCTATGCTAATTATAGCTTAAGTAACAATATATGTATTAATGAAATTCACTAAGAAAATAATTTATATTCAAGCCTAATATAGTATCTATTAATTTCAAAAAAAATCTTCATATAACTAAATTTCTCTTAATTTTTCACTATATTTATGATATAATAGTTAATATAATTTTTTATAAGTGAGGTAATAATGTTAAAAAAGATTTTTATTATCATGATTTTTATATCACAATTGGCATTTGCTGGAACAGCCAGTTGGTATGGGAAAGGATTTGAGGGAAAGAGAACAGCTAGTGGCTATAGATATAATTCCAGTGCTCTTACTTGTGCTTCCAATAAATATCCCTTTGGAACAGTTCTAAAGGTAACAAATAAAGCCAATAAGAAGTCCGTGGTGGTGGTAGTTACTGATAGAGGTGGATTTCATAAATTAGGTAGGGAAATTGATCTGAGTAGAGCAGCATTCAGTAAAATAGCCAACACCAATCAAGGATTAATCAAAGTTGATATTCAAGTGTTAAGTAAGGACAATGTTTTTAAATCTGTGAGAAATAGTCCAAAATTTACAGATAAAGAATACAAAAAATTTGTTAGTAATAAACATTTGAGTAAATAGAAAATCAAAAAAGCTAGCAGAGCATTATCTACTAGTTTTTTTTATACAAACCTTTCTTTGCTTTCTATATCAAATTTGCTTCTTTTAATATACTTTTTATTTTATTAGTTTTTTCTTCATCTACTTCTAAAATTGGCTTAACGCAACAATCGCTTAAAGGAAGTCCTAGTAACATCATAGCTTTTTTCATTACAGGAATAAATGGTCCTCCCACAGTATAGATATCCATTAATTTATCTATTATCTTTTGAATTCTTGCCACTTCGTCGAAATCCTTGTTATTTATAGCCTTCACCCATGCAGAACAAATATCTGGACATATGTTGGATAGTCCACCCATAGAGCCTCCACCACCACACATAATATTATGAGCAAAATTTTCATCAAAGCCTGAGAGAACAAAAAAATCTGGAAATTCATCGTTAGTCATAGAAATAACCTTCCTTGTATGCCCCATCTCAGCCACTGAATCCTTGTATCCAACTATATTTTTATATTTTCGCAATAATTTTACTGTTATTTCTGGAGTCAAATCATACCCTGTTCTTTCAGGATAGTTGTACAACATAACATTTCCATTTATTTGTTCTAGTACTTTTTCATAATAATATTCTATTTCTGCATTAGACAAAGAAAAATAGTAAGGGCTTATTACCATTACACCATCCACACCTTTTCCAATGGCATAGTTGGATAATTCCACTGTCTCTTCTATTGTCATGGAGCCTGTACCCACATATAGTTTCACTCTGTTGTTTATATGGGATTGGGCAATATCAACTATTTTCTTTTTGGTAGAGAGTGACATTCCAGGAAATTCGCCAATACTACCCAGGATGGCTATTCCATCTATTCCACCTTTTATCAAAAAATCCCATATTTCTTTATTGGCTTCCACATCATAATTCCCGTTTTTATCAAGAGCACTAACTACTGGTGTCATAAACATTGCTTTTTTCATCCTTCCCTCCCTTTATTTTACGATATTAGTTAATTTTCCTATTTCCAAAATTTCACACCTGATTATATCGCCTTTTTTCATATATCCTTTTGGATTCATTCCCATTCCTACTCCAGAAGGAGTTCCTGTAATTATTATATCCCCAGCTTCTAGAGTTATTCCATCAGAGATTTCAGATATTATTTGAGCAATATCAGCTACAAATAATTTCGTATTGGACTTTTGCCTAACCTCACCATTTAATTCACTTTTAATATCTACTTCCACTGGAAAAGGAAGTGCACTTTTGTGCAATATGGATGGTCCCATGGAAGAATAAGTATCTAAACTCTTACCCCTATACCATTGTAAATGAGACATTTGCAATTTTCTTGAAGATATGTCGTTAAAGATTGAATAACCAAAAATATAATCTTCAACTTCTTCTTTTTTTATATTCACTCCTGTTTTTCCTATGATGACTGCCAATTCAACTTCATAATCCAACTCTTCATCCAAATCCAATCTACTCTCTATTAAATCACCATCTCCTATTATATAGCTGGCTCTTTTGGAGAAATATACTGTCTTAGTCGGTTCTACAAATTTTTCATCATATTTTTTTGTTTCTTCCATGTGATCTTTATAATTTACCCCAACACAGATAATATCATGGATAGGTCTTGGTATAGGTGACAAAAGCTTTACTTGGGTCGTGTCTACAACTAAACCATCTAAAGGGTTGCTTTTTAATACTTCATCTATTTTCTTTATTTCATCCAAAGATACTCCATTTATGAAAGAAATCATTGAAGCATACTCTTTTTTTAGTAAAGAATTAACATCCAGAATTTGCTCATCATTATTAAATAAAACACCAACTTTCTCACTATCATTTTTCTTATAAGTTACAAATTTCATTCTATCCCCCATTCTTTATATTTCTAAATGAATAAAACTAAACTTCCAATTAGACTTTTTTAATTACAGATAATTACACACTCTTGCTATAGCTATTTCATTAAATCCAAGAGACTCTGCTTTCGTCTCTTTTCCGTTGGCAACTTCAACTACTTCATCCAATAATTCTTGTCCCACTTCTTTTAGAGTTTTTCTCCCATAAATCAAGGGACTAGTGTCACAATCAATATTATCAATCATATTTTTAAAAGTTATTTTATTACCGGTTATTTTTATTACCGGTGCTATAGGATTTCCTGTAGGAGTCCCCCTTCCAGTAGAAAAAACAATTATTTGAGCTCCACCTGCAACCATGGCAGCCACAGAAGAAGGATCATTTCCTGGTGTATCCATTACTACTAATCCCTTTTCAGTAACTTCCTTTGCATAGTCATATACTGCATTAATAGTCGAATGTCCTCCCTTATGAATGCATCCCAAAGATTTTTCCTCCAAAGTTGTTATCCCTCCAGCTACATTTCCTGGTGATGGGTTTCCATGACGTATGTTTTCACCAACTAATTTGATGGCATTCTCATATCTATAAACGATTTCTAATATTCTTTCTTTAATCTCAGGAGTTCTTCCTCTTTCTGCCAAGATATTCTCTGCTCCTATAAATTCTGTAGTCTCCGACAATATGCTTGTTGCACCTAATTCCACTAATCTATCACTTAGCTCTCCCATTGCTACATTAGCAGCCAAACCACTGGTAGGATCCGATCCACCGCATTCAGTACCAATAATTAGTTCTGATATAGAGCATTCCTCTTTTTGCACTTGAGACGCTTCTTGAATCATTTTTCTAGCAGCCCGCGTTGCAAGTTCTATTGTTTTGATTGTGCCTCCATTTTCTTGTATTATAAAAGTTTCCATAGGTTTATTAGTCCTTTCTCTTATGGCTTTTTCCACCAAACTCATTTGGCACCCTTCACATCCCAAAGATATTACCACAGTTCCGAAAACATTTGGATTGGCTGCCATTCCAACCATTACATCCATTGTCAACTGTTCATCACTTGGTACCTGAGAACATCCATTTTGATTATTAAAAGTAACTACTCCCTTTACTTGAGAAGCCACCATTCTAGCGGTATCTGATGCACATACACTTGTAGGTAATATCAATATTTTATTTCTAACACCAACTCTACCATCTAATCTTTTGTAGCCCAAAAACTTCATCAATTTAATTCCTCCTAAGTATTATTTTGTTTCACTTTCTAGATTATGCACATGAACGTGTTCCCCTCTTTTTATATTCTTGGTTGCTATCCCAATACTAACTCCATACCTTAAGACTGGTTCTCCTAATGATAGGTTTTTCACAGCAAATTTATGGTATATAGGAATATCCTCTATTACTTTTATTGTCTCTATTCTACCATTTATTTTGAAATTTGCTTCTGTTTTGTTTTTTATTTCTTCAATAGCCACTGCAACTCCATCAATTTCCTCTATTATCATTGCATTTATCATAGTTTAACCTCCCAGATATTTAAAAATCAATTCTTTCAAAAACACCATGCAACCTATGTAGTTATTATTTTATATAAGAATTTGTCCTTTTAATCAAACTTCACTTTCAAACATCATCCTATTTATAAAAAATTTTTATTTTTCTTGATTTTTCATTTCAATTTTCATAATTGGTAACTTATATGATATTATACCATAGAAATTATATTTTTTGCACTGATCCCAAAAATAATTATATCTTTATATAAAAATAAATTTAACTTTCTATCTAATTTGTTTGTTATCAAAAAATCATGAATCAAGGCACATTTACTCAAAAATAACTGACTAGTGAAAATTATAAAATTAAGGAGATGATTTTATGAAAAAATTATTAGGATTATGTTTAATCCTGTTTTGCAGTTTAAGTTTTGCAAACAAGAGATTGGCATCAAATGTTATCATGTTTCAACTACAACATGAGAATTCTGGTATTCACAATGTTGAATATACAGAAGAAGAACCATATAAAGCTACTATATATCTAGATGGTGTTCTTTGCAGATACTTGAGTAATGACAAAGAGCAATTTGAATTCACCATTGGATTGATGGCAGATAGAATTAATCACTCCTTTGAAATGAGCGAAGTAATTAAAAAACCCGAAAGAATCGACATTGATTTTGTTGACAATGATACAAAAAAAGTTATTGCAGTATATAATAAAGAAACTATGAAAGTGGATTTACTTAAATAAACCAAATAGATTCCTTTTTATTAACTAAATAGTTAGTAGCCAATATCACTTTGTTTACAATGTATTTTTGCTATCTGGGTATTATTTCATACAGATATGTAAAAAATCCTTATTACTAAAAATAATAAGGATTTTTTTCCAAAACTTATTCTGATACTTATTTTCTTTGCTAATTTATTTGATTTGCAACATATTTAGTACATCAAACCATTTGTTCTAATTTTATTATGTTCTATAAAAACTAATTCATGAATATCCCTATTCCTGGTCCTATAGGTAATCCTATGAAATACCAAACAACCAGAAGTATTGTCCATCCAATTAGAAAACATATTGAATAAGGGAACATTGTAGAGATAATAGTCCCCATTCCTGTTTTCTTGTCGTATTTTTGAGCAAATGCAATTATCATTGCAAAATATGACATTAGAGGGGAGATTATATTGGTAGATGAGTCTCCTACCCTATAAGCCGCCTGAGTAAATTCTGGTGTATAGTTAAGTTTCATTAGCATAGGAACAAATACTGGAGCCATTATAGCCCATTTTGCAGAAGCTGAGCCCATAAATAAATTTATGAATGCTGAAAATAATACAAACCCTAAAATTAAAGGTAATCCTGTAAATCCAATATGCTCTAGTGTTTCTGCTCCCTTCACTGCTATTATAGTACCTAGTCCTGTATAATTAAAATAAGCAATAAATTGAGATGCTGTAAAGGCAAGAACCAAATACCCACCCATACCACTTAAGGCATTTCCAACTAATTTGGCTACGTCTTTATCATTTTTTATTGTGCCAGTACAAATTCCATAAGTTAGACCTGGTAAGAAGAAGAAAAAGAGCATAGCAGGTATAAGTCCATTATTCATCCATGGTGTCAAACTTCCTGTACTAGCATCACGTAAAATAGCATTCTTAGGCAGTGTCAGCATAAACATAATTCCTAAATAAATTAATACAGTAATTATTGCTGCTACAACACCTTTCTTTTCTTTGGAAGTCAATTCTTCCATTTTGTGCTCTAACTCACCTTTATATTCCCCCAATCTAGGTACAACAATTTTTTCAGTTACAATTGTCCCAAATATAGTAATAACAAAAGTGGATATAAACATAAAATAATAATTGGCTGTTGGACTTACAACATAATCTGGATCAATTAATTTTGCAGCCTCTGTTGTTATTCCCCCAAGCAAAGCATCAGTTGTTCCTATTAGGAGATTAGCTGAAAATCCACCAGATACCCCAGCAAAAGCAGCTGCCAATCCTGCCAAGGGATGTCTTCCAAAGGATAAAAATATCACTGCTCCCAATGGAATAAGCACTACATAACCAGCATCTGACGCAATATTAGACATAACCCCAGCAAAAACTACTATTGCAGTTATTGCTCTTTTAGGGGTGCTTGTCACTAACTTTCTTATGGCTGCTCCCATAAGTCCACTTCCTTCTGCTACTCCTATTCCTATCATCCCAACAAGAACAGTTCCCAATGGTGCAAATCCAGTAAAATTTCTAACCATGCTAGAAAAAATGTATTTTATACCAGCTGGATTCAGTAAAGACACTGCATTTACAGTTAATTCTTTCACAACTGGACTAGCACCACTCCTGTCCACTCCTTGATAGGTCACAGCAACTCCACTTCTAACAGAAATTTCTGATACCACCATCACTATTACAGAAAAGATCAAAAATAATGTGGCTGGGTGTGGTAGTTTATTACCAACTGCTTCAATTACATCTAAAAATTTACTAATATATCCCTTTTTTTCTGATTTAAGTTCTTCCATATTTCGCCCTCCTCAGTATATTTAAATTTAAAAAATACTAAAATTATAGTATAAAAATTCTAGAAATAATATATTTTCATATTTTTTACAGATTCATCCAAATTATAACACAAAATGTATTAAAATCAATTTTAAATAAGTCATATAAAAATAAATATAAATATATATAATATATAGTTTAAATATTTTATGTTCTTTTCTATTTTATTTTGTTTATTTTGTTGGCTATGTTTTTTTATTAAAAAAATTTCCAAATACAGATTTTATTCAGAAAATACTGGATTATCAAAAACTCCAAAACTTTTTCAAATTATCATTTTTGATTCCATAAAATTAAAAATAAATATTTTTTGATATTCAACGTTGAAAATATGGCTTTCCAATAAATGCTGTTTGTAATATAACACTTTTGTTTATAAACAGTTGATTTAGTTTTATTTTTAAACTAAAATTATATTGCAAAATCATTTTTTATTTTATTTAGGAGGTGTTGACAGTGGAGAGATTACTTGAGATGTTTAAAAATTTAGTTCTTTCTTTAAATGCACTACTATGGGGTAGCTTAATAACAATTAGAGTTGGAGAAACAGTGATTGAATTAAGTTTACTAGTCGTTACACTAATTCCTATGGGGATCTACTTTACAGTAAAAACTAAATTTTTACCCTTTAGGCTATTCCCAGAAATGATCAGATGTGTATTGGAGCCCAAAACTTCTGATGACAAAGATTCTATTTCTGGATTACAGGCATTATTTATTGCCACAGCTTCCAGAGTTGGAATGGGTAATTTGGCAGGTGTAGTTGCTGCTATTTCTTTTGGTGGTCCTGGTGCCATCTTTTGGATGTGGTTAGCTGCATTGATAGGTTCAGCTAGTGCTTTCATTGAATGTACTCTTGCTCAAATTTATAAAGAAAAAGATCCATTATATGGCGGATTTAGAGGCGGTCCTGCTTACTTTATGGACAGAATGAGACTTATCACTTTAATCAAGGAAAAGGATGAATATGTAACAGATGTAAAAAGTGAATCAAGATATACTTCTACAGATGGTCAAAAATATTATGCAAAGGGAGTAAGATTTAAGTTATTGGGAATTTTATTTGCATTATCTGGATTAATTTGCTGGGCTGGTATCAGTCAAGTAATCGCCAATTCAGTCACGCAGTCCTTTGCCAACGCCTTTTATATCAAACCCCTTTACACATCCATTGGTTTAGTAATCATTGCTGGACTTGTTCTTTATTCAAATAAAGGTATTGTGGATGTTTTAAACAAAATGGTTCCTATTATGGCTATACTATACTTTACAGTGACATTAGTTATTATATTCAAAAACATTACTCTTGTTCCTGAAATGTTAAAAAATATATTCATGCAAGCCTTTGGCCTAAGACAAGCTGTAGCTGGTGGATTTGGTGCCATATTAATACAAGGGGTAAAAAGAGGACTCTTTTCCAATGAAGCAGGTTCAGGGTCTGCTCCATGTGCAGCAGCCGCGGCAGATGTAAGTCATCCAGTAAAACAGGGATTAATTCAGTCTCTTGGTGTTTTTATTGATACATTGATAATTTGCAGCTGTACTGCTTTTCTTATGCTGTTGGCTCCTGAAGGTGTCATTGGTGGATTGCAAGGAATGGATCTTTTGCAGGCTGCAATGAACCACCACATAGGACAAATTGGTGTTATATTTACTGCTGTTATTCTGTTCTTATTTAGTTTTAGTACTTTCTTGGGAATAATGTTCTACGCTAGAGGAAATGTAGCGTACGTCTTTGGCGATAACTGGAAATCACAAAATGCTTACAAAATTTTTGCACTTATAATGTTATTTGCAGGTGGATTGGCCCAATATACTTTTGTATGGGAGTTAGGGGATTTTGGTGTTGGGCTAATGACTATCTTTAATATGATTGCTATAATTCCACTTGCTGGACAAGCACTTGCATCATTAAATGACTATGAAAAAAATCATATGAAAAATAGAAGTTTATAATTTAGGTTTACAATTTAGTTGTCAATAATTAAACATATATTAATTAATTTTTAAAAGATCTAAGGAGGATCAAACTTATGGAAAAAAGAAAATTTATGCCTGAGCCATTCAAAATTAAGATGGTAGAAGCTATGGGAACTCTGAACAAAGAAGAAAGAAAGGCTGCTATTAAAGAAGCTGGATACAACACATTCCTTTTGAAATCTGAAGATTGTTATATTGATTTGCTAACAGATTCTGGAACTAATGCAATGAGCGATCGACAATGGGCTGGACTTATGCTAGGGGACGAAGCCTATGCTGGAAGCAAAAATTTTTATCATTTGCAAGAAGTGGTGAGAGAGTATTTTGGATTTAAATATATAGTTCCTACTCATCAAGGTAGGGGTGCTGAAAATATTTTATCTTCTTTGACTATCAAGCCTGGTGATTATGTACCTGGCAATATGTATTTTACTACTACTAGATTTCACCAAGAAAGAAATGGAGCTACTTTTAGAGATGTTATCAAAGATGAAGCCCACGACCCTTCTATTGAATTACCTTTCAAGGGTAACATTGACCTCAATAAATTTCAGTTTCTAATTGATGAAGTAGGTGCAGATAAAATACCATATATCTGCCTTGCTGTCACTGTTAACTTGGCTGGGGGACAACCTGTATCCATGGAAAATATCAAGGCAGTCTCTGAGTTAGCTCACAAAAATGGTATCAAAGTTATGTTTGATGCTACTAGATGTGTTGAAAACGCTTATTTTATCAAAGAAAGAGAGACGGGATATGAAAATAAAACCATAAAAGAAATTGTCCATGAGATGTTTTCATATGGTGATGGCTGTACTATGTCTGGTAAAAAAGATTGTATCACCAATATTGGCGGATTTTTATGTATGAATGACCACGATCTTTATGTAAAAGCCACTGGAATGGTAGTGCAATTTGAAGGGATGCCTTCTTATGGTGGGTTGGCAGGAAGAGACATGGAAGCTATGGCTATTGGTATCAAAGAGGCTGTTCAATATGAATATATTAGCCATAGAGTCAATCAAATAAGATACCTTGGAGAAAAATTGGACGCTGCTGGAGTTCCTATGGTAAAACCATACGGAGGACATGCTATATTTGTGGATGCTAGAGCATTTCTAGATCATTTAACTCAAGATGAATTTCCAGCTCAAGCACTGGCTGCTGCTCTTTATGAGCTTTCTGGTGTAAGAACTATGGAAAGAGGGATCATCTCAGCTGGTAGAGATGTAGTTACTGGCAACAATCACTATCCAAAATTAGAAACTATAAGACTTACAATTCCTAGAAGGGTTTACACATATGCCCACTTGGATTTTGTTGCTGATGCTGTTATAGAGCTTTTTAACAATAGAACAGATATTAGTGGCCTAAAATGGAGATATGAGCCAGCGGTGTTAAGATTCTTTACTGGTACCTTTGATTCTATAAATCCTGAATTAGTCAAAGGATACTAATCTTTAATCTAAAATAAATTTTTAATTAAAAATAAGGAAGAACTGAGAGTCTTCCTTGTTTTTATTATCTTTATCAAGTTTCTTTATCATATCTTTTTATCAAATATTCTGATAATTTTGTTTTTTTTAATATAAACATTGATAACTTTCAACATTTACAACTGCCTTGTTCTTTCAGGGGTGTGGGGTCTTCTCCACGAAGCAACCCAGGCCCCGCTCACTGCTGGTGAGCTGCATAGCAGCTCACCAGCACTAAATATGAACAGCTGTGACAATTTTTGTTTCCTTTTAGTAAAAAAAGTTTTTTGGATAGTTTTTCAGCAGCCTCTAATTTTCCCAATTTTTTATTATATCTTTTATTATAGCTACACCTCTCTCAATTTCATTCATTGAAGGAGTAGCAAAACTTATTCTTATTTTTCCAGAAGAATTTTTGTCAAAATAAAATAAATTCCCTGGAAGAATAGAAAGTCCATTTTTCTTACATAAGAGATAAAATCTCTCTTCATTTATATATTCTGGCAGTTGAATCCATAGGAAGAATCCACCTTTCGATTTATTTAATATTTTTATTTCACTTATATTTTCCAACAACTCAATAATTTTATGATATTTTTCCTTAAATATTTTTCTCAATTTTTTCAAGTGGTTATCTAAATACTTATCTCCTATAAAATATTCCAAGACTTTCTGGTTAAGTCCAGATGTACCATGGTCTAAACTATACTTTGCCAATAGAGCCTTTTGCATAATAGTAGGAGGTAATATCATATATGCCAATCCTATCCCTGGCATAATCAGCTTTGAATAGGTTTTTATATAGATTACTCTCTCACTACCTACTTTGTCTAAAACTTTCAGTGGGTCAACTTTTTTGGTGTAATAAAACTCTGAAAAACAATCATCTTCTATAATATAAAAATTATATTCAATGGCTAATTTTAGTAATTTTTCTTTTTTCTCCTGAGACCAGACAACCCCCGTGGGATTTTGAAAATTTGGAATAATATATACAAAATGTATCCTTTCTTTTTTTAATTCTTGCTCAAATTTAACCAAATCCCAACCATTATTGCGTAAGTGAAAGGTCCTTATCTTACACATAGCTTTTAATAGATTGGAGGCATTGGGATAAGTAGGGTCTGAGATTGCTACTGTCCGTGTAGAATTTCCTCCAAAAGTTTTCAAAATTATAACCAAAGATTGCTGTGTTCCTGAAGTAATCATTATATCATCTTTACTGACAAATATATCCTTTGTCTCTAAATATTCCGCCAATGAACTTCTTAGAGTTTCTATTCCTTGTACATCTTGATATCCCAGTAAAGCTGGACCATGTTCTTTAAAAGATTTATCAATAAGTTTTTGATAAGTACTTAGTGGAAAATATTCCACTGAAGGAGTACCATTTGAAAAATTAATCCCTTCACTATTAGTTTGTCCATAATGAAAACTTTCCATGATTGGGATTAATTCTTGACTAATAGAAAAATCAGAAGATTTCTTTATAAAATACCCCTTTCCCTTTTCTGCATAAATGTATCCATCATTTTCAAGAATTTTAAAAACTTTTAATACAGTATTTATATTTATTTTATGCCTTAACACAACCTGCCTAATAGAATAAAACTTAGAATTGGGCAAGTTCTTTTTTATTATTTCTGATTTCAATGTATTATATAATTGAATATAGTGACTCTCAATGCCTTTATTTTCTTTTTTCATTGATATTAATACTCCTACAAATTTATAGAAAATGCAATATCAGCTATTAAGTCATACAAAATCTACTATTAAATTTATTAATTATTACTTCTTTAAAATTAATTCAATTGTTTTTTCAAAGATTCTGATACTGACGCATCAAAACTATCTTTATTTTCCTCTGCATTTTCACTTATATATTTCATTCTTTGCTTGGAAAGCTCACTTATTTTTTCTCTAATTACTTTACGTTCTTCTATTATTTCATTAATATAAGCTTCTCTTTCAGCCAAAGACAGGTTTTTCATCTGTTCAGGTAAATAATCTACACTCACATCAGATAAGATCAAACTTTTATTTTCGATGGCTTGAACCAAATCATCACTGGAGTAAGCATATGCATTCATAGATTTATTCACTGCTCTGGCTGCTTGAGCCTCCATAGGCGAGTCCTTTTGCATATAAGCCAATGATTTTTCTTTTTCATAAAGAGCCATTTCTGTATTTGCACCATAAGGAATATATTTTTTATCCAACTCGCCACTTAACTTTGTTAACTCCGCATCATAAGGAGTCGCTATTGACACTGCTCCACCATCTTGATCTATTCTAAAATACTCTCCTCCAGCATATTGAGCAATCTCCCTCCAAAATACCTCTGTACCGCCTAAATTTCCACATTGGATTGCATTTATTATTATTCCTGCTTCTTTGGCTCTTCTGGCGGTATTTACAGTGCTTGGATAATCTGGATAGTCATGAGGTCTTGCATCTCCCACCAAGTATATTATTTTGGTAAGACCATTTCTAGATGCTGACCATTGGATAGAATTAACCCCCTCATGTAATGCCCTTCTTACATCCTCTGGCTCATCCCCACCACCTGCGGCTACAAAATTCATTAATTCAATATAAACTTCATCAAGATTTTCACTTAATTGAGTTATCTTAGTGACATAGTCATCTTCTCTATCCCTATAGGCTACAAGTCCAATTTTAACTTTAGACCCTTCCCCTTGATTTTGTAAGACTTCATTTACTATTCCCCATATTTTTCTTTTGGCACTATCTATTAGTCCCCCCATGGAACCAGTGGTATCCAATACAAAAACTATCTCTACTTCTTTCTGAGAATTTGTAACTTGAGGACCTTGAGGTTCAGTTATAATTGTAGTGGTTGTAGTTGTAGTTGTAGTTGTAGTCGTAGTTGCACCTGAATTATTGCTTGCTCCAGTAGGAATTGATTTCCTTCTGGTAGTTACAGTTTCTGACATCACATCAACACTTACTAAAGATAGCAAAATAAGCAAAACTCCTGCTTTTGACGTTATTTTTTTCATATGATTCCTCCATGGAAACTTAAAATTAATCTAGAAAAATTCACCATTATCACAATAGTTTTCCTCTTTCAAAGGAAAAAATATAATACAACAATCTTTGTTATTGTTTATCATTTTTATAGTCTTTGTCAAATATTCTGCAACTGCCTTTTTTATCTCTTTCTCCCTCTCAAACCAATATATTTCCACAAATGCATAGCCATCTCTAGAAATTTTTCCATCAAATATATATTCCGTATTAGTATGCTCCAAAGTAAGCCAGTCTCTTTCACACTCTATTATTTTACTGAGTGTGTCTATCATTTCTTCGCTATTCTCCACTATCAGTTGTTTTTCTACTCCTCTTATTTTCAAATGGGGCATATTTTCTCCTATTTTTTAAATTATAATTTATGCAATATGAAGAATATTTGATTAAAGAATATTTTTTCTGATAATCTTATTCCTCACTTTCAGGAAGTAAGGTAACATCAATATAATTATTCATATTTATAGCTTTTCTACTGAAGTTCAGTATATTATCAGCTGTCATTAATTTGTTGTATTCTTCTGGAGTCAATATTTTGAAAGAATCACCAACAGTAAATTTCTGGTAATAATAATTCAGCCAATACTCATTTCTTAGTACATCAGTTCTGTAAGATAGTGCATAACCACTTTTTATACTATCTATAGATTCTTGAGTTACTTTCGCAGTACTCAATTTTCTTACTGTGTCCAATGTCGCTTTTTTGATTTCATCTAAACGTTGAACATCACAACTAAAACTAATTATCAATCTATCCTCACCATGGTTATTTGGAGATAATGTTGGTGAAGATGAAATTGAATAGACCCCACCTAAGGCTTCTCTTATATTTTCTGTCAGAGCCATATTCAAAATTCTGGAAAATCCACTATATAGAATTCTCTCATTCTCTCCATAGACATGGTTATATGGAAAAATTAAGGTTACAGTGGCTTTTTTGTCTATTCCCTTTACTACAGTCTCTTTTTCAATCCCCTTTGGAATATTTATTCCAAGATTTTCTTCCCTGAGAATCTCTTCACTTGAAGGCAGTGATGCAAAATATTTTTCTAACAATTCTGGAAGTTGCTTTTCATCATAGGAACCTACCACTATCATGTTAAATCCATTAAAATTATCAAATTTTTCCTTAAATACATCCAATAATCCTTCTTTGGTAATTCTATCCAATTCTTCTTGAGTCAACGGAGTCCTTCTTTCGTGTCCACCACTATACACTCCTGTCATCTCATCTCTATATAATACTTGAGGTGAGTTTCTTCTATTTCTGATAGATTGTGATACTTGATTTTTGCTGTTATTAAATATTGCATCATCCACCTTAGGGTCTTTCACCATATAACTAAAATATTCAAGAGCTGGTATTAATCCATCAGCATCACTAACAATTTCAAAACCCTGTTCGTAGTCCCCAATATAAGGCACAATCATCAAATTTTTTCCTTTCATAAAGTTATCTATATCTTTAGGAGCCAAATCGTGTACACCTGAGTTGGAGATTATATTAGGTGCAAAAATTGCATTTAAGAACTCGTCATAAGTTGAGTTTGAGGATCCTTCCGTTTTAAATAATCTTATAAAAATTTTATCCTTGTCAAAATCCGTTTTTTTTGTTGCTACTCTAATTCCATTAGAAAGAGTATAAAATTCGTCTTTTTGATCCACTATCATCCCATTTTCTAATTCTATTGGAGGCAACTCTGGATTTTTTACATCAAAGCTTATTAAATCATTTGCTTTTCTTGCATTTTCAACAATATTTTTCAATCCTTCACCATCAGGAATATCCTCATTTCTGGCAGAACCAATTAAAAAATATAAGGATTCTTCTTCGTATATTTCTATAGCTAGTTTGTTTAGATCTTCCACTGTTATCTCATCCATATTTTTTTGAAAAGCCGCATATTCTGCATCTAATCCTATAAAACTCTCTCCACTTAGTACATGTTCCAATAATTCTGTAGCATATTTCGAATGAGTGATGCTCTCTCTATTGGTTACAAGGTTAGCAAAAGAATTTCTCATATTCATCTTTTCAAGATCAAGTTCTATTTGGGTTATTCCGTTGACTGCTGTACTTTTCAAGATATTGTTAATCAATTCTATTCCACTTTGAGTATTATTATCTTTTATTGCAGCTCCCACAGAAACCATACTATGAGTCAAGTTAAAATCAGAAGAAAAAATCTGAGCTGCTGATAAGGGAACTCCATCTTCTGTAAGAATATTACCTATTCTAGTATTTATGATGTTAAATAGTAGATACTGAATATTTGCTCTTTTGTACGCCTCTGGGGATTTGATAACTTCCCTGTCAAAAACCTTAGATACATATAAAGTGGTACTGGTAACTTCTGGATCTGTAAAGACTTCATACTTATCCACAAGTCTATTAATAGTATATTGAGTAGGTGGCGTGTATTTATTTGTTGGCTCATAATCAAAATATTTTTTTATTAATTTCTCTGTATTGTCCACATCAAAATCTCCAACTGCAATTATAGCCATATTTTCTGGTTGATACCAAGTATTATAGAATTTTTTTAGTCTTTCTGTGGTTGTTTTTTCAATGGATTCTGGTAGACCTATGGGAAATCTGTGAAAATATCTGGTTCCACTTAATAGCGCCATTCTTTGCGTATCACTTAGCCGTTGGGATAGCCCTTGGGTCATTCTCCATTCTTCCATGACAACCTTTTTCTCGCTTTCTAATTCTTTTGAATCAAATGTAACCTCACTGGCCCATTCTCTTAATACCTCAATTCCAGTCTCAAATTTAGTTGGATCATCTGTAGGTAAATTCAGCATATAAACCGTTTCATCAAAAGAAGTATAGGCGTTTAGGTCGCCGCCAAAACTCAGACCAATTGACTGTAGATACTTTACCATATCGTTTTTTTCGTATTTTGTGGTTCCATTAAAGGCCATATGTTCAATAATATGAGCTATTCCTTCGTCTCCATCCTCTTCAAGTATAGAACCAGCCTTAACTACCAAATTAAACACAGATTTATTTTCTGGTTTTTTATTTTTAAATATGTAATATTTCAAACCATTGGGTAGTGTCCCTGTTCTCAATTCTGGTGAAGTTCTAAATTCATCTGATAATACCACAAAGGACAACATAAAAATCACAATGCTTATTATTTTCTTCATCATTAAATTTCCTCTTTTTCTTTATTATTTTATTGAATATTTTATTAGTGCCTATATTATATAACATTTGTAAGTCATTGTACATAATAAAATTTTAATAACCTTTTTGACTTTTTCCATTAAGCAAAGTATAAAAATTTATGAACTTTTTCTTTTCTTAAGAGAATTCTGAAATGAATTATCGAAAAAAATCCCATAATTACATCAAGTTTGTTCATATTTTAATTATTAGTTCTTCCGACTACTTCATGCTCCTCCGTTTCTACCTTCAAATCATATGCAGTTGCGAAGTATGTAATTATATTTACTACTACTTCCTTAGCTTTTCAAAATCATTTATAGTAAAAATATAGTCTATTCTCTGATGTCCGGTTTGTAATGTATCTATATTTTGACTGTCATATTATTAACAAAGTTTATTTTAAATTTATAAAATTCGTCCTTTTCTCCACCACCTAATCCATTCAAAAGTAAAGTTTTTTCCATATCCTCAGGTATTGGATTATCAAATGCAAACACTCATCCAGTTATGTTCATATTGTTCGTTCCTCCTTTAGGAATTAAAATATTAAATTAAAATCTTGCCACTCGTAATCAAAATCATCTGATACATATAATCCTAATATATATTTAGTTAATACTTTACTGGATCTGATTCCCCACAATAAATGGCTAAGGTGATGTAGTTATTCTTAATCCTTCAATTGATTCTTGTTTAACATATGAAAACATATTATCACTGGCAGTGTTGAGAAACCCCATAAATAAATCAAGTTTTGAAGTATCGTTACTTGCTCCAGAATAATCCCAGCCAGAATCTTCAGTAGCTATAACTTCAGGATAAGTATATTCATAAAACTCATTATCTGTAAGTCTTTCACTAACAAACACTTCTTCTATTTCTAAGACGATCTTAGTCTCTTCTTTTATTCTATGGGTAAGAATTGTAGTAATTATAGGTAATTCTCTTATATTCATGCCATCACCATGATCTGAAAAGTGCATAGGATGATATCCTCTAAGCACATGAAGTATAAGAATATTCATAGTAGGATAATATCTTGAATTAGCACCACTCATTTTCTCAATATTAGCCACATCTAATGCACGATATCCTTCAATGATTGAATTATGATTCCTACCTTCATTCATATTTTTTACTGTTGTGAGATAATGTTCCCCCAAATTATCATGTAGAAACCACGAAACTGTGTTATAGATAGGATATTTCTCATAGTCAATACCATTTTCTAATAATTCAGCTCTGTATTCAGCTAATACTTGTTCTGGGGTTACTGTTTGTGCAAATGTAAATAAACTTACTACTAATGTCATTATTAAAATTATTTTTTTCATTTTACTCTCCTTTGAGAAATAAAAATATTAAATTAAAATCTTACCCCTCGTAAGTTAAAATCATCTGGTACATCCAATCCCAGTATATATTTACTCAATACTCTACTAGATCTAATTCCAACTAATAGATGACTAAGCTTTTTAAATCCCTATCATATACCTCATCTTGGATACTACTGATCATAGTATCTTTAGCTTTATTTAAATTCCTATATATATATATCAGCCTCAGATTCATCTTTATACGACGATCCATAATATTCCCAACCAGAATCTTCGGTAGCTATAACTGTGGGATCTTCATCATCTTGATAATTCATGATTGTCTCCCCAGAACTCTCTTCATACTGTGGTCTAGCCATTGTTACTATAGTTAAGAATATACTATCTTCTTCGTCCCACATTTTAGTTAATATAGTATGAATTGTAGGAGTATCGTATATGTTTCCAGATACTCCCCAATTTAGGAAATGTTTTGGGTAATAACCCATAAGTATATGCAATATAAGAATCTCAGCAGTGGGATAGAATCTGATATTATTCTCAGATGTTATGTCGAAATTTGTGCTATCTAAACCATCAAAGGCTTTAGTAACCCATGTATTATTCTGATGTCCCTTTTCCTCATGAACTTTATTAAGATAGTCCTCTCTAAGGTCATTTCTAATGAAATTTTCCACTGTCTTATAGACAGGATATTTCTCATAATTAATACCCTTTTCTGATAATTCTGATCTATATTCAGCTAACACTTTCTCTGGGGTTACTGTTTGCCCTAATGTAAATAAACTTACTACTAATGTCATTATTAAAATTATCTTTTTCATTTTTCATCATTCCCCTTATATATTATTATAATTCTATTAACTAATTTTCTGGATGATTTATTATTGAATAATCCACTCCTGCTTGATATTGTCCTGCAACATAAGTAAAATAACCATTTGATCTTTCCTTAATAAACATCAATGTTTCCTTATCATATTGTGTAACATCAAAATAAGTATAAACTACTTTTGAGTAGATATCAATCTGTTTTTTGTGGTGCAAAAATTTTGGACCAATTGACAAAAAATAAAAAAAGAGATAAAATTAAATCAATAATCCTATCTCTGAAAATTTTCTCAAAATAGTACCTTATATGGTATTTCACAACTCACAACACTTCATTAATACTCTTAATCTTCATTTTTAATAATCTAACTCTCATTTTCTCTAAAGCTCTCTTTTCTATTTGCCTAATCCGTTCCCTTGTAACTCCTATTTTGTTTCCTACTTCCTCTAATGTCATAGCTACACCATTTTCTAATCCAAAACGCATGATTATGATTTCCTTTGATTTATCTTTCAATACGCTAAGCATATCCCCTATAACAGCATCATAAGTTAATTTAGTTATACATTCATCTATGATATCTACACTTGCTATTTTTTCATCTAGTTTTAACGCTGGCATAATATAAGAAATCAGTTTTTTCAACTCAACTTCATCCGTTTCTATTTGCTCTAATTCATCCAATTCTATGTATCGCAAAATATCTTCTACATTTTCACCACAACCAACACTACAGTACCATTGTATCAATGCTGATAATTGATACATTTTATCCTTATAATGTGCTGGATAATAAAATATTGTTCCTTCTATAGAAGAAGATCTCTGTATACTTTGCCTTACCCAAAATGGAAAATATCTTCCAAATAAATCAGGAGATGTTGTATCAAATTTTTCTATTGCTGTAATAAGTCCAATTGTACCATATTGAAATGCCTCTTCAAAATCTAACCTATACTTCGTAGCATAATCATATGCTAATTTTATAACTGTTCTTAAATACATATAAATCATTCGTTCTTTTGAAGATACATCTCCATTTTGTGCAGAAGCTATTAACATTTTCCATTCTTTGTTTTGAGGAGGTACTATATTTTTTATTATACATATCATATTTTCCATTGATGGATATTCATAAGCCACCTTTTCCAGCAATTCATCATAATCAATTTGACTTCTATCAACAATATCTTCATCTGATAGACTTGTACTATCATCATTCGTAAACCTGACTCTGTTTTGATTAAAAATACCTCTCTTCAATAACCTATCATATATAACATCAATCTCAATCAATTCCAAGTTATTATCAATGCATATATCTACAATCTCATCTTCTGTTAGAATACCATTGTTTTGATATTTGATTATAACTATTTCTTCAACAACTTGCAATTTATTCTTTTCCATATTCCACTCTTTCCACGTTTTATCATTTTCATATTTAATTATTTTCTATATTTCGTCATCTCCATATTTCATCCTTTTGCAATAAGACATAAATCATTTATCACGTCTACTCCTACATCTTGATTATACCTTTCATCTATTTCTTCTAAAAAATCATACAAATACTTTAAATAATCATCTGCCCCATGTGATTGCTCAATAAGTTTTTCGTAAAGTACCTCTACTCCACCCATTACATATTTCTCATACAGAGCCTCATCTGATTTTGCTTCTTCACTTCCAAAGGATCTAAATGCTTTATGTATTCGCTCTTCTATATCTGGCACATTATCCTTATCCAAAAGCATAATAAGTCTGTAATTAAACAACAAGTTGTCTTTTTCCTTTATCAATTGTTCAGTAAATATCGTGGTTGTTTCACCAAGATTAATGTCTGCTTTTCTTTGATATAAAAAACCAACCACTGGTGCCATAATGTATACGTCTATATTTCTATTAAATAATTGGTTTTTATCATCAAATTTAGCAGTTAATTTGTTAACATATTTTGCATGTGTTCCTTGAAATGAATAATTTTTATCAAACATATATTTTATCTCCTCACAAATCCAGTTATAAATTCATTTTTCTTATCAAAGCTATACCTTACTCCAACTTTTGTGCCTAAATGTGTTTCTGCTATTTCACCATCAGTGTCTTTAATAAAAATAATTACCTGTTCTGCCACCTTAGGTAATGCTTGACAAATTGTCTTAATCCTAGTTTTATCAAATGCAGATAGTGGTGCATCCATAACAAGTGGATAAACTTCTGTATCTAGCACTTGATTTTCCTCACTATTGTTTTCTCTAGCTAATTTAATTACCCCAGCTATAAAAGCAAATATAACAGAAATACTTTGTGCTGTTGATGTTTCAATATCATCTGAATACCCATCAAAATCGTTGACAATAATCTTAATATTATATTTATCATCAATAGATAATGAAAAACCACCATCATATATTTCTTTAAAAATCTCATTTACTGCCATTTCGAGCTTTTCTCTTGTTTCTGACTCTTTTTCCTCATAAATTTTTAAAAGAGTATCGTACATATAAATCGCATATGCCTTAAAAGTTGCAATTCTTTTGTTATTTTCATCTTTTAATGTTAGATTAGTCATTTCGGTCTCACATCTTCCACGTTTGGTATTTATACTACCTCTTTCTTCAATCAACGATTCCCTATCATTTGTTAATTCTCTCTTTCTTTCTTGAAATTGTCTGCGTTTTTTTTGTAAGTCCCCGACATTTAACATGCCTTCAAGTTTATTTTCAATTTTCTCAATTTCATCTTGTACTGATATGTAACTATTCTCGAACTCCCTCAACTCAGAAAATATACCTTTGAGCTCTTCAAACATATCCTCCGCCATATTATTTTTCATTTTACAGTCATTTACAAAAGTGTAAATCAAATTTCCTATTGATTGTGGTGGTATATAGTCCAATGTATCCATTAACTTTTTATGTGCTAAATTCCCACATTCTATTGATTCCCCACAAATACACATACCACGTTCAATTAAAAATTCAATCGTTCTAGCATGTATATCTGGTATTCCTTTATCGACCTTATCTGCATTCACTAATTCTTGTAATGAATCTTTCATAAGTTTTTTAGCCATCCAAGATGTACCAAACCTGTTAAACTTTTTAATAACTTTTTCTGTATTACTAGATTTATCACTTTTTAATTTTTTAAGATCGTTTTCAAATGAATTTCGATTTTTTTCATATTTTTCACTATCTTTATTCTCTGATATTTCTCTATCTAGTTTACTTATATTCTCCTCTGTTTTACCTTCGATTTCCTCAATTTTTGTTAAGCTTAAATCAATCTCATTTAATCGGGAATCATACTTGTCTATAGCATTTATATACTCATCAATCTTACTATCACTATTAGAATCATATTCACTGTCATAGCCCTTTACAACTGAATTTACTCTCCTGCTACCAAGGTGTTCAAGTGCTGATGTAAATGCATTTAATCCAAGTAAACCTTTAACAGCATCTGCAAATTCCTTACTCTTACCTCTACTTATCTCTCTACTCATATTTCCAATTCTTTCACCATCAAAGAAAAAATACTTTGACAAATTTTTAGGTAATATTTCTTTCATACGAATTTCTGTTTCTGTATCTTTAACAAATTCTTGTTGCCCATCTTTTTTATACCTAATATTAAATACAGTACTATGAGGTTGTTTAAGTCTGCCTGTTGAATCAGTTGAATATTTTTGTGTTCTTATCATTGTATAATCTCTGCCAGCATGTGTAAGAGCTAATTCAACTTTAACAGTAGTTGATCTATTGGGCTCCATCTCTAGCTGCGTACTCTTATTTAAAACATTTTTATCATCAAAATCTGTATCACCATACAAACACCATGTAAATGCTTGGGCTAATGTTGTCTTTCCAGAGCCATTTTCCCCCATAATTATAGTGACATTTTTTTCAGCATCAGTAGCAAACTCAATATTTTGCTCACCTTTAAATTGCCTAAAATTATGCAATTTCATCTTTCTTAGTAACATTTTACTTCCTCCTCAATCATATTTTTGATTTCTTTAATCATTTCATTATTACTAAGTTTACCAGTACTTAAATTATTCTTCTCTTTAAAAATAATTTTTTTTAGCATTCTTTGTGCTTTTTCAGTATCTACTTCTACTCCATTAACAATCTCAATATTATTATTCGTCATAAAAATAATCCTCCTTGTATTCTAAAACATAATTTCTCAAATTATAAGCCTCTTTTATCTCTTCCATAATTAACTCTGATTCAATACCATTCATTGCAATTTTGGCAAATTCTTCCACTCGACAAAGCTCATTTTTCACAAGGCTTAACTCTCTTTCCATTTGCTCCTTTGTCAACGATGGCACTTCATCTAAAGCTCTAGGTAATGTTATAAAATCATAGATTTCTGCAAATTCTTTTCCCACGGATAATCTCAAAACTCTACCTCTTCTTTGTATATATTCTTTTGGGTTTGTTGTACTCGCCAAAATAAATGCTACTTTTATTTTAGGAATATTAACACCTTCATCTAAACACTTAATTGCAATCAGTGCTTGCAAATTTTCTCCGATTTCAAACTCTTCTTTTAAAATTTTTCTTTCTGCTACATCCTCTTTTGAAGTAAATTGTGATACTTTCATATCTAGTTCATTACCCAACAAATCAGTAACTAAATCTATTTGACGTATATCATAATTGTCAACAGAGGTAAATTCTTGCTCTTGTCTTAGTACATTCGCTGTTCCGCAATATACTAGGATATGATTATCATTTATATATGGTAATATTTCTTGCCTTAATAAATTAATTTTATTAAGAGCACCAGCAACTATCTTTGCTCTCTTTAATGCCAATTTCTGACCATTTTCATTAAGTTTTAATTTACCACTTTTCGTTTTAATCAAACATCTTTGTAATTGACGTGATATTTTTTCATACAAATCTCTTTCATCTTCAGTAAGCGTGACTATTTTAGGATAGTATTTATAATTAGTTAGTTTGCCTTCTTTAATAGCACGTTCTAAAGTATACTCAATGCACTTATTACCAAAGTAATTATATAATGCTGCTGTTCCCTCTTCATCATTATGTCGTTCTAGTGTAGCAGATAATGCCAATCTATATTTAAATCTTTCATCTAACACCTTTATTAATCTCTCAGAACCAAAATTGTGAGCCTCATCCACAACAAGTAAGATATCACCTCTTGCCTTACTAATTTGTTGTTGCACATATTCACTTGCAAATGTAGCATTTGTTGCTATAAAAGTAAAAAAATCTCTATTTTTTACTTTTAATTTCTGATCTCTAACAGCATCATCAAGGAGTTTCCTCCAATTTTTTTGTGGAGATGCTGAATATCCTATTATAGGTTGTATTCCAAATCTCACAATATCTTCAACCCACTGCTCCACTAAATGTTGATATGGGCAGACAATTACTATTGCAAGTCTGCTGTTATTTTTTTTAAATAAATACTCTATACTTGCTAACGCAGTCAACGTCTTTCCTGTGCCAGTTGCCATATCATAAATACCACAATAATTATTATTTTCCCAATTTTCTATAGCTTTTTTTTGATAATCTCGAATTTCAAAATCACTTGGTAAATAAATAGCACTCTTTTCTTCAGCACAGTGCATTTTTTCTATATTATTACTAGTAGATGGTTCATTCCTTTTCCTAAGAACAGGGTTATATTCATACAATCTTTTTTTTACTGCTACTGGAAATTCTAACGTTTCTACACCCACTTCATCGCCTTCCCAAATGACCTTAAAAGCCTTTTTTTTCTGAAATACTCTCTCAAAATCAGTAGTCCATGAACGAAATGTATCAAATACCTCATAATTACCACTAAGTGCGTTTTCACTTTCATTCATTGAACCTGAAAACGCTACTGTATTGCTTTCTGTATCTGTAATAAGCCCCATTTTTTCATGATACATTGCTATTTCGTTTCCTGTAGTTAAAAAGGCAATTTTTATATCTAATATGCCATCTGCTACTAATCTTGCAATAAACGAAAGTTCTTCTAGTTTAGTTTGTGTATCGCCTGAGTCTAGTTCTCTAATTAAAGCCTTCTCTATAACTTTCCTAATTTCATAACCTTTTCCTATTTCTTCAATATCTGATGCTGATAACTTAGGAGAAGTAATTACTTGGATTTTTCCACCATTTTGCACAAGCCCTTCAATTCCTTTTGTTATTATTGCCAGTGCCGATGAGGAAAAGAATCCGACTGCTCTTTGATATAAAACAGCTTCTCTTAATAATGGAATATAAAAGTCTTTAGCCACATCATCAATAAACGTTCTGTATTCATTTTTTATTGAAACATTCTTTAATCCCATTATCTTCCCCTTTAGATATTTTCTTTTATGTAATCTAATGCTTGTTTAAGTTCTTCAAAATCATCTTCAGATGTAAAATAGCTTACACTAAATCTTATTGTACCAACAGGATATGTACTTAGAAATTCATGTGCTAATGGAGCACATTGTAAACCTGTTCTTACTGCTATACCTAATTCACTAAATATATTACTGGCACTATCACTACTAATTCCCTTGATTACACATGCAACTATTCCAACATACCTTCTATTTTTTTCACTGCCAATTATCTTTACAAATTCATACGGGCTAAGCAAATCCAATAAGCGTCTTCTTTTTTCCGCCTCTGATTTATAAAGTTCATCAACCGTTTTTTCTGTAATCCAGTCAAGAGCTGCATTTAATCCTGCTATTCCCGCAATATTTAATGTGCCCATTTCAAATCTTTCTGGTAAACTATCTGGCATATCTTGATTTGCAGACTCATACCCAGTTCCACCAAAGATAACTGTCGGCAAATTAATATTAGGATTCATTACAAATCCAGATATTCCTGTTGGACCATACATTGTTTTATGCCCTGCAAATACAGCAAAGTCAAATGTATCTAAACCTACATTGCAATCTACAAGTCCTGCAGTTTGAGCCATATCAGCTACAGTCAATGCATCGTATTTTTTTGCTAATGAAAATATTTCTTCAATAGGAGCTATTAAACCTAGTACATTGTTTGCATGACTTACAACCACTGCATCTGGCTTTTTACTATCAAATTGATAACGAATTTTCGTCAAATCATATTCTAAATTTTTCTTTACTTCTAACTGAATTACTGTTATGAGCTCTTGCTTTACAAAATTATTTAATATGCGTGTTACAGCATTATGCTCAAATGGACTAATATAAATAGTTCTAGCACCTGCTTTGATTAATCCTTGCAATATAATATTTAATGCTATTGTTGCTGTAGGTTCAAAAACAACCTGTTTTGTGGGGCAATGTAGCAGTTTTCTTATTTTTTCTCTTGTATCAGCAATCAAATTCCCAGCAGTCTGTGCCAAACCATAGTGTCCTCTATTAGCATTTCCACCATTGTTACGATAAAAGTCATTCATAAAAGAGTATACACAATCTGGCTTAGGGTAAGTTGTTGCTGCATTGTCAAAATATGCCATTTATTTCTTCCTCCATCAGCAAAGAGCTTTTAAAATCTCCATCAATACCTGTCTTTTTTCTTGATTAGATATAGAATGTCCCATAGAATCAAGTGCTGCTGTAACTTGATTATATAGTAATTTACCTTTTTTGGTATTTTCTGTATGTTCAAAGTACTTTGTAACCATTGCACCATTTTCATCTGCAAATGATATCTGATATGAACTTGCTTCATTCTCTTTTGTACTTTGATGATTCTCAGCTGTATCCTTATACCTTTTTATATTTTCAATGAATAGTTCCCTTGTATTATCACTCCAATCTTCAATACGCAAATCAGTTGCTAGTTTCGCTAATCTTGATATGGTTAAGTCATCATCATTTGTAATATTTTTAAATAATCCCAAACATCTTTCGGTTCCATCAGCAAATAGTTGTTCAAATGTTGATTGGTCTAGTGTTTCACACCAGTCTTTAATTACTGAAGATAGAGACATTTTATTAATATTTAGTGAATTCTTTTTAAATACAAATATCTGCTTTACCATTTTACACAAAACTTTTTTAGCATTAGATAAATAGTTATCGTAAAAATCCTTTGCTGATTTTATATTATTTGTCACAGATTCTTGAAATTCTGATAGTCCAAAAGCTTTTGGGAGCTTTTCAAAAAGCAATTCGTTGCCACTAATATTTTGTATAAATAACTTTAGCATATTTTGATGGTCTTTCTTAATTTTTCCACCATCTAGTAATATTTTACTCTCTTTTGTATATTTAGGCAATGACATATGCCACCTTAGCATTGCGGATACTACATAATCATATGAACTACTTCCACGTTCAGTCCCTACTATAAATTCTGCAAAATAATCAGATAATGACTGTACAAATGCTTCCTTTTCACTATTCCAATCTAGATATGACAAATAAAACTGTTCTGGTTTTGAATTAATTTGAAGTAATGTATCTGCACTTAAAAGTACTTGCCCCATTGAATCAGAAATGATAACTTCTCGTTTATATTCATGCAATACAACAGCTATGTAAATAGGGATTAAACCCTTTCGTATTCCTATCTGATATTTGGGTAACCTAAGTTTATTGTAAAGTTTTATAAATGACATTCTTCCACTTTGTCTTGTTTCAATAATAAAATTCTCTATAGTCATCAATAATACATTTATATTATTTAAAGATGAAGGACGAAGATTTATCCTCAGCATACCATTATTTTCCTCTAATATACCAGTTCTAATCAATGTGCTTCTCATTACTGAAACTTCTTGTCCTGATTTGGAAGTAAATCCCAGATTAGGTTCTAATTCATTTCTAAGCAAGGCTGAAATAATTTTGCTCCTACTATTATTGGCCATTGAAGTAATCTCATTCCTATTCATTACCTCATTGTTGATAATTGGTGTTGATGAAAAAACGTCACTGCAAATTTTTGACATTAACTCAGTTAATACTGATTTTCTTTTAATTAATTTATCATCACCTTTAAATATGTAATCTGATCTATACTCTTCGGGTCTTGTATACCCCCTCATAAATGTGCTAAGTACTTCCTTAAGATCTTCGTGAATTATCTCATACTCATCAAAAAGCTGCCCATCATAATTTGCCTCATCTCTTAAAAATGAAACTGCATTAAATTCTCTAACAATATCTTCAATTGGATAATAATGTTTTGGAATAATGAAAATATGACCCTCACAGTTTTGACTAGTCCTTAATATGTTTTGTTTAATTTCATCAATTGAGTTCTCATTATGTACAATAATGCCATAAATCACTCCATCTACATCAATATTTTCACTCTTTACTTTCCAATCTATATCCTCTGTTATTTCATCTGCATCAATATATTCAAATGCAAAATACCTAGTCATATCATACTCGTGGTTATATCTTGAAGGATACATATAGTTGTCAAAATTTGATTTATTCAGAGTTTCCTTAATTATAGCTTTATCCTTTTGTTTTTCAATTAAATCATTGATTTTACTCCGAATGTCAACACCTGATGTCTGTTTTAACTTCAGAAAATCATTGCTTCTTCTCAAATATATTACATATTCTTTATCAATAAGATTATCTATCGCAGCATTAATTTCAACTGTAGAATACTTTGTAGAATAAATACTCACTAGCTCATCCTTAGATGGCTGTAATTTTTCAAACTGTTCTAATATATATATAAGGGAAAGAGTCTTCACTACCTTACTTTCTAGTGAATCTATCTCTAACTTCTCCAAAATCAATTCTGTTAGGTAATAATTCTCATAAATTTTGCCACTATATACTTCCTTCTTAAGTAATGGCTCAAAATAATCATATATTCTATCAGGTGTAATTAGATCAAAGAAATCGTCATTATATTTTTCTAAAAAAGATAGCAATGTTGATCTTCCTGATGCTGAAATAAATGTAAACAAAGTACGCTCATTTTGTGCAATTCGCTCTGATAACCTTGGAAGAATGAATGTTGATACTGGATGCAAAGGATAGCATCCATATATGATTTTTTCAACAAGTTCATTAGGCAAATCACTAAAGATATTATGCTTTTGATATCTTTGAATAAGGTTTGCAAAACTTCTAGTAAAATCATCGCAAAATGCCCTCCAAAGTGTCTTACTTTTATGAATAGCTGACTCTATAATTTCATATGTCTGAATAAAGTTATTATTTAGATGAATATGCTTGAATCTCTCAGATACTCCTCTCCAGCCATCTACCTTTTGTTTTGGCAATTTGTCAATGTAGTTTGCAATTTCTTTGTGTGATATTAGCATCAAATGCAGTTGAATATCCCCACTTCTATTACACTTCTCTGCAAAATCCTGTATCATTTTTGTATCAATTACTGATGCCTTGGTAATATTCGCCTCCAAAAACTTACTAAATTCATCATATATTACATACAATCCTGTATAGCCTTTAGATTTTAGACCCTTAATTGCTTCCTCATATAAATCCACAACATCAAATCCTATAAATGGATTGAAAAGACTTCCAGCTGTTAAAACTGTATATATCTCTTCAAATTTTTCATATGCTCTAATACTATAATTTTGTAGTTCTTCTACAAATATATTTATTGGAGTATCTAGCAAATCTTTTAATTTTTCATATGTATTTGGAAATTCATTTTTCCATCTGACTATAACGCTTATTGCTGCCTTATAATTAGTTTCTGGCATAACATTCAAAAGACCATTGACAGACAATGCTCTATGAAGAGCCAACAAAAATGACTGAGATAAATTAGTACTGCTTCCTGTAATAATAATTGGCAATATTTTGTTATCAGATTCATAATAATTTTGAACACTCTTATATAACTTAGTATTTTCCTTAACTCTAGGCATAACTTTTTTAAATAGTTTTAAATCCCTTTTCATAAGTATTGCAAGTATCATCAATACAATGTGAGATTTTCCTTTTCCATATGCACCCACTAGTATTCTTGCTCGCTCATTTGATACTGGATTTGTACTTAACAATATCTCTTCCAATAATTCTAATGCAGATCTAGTTGGTATCAAATTTTTCAATTTATCATCATTGTTCAAATCATAACCAATATTTACAGAATATTGGAATCCTGAAGCAACTGTAATCATTTTACTCATGATTTTTCCTATACTCCTTCTAAAATTGACTCGTAATATTTTTTTATGCACTCAATAAAAGTCATCTTCTTAATAATATGAATAACATCAAGACCTGCTGTTCTATGGTGTTATACTATTATTATGGACAGAAGTTGCTTTCAAATATAATTAATTTTAGAGAGAACATCAATTATACAAGGAGTTGAATTCAAATAAGTNAAG
>JGI994J12354_10000131_pt1 | contig 68093 bp, 59 predicted proteins | sample IntmicLarv3ML3BL_FD_12354 | JGI IMG/M metagenome (IMG submission 12354) | reverse complement strand
TATTTTTTTATTTTCTTTTATTTCTCTTGTTAATCTTCCATTTGAATATTTTACTTGTCTGTCAAATGGAAGTTTAGTATAGCATTCACTTTTTTATCTGTCAATTACTTTTTTGTATTTTTTTTAATACTTCTATAATAATATATAAATCTATAGATTTAGAAAATATATATTACAAAATTGTCATAACATATCTTTCATATTATTTAATATCTTAACGCTACATATCTATTATATATCTCTGCAATACTTTTAATTTAGCTTACAGTTGAATTAAATATTTTTAAAATAAACTTACATGCCCATTTCATTGACTTAATAAAACTTGCTGTATATTTAGATATTTGTATTATTATAAGTATTTAATACCTTTCATTATATTTTCAAGTTGCTAAATCTTTCTATATTGAATATCTTCGTAATGTACAGTATCTTCTATAAATTAATTATCTCTCTACAATAATGAATTACCAATTTGTTTTTTATCAGCAATTTATATAAATTTTTACAGCTCCGTAATTTTTCAATCAACTTCAATTATTAATAATTAATCTTGTAATTTTAATTTACTCAATTTTACATAAGTTACTTAGTTGTATTTAACAAGTGCCTCATCTAATTTAAACTTTTGTTTGTCATAAACACTTATATCTTTCCCTAACTGAACTTCAACTATCTTTATTTCTGTTTCTGCAATAACAGTATGTTTAGAACCCTTTGGCAAATCTACTGTATCACCTTGTTTTATTTTATATTTTTTTGAATCAACTATAGCAGTTCCTGTACCTGAGATAACAGTCCATGTTTCATTTCGTCGCTCATGACTATGATAATTTAGTCTATGTCCTGCTTTTAATGTTATATTTATTGTCATACTTTCTTTATCAACATCAATCACTTTAAAATTTCCCCATGATTTTTCTGCAAACATCACTTTATTTTCCAATTTATCTACATATGGTTTAATGTAGCTAGATTGCTTCTTATCAGCAATAAGTACACCTTCTGGACTAGCAGCAACTACCATATTTCTTAATCCCATACAAATTACAGGTATATTTAGTTCATTTATAACACTTAAGTTACTGCATTTTTCGTCAGTTAATGCTTCACCTTGTATATTTTCTTTCATACTCTCCGTAAATGTGTTCCATGTACCTAAATCTTTCCATGAACCTTTAAACCGCATTACTTGAATATTAGGCTCTTTTTCTACAATAGCATAATCAAAGCTAATTTTTTCCATCACATCATATTTTGCTAACAAGTCTTTATAATCTACAAAATCAATTAACTCTCTTGCCTTTTCTAAAACATATTTAAGTTTATATGCAAATACTCCGCTGTTCCATAATGCCCCTTGCATAATGTATTCCTTTGCATCTTCCTCACTTGGCTTTTCTTTAAAACATAATACTTCACTTTTTTTACTTGTCATTTTAGGAATAATATAACCATACTTTTCACTAGGATATGTTGGTTCTATTCCCATAAGTGCTAAATTACATTCACCTTTAGCCGCAATATTTCCAAGCTCTTTTAATGCTTCAAAATATTCATTTTCAACATATGGGTCTACTGGACAAATGACAACTACATCTTCTTCTGAAATACCTTTTACTTCATTTAGATATGCCGTTGCCAAAACAACAGCCGGAAATGTATCTCTTCTATTAGGTTCAACACAAACTTCAACTTCTGCTCCTAATTGATTTCGTATAGCAGATACTTGATGTTGTGAAGTTGCAATTGTAATTGAATGATTTTCTCCTAACTGACAAATTTGTCTATATATACGTTGTATCATAGACTCGTATACATTATCTTCAATTTTAAAAATTTTAATAAACTGTTTTGAACGCACATCATTTGACAGCGGCCACAACCTTTTTCCGGAACCACCCGATAACAATACAAAATTCATATACCCTCCCATAACATCATCAGCTTATAGATTTCATTTATAATGTCTAGTATTTGTAAAAACAATCACTAAAATTAATTATAATAAAATCTAATAATGCTTACCCCCCCCCATACATTTTTTACCATTTTAGTGTTTTTAGTATAATTTTATTTTTCTATTCTATTTTTATCTTTCATTTCTATTAGGATTTTCTACAAAATGTTTATATGTTGTTTTTATTCCATCTTCTAATCCCATTTTAGCTTTCCAACCAATATTAGATAACTTAGATATATCAAGTACTTTCTTAGGAGATCCATTTGGTTTTGATGTATCCCATTCAATCTCTCCGTTATAGCCAACAATTTCTGCAACCATATTAGCTAATTCCTTTATCGAAATTTCTAAGCCTGTCCCAACATTTATTATTTCATTATCTTCATAATTATTCATTAATAATATACAAGCATCTGCTAAATCACCAACATAAAGAAATTCTCTAAGCGGTGTTCCTCTTCCCCAGCATACAACTTTTTTTGCTCCTTTTTCTTTTGCTTCATGAAAACGTCTAATAAATGCTGGTAATACATGACTATTTAATGGATGATAATTATCATTTTCTCCATATAGATTGGTTGGCATAATAGAAATATATTTTGTTCCATATTGCTTGTTTAAAAATTCACAGTATTTCAAACCTGAAATTTTTGCAAGTGCATATGCCTCATTAGTTTTTTCTAATTCTGAAGTAAATAAACAAGATTCTACCATAGGTTGATTTGCATCTCTTGGATATATACATGACGAACCTAAAAATAATAATTTTTTACAATTATTTTTCCACGCTGAATTAATAACATTCATTTCTAACATTATATTTTCATACATAAAATCTGCTGGTTTTTCTGAATTAGCCATAATTCCTCCCACCTTAGCAGCTGCAAGGAAAACATATTCTGGTTGTTCTTTTTCAAAAAAAGCATGTACATCATCTTGTCTGCACAAATCAAGTTCCAGCCGTGTTCTAGTTATAAGATTTGAATATCCCTGTTTTTCTAATAAACTTTTAATAGCAGAACCCACCATTCCTGTATGGCCTGCAATATAAATTTTAGAATTTTTCTTCATTCGTTTATTTCCTCCCCATTTATTTATCAATTTTTTAATACAGCCTTAACAATGTAACAATACACTTCTTTGAATATACAAATTTGATTTGCCGTTAGAATATATATTAATTTTATATATTTTTACATGTGTAATGTTTTAACATCTTTTATTTCCCCATTAATTCTTCATATACTTTTACTATTTTTTCAACACTTTCTCTTACATTAAATTTACTTTGAATAGTTTCTTTTCCTGCCATTCCCAACTGTCTTTTATAATTAGTGTCCATTAGCAATTTAGTTATGTTTAAAATAATTGCTTCTATATCTCCTGCTTCAAAACGAATTCCATTGACTCCCGAATTAATAATTTGTGGTATTCCTCCTGCATTTGTAGAAATTACAGCCAGTCCATATGACATTGCATCTAAAATTGCCATTGGCATTCCTTCATTATATGTAGGTAAGATAAATATGCTGCTTTCTTCCAGATACCTTTTCTTGTCTTCACCGCTAACCCAGCCTAAAAACTCTATATTATCTAATATTCCGTTTTGTTGTGCAATGCTTTTACACTGAGCAATGTCACCATCACCTCCCATATAGAATTTGGCTTTAGGAACAATCTCTAATATTTTAGGTATTGCCTTTAATAAATCATATGTTCCTTTACGTTTCCCTAATCTGCCTAAAACTAAAATATTGTTATCCATATAGCTTTTATTATTTTTAGAAATATGTGCAACACCATTGTGAACTATGATAATTTTTTCCGAATTACATACAGATTTTCCAAAAAAGTCTGCCCATTCTTTTGATAAAACAATAACTCTATCAGCCATACCAAATACTTTTATTATATCTTTACGTTTAGATTCACTAATTTCATTATTAAAATAATTATCAAATTCTCCTGAATGTTGATGAATAATAATCTTTTTACCAAATATCTTAGATATTTTTACAAATATACGTTTTCTTGTATAGCTTGCATGAGCCGCCATGTGTATATGAACAATATCATAGTTAGAAATACACATTAGAAATTGTATATATGATAAGAAGGCTACAGCCAATTTTTTAATATAACTGCCATCTCTCATTGATGATATATATTTCAACTTTACAATCTCGTCCATTTTTACTTCATAAAATGAATTAACGACTGCTGAAATACCGCCCTGTACCTCTCTTCCTGCTCCAATCATAAGAACTTTAATTTTTGCCATGCTCATATATCACTCTCCATATTTATTTTAGTTTACACACTTTCTTAATCATTTTTCCTGCAAATTTTAATATCATTTTATTTTCAAAAACATTATATATTACTGCTATAACAAAACATAAAATCGTTGAAATTAAAGTTCTCTGATAACAGAGTATACTTGCAGTAATAAAAGATATCATTCCGATAATAATTCTTTTCCACTCATATTTTAAATCTAACACTTTTTTCAAATCATAGACACGATATAAACAAATTGTAAAATATGCTACTACTGTTGATACTGAGGAAGATATAATTCCTAATTGTTTAATAAAGATAATATTTGTTAAAATACTTAGTCCTGCACCTAAGGCTGATGATACACCTTCTTGCTTAGTTCTTTTTATAGCAACATATATTGCACTAGAAAAAGCTACCAAACTGCTAAAAAATACCCCTGAAAATAATATAGGCATTTGGTAATATGCTATATCAAACTTCTCATTTATAAAAATTTTAAACATTAATGGAGTAAATGCTATGAGTATTAACATCGCGCCTACCAAAAACCTTATTAAATAATTTAACATCTGACTATAATATTTACTTGGATCTTCATCTTCACTTATTAATGTTGCGGTTTCAATCCACGCTAAATCAAATGTTGCATAAGCTGCACTGAATAAATTAGGTATTTTATTTGCAACTGCATAAATAGCAGTTGCTTCTATACCTAGAAAAGTGTTAATTATAATTCTATCTGATTGGTTGACTATCCAGCCAGAAACAGCACTTGGTACAATAGGAAGTGACAGTGTCAGCATTTTTTTAGTTGTATCAATCGAATATTTTTTCAAATCAATATATTTCCATATTCTCACACCAATACACATATATATCACTGCTGCTACATAGCTTGCAGCAAATGTTAAAAATGCACCTACTACACCTGTTTTAAGAATTATAAGCAGTACAATCATAAGAGTTACTTGAAATATCGAAAATACAATTACACCTATTGAATATTTTAGATTATATCCCAATCCTCTAACCAAATAGCCTGTTAAATGATATAAACTTTCAGCTAATAAAAATACACATATAAGTAAACTTTCTCCATAGTTATATATCGTAAATTTAGCAAGATATATATATACTAATGGAAAGAATATTAATGATGACATAAACACAAAAATAATTGTTGATGTAAAGTATCTAACTTTATCTTCCTTTTCTTTAGATACCACCAAATACCTAAAAGCAATTTGCTGTATTTGTAATGTCATTAACGGCAATATCAGAGAAATCATAGAATTTGCCAGCTCATAAACACCATATTCTCTTTCATGCAAGTATCTGGTCAATATAGGCAAAGTCAACATTGCTACAACTTTTGGCACAAATTGACCAATACTTAATAATAATGTATTTTTTACAAGTGCTGTTCCTCTATCCATTCCCTATACTTCCTGTTCTTATTCTTTCCATATTATAAACTCCTCATAATTTTATACCTATATTTACACTTTGTAATTTTCAAACATTAATTTCTTTACTTTTAACTTACCTCATTACTATTTTAAATCTTTTTTTAATCTGTTCCTTGGGGTAAGATAATCCTATCGGTAATATACAAAATGAAAATTGTGTTGCAAATAATGTCATTGTATTATCAGATACATATGTCGTAAACATATATAGAGTAAGTGCCAGCATAACCTGTCCAGTTTCTGCTCCAAATTCTTTGTATACTTTATTTGGTATTCTTACTAAATTATGATGCAGCCACAATATATAAGGAATAAATCCTATTTCAACATACATCCTTACAATATCTGAATGTGAAGCATATCCCATATATTCAAACAAATATTTATTCATATATCCATAACCTGTGCCTACAAAAAAAGGTGATAATACATAATATTCTGCTAACATATCATATATGCCAAATCTTCCAGAAAAATCAAGCTCTAAAAAATTGGCTATTCTTTCAATAAGATGATATCTTATTCCAATAATATAGCTAAATCCTACTACTGTAATTATTATTGCTATAAGTTTGACTATTTCTCCAAATGATTCTTCTTTATATTTTAAAAATGGTAATACTATAAAGACTGTAAAGATACCAACTAATACTCCCCTTTTATATCCCAAATAAAAACATATAAATGCCAACATGATATAATACCAGCGATTCTTATTAGTTTTTTCATAAAAGAATAAATAATATATAATAAAAATTCCACAGGCAAAGGTTGCATCATGTACTTCTAACATCAATGATAATCTGGTTACCATTGAATAATAATCTAAGTTTGTTACAATCCATGCTGAACTTACAAACTGCATAAGTGTTCCTATACCAAATTGCGGCAATACTACCAATAAATTTACAAGTGTACTAAGTACAATAGCGTATAAAGTATACTTTATAACTTCTCTGCGAAAAAAATGTCCTGCAGCAACTGCACATGTAACTGTTAGCAGCATTGTTACAACATTACTGCATACCCTTGAAAAATATGATAAATCTAATATCATTGGCGGATTAAGACACCATGCGATTAATGTCCATAATAAAATAGCAATTTGCGGAATCGCCAATAATTGAAGATAAACTATATCCTGCCTTTTAAAATGTTTCTTTTTTACGAAAACATCAAACATCCACAATAAAGTCCAGAATGTTGCAATAAAGTATCTATAAAAATAATAAACTTCTTCTCCATTGAACTTCCAGGTCACTGCCACTGCCATACTCAAAATATACATTATTGCCAGCATAGGCTCTCCCTCTCCTTATAAGGTCATATAATAAATCAATAATTCTAGGTTAATTCAATAGGAAAACCCATAAAACTAAAATCCCCATTAAATCAGGCTTATATAACTATAGCTTTTAACTTCTGCACTATTGTTTATTCATTGAAATCGATTTTATAATTTTTTCAAACTCAGTTAAATATACTTCTATGCTATAACTTTCCGCCATGGATTTAGCTTTTATAGACATTTTAATGCGTTTTTTATAATCATTATTCAAATCATCAATAGCATATGCAATTTCCTGCGACAACTGTTCTCCAATATTTACAAAAATGGCTGTTTCTGTATCAATATATTCTTTAATACCTCCAGTTCCTGTAGTAATTACTGGCTTACCTGCCGCCATTGCTTCCAAAACTACCAAACCTGCTGGTTCATTCCATATACTTGGTACGCACGAAATATTTGCAACACTATAATATTTATATAATTCCTCATTAGGTATATATCCTGTAAACACCACTTTATCTGCAAACTTCTGTGTTTGCTTTAATATGGTTCTTTCATATACTGTCATAGATTTATCTGCAAATTTCGAGCTGCCTAGAATAAGCATTTTAATATTTTTTGATTTCACATATTCCAGCGCATTTAACAATTCTTTAACACCTTTTTCAGGAATTAAACGTCCTACAAAAATCACTACAAAATCATTTTCATTTACACCTATCTTTTTTCTAATGTTACTTTTTTCTGTTTCTGAAACATTTTGTTTAAATTGTTCAATATCAATACAATTTTTCCATGTTAAGTATGTATCTTTAGGTCTATTACTCTTATTTGCCCACCAATTGCCTACAAAATCACTAATTGGCAAGTAATACGAAAAATATTTATCAACCGCTGGTATAGGTGTAATTTGTCCATGGGCATGTACTAAAACTTTATTTGCAGGCAAATATTTATTAAATACTTTAAGCGAATATAATTCACCTGCCTGAAATAATATATAATCATAATCATTGTGGTCTATTTTTTTAATCATTTTATTTCTTGATATACGTTCAGGAATAGCTATATTAAATATCTTTTTAAATACCCTGTATACCAAAAAATGTATATCATCTATCTTAGGAATCACTTTTACATATATGAATTTAGTATATCTAAAACACTCTGTAAGCTTTTCTGCCGTTTCATTATATGCAGAAAATACTGTAAACTCATATTTTGGAGTTTTTTCATTTTGACGAACTAATTTTTCTATTAATAGTTCAACTGCACCTCCTCTAACTGCTGGCACCGGTAAATTAGAAGGTAATATAATAGCGATTTTTCTCATGACTGCCCCTCTTAATAATTTATATTGCATAATAATTACTATTATTGAATAATTTTTAATTATTTTCACATTTTATATGTGCTAAATTTCTTTTAGCCATAATTTTAGCAATTACATATATAAACAAATAATTCTTTTTATAAACTAATGTATTAAATAATCTATGTTTAAATGGATTTTCATTAAATGGATATGTTTCAATTACACTTTTGACGCACTCATCATTACATATTTTTTTTATTTCATCATGTATATTGATATTTGGTTCTAATGTGCCCCTCATTATGCAAGACCTTACTCTTCCTAGAAACATTCTTTTTGCTCTTAAATCAAAATCTTCTATGTTCTTAATTTCTTGAAGCCTATTAACAACTTCTTTATATAAGATTACTTCTTTTTCAAATCTTTTAGGATTATAGATTGATGTAAGTGATATATTATTCTCACGATAAAAATATAGATTATCTGCGATAAGTGCAACACCTAATGAGTTTTTTAAATAATCAATATGAAAAATAATGTCTTCAGAAATCAATTCCCTTTCTGATGGGAAAAAGATATTATTCTTTTTTATTATATCCATGGAGTAAATTCCATGCCAAACAGACATCCAAAAATAACAGTCTTCTAGTTCATAAGGCTTTGTAGCTACCATTTCACCTAAAACCTCTGATAATATTTTATTGCCTTGAAAAGTAGTTTTATCTATTCGTAAATTAGTTTTTATAATATTATCTGTTCCTCGATAACGATTCCAGCCGCAATAAACAGTGTCAACTTCATAATAATGAATACTAGCAATAAGTCTTTCTATCATAACTTCTGATATAAAGTCATCCGAATCTACAAATATCACATATTCGCCTGTTACTTCTTTTAATCCAGTATTTCGTGCATATCCTAGTCCTTCATTTTTCTTATGAATAATTTTAATTCTGTTGTCTTTTAAAGCCCATTTGTCACATTTTTCACCGCTAGAATCAGTTGAACCGTCATCAACTATAATTACTTCTATATTAGAATATGTTTGCTTTAAAATACTTTCAATACATATGTCTACATATTTCTCCACATTATATACAGGCACTATAACACTAACACATACCGTTTCCATATTCTCTCCCTAAAATCTGTATATTTAACAATTACCCTTTATTAAAGTTTTAACCTTATACTCTATAGTATAGTAAATATATTTTACACCGCTGAATATATATCTTTTCCATAAGCGTTTTGGTTCTTTACATAATCTAAACAACCATTCTAGTCCAATATTTGATATCCACTGCGGCGCTTTATCCAGTGTTCCTGCTAAAAAGTCAAAGGTTGCACCAATACCTACCATTGTTACATTGTTAATTTTTTTATGATGTTCTCGCATCCACAGTTCTTGTTTAGGTGCACCAATACCTACCCATACAAAATCAGGGGCTAAACTATTAATTTCATCACATACATATTGTTCTTCTTCATCTGTTAATTTTCTAAATGGCGGTGAATAACTGCCAATAATTTTAACGCCTTTATGTTTACTTCGTAAATTGGCTATAAGTCTATTCAATACATCTTCATTTTTTCCGCCATAAAAATAATGAGTTATACCTTTTTCTATCCCTTGCTCAAATAACATATCTAAAAAATCTGGTCCTGCACAACGTTCACATTCAAATTTTCTTCGCCTGCCCATACCTACGAGCATCTGACCATCAATAATTGACATTGTTGCTTCATTATATAGCTTTGCAATCTCAGGATTTTCTCTTGCTGAAACTACTGCCGGAATCCCTACTAAATTAACAGTAGAACTTAAATTAGACTTTGGCAGCGAAAAAACCTCATCTATAAATCTTTGCTTTGTTGTTGCACAAATGCCAATCACTCCAAGCACTTCAAAATCTCTTTTTCTTATATACTTTTCTGTCTCCATACCTCAATATAAACCTATTTAATGTACTTTATAATCAAAGCCCTTTCCATAATTATAATGTTTCAGCATATCTTTTAATATATAACTCCGCAGTTATTTCTCATTATCTATTTGCTGTTTTATCCAATCATATAATTCTCTTAGTCCATCTTCTAATGATACGCTTGGTTCCCAGCCTAATATTCTTTTTGCTTTTGAATAATCTGCGCAGCGTGCTTTATCTCCCTCTGGTTTAGATATATCATAAAATGGTGTTATATCCTTACGAGAAATCTCAATAACTTTTTGAGCTATATCTTTTATGGAGGTACATTGTGCTGGTCCTATTTGAATTGGTCCGCAATCAAAGCCTTTTTCTAAAGCCTGTATTATAGCTTCAACAATATCATTTACATGTATAAATGCACGTGCCTGTGTTCCACTTCCCCATACACAAAAGTCCTCTTTGGGATAATTAATTGCCTTTCGGATAAGTGCAGGAATGACTTGACTTCTTTCTCCAAAATCCGCAGGCGCCCCATAAACATTATGAAACATCAGTACTGAAGTAGGTATTCTAGTTTCTTTTCCCATATACTCTAACTCTAACTGTCCAATTAATTTGCTCCAGCCATATGCTGATTCTGGCATTGCTGGAAATAGTTCTTCTTCTCTTAATGGCAGTTGTTCTAGACTATTTTGCCTTGTAAGCGGAAAACTGCAAGCTGTACCAACATACATAACTCCTTTTATTTTACCTTTTCCTGCCTGTCTGCAACATTCAAATACATTAGAATTAATGAGATTATTAATTCTAAATAATTCACCTTGGTTTTTAAACACATAATCAATACCTGCAACTACATCTGCAAGATGTACAACATAGTCAGTTTTCCCCACTATATCTTTTGCTTGTTCATATATTGTAAGATCTCTGTTAAAAAAATGCGTATTCAAATCAATTACCGATTTGCCATTAGAATCATTCAAATACTCTATTTTGCCTCTCCACAAATTATCTACAACATAAACTTCCCAATTTTCCTTTACTAATCTTTTTACAAGATTAGAACCAATCATGCCGCAGCCACCAGTAACTAAAATACTCTTCATAATTTTAAAATGCTCCTCTTCTATTAAAAACTACTTGAATCGTTTTGAATAAAATTCTTATATCCAAACCAAAATCCCATTTTGTTATATACTCCATATCTAATTTAACTACATCTTCAAAATCAACAATGTCACTTCGTCCGCTTATCTGCCACAGACCTGTAAGCCCTGGCTTTATAGCAAGCCTTTTCTTATGGTGTATTTCATATTTTTCATACTCATCAATAGTGGGCGGTCTTGTTCCTACTAAACTCATCTCACCTTTAAGTACATTAAAAAATTGAGGAAATTCATCTATACTATATTTGCGCATAAATCTGCCGAATGGAAAAACACGCGGATCATTTTTTATTTTAAACATATGACCTTGAACTTGATTATCTTTTTCAAATTCTTTTTTCATTATTTCAGCATTAATGCACATAGAACGAAACTTATACATTTTAAAGCGCCTGCCATTCCTGCCTATACGTTCTTGTACAAAAAATATGGGTCCGCTGCTTTGTATTTTTATAATTGGTACAACAACTAACATAAGACCTATTGCAATAAAACTGCCAAATAATCCTCCTACAATGTCCAAAAACCTTTTTACAAGCATTTGTTTATAGGTAACAATCTTTATACTTGTAGTCAATACTCTATAATCTGATATTTGATCAATAAAAATATTGCCTTTAATGTTACTTATATTCGTAAAGTTATAATGAACAACCATGCCCATAGATATACAGTCATTGACAAATTCTTGATTGAATTTTTCAGTTTCAATATAACTAATAAATATTTCATCAACTACAGCTTTTTTCAGATAATCAAGTGCATTATTAATATCTGCTATAACCGGAATGCCATTAACTTCTTCATTATCGCCAAATTCTTCAGTGACTATCAATCCTGATATATTATAATTTCTAAATATATCTGCCTCCAACTTTTCTATAATTTTATCTGCTCCCTCTAGGTTACTTACGAGAACTAATGAACGTTTTCGTTCTGCATTATTTATTTTTTTTAATATTACTGATTTCCATAAGAGTCGAAGCATAGTAATTAATATTATTGCAAGTATATACATCATTAGAAAAAATATTCTGGAAAATATATCAGATACTTGCTGAAAGAACATATATACAAACATTCCTAGTACAACTATTGAAACATGTAATACTATAGCCTTAATTTCTTTATAATATCCACGTTTTAAAATATTTTTATAATTTTCAAAAAATAGTGCTGTTACTATATGTAATACAATGAAAATTTCTACAATTTCGCTATAATGTGACAGTACAATGTTAATATCCATACCTGTTCTAACATAATATGCTATTAGAAAGACCAATTGAAAGCCTAACAAATCCAGCAGTAAAAAATCAATATGTTTTAGCCAACTGACTTTTCCCATTTCATACATACAGTTTCCTCCTATCTTTTATATTTCTAAACTAAAGCAGACATTTATCCAAATTTACAGTTACATATTATTTTTAATGGTCTTTATTTAATACAGCTCCCAAAATAGGACAACCTGTTCTTTCAATTTGTTTTTTTACCTGCTGTGCTGTTTTATAACTGACAGTTCTTGATGTAATTATATATATAAGTCCCTCACATTCTTTTATAACAAATGCTCCGTCTGCACTGTCACCTAATGCTGGTGCGTCAACTATGATATAATCCATTACATCACGAAATGCTTCTATCATTACATGAAATTTTTTATCTGTCATATATTCTACTGGATTATATTCACCTGTTCCCGTTGAGATTATTAATAAATTAGGAATACCTCCTTCTCTAACAATTTCACTCATCTTATTATCGCCCTTTAAATAGTCAGATAATCCAATAATTTCCCCCTGAGTATTATCCGCATTTTCTTCCATATTTTTATTGTTAGCGTTAATATAAATTACCCGCTTTCCTGCATCTGCAAAAGAACACGCTACATTGAAAGCAATTACAGTTTTATTAGCATCAGAAACTGCACTTGTAAATGCAATTACTTTTTTATCCTCACTAGAAAATTCTATATTACTTCTAATTGTCTTATATAATTCTAATTGTTGAGTATTTTTTGCTTGAAATTCATCTAAAATCGTCTTTATCATAAGTTCACTCCTGTGCTTTTATTTTTTTGAGCCCTTACGTTTTTTCCACTTACCATGATTTTTCTTATTTTTATTCTCAGCATGTTCTGATAAAACACCAAACACTGCAATATCTAAATATTTTTCAATATCTGCTTCTGATTTTATGGTATCGTCCAGCATATATCTAAAAAATATAAATATACAACACATAAATATTCCTAAAAATCCGCTTATTAAAGAATTTCTAACACTGCTAAGGCTTGTAGGCTTCTTTGGAACAATTGCTGACTCTAACTCTTTAACCTCAATTCCAGACATAATATAAACAATCTGTTCTGAACTTTCTTCTTGAAATTTATTAGCCATTTCAGCTACAAATTCTGGATCCTCTCCTGTAACCGATATTTCTAAAATCCTAGTATCTGAAATAGATGTAACTTTAATATTTTTTTCTATATCTTCTACATCTTCAGCTAAGTTTAATGAACTTTTTAGTCTTTCTAGTACTGGCCTGCTTATTGCAATCTCTTTACAATCATTCAATAGCTGTGTAGCCGATTGTACATCACTTAAACTTAATGCATCTCTAATATATGACTTATTAATAATATATACCTTAGACACTGCGGTATATTGCGGTGTAAGTACAAATTTTGTTACAAAAAATGAAATTCCAATTAAAATAATGCTTATTAACATGATAATTATTTTTTTTCTCCAAAACTCTTTACAAATCTCACTTAAATTTATTTCTGTTTCATAACTGCCATTTATTTTGTCCATATGTCCATTAAACCTTTCATAAAATAATTAAATAAATGTTTTTCTCTTAATACCATTTTTATTATATCCTTACATTCACATCATTATTACAACAAATAATTAAAATTTATAAACTTTAAAAAATAAAACATATAATAAAAATTATATGTTTTATCTATATTTTAATAAGTTGTTCATTTTTATTTTACGCTAAAGTAATCAAAAATTCAAGGTTTTTAGAAATTTTCTAACTTTTTGACAATATTTCTACAATATTTTTTCCAGTAATTTCATTTACATTATTAATGCCAATTAACTCCATACCTTCTATATTCTCTATATTTTGCATACTTACAAAGGGTAATATACATCGTTTAAAGCCTAACTTTACAGCCTCCTTAACTCTTTGTTCTGCCATATTCACACCTCTAACTTCTCCTGAAAGACCCACCTCTCCAAAAAAGATGCTTTGATTATCCACAATAATATCTTTATAACTGGATATTATCGCTACAACTATTGCTAAATCCAATGCTGGTTCTGCAATTTTTATTCCGCCAGTAATATTTATATATGCATCACAATCTGACAAATTTATTCCCATACGCTTTTCTAATACAGCCATAAGTAAATTAACTCTATTATAATCTACTCCAGTTGCAGTTCTCCTTGGAATACCAAAATTAGTGCGGCATATAAGTGCCTGCATTTCTATCAAAATAGGTCTTGTTCCCTCTGCAATACATGCAACAACTGACCCTGATGCATTTTTCGGTTTCCCTGACAACATATATTCAGATGGATTTTTCACCTCTCTAAGTCCCTCACTGCACATCTCAAAAACACCTATTTCATTAGTTGAACCAAATCTATTTTTTACACTTCGTAAAATTCTATATGTTGCATGACGTTCCCCTTCAAAATAAAGCACTGTATCCACCATATGTTCCAATACTCGCGGTCCAGCTACAACACCTTCTTTTGTAACATGCCCTACTATAAATATTGATACTCCCAAACCTTTAGCTAGTAACATAAGTGAATTAGTTACCTCTCTTACCTGTGTAACGCTTCCTGGTGAGGAAGATACATCATATTTGTACATTGTTTGAATTGAGTCAATAACTACCATATCTGGCTTATGTTCCTTTATTATAGTTTCAATTATATCTAAATCAGTTTCACATAAAAATAATAATTCACCTATAAATTCTCCCATTCTGTTTGCCCTAAGTTTTATCTGTTTTAATGATTCCTCTCCAGATATGTATATAACTTTATTTTTATTATGCGCTAAAGTTTTACTTACTTGCAGTAACAATGTAGATTTTCCAATGCCTGGATCTCCGCCGACTAATATCAATGAACCTCTTACTATACCTCCGCCTAAAACCCTATCTATTTCTTCATAATCAGTATATATTCTTTCTGTTTCCTCAATTAAAATTTCATTTAACAATAATGGCTTTATATTTTCACCCAGTTTTCTTTCCTTGCGATTTAATGCTTTTGTTGATATATTTTGTTCTACCAATGTATTCCATTCTTTACACACAGGACATTGTCCCAGCCATTTTTGTGTTTCATTTCCGCATTTTTCACAAAAAAATATCGTTTTTTGTTTTTTTGCCATATCTTTCTCCCAATCTCTATTATTTTTATTATATTTTCATTTATCAATTTATATTTTACTTAACATTAAGCTAATAATACATATTTAATGTATTTTTTGATATATTTTCAATATTATATCTTTAATTAATATACTTTTTTTTAGTATTATATGTATCTTTTATTATATAAACCAAAATTTTTATTGATAATACTTCTTATATCTCTTATTACCAAATATAGGACAAGTTCCTATGAACTTGCCCTATATTTAACATTTTATTTATTATTTAGATTTTAACAATTTTCACCGGTACTGCTGTACCCTCATTTAATTCCACACTGCAAATAAGTTTACCGCTAATATTAGTTTTCATCTCGCCCACCGAAACTTCATTGACAAATACTTCATATGATGTATTTTCCTCTAATTGTACAGTAATATGAACATCTTCTGCACCGCTTACAATAAATTCAACTCCCTGTATAGTTGCATTAAAATATCCTACTGTAGTTCCTGGAACTGATTCATAACAAAACATTCCATTTTTCTCAAGTTTTGTCACTTCACTATGGGTCTTAACTTTATATAAATCTCCATGATGTTCAAAATCTTTTAATTTTTCTTTTTTATCTAGTGTATAATTACCAAAACTAATACTGCCGTCTGCTTCTGCTTTTAATAATCCTTTGATTACTTCTTCCATTATATAGTACCTCCTACTATTTACCTTAAAGTATTTATCTAAATTATATTATATATCATACTTTTTAGCTAGTAATTTGTGTATATTCTCTATTATTTTTGTACCAAAAAACTTATTTTGTCATCTTGCACATTTACCTCTACACTATTTCCAATTGATATTTTATTTTCCAAAATTTGTTCTGCTAAAATATCTTCAATTTCAGTTTGTATACTTCTGCGTAAAGGTCTTGCACCATATTTTTCATCATAGCCTTTTTTAACAATATACTTAACCGTTTCAGTATCAAAATTTAGATTAATACCAATATTTTCATGTATTCTAACTGTAATATCCTTAAGCATTAATTTCACTATATCACTTATATTATTCTCACTAAGAGCATGAAAGACTATTATTTCATCAATACGATTTATTAACTCTGGCTTAAATAACTCTTTAACATCTGCCATTACTGATTTTTTCATATCATTATATGCAGAATTTTCATTTGTATCTGTTACAAAACCTAAGTGCCTTGGTTCTATTATCTTTTTAGCTCCTACATTTGAGGTCATTATTATTATGGTATTTTTAAAACTAATAAACCTACCCTGTGCATCTGTCACTTTGCCTTCATCTAAAATCTGCAATAATATATTAAATATATCTGAATGTGCCTTCTCTATCTCATCAAACAAAATAACTGAATATGGATTTCTGCGAACTCTTTCACTAAGCTGCCCTCCCTCATCATATCCTACATATCCAGGAGGAGAACCTATAATTTTAGAAACACTATGTTTTTCCATATATTCAGACATATCAACCCTTATAATTGCATCTTCCATACCAAATAAAACTTTTGCAAGTGCTTTTGATAATTCTGTCTTGCCAACACCTGTAGGTCCTAAAAACAAAAATGAACCTATTGGACGATTAGGGTCTTTTAATCCAACTCGACCTCTTCTAATGGCTCTTGAAACCGCAGTAACTGCTTCACTTTGCCCTATAACTTGTTCATGAAGTTTTTCTTCCATATGCAATAAACGATTTGCTTCTTCCTCCTGCAATGTTTGCAGAGGAATTTTAGTCCATAAAGAAACAACTTCCTCTATTTGTTTTACATCAATAATATTATTTAGTTTTCGTCTGCTTTCCTGCCACATATCAAGCTGTATTTTTAATTTTGCCTCTTCTTCCTTTTGTATTTCAGATATTTCGGCAGCAGTTTTTAAATCTGCCGCTTTTATTAACTCTTCTTTTTTTAATTTTAATTTTTTAATTTTTTCTCTGATATCTTTAACTTCCAATGGTTCTACAGAAGCATTTACACGTATTCTTGCGGCGGCTTCATCTATCAAATCAATAGCCTTATCTGGCAAATATCTATCATTTATATATCTTGAGGAAAGTTTAACAGATGATTTTATTGCCGCTTCTGATATCCTTACACCATGATGTGCTTCGTAATGCCACTTTACCCCTTGCAATATGTCTATAGCTTCTTTTTCATCAGGTTCTTTTACAAATATGGGCTGAAATCTTCTTTCAAGTGCTGCATCTTTTTCTATATGTTTTCTATATTCATTTAAAGTAGTTGCACCAATAAGCTGTATTTCACCTCTAGCTAATGAGGGTTTAAGTATATTAGCAGCGTCAATAGCACCCTCTGCACCACCTGCACCTATTATTGTATGTATTTCATCAATAAACAGCAGTGTATTTCTATCTTCAATTACTTCTGCCAATACTGTTTTTATACGTTCTTCAAATTCACCTCTATATTTAGAACCTGCTATCATTGCGGCTAAATCTAAGGTTAATACTCTTTTATTTTTCATTATTTCTGGAACATTTCCGTCTGCAATTCTTATTGCTAAAGCTTCTACAAGAGCAGTCTTTCCAACTCCTGGTTCTCCTACTAAACATGGATTATTTTTAGTACGTCTGCTTAGTGTTTGTATCATCCTTTGAATTTCTGTTTCTCTTCCTACAACTGTATCTAGCTTACCCATCCTTGCAAGCTGAGTAATATCTTGGCTATAACTGTTAAGCATAGGGGTTGCAGTTTGGTCTGATAGCTTTGCTGTACCTTTGTTTCTGCTTTCATTTGATAAATATAAATGTTTATCTTTATTTATCACATCTGATAATTCTATATATAAATTTCTAAGGTCAACTTCCATTGTTTTTAACAATCTGGAGGCTATAGTATTTGGTTCTTTAATAATTGCTAATAAAATATGTACAGTTCCAACCTGACCGCTTTTAGATTTTTCTGCTTCAATATAACTATCTTCTATTATTTTAATAGCTTTTGGAGTATAATTTGTTCTAATATTAACATCAGATGTATCTTCTTTAATCATCAAACGTTCTAACAAACTCTTTATTCTTTGTTCATTAATCCCATATAACTGTAATACTTTACCCGCAGTTCCATCCTCCACTGATATCAAACCAATTAATAAATGCTCTGTACCAATTGCAGCACTGCCAAGTTCATTCACAGCTTTCTTAGCTGCTTCCAGCACCTTCTGTGCCTTTAATGTGAAGTTTTCAAACATTATTTTTATTACCCTCCTAAAGTTATTATTACTAATTTTAGATATAATTATCTAAAATATTATCCACAATTTCATGTATCTCTGCTCTGCTAATATTTTGGCACACTGCTTTTGCCAATATCACTTTCATAAATTCAGCAAATTCTATCTTTGCCTTTAATTTATCGATATCTAAAGCAATCATTGCACCTTTTCTCTTATCCAGCTTTATAAAACCCTCTTCTTTAAGTATCGTATATGTTTTATTAACTGTATGCATATTTATACCAATATGGTTAGCCATTTGCCTAACTGACGGCAATATCTCACCTTCAGATATTTGTTCAGTTGCTATTCCTATTATAATATGGTTTCTCAATTGAATATAAATAGCTTCATCACTATTAAAATTAATTTCCCAATACATAGATAAACACCTCACATCTTATTATACTGTTATATAAATAATATAACAAATACAATATTGTGTCAAGTATTCATATATTTTTGTATCTATATTACACTATTAATAGTGTTTATATAAAAAAATAGCAAAGCCTAATATTCTTAGCTTCGCTATTTTTTTATTATGTATTAAATATAACAAATAATTTTATACTCTTAGATAAATAGTTCCTATAATTATGTTAGAGCCTTATCAGCAAATTTATTCTGCATTATCATCTGGATAAGAAGTACTATTATCACCCATATTAATAATTGGCTGAGATAGGCCTGTCATATTTATATTTTTATTTACTTTTGCGTCATATGTTTCTGCTCTAATAACTTCAGTTAAATCTATACCTGTAGTTGCCTTTATAGACTCAAATGTTTTAGCCATAACTGTTGGAACATTATCAGCAACTGATGCAAGTCCATTGTCTGAACCACCTCCAATAATAGTTATTTTGTCAATTTTAGTAAGCGGTGCTGCAATTTGTTCTGCAATCTGAGGTAATATTCCTACTATCATTTCTGTTATAGCCGCATTATCATATTCTTTGTATGCTTCTGCTTTTTCTCTCATTCCCTCTGCTTCTGCCAATGCTTTAGCTCTAATAGCTTCTGCTTCTGCCAAGCCTTTTGCTTTAATACCTTCAGCAGCTTGTTCCATTGCATATTTTTCAGCCTCTGCTTCTGCCTTTCTGGCAGCGGCTTCTTTTTCCTGCTCATAATGTCTGGCATCAGCCTCTCTTTGGCGTTTCATAAGGTCTGCCAAGGCAGCTTGTTCTATAGCATAGCGTTCTGCATCTGCCTTTCTTCCAATTTCCGCCTCTAGAGTTTGTTGTTTTACCAATACTTCTTTAGTTTTAAGTTCTGCTTCTCTTTCGGTTTTTGCAATTTGTGCATTTACAGTAGCTGTTTCAATGGTCTTTTTCTGCTCCTGATTTTGAATTTCATATGCAGCATCTGCTTCTGCTTTTTTTGTATCTGCTACAAGTTTTAATTCTGCTTTTTTTATTTCTAACTCATTATTCTTTTGTGAGATTTCAGTTTCTGAAGCAACACGTGCATCGTTAGCTTCTTTATCTGCTCTTGCCTGTGCAATGGCTACATCTCTATCTGCCTCTGCTTTTGCAATAGATGCTTCTTTTCTAATCTTTGCTGTATTATCCATACCCATGTCCTGAATAAGTCCATGTTCGTCTGTTACATTTTGAATATTACAAGACAGTATTTCTATGCCTAACTTTTCCATATCTTTTGATGCTTTAGCCATAACTTGGTCTGAAAATGAATCTCTATCAGTATTAAGTTCTCTAAGAGTAAGTGTTCCTATAATTTCACGCATATTACCTTGCAAAGAATCTCTTAACTCATATGCAATTTGATCTGACTGCTTTCCTAAAAAGTTCCTCATGGCATGTTTCATGCCCTCATTATTATCAGCAATTCTAACTTTAGCAACTGCATCAACCATAACATTAATAAAATCGTTGGTCGGAATATACTCCTCTGTATTAATATCTACAGTTATCTGACCCAAAAATAATTTATCAAGCCTTTCAAAAAATGGTATCTTAACTCCTGCTCTACCTATTAGTATCTTTGTATCTTTTCTCATACCAGATATAATATATGCTTGATCGGGCGGAGCTTTAACATACCCAGTCATCATTAGTATAAATATGCCAATTACGATAAGAATAATCGGCCAAACTGTCATAATTATTTCTTCCCACATAGATTTACCTCCATTGTTTTATTTCTAATAATAACATTTATTTTTACTTTTTTCAATGACTTAATATGTTACAGCAATATTATTTATTCACGCTTTTCTTCTGATACCTTTATTGAATTTAACAGCTCATCTATGCTGTCTATATCCTCTTTTAGCTTATCAAGAGAATTTAACTTATCTTGAATAATACTAGCTTGTTCATTATCTACTGACCCATTAGGTATTTCATCAAATAATAATTCTTCTATATGTTCATCTTCGTATTCATCAAACTGGGAATCATCTTCCAAATTATCTTTATCCATTTTCTTATCATTTCTCTTAAATATAAGTATATTTACTAAAATAATCAACAATATAAATGCTAATAAGCCTAAACCAAGTACAATCCAAAAATATTTACTATTTTCTTCTTTTAAAGCTTCATAATCAAGCATTAATTTATCATGTATTGCAGTTAATTGCCCATCATCTTCAGTTTCTGAAGATATATTTATAATTTCTATATATCTTTGAACTGTTTCATCTGCAAAATCATATCTATATAAGCTGCTTATGCCTTTATCATTCATGGCTCTAAATATACAAACTTTATCTTCGTTAATGTCTGTTACCCAAGCAGCAAAATTTTGATTCATTATATTTACTTCTGAAAGATTATATCCATTTGGCATAACATCATCTGTTTCAAATGGCAATATAATGTATCTTTTTAGTTCAGTAGTTATAGCTTGATATCTTTCAAATGAAGATTTTGCTCCATCATATATGTAAAATTCCCCATTGCCTGCTGTATCAACTAAATATAGTAAAACTATATCCGCCGTATTTGACTTTAGTGCTATAACTTGCATTCCATTATAATTATATTCAACTTTGGTGAAATTTTCTGGAATTTCAATATCTTCTGGCAATATTTCTACTACCTTGTATTCCACACCATCTATTAAAACTGTCTGACTATTTTCTGATGTTTCTATACTTTCTTCTGTGCTTTCTTCACTGCTCCCCGCAGTTGTTTCCACAGTTCCTTCTCTTGTAACATTTATTACATATGTACTTACAGTCTTATTATCTTCAGCAGTTACTCTAATACTAATAGTATTTGCTCCTACTGATAAATCAGTATTTCCTGATATTGACAACTTAGCTGCTTGGTGTCTAGTATTTGCTCCTACAACAATTCTAGTAACATCTTCTGATACTTTTGCAGTATAAGACATAATATCTGGTGAAAAAGCTGGTGTCAGCCCTCCTTGTGAAATTGATAGTGCACTTAATCTAGAATCATTTGAAAATGAAGCTGGTGCTTTTATAGTAACTGATGAACCACCTAAATTGGATATATTTACAACTTCTTCATTAAATGCATAAACCTCATGACTTGAAACACTTATTCCTGCGGTTCCAGCCTGCAATGCTTTAAAGTTCAACTGAAATGATAATCTATTTTCTGCTCCTGATGTTGCAAATCCAACTACCTTTATGCTTCCAGCTCCGCCATTTGCACTGTTTCCTCCTGTAAACTCCAATAATGAAGCATCATAATTTAACATCAAATCAACAGAACCTATAGGAGTGCCTGAAGTTTCTACATACATATTTACAGTAACAGACTCATCCACATTTACTACAGGGTCAGAAAAAACCACCTTGCCAGTTGCCGCATGTGAAATAATCATATTGCTGTACACAATTAAACATGTTATTATTGCGGCAAAAATTGATATAATATTTTTTTTATTATGTAATCTCATAAATAACTCCTTTTATTGAACAATTTTTTCTATTCCTAAAATATCTTTTTGTATTCTTAGTAAGTCTAATGCATTTATATTGCCGTCAACATTAACATCTGCCGCAATACTATAATCACTCTCCAATGCCGCAGCTCCAAGCAAATGTCTTTGAACTCTTAATAAATCCAATGCATTGACACTGCCATCACCATTAATATCACCTATTATACATATTTTATATTCATTTCTTACAGTATTAGAATTATTATATATTTTTACAACATCTGAAGTTCCCACTCTATCCAGTACTTCTGTTCCATTTGTTTTAAATACTTTAACACTTCCGCTGCTTAATTTAATTTTTGATATAAAATCTGTCACTGTAGTATTTGGTTCTACTCCTGTCAGTATATTATCACTTGATATTTTATACTGCATTTCTATGTTTTGTTCCGGTCCTGTTGGACCTGTCTGCCCTGGACCTACAGGCCCTGTAGAAGTTCCTGTTCCCCTTGCCGCATATATAACATATTTTTTCTCTGTTCCATTACTTGCAGTTACATTTATATTTATAGTATTAGTTCCTGGATGAAGTGAAATATTTCCGACACCTTTAACTACAGCATTATTATCAATCGCCGTTGCTTTGATATCTATACTTGATACCGTTCCTGGAACAATAAGGTTATATTCTGATATATCCTTGTTAAAACTAGGAGTCAATGAGTAGCCATTTACTGTTATTTCTTTTAATAAGTTATTAGGACTGCCTGTTCCAGTTGGTCTGACACTTGCATTTGCCGGCATATTGTTAAATACAGGAATTTTAAATTCTAGCGGACTGCTTTTAAGTTTGCTATATGCTTCACTTAACTTTATTGCCTCACTATATGAACCTCCTACATTTGTCATATACTGATGTCTATGCAAATTACTTCCTTGTACATTAAATTTTTTCAAATAAAATGTATCTTGCCCTACATTTACATAATTCTGTCCATAATATATAGCACCGCCTATTATTGAAGAGCTTCTGTTATTCCATGGTCTTTCATAAGTACTTCCTTGGCTTGCATACCACAAGCCTCTTTGAATTGCATTCATTCCATTAGAGGGAAATGCTCCTATATTAAAATAATTATAATATCCTTCATAACCTGCATATGTTCCTGATATACAGCTTCCAATGCCATTATTTCCCTGTTCCTGTAAAATCATAGCAGCAATAACATATGGACTAACTCCTGATTTACTTGCCGCCTCTATTATAATATCGCTATATGATATTTCTCCAGAATTTCCCGCATTAGCTACTCTTCCAGCCAAAAACGTCCCTTCTACTATATTCCATAATCCGTCACTATTTTGAGTTTTTTCATCATAACTATGTTTTAAAAACTGAAAAATTGTAGCTTCATCAAGTGAGTTTCTCGGGTCCATATAATACATAATAATTTCGCTTGAAGCTGCCACCCAACTTGCACTGTCAAATCCTACCCAAGTATTAGTATTCCAATCATATGCACCAGCCTGAATTGATTTCCATGACGAAATGCTAGTGGAATGTACGAGGTTTTTCCCTAATTCTGATTGTGCTTCTATAGCTTCATTCCAATCAAGACCAGTGTGCTGTGCTTTAAAAATCCATTGCGGATATTTATTATTTAGTTCTCTTAGAAATTGTTTGTAACTTTCAGGAAACCCCTCATCATTTAATGCTTTTTCAAACGCTTGGTTGGCATATACTGGCACGTACAATGTTTGTCCTATATTTACTATTAACGAAATCATTATTATCAAGGTTATTATTTTTACCCTTATACCTACATCATTATTCATATTTTCTCCTAGATATTCTAATTAAGCATTTACTTCTCTATATTATAGTTTTCTTTACCTATGCTTGTCAATGAAACAAATCTCAAAAAATTCTAAAAAAACTTACAATTTCTTTTATTTTTACATAACAAAAAGGAACTATGCTTCATAACTAGATTATACTTTAGATATTTTGCAATAGCTCCGCTTTTATAAATTTTATATTTTAACTACGCTGAATACCATTTCTCTTAAACTGGATAAGCTTTATTTACTTTATCCGCCATAGTAACATCAATTCCTGTTTGTTTAGCTGCTCTGCATTCAAAAAAATCTTTAGCTACTTGAGGAAATAAAGCATATGACAATACATCTTCTTCTTGCTGTATCCAAGGTTCTACTTCTTTTCTAAGTTTTTCAAGTTGCGGTTCAATGAAATCTGCTGGCCTGCAAGTTATAGGTTTTTCACCTTTAATAACTTTAGCTTGAACTTCTTTATTAAATGGTTTTACTGTCTGTCCAAACTCTCCCATAAGAATTTTCTTAGTTTCCTTAGATACCAATTTATAACGCTCTCCTGAAAGTACATTCATAACGGCTTGAGTTCCTACTATTTGAGATGACGGTGTAACCAGTGGAGGCTCACCAAAGTCTTTTCTAACTCTTGGAATTTCTGCCAGTACTTCATAGTACTTATCTTCTTGCCCTGCTTCTTTTAACTGTGAAACAAGGTTAGATAACATTCCTCCCGGAACTTGATACATAAGAGTTTTTATATCTACACCTAACACCTTAGGGTTAAGCAAACCTGAATCCAAAGCATTTTCTCTTATTGTTCTAAAATATTCTGCTATTTCTGCTAATAAATTTTGATTAAGTCCAGAATCATAAGGAGTTCCTTTAAAAGTTTCTACCATTACTTCTGTAGCTGGCTGACTGGTTCCAAGTGCCAACGGCGATATAGCTGTATCAATTATATCACAACCAGCTTCTACCGCTTTAATATATGTCATAGCCGCCACACCGCTTGTATAATGTGTATGCAAATCTATAGGAATATTTACAGTTTCCTTTAACAGCAAAATCAATTCTTCTGCCGCATAAGGAAGTAACAATCCCGCCATATCTTTTATGCAAATAGAATCTGCTCCCATATCTTCTATCTTTTTAGCAATGTCTTTCCAATACTCTGTGGTATATGCATCTCCTAATGTATAACAAAGTGCCACTTGAGCGTGTCCCTTTTCACTTTTAGCTGCTCCAACCGAAACTTTTAAATTTCTTATATCATTAAGACAATCAAATATACGTATTATATCAATTCCATTATAAATAGATCTTTGAACAAAATATTCTACTACATCATCTGCATAATGATTATATCCTAGTATATTCTGACCTCTAAATAGCATTTGCAATTTAGTGTTTTTAAAGCCTGCTTTTAATTTCCTAAGTCTTTCCCAAGGGTCTTCTTTAAGAAATCTTAGTGAGGCATCAAAGGTAGCTCCGCCCCAACATTCTACTGCATGATAACCTATTTTATCCATTTTGTCAATAATAGGCATCATTTCTTCTGTCGACATTCTTGTTGCAATTAAAGACTGATGAGCGTCCCGTAATGCTGTTTCCACCACTTTAACTGGTTTCTTCTGTATTTCCGACATTTTATACCCTCCACAATTTAGTACATTTATATATTTTAATTCATAGTTATAAGAATATCTCCTGATTGAACATTAGCCCCCTCTGATACATCTATACTAGAAATAGTACCCGACTCAGGTGCAACAATTTCATTTTCCATTTTCATAGCTTCAAGAACTAACACTGTATCACCTTTATTAACTGCCTGACCTATAGATGCCTTTATTCCAAGAATTTTCCCTGGCATGGGTGCTGAAATTACTACTGAACCTTTAGCTCCGCCTGCTACAGTAGTTTGCGTCGGCTCTGATACTGGTATACTTGTTACTACTGCTGGTGCCACTGTTTGCTGTATTGGCATGGCAACTGGCGTTGCTGCTGGCATAGCTGCCATTGGTGCTGTACTTCCTTCTTCTACTGTTACCGCATATGCCACACCATTTACTGTTATTGTATATGATTTCATTATAAAAACCTCCAAATTTTATTATACTCTGTTTTTTAACGTGTTCCATGTTTTTTATAGGGTCTATCTTCTCTTTTAGTATATAACATTTCAAATGCCGCAATAAGACGTTTCCTAGTTTCTGCAACTTCTATAATATCATCAATATAACCTCTTCTTGCAGAACTCATTACACTATTTTGCAAATTAGAGTATTCCTTGGCTTTAGTTTTAATATACTCGCTGGCATTATCACTTAATGCAATCTCGTCGGCATATATAATTTTTACAGCTAATTCAGATTCCATAAGCCCCACTTTAGCCTCTTTCCAAGCAAATACCATATCTGCACCTATTGACTTATTATTCATAATAAGCGAAGCACTAGAATACGCCGCACCTGTAATTAAATTAACTTTAGGAACTGTAGATGATGAAATTGCATATACTAATTTAGCAGCCAAAACAGCTATGTTCTTTTCATTTTCTAGTGTAGTTTCAAATCCCTCTACATCTGTAATTGTAAGAATTGGAATATTAAATGAATCACAAAACTTAATAAAATCAGCCGCTTTCTCACAAGATTTATATGTAAGTACTGGTATCTTATCTTCTGTTCTTGCATTGGCTACCACACCTACAGTAATTCCGTTTAATTTAATAAATGCAGTAACCACTTCTTTTGCATATTCTGCTTTTAGTTCAAAAAATATACCGCTGTCTGACATATCTTTAATCACTGCTTTTACATTATATTTTATATCTTCTATATTATTTAATCTATTCAAGTCATCAGTACAATCTATATCTGACATATCATCTTCATTATTGGCTGGAATTAATGATATAATAGTTCTGACTTTATCAATCACGTCTTGTTTTGTTCCACTTCCAGCAATTAAAGCAGTTTCATTTTCCTGAAACTTAGATGTTCTAGTATCAAGTTTGTCAATATAATTTCCCGCAAAAGTATTTGGTGAATTTACATAAATCTTTGCATTTTCATCTTCCATAAAAACAAAATCTGATAACCCAAGTGAAACTGCCATTCCTCCTGCACAAGTACCAAATACTGCACTTATCTGCGGTATAACACCAGAGGCTAGTACCTGCTGTTTGTAAATTTCTCCAAAACCATTAAGTGCATCTGCTGCCTCTTCAAGCCGCATACCTGCTGAATCCAAAAAAGCTATAACAGGTGCCCCTATTTTCATTGCAAGTTCATAAAGAGCTACAATTTTCTTACTATTCATCTCACCTAAGGTTCCCCCTAAGACAGAAGTATCCTGACTATAGATATAAACCAACTTTCTGCAAATTGTACCATATCCTGTAATTACACCGTCTGATAAAGCTTCAACATTATTACTAACGAAATCAGTAGCTCTTGCCGTCACATAAGCACCAATTTCAATAAAACTATTATCATCTAACAAGCTTTCTATACGTTCTCTTGCAAGTGATTGTGTTGCTTTGCTCATTTATAGCCCTCCATTATTGTTATCTTTCCTTGATTAATATTAATAACTTAAACTGATTCTTAAGAATAGTTACCAAAAAAATTATTTTTTTCACTACTTCTCTGTATATATTATACACACTAATATAATTTTTTTCAATGGAGATTATTTAAAATACTGTATCTTTTACAATTTCTCCTGCAATTATTAATCCTACTACTGAGGGAACAAAAGAAATACTGCCTGGAATGCTTCGTTTTGGCTTGCCGCCTCTAGTTTCTTTTTGATTTTGTGATATACTTTCTGAATATGCTGACATATCTATTGCTGGCTTTAGTGCATTTTCTTCTGAATACACTACTTTTAATTTTTTTACATTTCGCTTTTTTAATTCTCGTCTCATTACTTTTGCCAATGGGCAAACTGATGTCTTATAAATATCTGAAACTTTAAATTTCGTCGGATCTAATTTATTTCCTGCTCCCATACTGCTTATTATTGGAACGCCTATTTGATTTGAAGCAATTACCAAATCAATTTTTGCAGTTACTGTATCTATTGCGTCTACTATGTATGTATATTTAGTAAAGTCAAACTGTGCTCTTGTTTCTGGAGTATAAAAACATTTATATACAGTAACTGACACTTCTGGATTTATATCTTCAATTCTTTCTTTCATTATATCTACTTTATATTTTCCTATTGTTTTCTTAGTGGCAATTAATTGCCTATTAATATTGGTAAGAGATACTTTATCATCATCTACCAAATCAATGGTACCAACTCCACTTCTGGCTAATGCCTCTGCTACAAAACCTCCAACTCCTCCAACTCCAAATATAAGAACTTTGGCATTTTGTAACTTGTCCATATTTTCTTTACCAAGTAAAATTTCTGTCCTTGAAAATTGATTAATCATATTCATCTTCCTCCAAACTATTTTGTCATTTCTCTCCAACTGCCGTCACTTTCAGCCTCTAATTGTTCCCATAATTCATACGGAATATCTAAATTACCTCTGCCTATACCTAATTGTATATCAGGTTTATTTTTTCCATGAAAATCAGAACCTCCTGAATGAAGTAAATTATACTTATCTGCCAATTCTCTTGCAAACTTTCGTTCACTTTTAGTATGTGTTGGGTAGTATACTTCTATTCCTGCAAGACCAGCATTTTTAAATTCTTTTACAAGTGAATTTATAGTATCAGCAGATAATCTATATCTAAATGGATGAGCAAGTACAGCTACTCCTCCTGCCGCTTTTATCATATTAATGGTTTCGTCTGCATTTAGCAATTCTTTTTTTACATAACAAGAGGCATAATCACCTAAATATCGCTTAAAGGCTTCACTTTTGCTCTTTACATATCCTCTAAGTAATAATTCATTTGCCATATGTGCTCTAGTAAACACTACATCTTTATACTTTTCTATTACTTCTTCATACATTATATCTATTCCATTTTTATTTAACATTTCTACCATGAACTTATTTCTATTATCACGTTCTAACTCTAATTTTTGCAGTTTCTTTTTAAATTCAACATCTTTACAATTTACAAATAATCCCACAATGTGAATTTCTTTTTCCATATATGATGTTGAAATTTCAACTCCTGATATTACTGTTATATCAGCTTCTTTTCCTGCTTTTAATGCTTCATCATATCCTGCTATTGTATCATGGTCAGTAAGTGCTATGGCTTCTACTCCAATTTCTTTTGCTTGTAATATAAGCTCTGTCGGACTAAGTGTTCCATCTGATTTAGTTGAATGTGTGTGTAAATCTATATATCCCATATTAAACCTCTATATGTTTTATTTTTAATTCTTTTATAGTTTAACATCTATCCTTTTATCAAGCAATGTTGAGTTTTCATAAAATGTAATTATGAAAGCAAATAAGTTAATTAAGGTATACTTTACTTTTACAATGACATTTTATAGAAATCTAATCAAGCCATATATTGTATTTTTAAAATTTTAATGATACAATATATTTGTATGAAAATTTTGACATATTCATAGATTTGATTGATATTGTTAAATTTAAAAACTCAACTATATGATAGAGTTTTTTATGAAACTCCTGCCTGTTGCGGTCACAATTTACGACATTCATTATTATATACCACAATGCAATCTCTCAGAGTTTTTTATTTAATATGACATAATTTCTTAAAATCAAATATTAGAATTATGTATTATAAATATTAACATCAACAACATTTATATAAAAAAGGAAAAGAGGATATATAAAATGATTGATTTTAAAAATGCAAATTACTTCAAACTAAAACAGGTAGACCCATCTACTGTAGAGAACAAAATAGCAAGCCTATTAATTACAAATGAGACTATTATCAGTGCACACAAAGGTCTTAGAGATTATATTGTATTCACACAAAAAAGAATTATCGCAGTGAACGTACAAGGATTAACTGGAAAGAAAAAGGACTTTACTTCTCTCCCTTATTCAAAAATACAGGCTTTTTCAGTAGAAACTGCTGGAACTTTTGATTTAGACAGCGAACTTGAATTGTATTTTAGCGGACTTGGAAAAGTGAAATTTGAGTTTAGCGGCTCAAGTGACATAGTACAAATAGGGCAGTTTATTAGCTCTTGCATTATGTAATATTTGAGAATATTAAAAATAATATAAGAGAGTTTTGCGATGATATCATAAACAGTATATATACTTTGAAAGGCTACAGTATTCCAAAGCAATGTGAAGTAATAGGTATATAAAAGAAAAAGGCCTCATAGTGATACGGGGTCTTTTATGTTATTAATTTCAATAATTTTCAAAGTCGTTATTAGACGATAATATATAAGTTACTTTTAAGTAAGCTTAGGTACATAAACGATAAAAAACAATTAAACATATAAATGAATATTGATAGGAATTGGGTTAATTTTATTCCATTAATAATTTTTTCTAAATTAAACACCAAAATTTAATACTTTTATATTATACTATTTTATGTTCGTTTAATCATAATCAATGAAATAGACAATATTTTAATAATTTATATTCTGTCAGTACAATCATCCAGAGGGTTTCTATGTAATAGGACATAATTCGCCTCTTACATAAGAAAAAGCAACACCATATGTGACATTTACCTTTTCTGGAACGATATCAACAAAATCATAGAAATACTAAGTATTATGTATGAAACTGCAAGTGCGAGATTTTAAAAGTGTAACTAAGATATTAATTATTTATATTAAGGAGAAAATAATTATAATGAATGACCAGAAAATTTCTGAAATTGAAAAGTTAAAAAGATTAAGTTTTAAGGAAAAACTTGAATATTTATGGGAATATTACAAATTACCTGCTTTAGGAATAATTTTGTTGGCTGCGGTAATTGGAAGCATAACTTTTAGCATGATAACTCGTGTTTCACCACTTTTTACTTGTTATACTGTAAATTTACATTCCAACATTCCTGAAAATTTTTCTACTTTCCAAAAAGATGTCGCAGAGCAGTTAAACTTTGAAGATACTAAGCATTTTTTACTTGATACTACGGCTATTATAGATTGGGAAAACAGCGGCATGAGTTTTGAACACATAATAAAACTTAGTACGCATTTTGCTGCTGCTGAAATTGATACTGTAATAGGTGATACAGGCACATTAGAATTATTTGGACAGTCTGGAGGTTTAACAAACTTACAAACGCAACTTTCTTCAGATACTTACAAAAAATATGAAGATAAAATTATATCTATAAAACTTTTAGATAGTGAAGAGGAAATACCTTGTGCTGTTGATATTTCTGACTCAGCTTTTATGAATTTTATAAACAGTCCTTCTGATGAACCTCTTTATTTTGCTATACCTGCTAATTCACAGAATATGGAACTAGCTGAACAATTTCTTGATATTATTTTTTCTTATTCTTCATAAATGATAAATTGCAGTTTTAACATATTTTTGATTGAAACAAAACAAATTATTAAGCACTCATAAATGATATGCTGATTAAATTCTATAACATTTATGAGTGTTTTTTTATTCGCTTTAAATGGCTTAGTATTTTTAATATGATTATCCATAATATATGGTATTTAATACCCTTGTAATATTATTTATCTTACAAGAAACAAGGATAGCAGTATTTCATACAATATTCATGAATATCATTAAAATATTATTCTCCTATAGTCATATCACTATTTTCATATAATTAATTTAATTGTCTTATATTTTAAAAATAACTATCTACCATTATCTTTTTGCCATTTATAATTATTTCTTTAATATATACACAATCTTCTTCATCACTTGTTCCATTTTCAAAGTGTCCTGTAAATATTATATTTAACTTTCCTAGTTTTTTTATAATTTCAGAGTCTTCCTTTTTCTTCAAATCCATAAATTCATCAATAATATCAAAAAATAATTCATCAGCCTCTATTTCAGCATTTATATTTTGTAAAGCAACTTCTAATTCGTACATAAATTTTTCTTCCATGTTTTTTCTTATATGGTGTTTTATATGCCATATATTCCTTTCTTTTTAAATTTATTGTTAGTAACAGTAAAACAGTTATTTTTTTACAATATACACTATTTTACTTCACAGCCTCACTTATCTCATTTATAAGTTTACTTATGCTTTTTCGTCCTATATGAATTGTTATATCTGCATATTTTTTATAGTATGGAATACGTTCATTATATAAACCTCTAAGAGTCATTCCGTTATTTAATACAACTCCTCTATCTTGAAGATTTCCAAGACGTCTTTTTAGTGCATTATAACTTATATCAAGATATATAACCTTGCTAATTTCTTTCAAATGTTCCATCGCCTCTTCACCATAAATAACACTGCCTCCTGGTGCTATAATTGAACTTTGAACATCTAACTCTAAGTTAGCTTTATTTTCAATTTCTATAAATTTTTCATTACCCACATCTGCAATGATTTCTTTTAATAATCGTCCCTCTTTTTCTTGAATTAATATATCAACATCTACAAAAGACATTCCCAATTTTTTTGCCAATAGTATTCCTACTGAACTTTTTCCACTTCCAGGCATACCTATCAATGTTATGTTTTTCAACTTGAATAACTCCTTTATAATCATTTTGACATCACATTATGCTTGTTTTACACTAATTTCAATTTTTACTATTAATATACTGCATTTTGCTGAAAAATCAACACCTAACAATGTTAATAAATTCCATTTTCACCATTAATATACTGTATTTACATATTTTTATCTAAATACCTTAATCTATTTCTTTTAAGTTATTATTGATAACTTAAAACTATTTTTCTAAATACAGGGTTATCACTATCATTTACTTTTAAATTGTTATTAATAACTTAAAACTTTTATTTTAGACTATAAATTAACTTTTATCAGTTTTTATTTTTGACTTAACCGCTTGCTTTTTAACGCTATACCCAAAACTCCCTACCTTTTCACCTAATTTAAAATATTCTCCATGCGAATAAGCTATTAAACCTGTGCTATTAAGTTCAAATTTTCCTTTTTCATCCATATACTGTTCATCAGCCCTCACTGATATAACTTCCGCAATGAACATATGATGTGAACCTAGTTCCACTATATCTTTAACCTTACACTCAATATTTACAGGACTCTCTTTTATTGCAGGTGCTAAAATTTTATCTGAAGGCTCTGGTGTTAAATTCATCTGCTCATATTTATCAACATCTTTTCCCGAACGAACTCCACAGTAATCAGCAGCTTTAACTAAATCTTCGGTAGTCAAGTTCAATACAAACTCCCCAGTTTCTTTAATTATATCATATGAATATCTTTCAGGTCTTATAGAAATTGACAGCATAGCTGGATTAGTACATATGGTAGCAGTCCAGCCTATAGTTATTATATTTGCCTTTTCACCCTCTCGCTTACAACTCACCATTGCTACAGGCAGCGGATATAGCATATTCCCAGCTTTCCATGTTTGTTTTCCCATAATAAATAAATCTCCTATACTTATTTTTCACTTTATCAAAAAATTCTTCCCAAGTAAAATACTTCTTAGTATCACACCATACATTACAATACATTTTTTCCATTTCGACTAATACATGTAACAAACCCTACATATCAAAATTATTTATCCTTTTTAAAATGACATATTCTATTTTACTGCTTTTTATACACAAAACAATATTTACCAATTAAAAAGGTCTAGATATTCTTTCTGCAAATATAAAAATCACTTTACTAAATTTTGTATTTTGATTCATTTAAGGCTTAAGGCTATATATATTATTTTTGCAGTCCCATAACCAATGTTGGTATTAGCTGTTTCTTTCTTGATACTACATTTGGCAGATAAGCTGAATTATCTGATGTTTCTACAAAAAATGTCTTTTTAATAATCTGCTCACTTTGTCCTCCGCAATACAGCAAATCTGTCGACTCCTCTAATATGCTGGTCAACATAAAAAATACCATATCTAAATTAGGGCTATTTTCCAAGACTTCTTTCATAAATGGCAGCATATCCTGCTTTAATAATTTAAGTTCACTATCATTAAGCGAATTGATTTGTCCTACACCAAATGAAATTTTATCTGATGTAAAACGTTTGAAATCTTGATAAAATACTTCTTTTACCGATTTACCCTTTAAATTACTGCCTGCTCTAAACATGTTTTTAGCATATTCTTCAAGTTCTATTTCTGCTATTTTTGCCAATTCACCAGCAGCCGTCTTATCAAGAGGAGTACAAGTAGGTGAGCGCAATAATAAAGTATCTGAAATTATAGCACTACATAAAAGTCCTGCCGTATTTTTATCTATATCTACATTATTTTCCTTATACATTAAATATATAATAGTTGCAGTACATCCTAATGGCTGATTTCTAAAATATATTGGATGCATAGTTTCCACACTTCCAAGTCTATGATGGTCTATTATTTCCAGCAAATCACAAGCCTCTATACCATCAACTGCCTGACTTGCTTCATTATGATCTACCAATATAACTTTTTTACCTTTTGCACCTAGTAAATTTCTTCTTGAAATCATACCTTTATAATTTCCCTCTTCATCTAAAACAGGAAAATATCTATGTCTTTTTACTGACATAGTTTCCTTAACTTCTTCTAATGGGTCATCATCATGAAAAGCTAGTATGTCATCTCTAGTCATAAGGTAATTCACAGGAACGCTTTGATTAATTAATCTTGCTACTGTATATGTATCATGTGGTGTGGTAATAACTGTACAGCCATTTTCTTTTGCTATTTTGCTTATAGTCATAGATATACCAGCACCCTCACATACAACAATACAACCTGCCTCCATTTCTATAGCACATAACTGCGATTCATATCTATTTCCTAATATTATTAAATCACCTTTATCTATATAAGATTCCATTTTATCTGGATTATCTGTTGCAATAAGTACCTTACCTTCAACAAAAATTTTATTTTCATGTCCAACTGAAATCAATCCGCCTAATGTTTCAGCAATACTAGAGTATCTGGTTCCTGAATCTAAAAGCATTCTGCAATCTGATATTCCCATATAAGATTTGGTGATATCTCCAACTGTAACTATTCCCTCTAACTCTTTTCCGCTTGTAATAGGTATTGTTTTTATTCCATTGCATTTCATATAATCCCATGCATTTCGTACTGTAACATTTTTAGATAATCCTGATAATATTCTTATATCTATGTCTTTTACTTGTGTTCTTACTGACCTTATATTTTTAGGTTTTTTTTCTTTAAAATAATCCAAAACATATTTTGTTTCCCCGTTAATTTCTCCAGCTCTAGCTGGCATAAACTCTGTTCCAGTTATTTTTTGTTTCAGTCGTGCATATGCAATCGCAGAACATATAGAATCTGTATCTGGATTTTTATGACCAATTACAATAGTTCTTTTGCTTTCGGCTTTAATATTTTCTTTCATTAATTTAATACCTCCTTGCTTTGTTTAAAAACTATTTACATAACGTTCACATTCTGTTCATGTTTGATTTTTATACTATTTGTATATAAAACAAAGTGATTTATATTTTTATTTGATCATTTTGTATATAGTTTTTCATAATTCCCCCAATTACACTTGTGTAATTGGGGACTCCTCTTTAGTTATGTAAATATAGAATATATTTTTATTGATTTATCATAAAATCCCAAGCCTCTGTATAAAGGGACTTGGGATTTATCTTATTAAAGTCTTATTGAGTTGCTGAGGTTTCTATTCTTATCAGATATATTAGTAAAGTATATCTAATACCTCCAAGTATACCCATTATGATAAATTCACTATATTTGATATCTTTCCCTGTATTACAAGATTATTCTGTTACAACTTCATCTGTTGAAGTTTCTTCCGATACAGTTTCCTCTGCCGAGTTTTCCTCTGTTGAATTTACTTCTGGTATTGCTTCCTCTGTCAGATTTTCCTCTATTGAAGTTTCTTCTGGTACAGTTTCCTCTGTCGAATTTTCCTCCGATACAATCTCTCCTGTTGTTTCTTCTGAACTTTCCTCCGATGTATCCTCATTCTCATTAGTAGAAACATCTTCATCTGTAGATAATATATTATCTATTTCCTCTGCCATAAATGCAGGTGTACGGATAGATGATAAATCACCTATTATCAGTTCTTCCATGTCATAATTTGGCTGTAAGGCTTGTTCTGCCTTAACAGCATTATAGCCAGTAAGTACAACTCCACCTATCGCTATACCAATTATTACAACTGCCACTGTAGCATACAAAAAATTATCACGCTTTGCCTTTTTCTTTTGTTTTTCCAAAATCACTTTACGATTAGACTTATAATCTTTATATTGTTCCACTTTCTTTTTGCTCACAAGTAATCACCTCTTAAAATTTATTTAAGTATTATTATATCAAATATTGTAATGCATTAATAGTCCTTTTTTACAAGCCTTGCAGCTCCATAAATTCCAGCATCATTTCCAAGAGTCGCTAACTTAATTTTAGAATAATGCTTTGAAAGCATAGATGCTTCTTTATACTTTTTTTCTATAGTATCTGTCAAATATTCGCCTGCATTAGATACTCCTCCGCCTATTACAAAAACTTCTGGATTTATTACCAAACTTATATTATACAATACCCTAGCCAAATGACCTGCCACAAAATCGAAAATTTCAACACTCAGTTCATCATTTTCCTTTGCAGCATCTAGAACTTTTTTTGCAGTTATATTTGATGTATTTCTAAGTACAGAGGTCTTATCACTGCTATCCAACATTTCCTTAGCAACTCTTACTATACCCGTTGCCGAAGCTATCTGCTCTAAACAGCCCTTACTGCCGCAATTACAATTCTCCTTTATTTTATCACTTACATAAGTATGACCAATTTCACCCGCAATTCCATAAACACCATTTAAAATTTGCTGATTTATTATAATACCGCCACCAACACCTGTTCCTAATGTTACCATTACAAGGTCCGAACAGCCCTTTCCTGCTCCTTGCCACATTTCTCCAAGTGCCGCTACATTTGCGTCATTATTACTTTTTACTGTTATCCCACCCAATTCCTTACTAAGCATTTGTGCTGGATTTAAGTCTTTCCAGCCTAAATTTATACAAACTTCAACATATCCATCTGCAAGTACTCCTCCTGGAATCCCAAGTCCTACACCTATTACATTTTCAAGTGAAAATTCAAATTTTTCAAGTTCAGCAATTATAGTTTCTGCTATACTTTTAATTACTGCTTCTGCTCCGCTTTCCTTACAAGTAACTATCTCCCATTTTGATAAATTCTTTCCATTTTCATCAAAAATCCCCATTTTAATACTTGTTCCGCCTATATCTACACCAATCAATAACTTATTATCTTCCACGACGTTTCACTCCTGTATATTTATCCAATAAATATTATCTTAAAATTTTTATAATTTTATATGTTATTCATATCCATTAGGATTATTTTTTTGCCAATTCCAAGAATCCTCACACATTTCTTTAAGTCCACGCTCTGCTTCCCAGCCAAGTTTAATTTTAGCTAATGTCGCATCAGAATAACATTGTGCTACATCACCAGCCCGTTTATCTGTTATAGTATGTGCTACAGTAATTCCTGTTGCCTCTTCAAATGCTTTTACCACTTCAGAAACACTGTATCCAACACCTGTTCCTAAATTATAGGCTTCCACATTTTTATCCATTTTTTCAAAATATTCTATCGCCTTTAAATGGCCTAAAGCTAAGTCAACCACATGTATATAATCTCTTACACATGTTCCATCGGGAGTATCATAATCTCCTCCAAATATGCTAAGTTTCTCTAACTTTCCAACTGCCACTTGAGTTATATAAGGCAACAGATTATTAGGAATACCTTTAGGGTTTTCACCTATTCTGCCGCTTTTATTTGCTCCGATAGGATTAAAATATCTAAGGAGTATAATCTTAAAATCAGACTCAGCAACCGCTAAATCTCTAAAGATTTCTTCAAGCATAAGTTTGGTTCTGCCATACGGACTTGCAGTTGATAATGGAAAGTCCTCTTTAATAGGCACTGTAGCTGGATTACCATACACTGTAGCAGATGAACTAAATACTAGCTTTTTTACACCATATTTTTTCATAACTTCACATAAAACCAATGAACCACCAATATTATTATCGTAATACTCAAGCGGCTTATGCACCGATTCTCCTACTGCTTTGAGTCCTGCAAAATGTATTACACTATCAACTTTTTCATTTTCAAATATTTCTTCTAATTTTACTTTATCACGCAAATCCACTTCATAAAACCTAACTTTTTGTCCTGTTATTTCTTCTACTCTTTCAAGTGACTTTTTACTTGAATTAACCAAATTATCGACTACCACTACATCATACCCTGCATTCAAAAGTTCTACACAAGTATGACTTCCAATATATCCAGCTCCGCCTGTTACTAATATTGACATATTTATATCCTCCAATGTGATTAAACTATTTTAATTGCTTATATAAAACTTATTTCCATAGTTCTTCTGGATACTTTCCAGCTGCTTTTAAATCTTTTATAGCTTCCATTACACCTGCTTTATCTTCATGATATGTAACACCATACCACTTATCACTTGAATTTAGTACTTTTACTGTACCTCTTCCAGCTTTTAAAATATCATCTACTGCAATAGGTATATAATATTCACATTTTAAAGGATTATCTTTTAAACCCTTTTCTAAAAATTTAACAAAGCCTGCTTCTAATTCGTTCATAATACTGGCATCACAGCCCCATAAATTCATAGAAACAACTTTAGTTCCAGCAATCTCTGTATAAATTTCATTATCTTCTGTGTAAAATATCTTATTTCCTCTTTTTTCTATATGAATATATTCCTTAATATCTTTTAAATATGCATTACTGTCAACATTACATACACCTCTTGATACATAACCATTATCTGTTACAGTATTAGATAATTGATATCCTACCATTGCAATTTTGTAATTATCAGATTTAATATTATCTTCATCTCTAGCCATTAAATAATTATATATACTAATATAAGCATCTCTGCCATAAAAATCATCTGCATTTATAGCTACAAAAGGTCCATCAACCATATCTTTACAGCTAAGAATAGCATGTGATGTTCCCCAAGGTTTTGTCCTATCTTTAGGTACAGTAAAACCTTTTGGAATATCATTAATATCCTGAAATGCATACCTTACCTTTATATGATTGCTTATTCTATCACCTATAAGTTCTTTAAAATCTTTTTCAATTTCATCTTTTATTACAAATATAACTTCTTCAAATCCTGCTATTTTTGCGTCAAATACAGAAAAATCCAAAATGGCATGTCCTTTATCATCTACTGCGTCCATTTGTTTAAGTCCGCCGTATCGGCTTCCCATTCCTGCTGCCATAACTATAAGTACAGGTTTTTTCTTAGTTTCCAATATAGTTACCTCCCTATCTGTCAATATCTTTTATCTAATTTTATAAGTTCATACATTATTTTTATTAATTAAATTATTATAAATTAATGTATATTCATAATACATCAAAGGAGTATTACATAACTGCAATACCCCCAATGTACAGTATTTAAAATAATGCCTTAGCCTTATTAACTGCATTTTCAACCGTAAAACCAAATTTTTCAAAGAGTACTTCTGCTGGTGCACTTGCACCAAAACCGCTCATAGTTACTGTATCGCCATCAAGACCTACATATTTGCCCCAACCAAAATCTACTGCCGCTTCTATAGCTACTCTGCGTCTTACAGCCTTTGGAAGTACTGTTTCTTTATATTCTGCTGATTGTTCTTCAAAAAGATCAACACAAGGCATACTAACTACTCTAACTTTTTTACCTTCTGCTTCTAGTTTTTCTTTTGCTTTTATTGCAATTTCTACTTCTGAACCTGTAGCCATATATATTAAATCAGGTGTACCAACACAGTCTGAAATTATATAGCCTCCTTTTAATGCATCATTTCCGCTGCCTGTTATAGGTGCTAAATTCTGTCTTGTAAGCACCAATGCTGTAGGTGCACATTTGGCAGATGCTGCAAAATACCATGCTACCGCAGTTTCTCTAGCATCACAAGGACGGAAGAGATAGAAATTAGGCAATGCTCTCCACATAGCAAGTTGTTCTACTGGCTCATGTGTAGGGCCATCTTCACCTACACCAATACTATCATGTGTAAACACATAAGTAATAGGAAGCCCCATAAGTGCTGATAATCTAGCCATTGGTTTTACATAATCACTAAATACGAAGAAAGTAGATACATAAGTTTTAAGTCCTCCATGAAGAGTAATTCCGTTACCAATTGCAGCCATTGCTAATTCCCTAACTCCATAATGAATATTTTTACCGCCATAATTAGTTTTTGAGTAACTGCTTTCACCTATAAGATTTGTCTTTGTTGATGGTGATAAATCTGCACTGCCGCCCATTATATTTGGAATTATATCTTTTAATCTATTAAGCATAATACCTGAAGTATTTCTGCTGGCATTAGATTTTTCATCTGTTTCCCAATATTCCTTATTATTAAGAATTTTCTCTGATACTTCAGCATTATAATATTCTTCCCAAAGTTTTGCCATATCTGGGAACTCTTTCTTATAATTTTCAAAAAGTAGATTCCAAGCTTCTTCTATCACCGCTTTAGATGATGTAATTTCTTTATAGTGTGCATAAACTTCTTCTGGTATATAGAAAGCTTCTTTACTTGGCCAGCCAAGATAATCTTTCATAGCATCTATATTGTCTGCTCCAAGTGGTTCACCATGAGCACTTGCTTTTCCTTGTTTAGCTGGACAACCATATCCAATTTGAGTTTTAACTGTAATAAATGTTGGTCTTTCTTTATCTGCTTTAGCAGATTTAATAGCTGCTGAAATTTCTTCTAAATTATTGCCGTCTTCTACTGTAATAGTTTGAAATCCATATGATTCAAGACGTTTTTGTACATCTTCAGTAAATGCTAAATCTGTACTTCCTTCAATAGAAATCTTATTTGAATCATAAAATACTATAAGTTTAGACAATCCAAGTGTGCCTGCAAGTGAAAATGCTTCTGATGAAATACCTTCCATCATACAGCCATCACCACCAAGTACATATGTATAATGGTCAACTACAGGATAATTTTCTTTATTAAATGTCGCTGCTAAATGTGCTTCTGCCATAGCCATACCTACAGCCATACCCATACCAGCTCCTAAAGGACCTGTAGTAGCCTCTACACCTACTGTATGTTTATATTCTGGATGTCCTGGTGTAAGTGAGCCATCTTGGCGAAAATTTTTAATTTCTTCAAGAGATAAATCACCATATTCAAATAGGTGAAACAATGAATATAAAAGCATAGAACCATGTCCGCCAGATAGTATAAACCTATCTCTGTTTTCCCATTTTGGATTTTTAGGATTATGATTCATATGATTCGCCCAAAGTTCATATGCTACTGCTGCATTACCAAGCGGTAATCCTGGATGTCCTGACTTTGCTTTCTCAATTGCATCGGCTGATAATACACGAATTGCATTAACTGCCATTTTTTGTACATTATTACTCATTGCTTCCTCCTTAATTTTACCTTACATATTTATTTTTAATTTTTTAATACCATATTGTTATAATTGATTATGCTATATTAATATCTTACTTGATTATTTATATCCCGCTTATAATTATTAAAACATTATATAAGCAATAATAATCTTTTTATTATGTACTTTTAATTGATTAGTATTTTTTGTTTATTTTTAATTTTAACATTGTCTTAATTTTAACATGCGTTTTGTATGATTTCAATAACTATTTATAATATTCTAAATATAACTCTTATATTTTGACTATTAGCATTTGTATCTTTGCAGCCTGTTTATAATATAATAACTATAATAACATTTTATGCACCCATTGACGTCAATTATAGACAATGTACTTATTCTCAAATTTTGACGATATTCATTATATTACTATCTACTTCATCTTTATTTAAGTTCTATTTCATGCATTCCTTTACTGCCAGTTATCAAAAATCTGCTTATACTTGAAGTTTCATCAATATTCATAATGTCAAAATCCATTTCACCTGAATATTTGCATACCCCATACATATTATATATCATAAATTTGTTATTTCCAAACATCATGATATATTTTTTACCAATCTCTATATTACTATACTCAAAATCAAACAAAATATCATTAATTTTCGTTCCATTTTTATTATATAATTTCAATATATATCTTTCAGTACCATTTACATTATTGCTTACAATTCCAAATTTACTTTCATCATACAAAATACTTTTCACTTCACCTTCCAGTTCAATGGTTTTAGTATTTTCTACCTTTATCTCATTTTGTGTTGAATAAAGAAGTACTGCATTATCTGCAAAGGCAACTGCATGTTCATCATCAAAAAAATGAACTCTAGGAACTATTGCATCTCCGCTCATTTTAAAACCACCAGATAACCCATCTGGAATATTTTGTCCCTTTTTAGAAAAATTATAAAATACTACATGATTTTGAAGTACTCCTGCATCCATATACATAAGCGAAACCGCTAAAAGTGAAGCATTTGGCGACAGTGATATATCTAAAGGATAACCATTTTTAGATATTAGCCATTCAATTTCTATATCTATACGACTTCCATCCTTATTGTAATATTGCAGATAATTCGCCTTAGAATCTTCTAAAACAACTGTACTGATACCTACAGATGACACATCACACTTTACAATCGGTAAACCTGTGGTAAAACTTCCTACTTCACCTTTAGTATCACATATAACTACTTTAGTCCCCCTTATATCTGATACTGCTGCATATGAACCAGATATAACTACTACTGGATTTTTCATTTCATATGGTATTGTCCAAACTACTACACCCTTTGCATTTATATAGCTAATACCATCTCTTGTATATCTAATAAGATTATCTGCATACCTTATAAACTTCGGTGCATTTCCTTCTGGAAATTCTATCGATGAAACTTCTGTATGGCTTGTATAAACATAATTTCTAGCGTATAAATACCATGCTAAACTAAAACTTACTACAGCAAATGCTATACTTGATACTAAAATTAATAATCGTCTTAATTTTCGCCTTTTAATTTCCCTATTTTCACTTTCTATATCATCAGTGATTTCTGGCATTTTTACAATTTGCTGTTTAAGCATACGTTTTTTTCTTTCACGTGTATATTCCTTATTATTCATCAAAATCCCTATCCTTTATTACTTCTAAATACTTGTATAGCCTCACTTATATTATCTGCCTCTTTATTATTAATTATATCTATAAGTTTAACTAACCTTTCCTCATTTAAAAATTCTCTGCCTAAATATATTTCATAAGTATCTGTAATAAGGATACTTTGTGCCTTATTTGCCGCTTCTGCCTCTTTGCATTTTTCAGAAATATCATATAATTGCTCTTGCAATTTCATTATTCTTTCACTGCTATTTCCAGTTATTTCATCAGCTATAATATTCTTAGTTACATTCTCAAAATTAGAAAGTGCCTCTTGCTTTCTCTTACAAATCGCAGAAATTTCCCCCTCAAGTCTGGATATTTCATCATCAAAGTTATCCAAATTATAAACCTTATCATTCTTATCTTTTAGAATTGTTCTAGTTATAATTTTTATATTTTTATTATTAGCATAAATACTATTTCTTATACGTCTGCCTCTGCTAAGTATTTCTAAATATTTCACCTTGGTCATATTATTAATTGCCATATATATGCCACCAAATAATATAACTGTAACAAAATATATTCCTACCATATATATAGTTTTCTTAACTGGCAAAAAATAATATATAGCTGATGGTACTGCTAAGAAACACATAGTAACTGTAACTATAAGTATCAAAAATTCCTTAAATGTCTTAGTAAAATATAAAGAATAATAAAATGTGCTATTGCAAAACTTTGGTACTCCGTTTTGTTTAAAAATAGTATTTCTTTGCATTTTAAGTTCGCGGTTATGTTCTCTAAGTATTGCAGTTTCATCTGATATACGTTCTTTTATTTCTTGATTTTTAGCCTTTTCACGTTTTAATGTTATTTTTTTGATATTTTCTTTACTGCTCGAAATTTCTTTATCATAACTTGATTCTACTTCATCTTTACGTTTTTTGACTGTCACTGATATTAAATCCTGAACTGACTTTTTTTCTGCTGCTATTGCTTTATCAAGGCGTTTTTCTTCTATTGTTAGTTTTTCTTTATATTCTCTAAGTTTTTTTGACTTAGCAAGAGCTTTTCTTGCCTCCTCCAAAAAAGCTGCATTGTCTGTAATTATGCCTGCCATTTCAATCCTCCTTGCACACAATTTTAATTGTATAACCTTATGTATAGATTATACTATAATTACACTTATGGCAAGTTAATTATACTTTCTTATTCTATATTAAAAGACTCATTATAGTAAGATAAATATGTTGAACCTATTTATACTCTTTACAATTTATTCAAATCATAAAAGTTCTTTATTATTTTTAGATTTATTTAATTAGATTTTGCTTTATTATAAAGAAGAAAACCTAATTTATTAGCTTTATTATATATATGTATATGCCTATCAGCTTATTATATTACAACTACTGCTTCACAAATAATACACTAAAATATTCTTATATTTATTAAATATAGAATTTTCTAAACACAAAAAAGGAAAGATATTCCAGTCGAAATTCTTTCCTTTTTTATATTATATATTAGTCCATTGGAGTTAATTTTGCAAATTCTTCTAATGGGCTGTCATTTAAAAATGCCTTGATAATCTTTTCACCAAAAGGATCTAAATCAGGTACTAAAAATTCTGTTAATTCTTTCTTAAAGAAGTCTATAAGAATCTTTGCTCCCTTATCATAACCCTCATTGCCTACTTCTACCTGACGGTTTACTTGTAATAGCCCTGGTGGAATTTGTATATCATTCATCTTAAGTGTATTTAATGAATATCCAAGTAATGGAGTTCTTGATTCTTGAATTTGGTCTGGTCTAAATTTAGCACTGCCCCATCTAGCTAAAAACTCTCTTATCACCCATTGAGGTGCAAATCCAGTTTTGTAAGCTCCGATATTTTGATTTGGAATTAATACATAACGTGTTCTTGGTGTATCTAATATTTGCTTTAATAACAAATTAGCTTGATCCACTTTTCTTCCTGTAGCAAAAGGCCAATAAGAACCAACACCTTCTCCTGCCATTCCCTCTCCCTGAATAATACTAGGATTGTTATGACCTCTTGGTGATACTAATCTCCATAGCCAAGCAAGACTTGCAGGTAATATATGCATTAATCCAATAATTCCATAAGTAGGATTTTCCTTTGTACAAATTGGAGTACGTACTCCAAAACTTCTTACATCTACTGATACTGTTTCACTGATAATATTTGGAATTAGCCCTCTTGGTACAATAACACGTGGGTTTGGACATGGCTGACCTGGTGCATCCATTACATGTTCCCAAATTAAACAAGTAGAATTAGGTACTGCTTCCATATTCAAAAAGACCAAAGGTTCTTTTGGATGAATGCATAATTTTTCATGCTGAGGTGAAATACCATACTGATCGATATGATTCATACGAAGAAACCAACCTGCTTCAGCATCTTTAACTACAAGCTTTCCTCTATCTTTTTTGAATGCTACATGAGATAAAGCCATATCATCGGTAACCGGTGATATAGTACAAGCATCTTTTATACTTAAACGAACTTGTTCCCCAGTAATTGTATTTTCAGCAAGTAAAACCTTTCCGCTGGCTTCTCTATGAACTTCTTCAATCATCTCACTTTTACCGCCGCCGCTGGCACCTTCATGCATAAGTACTAATGTATTATCATACGCAGTTGTAAGTTTTACTGTAGATGCATGGTTAGTTACCCAACCTTCTTTTTCACCTATATTAAGTAAAACACCATACATTCCCTTTTTAGCACTAGGACCTGGATACAAATTATATGCGTAAACTTCATGAATATCATCTAAACGATTATGAACTACAACCTGTTTTCCTTCAAAATGGCTATGTCTAAAAGGAGGAGCCAAATAAAGAATTGACCTTGGCTTTATTACCTCTGTCCATTCATCTGCTGGAATAAGACACTGCAAGTCTGCTAAAGCACCTGCAAAAAATCCAGCATTTGCTGGTCCTATTAAAATAGCAGGACATCCATACTCTCTATCTCCTACTATGAATGGCATAACAATAAGTTTTTGATCAGAAAGCCAAGCTAATGTTTCTGCTTGCAGCTCTGTAAAATCTTTTCCAAAACGATCCTTATAGGTTTGTTTGTCCGTTGGTTTATCATCTGCAATAACCATACAATTTGGCTCTCTTCTTCTCATATAAGGTTCTAAAAAATTAACAGCCAAACCATTTTTACATTTGGTTACTGTTGCTTCCTCTATTCCATTATAATCAACAGTATAAAAGTCATTTTCAGGTCCGCCAAGCGATAATTCAAGTAAATGCTCTTTACTTTTTGGAACAATTATTTCTTTCGCCTTTAACAGAACTTCTTTTAGTTCTTCTGAAACATCTAAGAAATCTAATTTATTCTTACTCATGATATTCTCCCTTCTTTGATATCCATGTAATTCTTACAGCACAGCGTTTTCGTTGATATTTTAACACATTTCTAATGTTTTTACAAACAATTTATTTTTTTACATATTACAAATATTTGAATTTAATAGTTTATCAACATATAATTCACCTTATATATTTTATTAAAAGTTTAACAATTAATAACATCTAAAAAAATTCATCACTAAAAGAATATGGCAGTAACTCTGTTATTGTAAATGTTTTTATTTCATTATCTGCATTTGCTGTAAATATTTTAAATTCTTGATTTTTCGCAAACTCTAATATAACTTGTCTGCATATACCGCAAGGCATACAATGATTTACCATACCGTTATTATCCTTTGCCACTATTGCAATCGCTTTAAAATCCCTCTCACCTGCACTTACTGCATTAAAAAATGCTGTCCTTTCCGCACAGTTTGTAGCAGAATACGAGGCATTCTCTATATTACAGCCCTCATAGATTTTTCCGTTCTCACACAACAATGCTGCACCAACTTTAAAATTTGAATACGGCGCATAAGCATTATCTAATGCCTTAGAAGCTATTTCAATTAATTTTTCTTTTATTACTATATTTTCGTTATTCATAACTTCTCCTTCTTTATATTTCTTCACTGCTGACATTAATTACTTTCATTTCCTTAATCTATAATCCATTTTTATTTGCTAGTCGTGATAAAATATATTCATTTGCAATTTCATTAACTTCCCCAGTTAAGATAATATGGGAAATAATTATATCTTGTAAACTATAAAAAAAGTCTTTTTTATTCATTTTTAAATTTCTTTCATTATATTAATAAATATTCTATTATATAAATATAATAACATAAAATTTATTTTTTTAAATTTTTGAAGTCTTTTATCATTGGTATGCGTTATTATAAATAAGCAAATAATAAAGGGGTGACAAAAATGCAAAATCATACTTATATAGAATATCTAATTTCTACATACCAACGTTTAATATATTCTATATGCTTAAAAACTACTCGTGATGCTTTTGAAGCCGAGGACCTTGCACAAGAAACCTTTATATCTGCTTATAAAAATCTTGATACATTTGATAAAACTTATGAAAAAGCTTGGTTATGTAAAATAGCTACCAACAAATGTTTAGACTACCTAAAAAGTACTAAACGACGTGTTGTAGCTACACCAGATGAATTTTTCACCCAAAATGCCGCTCTTGACCCCTCACCTGAGGAACTCTTTTTAAGTAAAGTAAGTCAAAATGATATATTCAAGTTATGTAATAATTTATCACCGCCATATAATGAAATATCTATTGAATACTTTATAAACGGACTATCATTGACAGAAATCTCAATTAAATATAACCGTCCATATAAAACTACTCAAACCCAATTTTATAGAGCACGTTCACAATTAAAAAAAATTTATAAGGAGGTCGATAAATGAATATTCATAAACATATAAACACTAAACAAATAGAACTTTATCAAAATGATAAACTAACTGACAATGAATTATTTGAATTTTTAACAACTGTCAGTGAGTGCACAGATTGTGCCGCATTGTTAGCCGATAGTTTTAACGAAAGTAAACTTTCATGCACTTCTGATGATTTTATTGACAATACCATAAATATTATTTCAGAAATGGAAACCTTAACATTTAACAAAAATAAAATATTATTTTTTCATTCACTAAAAATAGGTTTTGGAGCTGCTGTAGCTATCTTTTTTATCTCTACCAACAACATATTAACAACCATAGCTTCAGATGTTGTAATTGCTTATAATACAAATGCATATATTAAATCTACAACTCAGACAACTGAACAAAAACTTATAAATTCAAATAATAATGATTTTATAAATCAAAGGTTTTCTTTTATAGAAACAACTTTTTCAAACTTTCAAGATAGTGTTGACCAAATTTTTACAAATAAGGAGATTAATAATGAATAAACAAAAAAATGCTTTTTTTACTTTTATATGCTCACTAATTCCTGGTGCAGGTGAAATGTACCTAGGTAAAATGAATATGGGTTCTGGAATAATGCTTTTATTTTTCTGTTTGTGTTTTTTAGCCAGTGCATACAGTATAGCATTGTTAGCTATGTTTATACCTGTTATTTGGTTTTATAGCTTTTTTCATACTCATTACTTAAATTCTTTAGATGATGAAAAGTTCACCCAAATAACTGATAATTTTTTACCAAAAGATGTGAATTTTGTAATATTTCCTCTAACAAGTCAATCAAAAAAAGGCTTAGGAATATTTCTTGTATTAATTGGTATCTCTTCTGTTTGGAGTTTACTTAGAAATTTATTGTGGTCTTTAGAACTTAAATTTGAACTGCCGCCTATATTAAGTACAGTACTTAATAATTTTATATACTATGTTCCGCAAGCCTTATTATCACTCATTATAATTATTATAGGACTAAAGCTTATTTTTATTAAAAAGAAAGAGTTAGATTCAACTGTAAATACTATTGATAACTAACCTTATTCAAATTAAATATATATCATTTTTATAATTTATATAATAAATCTCTACAAATTCTTCTTTAAATTTAGAAGTTTATGCAGAGATTTATTTTTTACAAAAAGAATCTCAATGTTATTAATCTTTAACTTAAATAGTAAATTTTATATTTTATACTATTTCAATCTCATATAACTTCCCGTTAAATCCCTATACAATTATTGATTACACATTAAAATCTAATTTCAATTATATGCAGTTTCTAGTTAAATACTACTCTTTGAATGAAAAAAATTCATGGTTACCTTCTTTAAATAATAATTTCAATTTTCTATCAAACCAGCTCACATTACTGCTATCTGCATATTTTCTTGCCATAAAAAACAATGCTCCCATTGAATAATCTTCGCCTAACAATGCTCTCTCAACACAGGCTATTGTTTCTTCAGAAACTTTGACCTGATTAATACGACCACTTGCAACTGGTGAAAATTGTTTGTTTTGATATACAACTTCCTTTATTGTGTTTGGAAACTTCTCATGTTTAACCCTATTAATAATTACATTTGCAACTAATATTTTTCCAATTTCGCCGCAGCCTGATGCTTCTGCCTCGACAATTTTTATTAAAATATCATAATCATCCCTGCTATAATCTATAACTGGCATTGGTGATATAACTATTTCTTCTTCGGTTAAATCCACTTCTTCGATTATATCTTCTGTTTCTTCTTTTAACAGTTTAGATACTTCTGGTACTTGTTTAGCTAAAACCACGTAGGCTTCTAAACCCTCTATTATTATATTACTTTTTTGCAGGTATTCTTCCGCCGGTAAATTAAATCGGCTGGTAAATATCTGCATATTAAACCGATCTATTTCCTCAGTAAAAGTATCACCCTGCTCTTGTTGTATTTCCTCAGATTTATTAATATCTTCCTCTTGCACTATCTCCGTATTTTCATTAACATATGACACTGCATTTTTTCCTCCTGCATATACCGAAGAATTAAAGTTTGAAACTGATAAAACAATCATACCCAATTTAAAAACCGCTAAATTTCTATAGTCTTTTTTAGATATTTTGATAACCAGAGTTTTTACCAGTTTAAATAAATTCGAGAAAAATGAGCATATATTTGACATATTTTTAGATACTCCTTTTCTTGTTATATGATTTTCACCATATATTATTTACTCGCTAAGATTTCTTTTAATCTTATTCGTGCATTATATTTATCAAAAACATAAAAGTCAATAAAAAACTGCCATTTTCGCCACTTTCATACAACTTCCAGCCCAATTTTATACATTATATCGTAGTTATATACTAAAACAGTATATATATCTTCTTATTTTTTATCTATTTTACCTCTAATATACCCTACAACCTATTTTAATTATTGTTAGTATTTTTCCCAGTGATTTTATTCTTTTCTATAAAAATTCATATATTTCACTTACATTGATAGAATAATTCATCAAAATACCATTTATTGACGCTAAGTATTAGTATAACACTTTTTAATTTTACCTAATATTCTATTTTAAAAGTTTAATTTTGCAATTCCTAACTTTTCCATATATATTTCATTAAATGTAAATATACTGCAAGTTTTCAGCTTATATATTGTTCACAAATTTTAAAATAATAAATATACCTTTAAAGTTAATATTCAAAATGTTACAATATAGATAAATTAAAATACTTTTAAGGAGAATTTTGTTTATGATATTAATTAAAAACGCTCGATTAATAAATCCTAAAAATAAAATTGATACAATTTGTGATATTTCCATTTGTAACAATATAATAGAAGAAATAGCTCCAAATATTCCTGCTGATTCCAATAAATATAACCAGATTATTGATGCTTCTAACAAAATAGTATCCCCTGGACTTATAGATATTCATGTTCATTTTCGTGACCCTGGATTTACTCACAAAGAGGACATACAAACTGGTGCAAAGGCTGCTAAAAGAGGCGGATTTACTACAGTCATTTGTATGGCTAATACATCTCCTGCTATTGATAATGAAGAAACTCTAAAATATGTACTATCCCAAGGTAAAAAAACAGGTATAAATGTCCTTAGCTGTGCTGCAATTTCTAAAAAAATAAAAGGTGAGGAATTGGTTGATTTAAAACATCTAAAAGAATGTGGAGCTATTGGTTTTACAGATGACGGCATTCCTCTTATGAATCAAACTTTAGTAAGACTTGCTATGCAAGAAGTAAAAAAACTAGATCTTCCGTTAAGTTTACATGAAGAAGATATGAACTTTGTTATAAATGCGGGGGTAAATGCTGGTAATATTGCCAAACAATTAGGTATTGAGGGTGCATATGCTCTAGCAGAAGATACTCTGGTAGCCAGAGATTGCATGATTGCATTAGAAACTGGTGCAACTGTTAATATTCAACATATTAGTTCTAAAAATTCAGTTAAATTAGTTAAACTGGCTAAGGAACTTGGAGCAAAGGTTTATGCTGAAGCCACACCACATCATTTCACATTAACAGAAGATGCCATATTAAAATATGGTACTTTAGCCAAAATGAATCCTCCGCTTAGAACTAATGAAGATAGACTAGCCATTATAGATGGCTTAAAAGATGGTTCTATAGACATAATAGCAACTGACCATGCTCCTCACACAAATGAGGAAAAAAATGTAGAATTTACTAAAGCACCTAGCGGAATCATAGGATTAGAAACTGCTTTAGCTCTTGGAATTACACATTTGGTTCGAAAAGGACATTTAACACTTAATGAACTTATAGAAAAAATGACTATAAATCCTGCTATGCTTTATAAATTAGATTCTGGTTCTATAGAAGTAGGAAAACCAGCAGATTTAATAATCTTCTCGCCTGATAAAAGTTATTTAGTAAAAGATTATTCATCTAAATCAGCAAATACACCGTTTACTGGCGAAACTCTTTATGGAGTTATTGAGTATACTATTTGCAATGGCAATATTGTCTATTCTCTAAACGAGGTACCCTCTCTTTAGCAATGTAGAAACATGGTTTTACAACAATAATTTTTAATCTTGCTTCATCACTATCAATTAGTATACCACAGCATATTTCAAGCTAGTTTATCACAAATTTAAAAGCCTTAAAATATGCTAATTGACTGATAACAAAGCAAAGCAACAAAATATTAATTTAAGTTAAGACATTTTATATATTATCAATAAAGCTAATATCTTTCAATTTATTTAGTAAAATAATAAGGTGTCTATCTAACTTTAACTTACCTTTTTGTAAGTCTAGCTGGATAGACACCTTGATACTTTTATATTTTTACTTTTCTATAATTTAATTATAACCTAACCTATAACACTGCCATTATATATTAATTGCCTAATAACTTTTAGACTTCACAAATCATTTTATTTATATATATATAATCTCTTCATTATATTATACAGTCAGATTTTATAATGTATTTTACTAATACTTAAATATAAAATTATTTAGAATTAATGTAATTTATAAGACCCTCTGCCTTTATAATTTTTTGCATAAACTCAGGGAAAGCCTGCCCCTGATATGTACAGCCTTTGGTTTTATTTGTAATTATACCTGAGTCAAAATCCACTTCTACTTCATCGCCTTCATCTATATCTTTAGATGCCTCTGAACACTCTATAATAGGCAGGCCTATATTAATTGCATTTCTATAGAAAATTCTTGCAAATGTTTCAGCTATCACACAGCTTACTCCTGAAGCTTTAATAGCCATTGGAGCATGTTCTCTTGAAGAACCGCAGCCAAAATTCTTCCTAGCCACTATTAAATCACCTTTATTTACATTTTTCACAAATTCTTTGTCTATATCTATCATGCAATACTCTGCCAGCTCTTCCGCTTTAGTTGCATTTAGATATCTTGCCGGTATAATTACATCTGTATCTATATTATCTCCATATTTGAATACTTTTCCAAATGCTTTCACGCCTTAATCCTCCTCTTTAAGTCAAGTGCATATTTATTTAATCAGTACTTTTATTTTTCATATAAATTCCTTAATGATACATTAGTTACAATTCTGCCCTCTATTTATAATGTACAAACATATAAGCTATTCCCACAGATAATAAACTGAATTTATCGATTTAATAAATTTTTCTAATTAGAAAATTAAAGTTATTGCCACTTGATATTTAATATTATTTTACAACTAACTCTGCTGGGTCTGAAATCTTACCAACAACTGCACTTGCAGCAGCTACTGCTGGACTACAAAGGTATACTTCCGATTCAATATGACCCATACGACCTATAAAATTACGGTTAGTAGTAGATATACAACGTTCCCCTGCCGCTAAAATCCCCATATGTCCGCCTAGACACGGACCGCAGGTTGGAGTGCTTACAATTGCTCCTGCCTCTATAAATATTTCTATAAGTCCCTCTTTTACACATTGTAAATAAATTTTTTGTGTAGCTGGAATTATTATACAACGTACATTTTTAGCTATTTTTTGACCTTTAAGAACTTCTGCCGCAATTCTCATATCTTCAATTCTGCCATTTGTACATGAACCTATTACTGCTTGGTCTATAATTACATCGTCAAATTCTCCAAACACCTTAGTGTTGTCTGGAATATGCGGAAAGGAAATCGTAGATTTTAAAGTACTAAGGTCAATTATATAAGTTTCTTCATACTCTGCGTCTTTATCAGCTTCATACACTATATAATCACGTTTCGAATGTTCTCTCATGTATTGCTTAGTTAATTCATCTACAGGAAAAATACCATTTTTCCCGCCTGCTTCTATTGCCATATTACATATTGTAAATCTATCATCCATTGAAAGGTGTTTTATGCCTTCTCCCATAAATTCCATCGATTGATATAATGCACCATCTACACCTATTAAACCTATAATATGTAAAATTATATCTTTTCCGCATATCCATTTATCTGGCTTGCCTACTAATTCAAATTTTATGGCTGACGGAACTTTAAACCATGCTTTGCCTGTTATCATTCCAGCCGCCATATCTGTACTGCCTACACCCGTAGAAAAAGCTCCAAGAGCCCCATATGTACATGTATGTGAATCTGCACCTATTATTACATCACCTGCTACTGTTAATCCTTGTTCAGGTAATAATGCATGTTCAATTCCCATTTTACCTACATCAAAATAATTAGTAATATTATGACTGCAAGCAAATTCACGGCAACACTTACAATTTTCTGCTGACTTAATATCTTTATTAGGCGCAAAGTGATCCATAACCAGTGCAATCTTTTCATTATCAAAAACTGTTTGTTTATTAAATTTAGAAACTTCATTTATAGCTACTGGTGCAGTAATATCGTTACCTAATACTAAATCTAAATCAGCTTCTATAAGCTGTCCTGCTTTTACTTCTGACACCCCTGCATGAGCTGCTAAAATCTTTTGGGTCATAGTCATTCCCATGATTTTGTTCCTCCATTTTCTACACGAATAATATATATTTGCATTCTATCACATACATAGATATAATAGTAATATATATATTGTATGTTTACTATAATCAGAAGTTATGCTTTTAAAAATTAATACCTAATAATATATCGTAAATTTATCATACAACATATATATTATATCATTTTTAAAATTATATTATTATAACTGTATTGTAAAACTATAAATATTTTTGATATCAAAGCTCTTATCTGTACATATTCACAGCAACGATACCTTATTTGTACAACATGGTGTATTTTATATATTAAATATATTAATCAGTAATTTTAGATAATTTATTTCTTTGTATAACATAGTATAATTTATACAAAAGATTTTTACTCATATATAATTTATTTAGGAGGATTTTATGGAACAAAGTTTATCACAATATCGTATTTTTTATGAAGTTGCCAGACTTGGAAATATTTCTAAGGCAGCAAAAGAATTATATATCAGCCAACCTGCTATTAGTAAGGCTATCAGTAAACTTGAGGGAAATATCAATTCTAAACTTTTTACTCGCAATTCTCGAGGTGTCCAATTGACATATGAGGGCAAAGTTTTATATGAACATATTAGAAATGCATTTAATTCTATTCAGCGTGGTGAAACTGAAATTAAACGTATTCAAAATTATGATATTGGTTCTATACGTTTTGGAGTTAGTACCACCATGGGAAAATTTTTACTTTTGCCTATTTTACAAAAATTTATATTGAAATATCCTCATGTAAAAATTAATATAGAAAATAATTCTTCTCATATCACAATACCTATGCTTGAAAAACAACAACTTGATTTAGGACTAATTGTTGAACCTACCTATAAATACAATTTTAAATTTGAACCAATCATAGATATTGAAGATATTTTTGTTGCTTCACCTGCTTATCTAAGAAATCTTTATTTAAGAGAAGGTGACGATGTAAATATATTCAAAAGCGGTAATATTATGATGTTAGATACTAACAATGTTACCAGACTATATATAGACCATTATCTTAGAGAACAAAATATAGAAGTTAATCAAATTTTAGAAGTTTCTTCTATGGACTTATTAATCGAATTTGCACGAATTGGACTCGGCATTGCATGTGTGATAAAAGAATTTGTTCAAGATGAGTTAGACAACGAAACTTTTATTAAAATTCCTCTTAGCGAGAAAATATATAAGAGAACTGTAGGATTTGCATATTCTTCAAGTACACCTCCCGTAGCAGTTAAACAGTTTTTAGCTCTAGCTTCTGAAACTGAATACTAAATAATTAAAGTTTAATAAACCAAAATCATAGCAAAGAAAAAATACCGTCCATTTATCCTATTGAGCAGTATTTTTTCATACATATTATAAAATTAATTTTATATTTCTATTATGCATTGTCCTAGAATCATAAAATATCAATTATTAATTTTTTTATATTGCTTAATTTGTTTTTAGTTTATTGTAATTTATTAAATTATCTTTCTCCTAGTACTTTCTCTATACTAACTAATTTAACACAAACTACAAATAACTCTGCCGCAATAATAAGCTCTTTTATCGGCGGAAATGTAGGAGCTATGCGTATATTAGTGTCTTTAGGATCTTTTCCATAAGGATAAGTTGCACCTGCTGGTGTCATAACTACACCAGCTTCTTTAGCCTTATTTACAATAGATTTTGCACAGCCTTCCATTGAATCAAAGGCTATAAAATACCCACCTTTAGGCTTAAACCATTTACCTATTTCTAATCCCGCAAGTTCTCTGTCTAAAATTTCTAAAACTGCTTCAAATTTAGGTCTAATGACTTCTGCTTGTTTCATCATATGAATTTTAATATCTTCAAAGTCTTTAAAATATCTTGCATGACGTAATTGGTTTAATTTATCATGTCCAATAGTTTGTATTCCCATTTGTTTTTTAATTTCAGTTATGTTAGCCTTAGAGGCTGCAAGTGCTGCAATACCAGAACCTGGAAAACTGATTTTAGAAGTAGAACAGATTTTAAATACCATATCGGGATTTCCAGACTTTTCACATTCTGTAAGAATTTCTAGTAAATAATCTTGATTATCAGCATAAAGATGATGAACTCCATAAGCATTATCCCAGTAAATTCTAAAATCTTTAGCTGCTGGCTTAAGTCCTGCAAATCTTCTTACTGTATCATCAGAATATGAAATCCCCTGTGGATTCGAATATTTAGGTACACACCAAATCCCCTTTATACATTCATCTTCAGCTACAAGTTTTTCTACCATATCCATATCTGGGCCATTTTCAGTCATAGGAATATTAATCATCTCTATTCCAAAATATTCAGTAATGGCAAAATGCCTATCATATCCTGGCACTGGACAAAGAAATTTTACCTTATCAAGTTTGCACCATGGTATATTTCCTAAAATACCATGGGTCATTGAACGTGATATTGAATCATACATTATGCTAAGACTTGAATTTCCATAAACAATAATATTTTCTTCAGAAACTTCACCAATCTGCGAAATAAGTCTTTTAGCTTCATTGATACCATCTAAAATACCGTAATTTCTGCAATCTATGCCTTGTTCACATTTTATATCATCCTTACTGCTAAGTTTATCCAACATTTCCATAGAAATATCAAGCTGCTCCGCCGACGGTTTACCTCTTGACATATCAAGATTTAATTTTCTGCTTTTAAACTCTGCATACTTAATTTCAAGTTCTGCTTTAAGTGTTAAAAGAGCCTCTTTACTCATATTCTTATATGCTGTCATTTTTCCCTCCAATTTTCTTTTGATATTTATCAAATCAAACTCAGGATTAAAAATGTATCAATAGTCCCTCGTACTGCCAGTATCACTCCTAAGTTTATTATTATACAATATATAAACTGCATTTTTATAAACAAACTAACGGTCTGCCTTAATCTCCTGCAATAAATCAGTAAGCATTTGTTTAAGAACATTAGGGTCTGCCTTACCTTTCATAGTACGCATAGTCTGTCCCATAAGAAATCCCATAGCCTGTTCTTTACCGCTGCAATAATCATCTACTGATTTAGGATTGTCCGCCAAAATCTTTTCAATAGCAGGTTTTAAAGCTCCCTCATCACTAACCATTTTAAGACCTTTTTCTTCCACATACTGTAAAGGGTCTACATTTGATTTAAAGATTTGTTCAAATACATCTCTAGCTATAGTCCTATTAATAATTCCGCTTTCAATAAGTCCTATCATATCTGCAAGATGTTTTGCTGAAAAGTCAAGTTCTTCTACTTCCATTTCATTCTCTTTAATTAATCTCATAGTTTCTACCATTAACCAGTTAGAAACTTCCTTTGGTGAGTTTCCATATCCTGTCACTTCTTCAAATATATCTGCTAACTTTTTAAATGATGTAATAATATCCGCATCATACTCTGGAAGATTAAAGGTTTCTATATATCTAATCTTTTTAGCATCACGAAGTTCTGGTTCATTTGATTTAATATCTTTAAGCCACTCATCACTAATTATAATAGGAACAAGGTCTGGTTCTGGAAAATAACGATAATCTTGTGCATCCTCTTTAGAACGCATTGCAAAACTCGTTTCTTTATTATCATCCCATCTTCTAGTTTCCTGAACTACTGCTTTTCCCTCTTCTAAAAGCTCTATCTGACGTTTTCTTTCTCCTTCTATTGCTCTGGCAATAGCTTTAAAAGAATTCATATTTTTCATTTCAGTTCTAGTGCCAAATTCTTTAGCACCAACTTCCCTTATTGAAAGATTAATATCAGCTCTAAGAGAACCCTCCTGCATTTTACAATCTGATACACCAAGATACTGTAAAATAAGTTTTAACTTCTCAAGATAAGCAATAACTTCATCTGCTGAACGCATGTCAGGATCACTTACGATTTCTATAAGAGGTACTCCACATCTGTTATAATCAACTATAGTAGCATCCTCCCAAGGGTCATGTACTAACTTACCTGCATCTTCTTCCATATGGATTTCATGTATTCCTACAGTCTTTTTACCTCCTGATGTTTCTATCTCTATTTTCCCATTTCTGCAAATCGGAAGATAAAGCTGTGACACCTGATAAGCCTTTGGTAAATCAGGATAAAAATAATTTTTTCTATCAAATTTACAGTTTTGTGTAATAGTACAATCTGTAGCCAATCCCACTGCCATAGCATATTCTACTACTTGCTTATTAAGAACAGGCAATGTCCCTGGCATTCCTGTACATACTGGACAGCAATGTGTATTAGGGTCTCCGCCAAACTGTGTTGTACATGCACAAAAAATCTTAGTTTTGGTAGAAAGTTCACAGTGAACTTCCAAACCTATGACTGTTTCATATTGTTTCATTGTCTACTCTCCTCCCTAATTAGCTGCTCGTCCAATAGATGTTACAGACTGTTCATATGTATATGCCGCTCTAATAAGTTTCTTTTCTTCAAATACATTTCCAATAAGTTGAAGTCCTACTGGAAGTCCCTTAGAATCTAATCCGCAAGGCACACTGATAGCTGGAAGTCCCGCAAGATTCACAGATACTGTATATACATCACTAAGATACATTTTAAGCGGGTCCGCAAGACTTTCACCAATTTTTGGTGCTGTAGTTGGTGCCGCAGGGCCAAGTATCATATCATATTTTTCAAAAACTTTATCAAAACTTTCTTTAATAAGTCCTTTTACTTTAAGTGCTTTATTATAAAATGCATCATAATAACCTGAACTAAGTACAAAAGCACCTATCATCATTCTACGTTTAACTTCTGCTCCAAAACCCTCACTTCTAGTATTTTTATAAACATCTTGAAGTCCTTCAAAATCTGGTGTACGATAACCATATTTTACACCATCATATCTTGAAAGGTTAGAACTTGCCTCTGCTGATGCTATAACATAATATGCTGGAATCGCATAATCTACCATAGGAAGATTAAACTCTTCAACAATAGCCCCCTTAGAACGAAGAACTTCTGCTGCCAAAAGGATTTGTTCCTTAACTTCATCATCAAGTCCTGCACCTATGTATTCTCTTGGAATACCAATTCTCATGCCCTTAACATCCTCTACAAGTGCTTCTGTAAACTTATAATCTTCTATTTTAATGCTTGTACTATCTTTTTCATCATGACCTGCAATTACTTCCATAACAGCCGCACAATCTGATACATTTTTAGTTATAGGCCCAATTTGATCAAGAGAGGAACCATAAGCTATAAGTCCATAACGTGAAACAGTTCCATATGTAGGCTTTAGTCCGGTAACTCCGCAGTATGAACTTGGCTGGCGAATAGAACCGCCTGTATCAGAACCAAGTGTATAATAGGCCTCATCTGCCGCTACTGCCGCTGCCGAACCACCGCTGCTTCCTCCTGAAACATGTTCTGTATTCCAAGGATTTTTAACTGCACCATAAAATGAAGTTTCGGAGGTACTTCCCATGGCAAATTCATCCATATTAAGTTTACCAATTATAATAGCACCTGCCGCTTTTAATTTAGTAATAACCTCTGCATCATAAGGAGGTTTGAAATCTCCAAGGATTTTAGATGCACATGTAGTTTTTACACCTTTTGTACAAATATTATCTTTAATAGCTACCGGAACACCCGCAAGCGGTGAATCTGCATATCGTCCTGCCTCTATTTCTGACTGAACTTCTTTTGCTCTTGCAAGTGCCTCCTCTTTTACTGTTGTAATATAACAATTTAACTCTTTATCTTTAACTTCAATTCTTTCAAACAAAGCATTAACTGCATCAACCGCTGTAATTTTCTTTTCTTTTATTAATTTAGCTACCTCAAGGGCAGTCAATCCTGTAATATTCATCCTATCCTCCCCTTTACTCTACTGTCTTAGGAACTTTAAATCCGCCATCTTTTTTATCTGGTGCATTAGCAAGAAGGTTATCTCTGTCAGGCCCATTTTTAATTATATCTTCTCTAAATACATTATGCACTGGAAAAACATGTGATATAGGTTCAACTAAATTAGTATCAAGTTCATTCATGGTAGCAATATAACCAAGTATATTCCCCAAGTCCTCCTTAGCTTTTTCCCTTTCGCCATCTTCAAGTTTAAGCTTTGCAAGGGCAGCTACATAGTCAATAGTTTCATCTGTAATTTTCATTTGAAATCTCCTTTTGTAAGATATTGATTGCTTTTACTTTTATAATAACAGTATAAAAGATAACTAACAATTAAAAAACAAAAAATAACATAAGCAAGAAATACAGTAATTATATTTACATAAAATTACTATTTAATTATGGTTCAAGTCTGGTAACATCTCTAGGAAATAGTGTAGTTTCTCTTACATTTTGTTCATCAAGAAGACGCATTGTAAGTCTTTCAAGTCCAAGTCCAAGTCCTCCATGAGGCGGCATACCATATTTGAATATCATAAGGTATGACTCTATATCTTCTGGATTAATTCCTCTTTCTTGTGCTTTAGCAAGAATTTCATTATAATCATGAATTCTTTGACCTCCTGTAGTTACTTCCATTCCTCTAAATAAAAGGTCAAAACTTACAGTAAATTTTTTATCTGTAGGGTCATCCATTGCATAAAATGGTCTTTTCTTTGATGGATAATGTGTTACAAATACAAAGTCACTATCATGCTCCTCTTTAAAATATTTGCCTATAAGAACTTCTTCTTCAGGTTCCAAATCATAAGGATTTTTAATTGTTCTATTATACTTTTCTGAAACAAGTTCCTTAGCTTTATCAAAACGAACTGTTGGAATTTTATCGACCTTAGGTAAGGTAACACCTAAAACTTTAAGTTCCTTAACATATTCTGTTTCAAGAAGTCTCATAACATATTGAAGCATTCCCGTCTGCATAGCCATAATATCTTCAAAGCTATCTATGTAACCCATTTCAAAATCAAGGCTTGTATATTCATTAAGGTGTCTTGTGGTATTATGTTTTTCTGCTCTAAATACTGGTGCCGCTTCAAACACTCTATCATATACACCTACCATGGTTTGTTTATAAAACTGCGGACTTTGTCCAAGTTCTGCTTTTTTTGCAAAATAGTCAAGTTTAAATACATTAGCCCCTCCCTCTGCTCCACGTGCTACAATCTTAGGAGTTCTAACTTCCGTAAATCCCTCATTAAATAAGAAATCTCTAAAACCTTTTACAATACCTTCTTGAATTTTAAATTTTGCACGTTCTTTAATATGACGCAATGCCACTGGTCTTAACGAAAGCTTAGTTTCTAATGTAGTAGTTAATTTCCATTTATTTATAGTAATTGGCATTTGTTCTGTTGGCTCTGAAAGTACTTTAATACTTTTCAACCTAATTTCAAACCCATTAGCAGCACGTTCTTCTAGAGAAACAACACCGCTTACTTCAACAGAGGATTCTTCTCTTAGAGTTTTTAAATCAAATTCTGTAACTCCTTCCTCAAATACACATTGAACAAGCCCTTCTGCTTTTCTAAGAATAATAAAAGCTACTTCTCCCATATCTCTTACACTATGTACATAACCATTTATAGAAACAGTTTGATTAACATAATCTTCAGCTAAAATTTGGTTAATACCTGTTGTTTCTTTTTTATTAACACCTGTAATAAAATCCATCTTTTTTCTCCTCTAATATTTTACATTTTTCCATTTGTTTTATAAGATAACATTTTCCTAATAAAAGAACAAAGAGTTTGGCTATACGAAACACTTGCCTGCAATAGTCATAAAATCAATATCTCATTTGTATAATTCAGTATAATTACACAAACTTTCTTCTCTTTACAACTTCCATGTAAATGTACTATAAAGTTTCTCTTGTATTAGTCGTAAAATTAATATCTCATTTGTATAATTCAGTATAATTACACAAACTTTCTTCTCTTTACAGCTTCCCTGTAAATTTACTATAGAGTTTCTCTTGTATTAGTCGTAAAATTAATATCTCATTTGTATAATTCAGTATAATTACACAAACTTTCTTCTCTTTACAATTTCCCTGTAAATTTACTATAGAGTTTCTCTTGTGTTAGTCGTAAAATTAATATCTCATTTGTATAATTCAGTATAATTACACAAACTTTCTTCTCTTTACAGCTTCCATGTAAATGTACTATAAAGTTTCTCTTGTGTCAGTCGCAATTTGCAACATCTACATTACATGCCGCAGTATGTTTATTTTTGTTTCACAGGAACTATTTATCCCATAAAATAAAAAAGCCCCGAAATGCTTTTACACATCTCGGGGCGAGATATACTAATCCCGCGGTACCACCCGCATTGAAATTAAACATAGATATATTTTAGAATTAAATATAGGAACAATTAACATAAAACATTATAAAATATTTTATATTAAGGCAAATAATTATAATAGTCCTAGTTCCAATAAAACCTGTATCTAATACTTATAAATACTTATGTTTTAACTTCCACTCAATACACTTAACGCATGTAAACGTACTATCCTACATTAAATAAATATATCTCAATTAAATTCCAAGCATATACAACTACTGCCAGCTTGAATATAACTACTAATGATATCTTCAAATAATTTCAGAAAGTCAGCTCCAGAGTGTTCCCCATACAAGTCCTGTACAACATGTTCTCAGTCGATGACATTGTCTTCCTGTTACATTCAATAGTATAGAATCTCTTTCATAGCTTTTAACTTTAAAACTAATGATATCATAATTATAAATGTTATGCAAGTGGGAATTAGTCATTTTAATCCTCATTTTTACGTATTCTTTTATTTAATTTCGATTACATAATTTATTAAATAATAAAGTAAATAACTATTATAAATATCTACTATCAATCTTAAATTTTTTAAGTATATTAGGTTTATAATATAAAATTTTCTTAATCAGATTTTTATCTATTTATAATTTCATTATAACCTCTGCTATAACAATTTTAATTGTTATATTCATATTCCATACAATAATCGACATTTTTGTTTTAAAAAATTACAATCTCTCCAAAATATAATTATTCTTAATAGCAAAAGGCTTTATGCCAACATTAAAAACAATCATATGAATAATTCGTTCAGTAAGTTTACTTTTATCTTTTAATATTGCTAATTTAAAGCGTATTGTTTCTTTTATAATTTTATTACAATTCTGTTTATTATCCATTGGATTTTCATTTAACTTATTTTTAATTTTTAACTTTGCACTTACTGCCCCTCCTGAAAATATACTAAGTTGATTTAATATTTTCAGTGTTGACGATGCACCTGCATTTTCATAAGTTACAATATTAAATACTTTTTTATTACATAATAATTGTCCCATTACAAAGTTTCCTCTATCTATAAAATTTTTTAATACTCCTGTAACGTTACTAGCATATACTGGACTTCCAATAATCACTGCATCAGCATTAGAAATTTTACTTGCAATTTTATTTCCCTCATCATTAATTAAACATTTACCTATTTTAAAGCAAGCCGAACACCCTATACACGTTTGTATATCACATTCATTGACATTAATAAAATCTATTTTACAATTTTCGTGTTCTTCTGTTATAAGTATTTCTTCAATATACTTAAGTATTTTAGCTGTTGCTCCATTTTTACGCGGACTTCCATTGATGATTACTATTTTCATATTTTTTATCATTCCTTTCACTTTGCTAAGGCACAAACAAGATATGAAAAAATGTTGTGTCCTACTTCTTACTATTATATAGTCATAGCTTCTTTTACCTTTTCTTAGGTATAAGCTATACTTGTTATTAGATACTGTGGATTGTTTTTTCTACTATCTTATGATTTTATGTAGGCTACAAGCACAGTTTCTTTGTTCATTTATTAAATTTAGTCAGATACTGCATAACAGTTTTTTGGAAAAAACTTACACTCTTAAAGAACACCTTTACTCCTGCTTCTTATCCTATTTTTTCATTAACTATATTTCTCTTTTAATTCCATTTTTTAAATATTCACCAAATAATTTATTAATCAATTTTGTTACTTCTTTGCTTTTTTGTTCAACTTCAATTTTTTCTTTAGAAAACAATGGTAAATTGTCAATTATTTTAATTATTTGCTGCATAAAATTAATTTGCTGTATAATTTCTTCCTTCTTTTTTAAAAAGAATTCTTGAGCGGTTTCACAGTTTTGCATATAGTCTGTATTAACTGTATTCCACATAATAATTTGCTTAATTTCATTTACTGAAAAATTAAATTCCCTTAACAGATAAATAATTTTCAAATTCCTTATTTCATTTTCTGAATATATTCTATAATTATTTGCACTTCTTTTAGGATTAATAAGTTTTCTTTTTTCATAATACAATATCGTAGAAATAGGTAAACCAATCTTATCACTTACTTCTTTTACTGTCATAGCATATCTCGCTTTCTTAATATAAATATCTAAATTAGGAATTTATTAAATATATAATATTTATTATCAATATTAAAATAAACTATAACACCTAACTATGCTTAGATGTCAATAGTAACTGCCAAACAATTATTTTATAAAAATATTTTCTAATATATTCAACACTCAACAATTACTTAAATTAGCAGCAACCATTTTAATATAACATATATTTTTATACATAATTTTAATTCAATTATAATGAAACTATACGTTATATTTTTGAAATACTTTGCTTATAGTATCTTTAACAAAAGGTTTCGTACAAAAAAGTAGAATAAAATTAATATATCTAATTTCATTCTACCTATTTAATTACAGCTATTTATTTTTAGAACTTCTATTTATTTTATGATAACAAATATTATTACAATTACAAAAATATATAATATAAATAGTATCTGCTTTAAATTAAAATATCCACTATTTATTTTCTAAATAATTCTTATAATTACTATCTATTTAATTAAATTTTTCATATATCATCAAATATAAATATTATTATGATGGTTGCTTTCCAATATAAGCTAAAATCCCGCCATCCACATATAAAATATGTCCATTTACAAAATTAGAAGCATCTGATGCAAGGAATATAGCTGGTCCCTGCATATCTTCTACAGTTCCCCACCTTGCCATAGGTGTCTTAGATATAATAAATCTATCAAACGGATGTTTACTTCCGTCTGGCTGAACCTCTCTAAGCACTGCTGTTTGTGATGTAGCTATATAACCTGGTCCTAAACCATTACACTGAATATTTGCTTCACCATATTCTGCACAAATATTTTTAGTAAGCATTTTTAATCCGCCTTTAGCAGAAGCATATCCTGAAACAGTTTCCCGCCCTAACTCACTTGTCATTGAACAAATATTAATAATTTTGCCATGTCCCTTAGAAATCATTCCAGGTAGAACAGCTTTTGCCATAATAAATGGTCCAACTAAATCCACATCTATAACTCTTCTAAAATCTTCTGCCTTAGTTTCTATCATAGGAGTTCTTTGTATAATTCCTGCACTATTAACTAAAATATCAATAACACCAATCTCTTTTTCAATTAGTTCAATATTATTTTGAACTTCCGTTTCATCAGAAACATCAAATGCATATCCATGAGCTTTAATACCTAACTCATTATAAGCTTTCATTCCTTTTTCAATAGATGCTTCTGATGTAGCATTAAATACTATGGTTGCCCCTGTATCTGCATAAGCAACAGCAATAGCAAATCCTATTCCATGTGCAGCCCCAGTTACAAATGCTATTTTTCCATCCAATCTAAATAGTTTATTATTAGTTTTCATTTTTCATCTCCTCCTAATTTAATATTGCTATTTTTAACCTTTAAACAAATATTTTATATAATACATTCTACTTATATCTACAAACGATTATAATTATACAAAATAAGCTATTGTGTGTCAATAATACTTCAAAAGTTATATTATTCACAATACTTCGCTAATTTTTAGACAATTTAGTTATTTTTTTAACATTATTTAAAAAATTTGATTTCATATATTCATACATATAAACTCTACCTAATATATAATAATATTTATTCCAACTAATACATATATCATAATTTATGTTTTTAAATAATAATATATAAAGTTTATAATCATAATCATTTTCCATACATTATATTCTATATTTGGGGTTAATTAACATATAGAGAATTTAGGATTATAATTATTTTTCACATATTGTATTCTATGTTTTTTATTAATTAAAGATAGAAAATTTGGGATTGTAATTTTTTCCACATATTGTATTCTATGTTTTTTATTAATTCAATGATAGAACATTTAGGATTGTGATATATTTTTCGCATATTATATTCTAAGTTTTTAAATAATAAATATAGGGATATATTGACTATATTGAGAAGATTTTGATGTATATCATAACCTAACTTTCTCAATCATATATGATTTTTTATAAAAGATTTTATATGTATTAGATTAGTTGTAATATTTTAGAAAAATTCTAGCCAACAAATAATTAGAATTGAATGAAAAAATATTATACAATGTGAATTGCAATGAAAATTATTTCCATAGAAAAAATTACAATAAAAAAGAAACATATATAAAATATGCTTCTTAGCTATAACCTTTAACAGGGGCAAAGGGATTCGAACCCCTATTTACGGTTTTGGAGACCGTTGCTCTGCCGTTGAACTATGCCCCTATATTCATTATAAACATATACCTTCAAAATCACACATTGAAAAAATCAAATTAATCCGTCCAAACCCAAATAACTTAAATTCCCTGCATAGGTCAAGCCCTCGACCNNTTAGTA
>JGI994J12354_10000130_pt1 | contig 68653 bp, 61 predicted proteins | sample IntmicLarv3ML3BL_FD_12354 | JGI IMG/M metagenome (IMG submission 12354) | reverse complement strand
TGCTTCACAACATTTCTATTTCTTGAGGTTGTGAAGCAAGCCATTTCTATTTGGCTCAAATGGTTATTCCTCCTACTGTCATATAAAATCAAAGAGAAGAAGTAAATATCGGTGGATTATTTAAACTTAACGCCCGATTGCTTTTCAATTCTTTTTAAAGTTTTTATAGATATACCTTTTGTAGGTCCTTTACTGTTGTTGTTTCTTTTTTAGAATTATGCTTAAATTGAGGGTGGCTCCCAACGCATCTTACTTCATACCAACCATCTTTTTCTAACATTTTTATAACTTCTTTAGATAAATAGCTTCTCACTGCTTCCCTCCTTTACATATATAATCGTAACACGTGTCAAAGCTTTTTTAATAAATTATTACATTTTTTAAAATTTTTATGTTAAAAATAGTTTTCCATGATATCCACTTACTTCTTGCCACTTTGAATTTTTTCCTTAAAAGTCTTTAAGGCTAACGATAGGAACGGTACATTAACGTCAAACTCCTCTAAATTCCCCATGATATCTAACTCCAACAGTGTCACTAAGTAAAAAACTGATAGAATTCCAAAATAGGCTCCCCACCCTAAGTTAATGCACCATACCTATCTTGCTTATTAATTTAATTTTGAACACACAAAGAAGACTAAGCAAATTATCTTGTTTAGTCTTCTTTAAATAAATCTATCTTTTATATAACATACGCCTCTTTAACCCTTACATAATAAATTCTTAGAAATTTGTCGAGTGCAGCTATTTTTGCAACTTTAGGGGCCTTTCCTTCTGATTCTTTCTTTGCAATAAACAAATATATGGGATCATCTTATGGCTTATGAGTTTTTAAGCATTTCATAGCTTCATATCCTGTTTTTCTTAATAAAGATGAACCCTATTTTGATATTCTTCTTTGTATTCCCACGAAGTTTCCTGATTGATATGGGGGTACATCTATACCACCATACACTACTAACGCACTACCATTTTTAAATCTTTTGATATCTCCTATTTCAGCAATAAGTCTTGGAGCAAGTATTTCTCTCCTATACCTAGCATTTCTTTTATATAGTACCAAAAAACACCCCTTTATTGGTTACTGAGATTTAATTTGCAATTTCTTAATAAACTTTTTCCCAATCATATCTTCCTGTGTTAGGGTTATAAGTAAATTCATAAATTAGCTCTACTGGAAAAGATGTACTTTCGGACAGTTCTTGTCTAAAATGTGAACGACTTCCTTGGGCAAATGGTATAACAGCTTGATTTATTTCATCTAAAATACTTCCATCAGACCCTATTAATCGTTGTACGTCGCTAGCAGGGCTACTAAAATCATTTAAGGCATAATAAAGCTAGTACTATGCGGATGTCCTATTATTGTCGAAATTTCTCTAAATCTAAACCCATCTTCTGTAGTTGGTTCATTATCTCTATCTATAAATGCTCCATTATATTCATCAGTGCCATAGCTCCATTGGTGTTCAGGCACTTCATATCCTGTATTATTCATATTCCAAAACACTACATTCGCTTTAGAATCTTCTCTGTTTTTTGAGATCCAAAATCCATCTACAATGCCAGAATGGGTTGCGCTACCCCAGTAAACATCTATCCTGAAGTCATACAAGCCTAGCTCAAAGATTGCTCTATTTATAGTGAATCTTTTTCATTCACAGTATCAACATCGAATACTAGATTATCAACACTAGCTCTTTCACATAAGTCTTGCACTATATCCAAAGCCCTCTCATCTTCATAAATTAGAGGTCTATGAGTTATTGAGTCTAGTTTTAATAATTTTCTATAGGCATTTTGCCCTGTAATAGTTGTGGTTGAAGGGCTTTCTGATAAATCAACCTTTACTATTGTTCCAGTAAAGATTCTAACTAATTGGTCACCATAACCTAAGTCACATTCCATCCTATTGTAGCTTCTAAGCACATCTCTAAATCCTGTATACTCTAATCCTGTTACACCTCTAAATACCTTATGTAGTGAAAAATCTGGAGAGTACCTTCCCAAACTTCTATATCGTCTACTACACCTTTTTTTAAGCTTGGCTCATCTACAATGAAAAACTCGTATATGCCTTGTCCTTAATAATCTTAGCCTTGGATTACTTAGTATATCTCTCATAACCACCGTCCCACAATAAAAAAAGAACTTCTAAAAAGATGTTCTTCTTTCGCATGTTATGATATAATTCGTATGGCACAAATGATAAAGGGCGATTATGGCTTGCTCCCTCTCTAATAGAAAGGGGGTGAAGCGATATGTTATTGGATTATATAGGTTTACTTATACAATTCGGCATGCTAGTAATAGCATTCCTAGCATATAGAAACACAAAAAAATAATCGCCCCGATTCGCAAGGTTAGCGATTATTTCATTTTCTAAATATATTAACTAGCAAGCCTTAATCGCCTTTAAAGTGATTATGCTATTTGAGGGAGTGTTACTAGCACTCTCTCTTTTTATTGTACGCACATTATACTATTTCAATTCATTGATGTCAATTATATTTCTTCTCAACTGAATCTGAAATTGCTCACAACTAAAGGCGTAGCTTTTATTTAGTTTAATTTTTGGTGCATGAAATTTCTAAAGAAAATGCTCTAGGAGTCCGAGGGAGATTACCTTCAGAATTATCTTCAATTAAATTTTCCTTATAGTTGTGTGTAATCCTAATCCCACCCTGATTTTAGGCTTTAGTCTGGCCTGTGTTAGCTCACCAGAACACACACCATTCTTAGTCTCATCCCTTGCCATAAGAGCTATCTTTATGCCATTAGCTACAGGGTAATAAGATACCTTTTTCAAAAACTCATATGGATACGTTACATTTCAGCTTTCGGGATATAAATGATCATTGCCTTCAAACTCTATGGGCTCAGATTCATATGGAAAGTCCCTGTATGGTAGAATTTTTCTATCAATTTCGTTACCTGCATATAAAACCAGAATCGTTTCAATAGTTTCAAATGTCGGTCATTTTCTAAATTTATAAGCTTCATATTCGCAAAGAGTAATGTTTCTTCTGTGTATAAGACCGCTCTATTTGTAAATTTTAAGAAAATATTTTCTTCTACTATGTATACTATCTGGATTTTTTCTTTTTAAGTCTATAGACTCATCTAAGATAAAGCCAAATTTCTATATATATTTCTGTAGTAGCTTTGGATTAACCAGTGCATATTTATATACTTAATAGTATCTTTGCATTTAAATTCTAATAAACATTCTGTAATCTTGCCTAATTCATTAAACTCTTTAATACTATTCCTTAAAAGTATGAGATTTTAGAATATTTTAAAAAATATTGGGATACAATTAAATAAGAGAGGTTGACGGCTCTATGAGGAAAAATCTGATACGCTTATAGAAAGGTGAAATGTTTTATTATGGACAAAAATATATTTAAACGGGTTGATTTGCGACAAATTTGCTCTTTCATTTTATTTCGAGAAGAAACTATTCCGCAGGTGGAATCATATGAAGAACAACTGGATAAAGCTAAAAGCCTTGCCTATGATGTACTAAAAAATGTTTCTGAGGGTACAATTGATATTTCAACTGCTAGAGGGGATTTAAGTGAAGCTTTTGAGATTTACGAAGAAACTTGTACAGAAATAGGAATGAAATTAGGGGCAAGAATGCTCTTTCAGCTTTTGCACAAAGACGATAATCCAGACGCTAAAGATACCCTTAAATAAAAAAATCTTAATTTTTTTAAGGCGCACATATGTGCGTTTTTTTGTTGCTTAAAGTGTATATTGCTAACTTTATATAGGCTTTTCACTCAGGTTATCCTCAAAATAGTACCATCTGTCCAAATTGCTGGATTTGGGTTTACGCTTATGATAGCATGTTTATATCGAAACATCATAAGTTTTTTGATTCAGTGAAATGCATATAAAACTACAATAAGAGATTTTGAAAAATAAGTCAAAGGAAAGAGAGTGAAGTTGCAAAAAAATAATGAATAATGAAGTATATGGTTTATTTAAATATTTGTTGGGTTATGTAACATTAATTTATATGGAGGTATTTGGTATGATTATTTTAGATACGATTTTAGACGCATTGAGGTATGTCGTTTCTCTTTTATCTATAGTTATTTATTTTATACATTATTTTGAAATGCGTCATAGATTGAATCAATATGCTAGAAAGGATATGTTTACTGGATTATATAACAAAATATTTTTTTCTCATGTTATTCAAAAATGGCTTGATAGAGACGATGTGTTCTATCTCTTCACTTTAGATATTGATAATTTTAAAAGTGTAAATGATACATATGGACATATAATTGGAGATAATGTGATTTTACATTTGGCTCATTCTTTAGAAAAAATTTGCCCAAGCGGAACCATGATTTCCAGATTTGGTGGGGATGAATTTGTCTTTGCTCAACAAAATACGAGTGAAGAAATATTTGCTCCTTGGTTGAATCAATTACAAGATTTAAGCTATCAAACTTCCGACGGAATATCTATACAATTTACAGTTTCGGTTGGCGTATGTAAAAGCTCTGGATTCACGAAATATGAAGAACTATATCGTGTAGCGGATAAATGTCTTTATGACAGCAAAAAATCAGGAAAAGGTCGCTATACCTTGCATAGTCCCAATGAAACTAAGAAATCGCCATCTTTTGGTCATGAGATTATATCACATCATATGTTTAAAAATCATAAAAAACTGATGTAATCACATCATATATTGCGTCTATATAGTCAATTATGTATGAAGAAGTAGTAAAAGAAAAAGAATAAAGAAAGGAGATATGATGAAAAATCTAGAAGAAGAGTAATAGAATATGTGGAAGAGGGAAACATATACGAAGCAATAGCAAAAACATAAAAAATATCGGAAAATACGCTAAGTGCGTGGATAAAACAATATAAAAAGACAGGAGAACTAAAACGTAAGTACCCGAAATATAGAAGAAAGAATGTTAAACGAGTATATAAAAAACAATTCAGATGCGTATCAATCTAAGATGGGTGAGCACTTTAACTGGGATATATCAATTATTTGCAGGACACTAGAGATGTACAAAATAACGTGAAAAAAAAGACTAGGCGATACAAGGAGGAAAGATCAGAAACAGTAGCACATTTTTTGGATCAAATTTCTAACATCCCCAAGGAAAAAATAGTATATATATGAGAGGGAAATTAGTAGAAAAGTTATGGGTTCATTGGTAACTCTACTTCTTCAGCGTCCTCAGTCTTTCCGAGTCAATATTTTTAAACTTCTTTTTTATCTCTTTATCTTTCAACGCTCCTATCTTTTTATATTTTTGTCTCTACTAGCTGTTGAAAATAAATTTATTCCAAATATTCTATTACTTTTTTCCTTAAATTATGGTTACACGCCATACTTTTATTATTACCAATTAATGTTGTTTTTATTAAGTTTATTCAGAACCCGTATTCATCAATTAAGACTGTGGGGATTCATCCCCATTATTCTCCGACACGCGCACTTGACTGCGCTTTAGCTTCGGCGTAGCCGAGCTTTTGAGTTTTTGATCAAACCTTTTTTAAAAGTTTACAGAGTGTGAGACGGAGTTACGCTGTTTTAAAGATTTTTATATTTTCCTGAATAAAGGTGATACTCTTGTTCCTAGTGCAATCATTAGAACCGTTATGGTCATTCGTTTCAACTTATACTTCATGCTTATTGACTACTATAACTTTAATTAAATTTTTGTTATAAGCATACACTTATAAGCATTTTACGATGTTAGCAAATCAAAAAAGAGCTGTAGAATATTAAATTCTACGACTCTTTTCTTGGTGTCTTTTTAATATTCACTATCACTGTTTACTCGCTCTCGGATTCATAATTTATTATAACTTTCAGTTCTATAGAAGCTAACTGAATGGTACTTCCATTTTTAATTTCGGCCACTTCAATATCAATTTCATCATCAACAATTGACCCGTTTATACTATTGGCATCGGAATAATAGTGCACACCATTTTTAATATAAATAATGCCATGTCTATTATTAATATGCTTGTCACCTTTTATTACAACATCCACATTATCACCTTTACCTAGCCACGCTGGAAAAGATGAAATTTCTTCGATGATTTCTTTTTCATTCAATTGATACACCAGCAAAAACTGTACTTTCTCTGTTAATGAGCTTAAAATTCGTTCATCCATAATAAATGGTTCTAAATTTCTTGTTTTTTTCTCAAGTCCGTCCTCTATTTTACCTGTTGAAAGTATTTCAAAAGACCGAAAAAACTCGTGATTGCCGTCACTTTCTGAAAGTGCTGGAAGCATAGGAACAGGTCCCAAAATACTGTCCACACTTCTTTTAAGTTCTTCAATTCTTTTTTTCAAAAAAAGCCTAAAAACAATATAAACGACAGCAATGCCAAGAACACTACCCATAATAGTCGTCATTATATTAAAAGAGCCACCCGATGAATCGAGCGGCTGTAAATTTGCCATCAAAACAAAATAATTGCCGTATGTGGCATATATATTATTCATCTTCCGCCTTTCCTTTCTCAAGGTTAGAAAAGTACTCCTCAAATAATAATTGAATTTCCGCTTCTTCTTCATTTTCAAAGCCTTTAAAAACTAATGTATTAATGTCCTCCTCATTGAACAAGAATACTTTTTGATTCTTTAGAAGTCCTTCAGGATAGAAACAACCAGAGTAATCATAAGTCTGCCCATCCACTTCATTCAACTGAAGGCGACCAAAAATCATCATCTTTTTAATTCCATTTTCTAGCAAAACAATCGAGCCTAGAGGGAGTAACTTTTTCATAATTAATCCGTTGCCAAAAATCTATAAAAATCTAATTTTTTATGATATTGCTTGTTCTGGCAAACGGCATTTACCTCCTTAATTCCTTTTATATTCACGTGATACTTTACGTTGCAACCTACGTAGTTTTTTTCGAGTTCTTTCACGTTTCTCGTTTTGTCAAAAAATTTCAGATTTTTTAACAATTCCTAAATAAACACTACTACAGGAGAAATATCTTTCATGTCAGCCAACCGTGCTTTTCCACCGCTTGGTTCTTTAAAAATACTTTCTTCCTCTAAAAGCCTAGATGCACTTTCTAACATTTCACTTTCGCAAGCCTGCTTGATTACAGATTCATAAACACTGTTTTTCCATATGGAAATCGCCAAAAGCTCATCTTCCTTTTTTTTGATTGATGCTGAAAAAGCTAAAAGTGCAGCCGTTGTAGAAAGACCACTAAGGCTAAACTCTGCTGAACTTGAAAGGTTAGCAGAAGTATTATGATCTATAAAGTCAATTCCTTCTATCGTATTCATACTTTCATCCATATTATTAGTACTTGCTATGGTGAAATTTTTGGTACTTTTCACTGGTGTTAAATTATCTACAACTTCCATTTTGTCCTCAGAGAAATTCTTTTTCGGCCCTGCTGGTGTAATAAGAGGAAAAATTCGATTAATTGACACTCGTTCCGAGGGTTGAACTCCAACTAATGCCGCTGAAGCCACACGATTCCATGCTTGTTCTGCTTCTTTTTGAATGCTCCCCTGCACAGCATTCAACTTCATTGTGTCATAATGAGCACCTACTGCGTTCACAGGTTTTATATTGGTATACTCTCCAAGAACTGCTTTTCCCGCTGACGACTCAAAAGCAGAATACTTCATCATTGCTATTTCTTCATCAGTTGCAAATAAAGATGCATTTAAACTTTTCATTTCACTTTTATGTTTTTTCGCCACATCAACTATTCTAATACTACTTGATACATTTTTGACTTTACTTGATTTCGCTGAGGATCCCCCCCCCAACTGAAGTGCATGTTGTACAATCATAGTAAGGACTAACGTATAGGCCGACTTGCCACCATCTTGCATATAAGATGCATGAGGTTTTTCTGTTGATGCATAAAGCTTGTCGATAAGTTGTTCTGCTTGTTCGTAACTCCACTCAAAAATTTCTCTAAGCTCTGGGGCTTTTAATTGTACTTCATCCACTATACCCTCAAAAAAATTAGAGTCATTTATTATATCTTCTTTTATACTTGCTTTGAGTGAATCAATTTGTACTTTCCTTAAATCTTCTGCTTCTTCGTCCTCATGCGTCAAAACAGGCTTCATTTGAGTATCATGTCTATCACCATACTTTAAATCGTATAATTCGTCCGTATCTGGGTCCAGTTGTTCATTTTTGATTTTCGTGCTATGAGAAACATTATTCACTCTCAACAAATCAAATTCTTCATCTTCGTATAAGTTTGACGTTTTTATTTTTTGAACATCCTTAACTTTGTTTATTGCTGTGTATGCTAACTCGTTGTCATACTCGGATCTAACAAATTTAAAAGGTACTGATGATACGAACGTTGATAACTCATCACGTAACTTGAGCGGTTTAAATTCTGTAACACGCCCTTCTTCGATTTTGTACTTCAAACGACTAAGATCGTCATTGTGCTTGTCCTCGACAAAATCCCTAACTATTTTTTCTATAGGAAGAATATTTTCATAATATCTTGGTTCAAAGTTTCTATCTTCCTTAATTTCTTTCTTTTCTGTTAGATTTACAGAATTAATTTGCACTTTTTGAAGATTTACTGATTCTCCTAGATACGACAAAACAGGTCCCATTTCTGTATCATATCTATGATTATATTTTAAGTCATATATTCTTTCTGGATCTAAATCAGGTTCCCCGATAGGTACGCCCAAACTAGGTGAAAAAGGCGTCACTTTCACTAAATCAAAATCCTCAATTTCATTTATATCAGGTATCACTACTCTTGTAGAATGGTTAAACCGGCTTACCGCTATATGTGGTAAGTCTTCTATATATTCATGATCTGACCTAATAAATTTAAAAGGTATTGAAGATATAAACTTTGAAAGTTCGTCACGAACTTCAATAGGTTTAAACTCACCACCAGCACGTTCTTCTGGAATTTCATATTTCAAATGCCCAAAATCACCGCCATCATAACCTTCAACAAACTCAGATGAAGTGAAAATTCCATCTCCATTCACATCAGGTCTAAATCTATCAACGTTTCTATATTCTTCGTCTTGCATAAATTGCCAAATTTTATCAAAGATAATGCTATGTGGCGGTGTTTTCCCAAACTTAAGTTCAGAATTTGCTCTATCTTCTACTAACTCAAATGGTAATGATTTTATAAAATTTGAAAATTCTGTTGGGATTAGTTCTACTCTGTTCACTTCGTCTACTACAAACTCAGGTGAAGTGAACATTCCATCTCCATTCACATCAGGTCTAAATCTATCAACATTTCTATATTCTTCATCTTTCATAAATTTCCAAATTTTATCAAAGATAATGCTGTGTGCCGGTGTTTCCGCAAACCTAAGTTCAGAATTTGCTCTATCTTTTACAAACTCAGGTGAAGTGAAAATTCCATCTTCATTCACATCACGTTTAAATCTGTCAATATTGCTATATTCTTTATCTTGCATAAACTGCCAAAATTTATCGAAGATGATGTTGCGTGGCGATATCTCTACAAATCTAATATCACGATTTGCGATATCGTCTACAAACTTAAATGGTAATGACTCTATAAATTGCGATAATTCTGTTGGAATCCGTTCTCTATCTACTACAAATTCAGGTGAAGTGAAAATTCTATCTCCATTCACATCACGTTTAAATCTGTCAATATTGCTATATTCTTTATCTTGCATAAACTGCCAAAATTTATCGAAGATGATGTTGTGTGGCGATATCTCTACAAATCTAATATCACGATTTGCGATATCGTCTACAAACTCAAATGGTAATGACTCTATAAATTGCGATAATCCTATTGGAATCCGTTCTCCATGTACTACAAATTCAGGTGAAGCGAAAATTCCATCTCCATTCACATTACGCTTAAATCTACCCACATTGTTATACTCATTGTCTTTTGCAAATTCCCAAATTTTATTAAAAACATTATTGTGTGGCGACACCTCCACAAATCTAAGTTCAGGATTCTGCCTATCTTCTACAAACCAATGTGGTATCAGTTGTATGGATGGCCAAAAGTCTGGAGGAATTATTGTTGGTTTATTTATTTGAAGTTCAAGCTGGGATGAGATTTCATGTCCGAGTAAGTCACGCCTAAATCTATCAATATTACTATACTCTCTGTCTTTTACAAATTCCCACGTCGTATTAAAGTCGCTACTATGTGGCGACAATCCCACAGATCTAAGCTCGGGATTTTGACTATCCTCTACAAATCTCCAAATCTCATCAAAAATGCTGCTGTGTGACGATATCCCTATACCACTACCATCATGCTCCCCCGTATCTTTTACAAACCCAAACGGGAACGAATGGACATGGCCCAAAAACTTTTCAGGCATTTTTAATGAATCATTTTGATCATCAGATTGTTTGTTCAGGAGAAAATTTCTAAGTCCTACAAAATTCAAATCTTCTTTATCTGTAAAAAGCTTATTCATTACATGAAGCTCAAGGGGTTCATGGTTTTCATCATCAACAATATGTATTGGGTATAAAGGGCTACTTTCCATACTACTCAAAAATGAAATTTCTGAATTGCTTTCATCTTCGACAGAGCCTAAATCAGTATTGAAAATATCTTTGTAGTTAACCGTATAACTTCTGAGCGAAGAATCTTCATCGACAGAAAGATTGAGTGCTTGCTTTTTAAAATTCAACAAAGAATAAGGCTTAATCATATAAGGTACTTCTAATTGCTCATAAACCTTTTGGAGCTCCTCGACATAAGACAAAGATATTTCGGAAGCGTTTTCACTAAAAATAATATGTTGGATATCTCCATGTCCTGTAACAACGTCGGTAATTTCTCCTCCAAAAGCTTTTTGATATTTTGAAATTGAGATAGGATTAATTTGTAGCGCAATCCCCTCAATAAGATACGCATTCAACTGTCTCAAATTTTGATAAAACTCAGCTATAGTTGAGCTTGTTACAGCCTGGTTTATTTCTTCATCCTTATAAAGAGCACGTTGTTCCGTCAAAATATCTTCTAAATTTTGGTCAATGTTTTTAGCTGTTTGAGAATATGATAAATTTATTTTCGACAAAACATTTACACTATGATACATGCTATGTTCAATTTTTTCTGTGGATTGATTAATTTTGTCTAAAAGATATTCCGCCTGTAAAAATACATTGGAATTCATGTCATTTATCGCAATATTAATATTTTGAATAAGCGGTATCAGGACAGAATGATTTATTTCCTCCATCTGATCTTTCAAGTTTTCAATTTTAAGTTCATCGAAGTAAATTTCGTACATTTCCTCACCTTATCCCCTAAAAATGCTTCAACATGCTCAGAACCTATACTTATAGTCGAACATAATAGATAATTCAATTTCAAATTTCTATAATATAGGTTCTGACCCACATTCTTATAATTCTAATCTGTATGCACTTTTTAAGAAAACAATTTGGAGTTATCAAGATTTGCTGTAGCATTTGCAATCATATTTTCTCTTTCATCGTACCTCTCTGATGCTTCACGCAATGTTCTTGAGTATTCACTTATTGCATTCTCATATGCAGCAAAGTTATCGTGTAATCTCCTAAACTGTTCTGTAAAGTTTTCAGCAGCGCGACTTTCCCACATTGACTCCAAATCTGTCATATGTCTTTTTATATCATCCATTATACCCGCAAATTCGGCTCTCTTTGTTTCAAAAGTTGTAGCAGATTCTTGTAATCGACCGTGACGTGAAATAAAAACTTCGTTTGACTGTGCCATATGTATCACATACCCTTCATTAATATAATTTTAGTTTAATTTTATTATTTTATTATTCGGAGGTGTTATCTACCCACTGTGAGTTGACTCATTATTGTAATTACATCATTTTCATTCATTTGGTAATTTGCTTCTGTTGTTCTCAAGAAATCTACATAAGCGAGTAACAGATTATTTAAAGACTTAAAATCATTCTCAAAACTACGTACTCTGGACAAAAAAGCCTCACTTGCTGGGCCTCTCCACTCTACAGCTAATAGCTCTGCTTCGTCTCTGATTGCCTGATAACAAGCTCTGTATGATTCAATACTTGATTCCATTTGGGTTGCTTTTGCGCCTAACTCCTCTGGTGTTACTCTTAAAAAAACTGACATTTTAAACTTCCCCTTTCATAATTCACTTTTATTATATTTTATCATCTGCAGATGCAATACTAACCATCATCTGCATCTGGATAATCTTTTTTCGGACTAACTTGAGTCAAAGAGAGACTAATTTGACTCTCTATTTCCGCTAGATTAGATAGATTTTCACCGAGCATTTCTAGTTCTCTACGCTGATATAATAATATTTCCATAAATTGGTTTGCTGCCTCACCACGCCATGCAGAATGTAATTCATTTGTTAATGAATCCATTTTATTTATAATATCTCCGATAGACTGCTGACAAAAAACTAATTTTTGCTGACTGCTAGAACTCTTTTGCGTATCCATATACATAATCATCATCCCCCTTTAAACTTTTGCTTCTCTGGCAAAATCATTATGATACAAAAGTAAATTTTGATAGTGATGGAAATATCACACAATAATAACTTTACTGCCATCTACAATGTTAGCTTGAGAAACTAAACAATTATTTCTTATCATCTCGCCTGTGTCACTACGGCACAAAATTGTTTGTTCCGTGTTTATGGAAATTCCTTCGTGTTCGTTTATTGTTTTGGTAATAAGAGATGTTAAATCGCTTACAGCCATATAACAAGGAATACTGAAATCGTATGATTTATTTATTGTTGGTACAAATACTTCAACAACAACCTTTTCCACAACAACCCTCCTTAAATGTAATATAAAACATTTGATAGTATTTCCATTTTATGCATCATTGTGTCAACACTTATGGTTTCAATCGTTGCTACTTTTTCTCTAAGCTCCACCTGCCATAAGTATTTTGCACCGCCATAAATCATGTACTCTTTTACCACACTATTTTGTACGTTTGCACCTTCTACCTTAGGATCATCAAAAGAAATAACAAGCATAGTTCTAAGACAATTTTTTTCACCCAAAGATTTCGATATGTCCAAGATATACTCCTCACTAACAGCTTTTTTGCGGAGTATATCCATTTGTTTTTCTTTATCATTATCTGTAATAGAAGTGATAAATTCTGTAAATTCGTCAAGACCCATTCTGATTTTCTCGTTTGCTTTTTTAAATTTTTTGCCTGGTATTTCAAAAAAACCTTGCACACTTTTCTTTAAATCATCATCAGTTCTATAAGGGGTTAGCGTGTAAATATCCTTGTACGATGCTTCATATTCTAATTTGACTGCAATATCACGTTGTACATAATAATTGCAATTATATCCCGAAAGTTCATCTCGACTTTGGCAAACATAAAACAATTTTGGATGGCTTATTACCCTCATAATATCAAAAAGCGTTCCACTAATTATATAAGTTCCATCTTGCTCCGTAAGATATTCTTTTTCTATCAAACTATCACGTACAATATCCCATTCCTTAGATATTTCCTCTGGTGACATGTCCTTCAAAGAATGTTTCAAGCCATATATTTCAGTTGCGTCTGTCTTTGCTGCCAAGAAAATCAACTCACTAAATGAAAGTCGATATCCTAATTCATTACTCATAAGTTTCACCTTTCCTTCGATAAAATCAAGCCTTCAGAAAAACTTCCATAGGCTATTTGTTTTTTTTGTTCTTGCTTTTAACTTTCATATCATTTAGCTGAAGTAGTTCTTCTATGTTCTTTTTCTTGCTCCTAGAAACTATAACAATATCACCATTAGCCATTATTAGTCGGCTTTCTTCAGGTATGTATTCACGTATACCACGAACATTTACAATATAGGAATTGTGACATCGACAAAACATTTTATCATCCAATAATTTCTCTATATCTGATAATGAATTTCTGTTGGAAAACTCCTCATATTCACGTTTGTGCGTAGATTTATCTTTAGAATAAACCAAACTACTTGTTACATATCTTATTTTTTTCAGTACTGCCTCTATATACAAAATTTCATTCATATCCTTATATATAACTTTCCTTGTATTTGTTTTGGGATCCTTGATATCTATAGCAAATTTTGATCTAAGAGATTTTTGTTCTCTAGCATAAAGGGATATAAATACTCCGTCTAAACCATTCTGAAAGCTCTCATCAATAAAAGGATATTCATAAAATCCAGATATCATTGTACTATGATTTGTCAAAGATTCCAGCAAGTTCTTGTTTTCTGAAATAAATATAATATAACAGTTAAACAATTGTCTTCTGAGAAAACTCGCCTGCTCCACAATATCTGTTCCATCGTCCAATTCGCTTAGTACAAATAGAAAATCTTTTCCACCACTCTCCTCTGTATCAACAAAGCTTATAATATTTTGAAAACTTGGAGTAATGGCTCTAATTTCCGCGATTTTTCCGTATACGTTAAAATACTTTTGAAGGCCATTTGCAACTTCTTGACTGTATGCTGGTTTTATACAAACAATCGTCTTTAACATAATTATATATCACCTGATCCATAGTTCACTCGTATCATGTTAGATAGTGCGTGAACTAATACACTATTTATCTATCACAACATTTGCAATATCTTTTATTCAATATATTTGTGAAAATTCTTTCCTAATTCATCTCACAAATATAAATTATATAAATCGTGTAATTACTTTTATTTACGTTTTTGTTTTGTCTTATAGTGTGGAACTTTTATTGTTGTATAGTGCCCCTTTGAAAATTTGAATGCTGTGCCTGTTTCAAGTACAACACTACGTTTTTTAAGTTCGATATTATTGTCAAAAATTCTTTGATCATCAAATTTACCACCAAACAGTAAACCTTCATTTGATTTAAACATAAAAGGAAAAATGTCTGATCTGGAATAAGGAAAAATAAGTTGTGGGTTGTCAGTAAACATAAAGTGCATACCTAAATCTTGACAAAATTTCAAAATATTTAGTAATAAATCTACTGAATTTTCAGATGCTTCCTTTAGAAAGTATGAGCAATTATCAATGATAAATAATTTCTCTCCATATGCTTCTATAATTTCTTCTTTACTTTTTCCCTCTTTTGAATCATTTTTTCTTTGCAACATTTCTTCTTTCAAGTTTTCTATCAAAACATCCATAGACTGTTTGTTGTTTGCGTAATTTTTGCAACCTTTTTCAATTGCATGGTTTCTTAAAGAACTTGTCACATCATCAATAACATATAATTTCCACTTAAGTTCATTTACTGCAACTGTTATCATGTTCATTAAGAAATTAGTTTTACCCGAACCTTGGTGCCCAATTATAGAGTAAGTATTAAAGTCTCTAGGAATACTAACAACTTCAACTTCTTCCAAATCATACCCTAATGGAATAAAACCAGATTCCAACATTTGACGATACTCTTGTGACTTTATTACAGTATTATAAATTAATTCTTCAGGTAATGTTGGTATGTTCGGTGCTTTTCGCCCTTTAAAAACTTCATCCATATTTTCAAATATTTCTTTTAGTTTTGATACACGTATAGAATCATTTGGCGCGTCTACTGCAAGTGCTGTTTGAAACTCTACTGCTGTATCAAGCTTTGTTAAACCACGTCCAGGAATATTTTCAGGCTCTAAACCACTAGTTATCCCAACAATTGAAGTATATTCATACTTATCACTCAATTGTAGTGCATAGGAAAGCTTAATATTTTGCGAAACTTTTGATTTTACTGAATTAATAGCCCCTGCTGCAATAAAGAGATTAATTCCATAGCTCGCCCCTTCTCTTGAAAGAAAGTTAATTTGTTCTTCATATGCTGGGTAATGCTCTAAAAAAGATGTATAGTTATTTATAATTAACATAATAGCTGGTATAGGTGCCCCTTTTACTTCAATGTACGTTTTCAGGTTATTCACACCTAATGATGAGAAAGCGGTTTTTCTTTCTACAAGTTCTTTTTTAATCATTTTAAAAAGCTTTTTTATCTTCATTTCATCTTCTGCAAATACGACATCTCCTACATGTGGCAGATGATTAAAATAAGCCATTGTTCTTCCTGCAAAATCTAAAATATACATATTTACATATTGAGGCGAATATTTAAGTGCCATTGAATAAATCATGGTTTGAATAAATGTTGTTTTTCCAGACGATGCTAAACCATATATCGCAACATGACCATATTCACCTATTTCTAAAGATAAAACTGGCTGGCTTTGATTTTGGGTATCATCCACTATTCCTATTGGTGCGCTTAACCAATCGGATTGCTCTTTCCATTCTCCATCAAATAACTTTTCTTTCTCTACCAATTCGCTTAATAAAACCTTTTCTTTAAGTGGTGGACACCATAATTCAAACGATTTTATGCCATTCTTGCCAGCTAACTTTGCTAATGTATCTACGATAGCTTCAAGTTGTGTATGCTCTGACACATTTTCCACATCATCATCCATGCCTGTCCGACGAATTACCCTACCACATTTATCAATTAAAGTTACAAATCTTTGATCTTCATCCTCCACTTGATCCTTTGGAACATACGGTGCTCCACTCCAACCTGACTGAATAAATTGGAATATTTCATTATTTCCAACCTGAACATAAGCTCTTCCAGGATTTGTGATATTTGCTGCTTCTGGACGCTTGATCATTTCATTACTATCACTTTTATCAAGTACCTTTAAACATATTCGGAAAGTTGTATTACTCCATATCTGATTGTCCACAACACCACTTGGTTTCTGTGTAGCAAGAATCAAATGAACACCCAAGCTACGCCCTATACGTGCTGTACTAACGAGTTCTTGCATAAATTCTTGCTGTTGTGATTTAAGTTCTGCAAACTCATCCGCTATAATAACTAAATGTGGCAATGGTTCTGAAACTTTTTTTCCTCTATACAGTTTTTGATATTTGTCTATGTGATTTACATTGGCTTTTGAAAAAATACTCTGTCTACGCTTTAATTCACTTTTCAAGGAAACAAGCGAACGCTTTATTTGATTACCACCTAAATTTGTTATTGTACCTGACAGATGCGGTAAACCCTTGAAAGAATTTGCCATTCCTCCACCCTTATAATCAATGAGTACAAAAGCCACATCGTGAGGATGATAATTTATTGCTATACTTAAAATGAAAGATTGAATAAACTCGCTTTTTCCTGAACCAGTCATACCTGCGATAAGTCCGTGCGGTCCATGATATTTTTCATGTATATTAAGCGAAAAAAGTGAACCGTTTGTATTTAAACCAATAGGAGATTCTATTGAGTTATAAGCCAAATTTGTTGCCCATCTTGTGCTTATCTTTAACTGTTCAATTTTTGATACCTTGTACATCCCCATGAAAGTCAACATATCAGGTAAAACCTGTACATCGTTATTTTCATAAACTTTCGTTTTAAATAGGGCTTTAGATACTCCATCTAAATCTAAGCCTTCTACTGTATCTGGCTTAATCATATTCATTTTATTGGATGCATCATCATTTTTATAAACACTGCATTCATTTCCAACATATTGCACTATGGTATTACAGCTTTTCGGCAACATGTCGATTGTGTCTTGAATGTAGATAAGTGTCATGCCGACTTTTTGACTATCTTCTGATCCATTTTCAACAAAATTTCTAATGAGTGCTTCATTTTCAACAAGCCTTTGTGACATAATGAAGATCATGTAATGTGGTAAAAAAACTTTTTTACTGTCTCGGTCCTCCTGCCTCATTGCTATAATGGGGTCTAAGTGAAGTAAAATTTCATTCACTTCTGAGTGGTTACAGCCGATAAACCTCATCTTTTTATCATTTGTCCACGTATGCGGTAACCATCTCGCAAAGTCCCATTTTACATCGTCTTCTTCTTCATGAAAAAAAACAAATTTTAGATCTGTGTAGCAATGTAACGAACAAAGTTGTAATACAATTGACTTTGCTAAATCAATAGTTTTTGTTCGTGTACCAATCATGCCGATAATGGGTTCTTTGGTTAATGACAATGACACAGGTACGTTTTCTATGTACTTGAACTTTTCAGCCGTTCTTTGCGCATGTTCTTTTAATGGATCATCTATCAAAGAAAAGCCCTCTATGTCCACTGTAAGTTCAACACTAAATGGTATCGCACCTATACCAATCCTTGCTTCAAGAAAATCGCTATTTTCAGGGATCCTTTCCCAAAGACTTCTATCGTAATTTAATATTTTTTCTATACAAACTTCATTTTCAGGAGATCTCGCATACATGATCTGTCGATTGAATTCCTGTTTTTCTGTGTATGATTCTATTATGCTTGTCAAATACTCTAAGTATCTATCACGCCTTTTTTGCTCCGTTTTGATGTGTTTATCTTTCTGGTACCTTTCCATCAAAATAGGAACTATAATGGCTGATACAAACATAACCCCAATCATTACAAGGCGCATAGGATTGTTGTTATCAACCAAAACTAGAGACATTATCATCCCTGCTAACATTACGGACGAAGCTGCAAGTCTAAGATGCAGGGGCACTGGATTATACTCTTTTGGTTGTGGTGGTAAATCAAGTACTTTCTCGCCTATCTCCAACTTTTGCAAAATCCTCGGAGATCTTTTAAAATATTCCTCTTGCATTTCTGTTTCATCAATCTCTATTTCTTTTTGTTTCTTATTTCTATCAATGGAGTACAGCCTACAAGTTACGACACCTTCAGGATTGTTGACGGCTAATATTGTATTTAAATAAACGATTTTAACTCCTGCTATATATATTACATCACCAGTATGAATTTCTGCACTTATAATACGTCGTCCATTTAAATAAACACCATGCTTGCTACGACAATCTTTTACATATACTTTGTCTTCTTGGGAATAAACAAGTGCATGGTTTTGAGAAACAAAGTCATTATTTATAATTATGGTAGAATCATCACTTCGGCCTATTGCTATTTGATACATAGACCCGATGTAATACTTATTAAAGTTTATGCTTTGCGAGTCCATTCTTCTTACATAAACCAGAATACTTACCACACCATGTCGTAAAATAATTTTGTTTCCTATGCGTATACCATTTTTTGGCATAGCATTTGATTGAATCTTAAATTTTCTTGTGCTAATAGACCAAACTCCATTTGCTGCATCAAGAGGAATTATTATATCATCTCGTTCTCCTGTTTCATATGAATATAAATTAATGTAACTTCTACCATCCATATAATCCGGTAAGTAGAACTGCTTATAAAATTCACCACAAAACACATCGAGTACTATATGAGTCATTTCATCCCTCCATTTCTTGTTTTATATATAATAAAGTATTTTTAGAAAAAGTAAATTATTTTGAGACAGATTGCACCTTTTCTGCGATGGATTGCATTTTTTTATTCTTGTCATGCTACATTTCATCGCAAATTCATAAGTTTTTAGAAAGTAAGGGCATACTAAAAAGGAAGTATGAGCATAAATATAGTGATAAAATATACAAGTGTAAATTTGAGCACAATTAAAAGACTGCAAAATAAACTAGCAAAGTAAAATATGTTAGGGTAGAAATTTATCGACCCACATAGAATCTATTCCCTCAAAATAGAAATGTAAACAAAATTATATTGACCTTTTTATTTACACTGATAAAGAATTTAGCACTATGATAATATATGGATATGCAAGATGCTCTACGAATGAAGATAAACAAGACATAGACCGACAAAAACGAGCGCTTAAACAATTAAGGGTTAGTGAGGAAAATATTTATTTTGAATATGAATCTGGATCAAAGACAGACTGAGTTCAATTAAGTAGACTATTGGACAATGTTAAAGCTAGTGATACTATCGCAACTACAGAGGTAAGTCGAATTACTAGAAGCACTAAGGTATTTTAAAGATATATCCCAGCATAAAAAACCTCATATCCATGTATTCTATGGAGAATATGAAGCAGTAATAGGGCTTGATTGTGAAATGCTAGCAGGCTCTCTACCTAGTAATCAATATAAAATTGTATCAGGGTGGATAACTCTACATGAAGAAGAATTATACGGTGCTTGGATAGATACAATTAGAGGAAATCCAATTGAAAAAATAGAACCTTTGAGATAGGAGATAAAATTATGATAGAAATTGATGGTATTGTTTATGCTAAAAACCCATTGCCAGAACTTATTAGAGTTCTATATGTAAAACACTTAAAGACTATAAACTGCTATTAACTTTTACAAATAATGCTCAGAAGATATACGATATGAGTAGTCAACTTGACGAGGGAGTATTTAAACAGTTAAAAGATATAAATTTATTTAATAGAGCATATATTTCTTATGACACAGTTGCTTGGAGTGGTGAGACCCAGACACACTTTACTCGTTAAGCAAACCTGTTATTGAATATGATGTAGCCTCTATATAGAGAATTTAAAGGAGTAATTAAATGTTAATAAAAGAAAGATCACATATGTTAATAGACTCTTTACCAGATAACTAAGTTTTTCATACTAACACAAATTCTTACAAGTATGACTTATCTTAACATAGAGGAAGTAGACCCAGATAAAATAAACAAACAAATGCTGAAGGAGATAGATGAAAGTAATGATATGGAGTTAGTTACATTTCAAGAGACTCTTTCCGAAAAATTGACACAATAAAATAAAAAGTCACTAGCAATAGTGACTTTTTATTTATAAAATTGACAATAATATGCCATACATACTTCTATATGTGTATATTCACTTATGTATATTAGTGTCACACTAAAATGTCTACTCTTTTCTGCCTATTTGCTTTTTAATGCTTTTGTGATAGTACTTTAGTAAATTATATTTTTTAAAGATATAGTTTTGCTTACATTACTCTATCTTAGTAATTGCTAAAACAGTATTGAAACTCTGAAATAATCTTCTATGATCAATCTCAAAGCTAAAAAAATCAGAATGGATTATGTCACCTCCATCCAAAAGGAAATTGAATCGAAGGTTTAATTTCCTCAGTCTAGTTGTATCTATTCGAAAAATAAACCTATCAGCCTCATCAAAGTTAATCATTCTAATAAAGCTTGAATAGTTTCTTACGTAAACGCCATAATAATCTAGTGCTTTTAGTGCCTCATCGATATCTACAACAAGCGTAAACATTTCCCTGGCAAATATACCACTCTTAAGTATAATACCACAATTCTGAGGTTTTCAAAATGAGTCATTCCTAATAAAAATTGATTGAATATCATTGTAACAGCTAAACCAAATTTCGTTCCTATTTTCAATATATGAACTCCAATATGATATGATACTAATAGTTTTACTATGATATAATCCATTATTTTCCGAAACGCTATCAATATCAAAGCAAAGTGCTATAATCAACAAACAATTCTAGCTAACCACCTACATATTTGCATAAAACATTATATCTAGTAAGTATATTACACATTTCGCCAATTCACAAGGGGATATAGCTCATTTATACGAAAATTGAATTGGAATCTGAGGACTATATACTAGACAAAAATGGGAATCATGCAATTTATGAAAAAGAAGGTTGTCGCCCAATACAAATCCCAAATCACCGAGAAATAAATGAAAATACTGCAAAATCTATTTTAAAAGTAGTAGGGCTTATTTAAGCCCTTGCTACTAAATTAAGAAAGGTGGTAGTATGTTGTACATACTCATCAAATCATCTATTACTAGCCTGTATCAAATATTTCCTTGTCGATAATGGTCGTACGTTATTATCGCGCTTTTGGCTGAATCTGTGTAAACCTTAATAATAAGGATATTGTTACTTATATTCTGGAAGACCGCAGTATGAAAACAGCCAAAAAACTCCATAAAAAACTGAAAAAATTAGATAAATCACCTAAAAGCGCATTGCAACATACAATTGGAAGATATTTATTGTAGTGTTTAAGAAAAATCTCACAAATGCTGAACATGACATTAGTAAACAGTATATGAATGGAATTTAGGTAAATAATTGCCTGATTCGTCACAGAAGTAAAATTTCATAACGGTTATTTTCACTGACCATTTATATCTATATCTACTTCTGTCATAATTTGTCTGTTTTACACATTGATTTTCTTTGTTTACATGTATATAATTCAAAGTGTATTATATATTCTATATTCGGGATTTTTCCAAAATCCTGCGGTTGAAAAAGAGAGAGGTGAGGATATAATAAAATAGTTGAAATTAAGGACATGCTGGAGAAAATAACAAGTTTAACTATTATGACAACGATATGTCTGATATGCACCAAACATCCAATATACATAATTATCAGAAAAAAACTCTTACATTTGGAACAATCAATGGGGTGCTGCTAGTGTTCGAGATGAAGCAATGTCGATGTATACGCATATGCAAGCATTGCAGAATTGACCTTCATGGAAGACTTTGAGCATTTGCTAGATTTCGCAAGACGCAGAAAATTAAAATACCCAAAGCATGTTGTAACGGTGAGCATTGATATGTGGAAATCATACCATAACGCAATAGCGCAAGTACTACCACAGACGACAATAGTCAGATTCCATGGTGTTAAAATATCTCAAGCTGGGCTGGATGCTATCCGGAAAAAATCGGTAGTATCCAAATCAATCAAATATGATTTCAAAAAGGATTCAGGGCTTTTCCTTCCATCAATATTTAAATTGGACGATGCGGTTTAAGGAAATGGAAAGTATTCTGAGTACGGTTGTAAATTGGCTTCAGAACATAATGAACTACTTTATTCATCGCATTATAAGCGGTAGGACAGAGGTACGGAATAACCTGCTCTGCTCACGACAGAAAGCAAGAATACAAGATGGCTTTAATCTCTTAATTTCTTGCGTGTACTGTGCCTACTCTCTGCTTGTACCCTTAGCTTATTTTTGCCTTTTTGTCACGTCAACAACAGACAGGATTTTAGAAAAACACTATATTTCTAATTTTGAGGAGTTGAAACCGAATGATCGAATTGCAGGATGTACTTGCAGCGATAGGGGTTGTTTTTAATGGGATCCCTATGATGATTTTTGCCATGAGCTTTGGTTTTATGGCCGCACCCACCGCTATTGCTTACGCTATAGCTTCTATAGGTATGTTGATATTTGGCACGGTTACGCCCATATCCATACAAGCCGGAACTGTGGCCTTGGTTGGCACCATGGGTAAGGCCCTGAATGAACGCCTTAGCATCGTGGTGTTTTCTGGTGTTATTATGGTATTTGTGGGAACCTTTGGCTTGATTCACCAGATAATGGATTTTGCCGGTCCTAGGATTGTATCGGGTATGCAGGCCGGCGTGGGCATTATTTTGGCAAGAATAGCCATTGATATGATAAAAGCCGACAAATTTGTTGGTATTATATCGCTGGTTACTGCCCTTGTAGTCTACTTTCCAACTCAGGATTTAGTTTACACGATAGTTGTCAGCGTTATTGTTTCCAGTGGAGCGTTCCTTGTTAAAAACAAAAAACCGATGGATATTACAAGCGAAAGTTACAAATTTAAGTTTTACGCCCCTATCATTAATTACAATGTAATCCGCGGATCATTGGCTCTTGCCTGCTTGACTATTGGTTCTAATATCGCATTTGGTAATATTACTGCCGGGATGGGTGGCAATATTGCTGATATTGACGCCTTGACCATTTATTCCGGTCTTGCTAATTTCGCATCGCTTTTTGGGGCAGCGCCTGCTGAGGCTATTATTTCTGCAACGGGAGCCGCACCTAACCCAATAAGTTCCGGTGTTTTGATGATGGTTATTTTGGGTGTAATTATGGTTACAGGGCTACTACCGAAGATCGCACGGTATGTCCCCATGCAATCTGTGGCCGGATTTTTATTTGTGATTGGCGTGTTTGCCACTACCCCAGGCAATGCCTTTGCCGCATTTAACGGCGCCGAGCGCGCTGAATTTTTAGGTGCTGGTATGGCGCTAGTAATGACTGCTCTTGCCGATCCATTTATCGGTATTGTAGCTGGTGTTATTGTTAAATTGGCCACACCGATTTTTGGGCTATGATGCGTGAAAATTCTTATGTGCATACTAATGAAGAGCTTACGTATCATGGAAATTGGCATAATTAAGTAATTTGTGCGACTATAATATCACAAATTAATAAAATAAGCCTATTTAAGATCTCGCTCACTGAGTTCGCATGGTATTTCGCTATTTAAGATTGTTCGTCAAAATATGCAAAGATACTGAACGTAGGATAATAAAACACGATAAGATTGAAAGATTCAGACTACAAAAAACTATTTGAAATACGAGAACCCCTGCAAATTCCGTGGCTACAGTCTTTGCAGGGGCTTTTGTATAGTTGAGTTTTAATGTGAAAAACCTTCCATTTTAGTAACTCCAATAGTTGTCCCTTTAACCTTGTCTCTAGCTTCACCGTCAACAATATCTCTTTTTCTAAAGGGGAATACCATAACCACATCCTTGTCTTCCTTAAACTCTTTGAAACTAGTATTGAAGACCTCTGCTATTTTTCCCACCACTTCATATTCCGAGTTAGCAAGTTTTATCAAGAAAAAATGATACCAACTCTAGGGCTACAACACTTACTTTCTCACAACAAAGGGCTTTATAGGGTGCATTTTTTAGTCCAAGTGTTTGACAAGACTATTTGGATATAACCAGGATTCAGTCTTATTAGTTTGAAAATAAACTCTTTTAGTATTCAAGGCTCTATATCGATTTCTAAATCAACAAGTGATTGAACTCTGAAAGCAACTATTTTAAATGTTAAACAGCACCATAATCCCAATTTTTAGGGATAAGTAAATGCTGTAGCCCTACGCAACTCCTCAGCAGTTTTTTTCCTGCGAGAATTTGGTCAAGCTTATATAATGTGAGTTCGACAGGTGAAAAATTCCATTGAATATTAATAAAATAAAAAAATACCTCCAAAATCTGCTAAAATAAGATAGCTATCAAAATCAAGTAAAAGGGAAAGATTTATCAACATAAAAATTTTCACTGTCCTCAGGTAAAGATTTTATTTCTTCCATTTAGTATTTTATTTTATAGAGCAAATTTATAATATATCTTCCAAATTAACTTATATTCGTTTTATTGTAGTACATATTTAGAGAAACAGGTGTGTATCTAAATATGTACTACAAGGCAATCCTTTACATCTCCAACCATCAATTATATACGCAGGCGTATACCAGCAAGACCATTCTTCACCAGTTAGAGTATTGCCATGTGTGATTATAGCTGGAACACCATAAAGAGATAATAGAAAAAGCCTAACCCATTTATTGGGTTAGGCTTTTCTTGGTCATTAATTTCTTTATTCAGATTAAGTTAAAACTCATTATAACTGTTCACTTATGAAAATATATTATTTTACCAATCTATTCTATTGAAAACATAAACATGGTCACGTCTCCAGTCATGCAACCTCAGCACATCGCCGCCAAATTCACCTTCTCTTATCTCAAGGTAAATATCCTCATCGCCAAAATAACCCTGCAAAACAAGTAGTGAAAAATAGCCTGTAGGTTCTGTAGTCCACATAAATTCCATTACTGAGATAAGTTTTTATTTAGTCGTAACTTTATTAAGCGTTCACGAAAAATATTTTCATCGTACATACAAATTCACTTCATAAACAATTATATTATTTAGTATTGTTATTTATGGAAATTTTTTGTAACTATTTTGCAGGTATATTAGCTTTCTAAGTGAAATACATTCGATTATAAATTTACGGCCCTCTATGCTAAGTGGCAAAATATCAGACGTAATCCCCTCAGATGTAATATTAGTATTATTTTGTGTAGCAATTGCTTCCTTGCACTCTATTCTACCCATAACAAAATCAGCAGATACATTATATCTGTCGCCAATATTGCCAATGTGCGTAATGTAAGCTCGCTTTCACCTATTTCATATTTAAAATACTGTTGTTGTGTTGTGCCCAATAATTCAGCAATATTGGCTTACTTTATAATTATTATCCTCACGTAAGGTTCTAAGTCGTTCTTGAATAGTTTTCATATCATCGCCCCTTAACTATAGACCATTTTAATATATAAATATTGACACAATTTCAAGATATAAAATTATAATTTAAGAATTATTCAACCTCCTTACATGCTTTCATTGCGTTCACAACCAGCAACAAAGCTTATTTTTCTCGTGAAATAAATTATTTAAGTTGGTTTGATATCAATACTTACAAGAAGAAAATCAGATAAATCATGAGTAAAAAAATATATTGCTTGTGGATTTCTTAAAAGAAGATTAAGACAACCCTTGTTAATAACGATTGCTTTTTTCATGCGCAGAATTGAAAGGTGATTGAGATGAATGGCACTAGAAAAGAAATACTGTTCGGATTACTTAGTATATATACCCTACTCTAACAGTAGCTTATACTACTACAAATAAAGACACTGAAAATAAGAAAATAAGGAGTAAGATTCATTATGTTAAATATAAATTTATTAAATAAATTAACTATAGTAATACCTAAGTATCCCCGTTATATATAACAGCAGTCTGTATAGTATATAATAATCTGGTCGACTTTGACTCTAGTAGTATATAAAATATAATTTTATTTCCATCTAGTACAGCTTCACACCCTCCTTTCAAGTACTGCTAAAAAAATAAAAAAATCCGGGGCTATACGCCCCAGTATCTCATTGACCTTGTCGAAGCTTTTTAAAGTTTTTGCGCAAGCTTTTTTCAAAAAGCTTGCAGAGTTAGAGACAGAGTCTTGAGTTTTTTTACTCCGTATTTCTCATTATTTTTCCTGTTTAATTTGCTTATAGTAAATATATCATAGACTCTTTGTTCATTAAGAGCCAATAATATCCCATCAAATTTTAAATTCAAACTAATTGATGGGATGCTTTGATTTATAAGTTCATTTTGCTTTCTTCTGCATTCTGCTACTTCCTTCGGCGCAAATTTCTCTACTCGTTTACGAGGACGCTTACAATACTGATACAACAGATGGAATAGCAGCTTGCACGCATTGTACTGCATTTCTGTTAGGAATTATTTTCTCTGGTTCCCCAGTAACTCGGGCTACAGGTTCTTCTGGTATTGTAGCCATTACTAAGTAAACTAGATTTTTAGATTCCTTTTGTTCAATTTTTTCTAGCGGTCCTACTGATGGAACTACTGGTATTGAAGCCAGTATTAATTCTATCATTGCTATGTCACACCTCATTTATGCTATAAATTCTTCACACGATATACCATTTACTATTAATTTAGTTGCACAGCTCCCGATGAATCAAGCGCTATATTTCTAGCAACTTTCATAGTACTGCCTGATGATTTAAGCTCTATATCGCTACCAACATTCAAATTACTACTGCCTGATGATTTAAGGTTTATATGACCAGCAACTTCCATAGTGCTTCCTGATGAATCAAGAGATATCTTATTATCCATTTTTATAGTGCTAGACATTACATGCAATAACAAATCATCATTAAGTTGCATAAAGCTATTCAGTGCTTTAAGTCCCACTTCTTTTTCGTTCATACTCAAAAAATTATCGTTACTAACACGTAAGAATTGTTCAGGCGAATCAATCTTAACTTTAGTAGATTCTACTTTAAATTCATTCCCTTTTGTGATTACATCAACACCTCTACTAATACTCTCCATTTTGATACCGTTCTTAGCTGTAGTGCTAATGCTACTTGCCTTCGCAGTAATATTAATGGCACCCTTAGCTGCAGTAGTATTAATCGCATCCCCTGCTGTAGTGTTAATTACTCCCTTAGCTGCAATAATAATTTTATCCTTAGATGCAGTGAGAATTGCACCCTTAGCTGTAGTATTAATCAGAGCCCCAGCTTTTGTGCTGATTTTACCCTTAGCTGCAGTGGTAATTGCTTTCCCAGCTGTAGTGGTAATCTTACCCTTAGCTGCAGTGGTAATTGCTTTCCCAGCTGTAGTGGTAATCTTACCCTTAGCTACAGTGGTAATTTTACCTAAACATTTAGTACTAACCTTTTTGCCAGCTTTAGTATCAACCTTGACCCCAGCCTTAGTACTAACTTTGACCCCAGCTTTAGTATCAACCTTGACTCCAGCTTTAGTGCTAACCTTTATTCCAGCCTTCATACAAATCTTTTTAAGAGCTTTAGTTTTGACACTTCCTAGATAGGCAGTCACCTTAATAGTTCCTTTATCAGCAGTTATCTTGATATCCCCAGTCTCAGCAGTTGTCTTGATATCCCCAGTCTCAGCAGTTGTCTTGATATCCCCAGTCTCAGCAGTTGTCTTGATGTCTCCAGTCTCAGCAGTTGTCTCAATGCCTCCAATTTCAGCAATTGTCTTGATGTCCCCAATTTCAGCAATTGTCTTGATATCTCCTTTATCAGCAATCACACTAATAGCATCCCCATCATCATTTAGCTCATCGCCTCTAGCATGCGAACTAATGTATCCACCAGCATTCATAATGATATTTCCACCAGCACACATTTTAATGTCCTTATCTGTTACAATTTCAATACCCGAGTCTTCATTAATTTTAATAAATGTTGTTTCATCTTTAGCTGTAATAACTATTTCTCTTTCTGCCAGCTTAATTTCTTTACCATCTGCAGTTCGCAAGTATTTTGTTCTTGGGTCAGTAGTCCTAGATGTGTCTGCTTGACGTAAAGATGTGTTTGCATATGCTGTATTTTCATTTTCAGTCGGAAAGAAGATTTGAACTGTATCACCTAATTCAGGCATAACATACCATCCTGTATGATTTTCATTTGAATAATTTGTTGCATATAAAAACTGATAGGCTGTACCTACATTTTGAACTTCATCAATGTGAAGATGAACCTTTACCGTGTCATTTATTACATTTAGAACTGTGCCAGAAAGAGTTAATCCTATAAATTTTTCATTAAATATCTTTTGCACTGATATTGCTTTCTTGCTTACCAACGTGTATGTACAATTTAAAACGGAATCTTCCAATACTAGTTCTTCAGAAAGTACATGCAGTGCTTTACCGTTAATAGATACCATATCCCCAACCTCTAGCACGAATTTATCACTTTTTATGGTATAAACAATGGCATCTTGCTCTGTAAATCCTAGACTCTCGCTCTGCGAAAGTTTCCAATACATCTCCATATCCATACCCATAGAATAATCAAAAGCTTCTAGCATTTCTTTATATTCGACATCATCTACCCCAAAACGAAACTCTGGCACATCACTATCAACTACAGGTGTTAAAACTGAGCTGCTATAAGAAGCCAATCTTTTTATAAATTCCCAATTTGTTTCATTATATTGCAATGTGATATTTTCCACAGATTTGCTGGGTGCATTAAAATGCATTTTACCGTTACTCTCTTGAATTAGTTCTTCGGCAATACTTTCAAAGCTGCGACCATTTTCTTGAAAAGAACGTTGCATAGGAAAAATATCTAGTAATGATGTATTTGATAATACTGTAGCATCCAAATAGTACACAGAGCCAACACTAGTTACATTAATGTTCTTTAGTACACCACTAAATACTACTTTATCATCGATGCTAAATCTTACTTTGGTATCTCTTGAAGCCATTACCACATCAGAATTTCTTACCCCATCTTTCACAATTCCACGAAAAGATAGTGTGGCATGGTCGTTCATTGTTTTTACCATTTTGAGCTCTAATATACGTTCTAACTCAAATGGGGAAATAGTAAACTTGCCCAGTTCTAATATATTCATTTACTTTCCTCCTTCAAATTTAAGAAAATCGTCATCATCGTCGTCGTCGTCGTCGTCATCGTCGTCGTCGTCATCGTCGTCATCGTCATCATCGTCATCATCATCGTCATCATCATCGTCATCATCATCGTCATCATCATCGTCATCGTCATCATCATCGTCATCGCTATAGTAATTTTCCAAGCTGATAGAGTGTATCATTTGGAAAAATATCTCTTTCCAGCTTACCATATCTTCCTTCAAACAGTTAAATGACCCTATCACTAAAACCCCTTCTAGTGAAAAAATATATATCAAATTATATACTTGTGAGCGACTGACTGAAGCTATGAAATCAAAATATGCAATGTTTAGCTCATTTACAGAAATCACATTACTTTCAATTATCTTTAATTTCGGTAGTTCTTCTAGGATACTATCTTGAATACTGTTCTTAAGTTCCTCTACACCATCATTTTCTAACGGTTCATTCCTCTGATATGAAAGTGTAACATTGATATTTGTTTCAGGATTTGTAAAAATTACTCCTGGTCTATCATATGACGGATATTTTGCCATAGCCTGCTTTATTGGCATTAGCTCAAAAGAATTAGGCATTGTCATAAATACTATTCCTTCGAAAATATCACGTTTACTGAATCCTAATTTTTCTTCATTTATGATGACATATCCGCTATTGATATCATGATTATATTTTTCTTCTACTACTACAATTTCTACTTTTTCGTTATCTGGTTCTTTATCTCCTAAAAAAACAAGTTTATCATCGTATGTTTCCATAGCTATACTCCTCCAAACGTATTTAGCAAAGAAATACTATTGCCCACTCCCAGTAAGGCTGATAGTGCCTCCTAATGCACATATGGATATTGGGTTTCCAGTATCAATTAGGACAGGTGAGCCACTTATTGTAACAGTTGGTTTTAAAGCACTCGGAAGCAAAACACACGCAGCAAATGCGGCACACGGTGCAGGCCCAGCAGGAGTTGGCGGTAGCATAGAGCAAGTTCCAAATGTTTTTGTTAGCAATGGTGTACAATCTCTCTGGGTTAATACACGATTTCTCCCTATACATGCTCCAGGCCCAAGTAGCATAAGTGGTAACCTTGTGGGTGCCGTTGAGCCTGAGCATGTTACTTGTGTGCCGCTTACCACATATTCCGACCTTTGATCTCTTACTTTTCCACTCATTTTTTTCCTCCTTTAATCTGGCTTTACGTTTTTTAACCAATAACAGGTTTTCTGCGAGCTGATGACACCTTTAGTTGTGCATCTACTTGCTTGTTACCTGCTATCAAAACTATGTTTTTATAAATTTCAATATTACTCAATTCCATGAAAGGACGATTTAGTCGTTTTGCAATGTACCACAAAATAAAATCTCTTTGAACTCGTTCGCTATTTAAAACTGTAAAGGCAAATGAGATGTCTATATGGCTTGGATTAGCTGCTTGTAACAAGGTATGCGCGAATATTTTCAATAGCTTTGCCGAAAACGTTGTCTTTCCAACTCCAGCATACAATATCTCCGTTAAATCTAGTGTATTGTTCGGTGTTTTAAAATCACTTACACCTGTATACTCCAAACGTAATCTTGCTCCTTTTGACAGCGTAAATCGCCCTAACTCCCATTCATTTTCACGCAAACTAAGATTAGTATCTACTTTAACTTCTAGCGGTATAGTCTCAAAATCTTTCGAAAGCTCTTTCAGCCCTATAGATACTTTGACTGACACACATTGTTCAAACATAGTAAATGGCAAAATCTCATCTTTGATAATAATAATCTTTCCTAAATGCTTAATAGCCCCTGAAGAAACATAAACATGTTCGTGTTGTGCAGATACAGAAAGCCCATACAACACACCGTCTGAATATTCACAAAAGGCTATATCAAATAAATCTCGTGGAAAATCTCGCATAACATCCAGACTTTCTTTTTTGAGTGTTCTTCCTCTTGCAAAAAGTGGGTAACTATTATTCTGCATAATTTGTATCTCCTTGTTCTTAATTTAACGTGCAAAACTTTATCAGGATTGTGAAATTCCGTCTCACACTATTCAAGCTTTTTTCAAAAAGCTTGAATAGCTTCGGCTAAACCAAAACTAAAACGCAGTCAAGCGCGCGTGAGCTTGTCGTGTCTTGGGTAGACACCTCAAGGTCTTTTCTTCCCCTTCCTTCATCTTAGCTTGGCTATTTAAACCCATCAAAGAAATTTAACCCCCACTGCTCGCTTTCAAATGGAAAATACCTCACCTCCCCACAAAAAAGGTCATCATTTTGCCTTGCTACTTCCAACACATTGAACCCCCAACTTTCGCCCCGAGAAAATACAAATAACTTGAGCTCTAAATCTACAATATTATCAATATCTTCTTGATAAATCATAGGGTAAAGCTCTAAAAGGTGCTCATAAGTGGTTGGTTTATAAGCCTTAGAGTTTATCTCCATTGTAAATTCGTTGAGGGTGACAAAATCTCTATTTTTTAGTGTAAACACAATTTTCTCTACTTCGATGTATCGCGAGACATAAGCATATATATCGTCCAATGCTTGACCCTCGACAACTAACGTAACTTCATCAGCTTCCGCTTTAAAGTCAGGTGCGGTTACGTAGTAAGGGACTAAAGGAGATATATATTTAATAGTTGGCCTAATCCTCCCTGTTCGCTTCGCCTCTTGATAAGCAATTGCTCCCCTAATACAGCGTAGTTTTTTAGCAGAGCTATCTTCTGAGCTGGCAGTGGCTTTTCTACCTTCAATATATTCTTTCAACACTTCACGAAACAGCTCAATTTTGCAAGTTTGACCAGATAAATATACACGTGTAATGTCGTGTAGAGTTCCATCTAAATAGTAAGGCTCAATAAATTTTTTGATAAGACTATAGATATCTGGTTTTAAAAGTATATTAATTTCATCTTTTGTAAGGTTGATATCAGGCAACGTTGTATGTATTTCCAGCACATCTTTTTTATTTTTAACGGCTATATGAAAATCACCAGAATAAACTATTGTACTGTTAGCACTCTTGTTTCCTGGTTGTCCAAAAGCATATTGAAAAACACCTGCCTTGCTAAAAAATTCGGTTTTTATTTTTTCAGCAACCTTCCATAGAAAAAAGAAATTACCTTTTATTTTTAAATAGGAGGATTCTGTTGCACCCCTATAATTAGAAAATCTAGTAGGAATAACATTTTCGGCCCATTCGTACTTTTCCATGAACCGCTCATATACGCTTTGAATACCTTTCGTATCTACAAAATCATAGATATCGTATAGTGATTCTTCAAACATTTGTCCTACTGAAAATACAGGAGTATTGCTATATGATTCTGCTAATCGAATTTTTAGGTATTGAAATATCTTGTATGTTAAATTATTGCCCCCAAAGTTAGTATCACCATGAGCATAACCAATCTGCATTTCAATCTGACTAGTAATAGAAGCATGGCTAATGCTGTAATCACATCTTACCATATCGCTTGTGCCACCCCCACAATCAATTACTAAAACTGAATGTGGCTCATAGCTAACATAGTCTAATTTCTCTATAGTTATCGCTATAGAATCATAAACTATAGCTAATGCTTCATCGATAGTATCTTTTGTAATTACGTTGTAACCCTGCAACGCTTCTTTGTACATAGTAAGAGAAAGTGACTTTTGTTTAACAGGACATGTAAAGCAGATATTTTTATACTTAACTTTATTTTGTTGTTCTGCACTTTTAATAACAAACTTTAAAAATGCACCGATAATCAAACTTCTTTTTATAACAGCTGTGTTTCCATCAAAGTCTGTTATTTCAATAGTATCATTATAATTATTCACCCAGCGTTTTGTATCGTAGAAAATACTATTTTTGGCCATATAGCCTTTTTTTTGTACTTCTCTATAGGCTTCATGTCCAAAGACAAACTCAATATATTTATCAGTACATAATTTTACCGCTATAACACTTGGACAAAGCTCACAATAACCACAAGGTCCATGTTCTCCAGATTTATCTTGGCAAAACTCACATGTTTCAGGTGTAGAAAATCGAATCCGACCATTACCATTTTTTGAGTGGCTAAGATAAGTTCCTGCTGTTGTAAAAGATGTGCCATAATCTATTGTTAAAATTTCTTCTGTCAGAGGTGCTTCTAAAACAATGACTTCTGTAATGTCTACTTTAATATAATGTGTGGAATTTCCCCGACTGGACCTAGTGTCATAAAGATTATAAATTTGAGTCGAATGTTCTTTTTCGAAAAAGATTAAACTGAGATTTCTATGTACTCCTACATTTAGTGATTTTAGTAACAAATTTTTAGGTAGTCGAATACGATAATTACCTTTTTGTATATCAGGAATCACATGAAGTACAGCTTGTATTGTCCCTTTGTCATCTATCATTAACGCATTAGTTTCTTGTAATCTTAAATTGGTTACTACCCTATAGGATTCTTCAGCATCGTATAAAGAGTCTAACCCTTGATATATTTTTAACTGTGCTGGTATTTCGATTTTTAAATTCTTTTGTTCAGTAGCACGAGTTTTTAATACGTGCTCTAAAAACTCTACTCGCTCTTTATCATATTTATTAATAAAATTTTCGGAGAGCATTCCTCGATAACGAAAAATGAAGTCGACTAGCTGGTCTTTATTCGATAACATATCAATAGAAGGTGTTTTAATATTTTCAGCTGTGCAAATTTCCCTTAAAGCTATAAGCTCTAGGCGTTCAAGTTCTTCCCGTTTATATTGCTTTTTGGTAGCAACTTCTGAGGCACTTTTTAGTTTGTATGATTTAAATGGCATATTAAAACTCCTTACAAAATAAATTCTTCAATAAACATGGTATTGTCATAATCAACTATACCGTAAGTCAGTAACCAGTGTATGCTAAAATCAATTGAAATAGGTAAAAATAGCCTTATAACAAATCGTATTTTTGCATCAATCTCCATATTTTGTGGTTCTCGGAAATAAAATACTAATTCCTCTCCATCTTTAACCACTGCCTGACAATATGAAAATATTTTTGATATGGCGCGAAGTAAACAAGGTATGTTGTCACCTGTGCGATATAGCGCTATTAATTGGTCAGCTAACACAACTTTTTCGTTAGCATTTAACATTTCAATAGTCTTGATATCTCCAAATATTCCATTCTCCATATCTTTAATAATTAGTTTGATATGAAAGTCATGCTTAGTTAATCCTGTCAACCAGTCAACTTCTGCAAGATAGTGCAAAACGACATCTATCGTAGCTTCAGTAAATTCCTGATATTCCACAACATTAATTAGAGGCTCTTGTTTTTCTGGGTCGCCCAATTCTTTCTGGGTAAATGCATAAAATATTTTAGAAAACCTCATATAAGGATTTACATCAACTTCTAGCAACATATTTTTATTTATATTTGTCTGCAATGAAACATCTGCAAGTATTTCCAAATGTGGAGATACATTATTGCGAAATACCAAGAAATGAATATCGCTTGCGTTGAGTCCATCATGTACAGTCTGAATCAGCTGTTCCCATATATAATTCATACTATTTCTCCAATACATTGATACTCTTGAAAATACATCTGCAGACCAGAAACAAGAAAGTACATTTTTTCATGTAGCAAGATATCTTCTTTTGTACTGCTCTGAAACGTAAGGAGCAGTACTTTTCTATCTATTAGAAATTGACCCGATTTCATAAAAGGGTTTAAATTCAATCCACTATCATCATGTTCACCTTTAATAGAAATATCTTTTAATTCCAAATTTTCGTATGCAGTGTATTGGTTAAATATACGTTCAATTTCACCCCTAGTCAAAATCGGTATGTGCTGTTGGTTTGCTATTCTATCTGTATACTTCATGACTCTTTTATTAGTCTGTAGTGGCATAAAAAATTTTGTGCTATCCTTATCAAGCTCTAGGTTGGCAAACCTTAAAAGTGTAAATTCGTATACTTTTTCTTTCGCTCTTACGATAAATTCATTCTCCATATATACGTGTACATCATGTACCATGTCCTCATCTTTTACCATATAAGCATATAAATCCAGTTGAGCCTTTATCTTGTGCTCATGTAGGATAGAGTTAATCCCAGGCACCGTTATGACTTTTCCTTCTGAAATTACATTAGATATTTGAATATTCCATAAAAGTACTATATCCGAATGCATAAATGGATTTAAATCCAACATATCAATTTCGCATCGAACAATTTTTTCAGTTTTTGGTATTTCATCTTTTACATCAATAATATCTAAAAATTTATAAATAAAAGAACAGTTTATTGTTTTCCACTGCTTTTTATTTGCCTGAAACTGTTCATATAACCACTCAATTTTTGAAAGATAATTTTTCGAATATCTTAGCTCAACCCCTATATCATACGTATTTTTGTCTGTCGTTACTATTGCCTTAAATGTTCGATTTAGACAGCTAACAATCGTCAGATAATCACGCTCTAAAAATATGGTTCCAAGTATTCCTTCATCTTCTGGAGAGTCAACTTCAAACATAAATCTACTTGTTTCGTCTATGTCCTCACGTTTACAAAGACCCATATATACATAATAATTTTCAAAATCATCCTGTAGCTCCGCATCTATTCTTTGCTGAAACTCCCCAAACTTATCTTCAGTATGTTGAAACATCTCACTAACAACATCATACAGAATATCTCTTAAAAGTGCCTTTTGAATGGGGTCTTTTATATTTTTTATTCTACTTTTAATCAACTCTAGCCTATCCTGCATTTGCCATCTTCTTCCTTAATATATAGTAGTTAAGCCTTAGGACTCCATAAGACACAGTGCCCTAAATTTTAATAACTTCGACTTCATCGAAACAGTAATTTTCTATACTAATAAACACGCCTGTGCTTGCGAGGCTTGGGGCGGACAGCCCCGAGGTCTTTATCTTTCTACTATTTTTAATAGTAGTCATACTGCTCTTGCCCTTGCGCATTAGCTAGTGATAGTTCTTCTCTTAGGGATTCTATTTCTGCTCTTAGCATTTCTTCCCTTTCCATTTCAGCTCTTAACAATTCTTCTCTTAATATTTCTTCGTTTAGAACTTCAGCCCTTAACATTTCTATCTCAGATGTTAGAGCTTCTGCCCTTAGTGTTTCTTCTCTTTCCATTTCAGCTCTTAATAATTCCTCTCTTTCTAGTTCTTTTCTTAACGCTTCCACTTCAGCAATTAGCATTTGCTCTCTTTCTAGCTCTTCCCTTAATGTTTGTTCAAGTTGTAGAATTTCTTCAAATACTCTATCCAATTGTTCACCAGTGATATTCATTTCACGATATATCTCAACAATTATTTCATAATAATCAATAGCTGTTGCATAATCCCCGATTCTTCTTGCTGAAACGGCAAGTTCAAAATATTTTTGAACTTGTGACTGAACTTCTTGGTTTGTTGATTCTTCTTTGTATTCATCAATAGCTAGATTTAAACCAATGATTCTCTCATGCGTTAAACGTATTTGCTCGTCTACATCTTCCATTTCTTCATATATAGCTAATATTTCTTCAAAGTATCCAAGGGCTTGTATATTGTCACCTAATCCTTCAGCCTGTATAGCATTTATAGTTAATGCTTGTATTCGAGCAAGTTGCTCTCTTATTACAGCTTGTTGAGCTGCTTCCTCATCGCCTAGTATTGCAGCTATTTCTAAATCTTCCTTTGTTTGCATCCTTTGATTTATATCTAATATTCTCATTTGTATATCTCTTTGCATTTCTATATTTTGATTTAATCTTGCTAGTCCCATTGCCTGCTGATAAGCAATCAACGCGCCAGCATATTGTGACAGCACGGCATACATTTCTCCAATAGAAATAAAGCTCAAAGCCTCAATAGCTTGATTAGCCCTTCTTAACTGTTCTGTTGCCATAGGAATAAGACCTAGTTCTGTGTCCATATTAGCTCCCCTAGCAACAAATTGAAATGCAGCTTGAGCAGCTCTATAATTTCGACTTTCTATTAAAAGCTCGCCGTCTGCTATTGCTGAAAAAATTAATTCTCTGTCTCTAATTCTAATATTTAACTCGTTTTTGACATCTATGTATTGCATATTGTTCATATTTAATCTTTCAACAAGGGCTAATGCTCTTTGATACTGCTCTAGTGCACGTGCATGATTTCCAAGATTAGAAAATCTTACTCCTTCTACATCTATACGATTGATTTCAGCCATGGCAATCCTATCATTTCGACGAATAACTTGAATCCCGATAAATGTAATAAGTCCTATTATAGCTATAACCTTCAAAATACCTTTTATGATTCTTTTGCGCTTATTCTTTTTTGCTGAATCTTCCTTAAATGTTTTTTCAATCAAGATAGCTAAAACCGAATAACTACCAACTTTAGAGTCACCTTGACCACTTAAAAACAATTCTTGTATATTATCCAGAAATTCAGGATTGGTTTTTGAATCCTCGTAAGCGTCTAGCATTTCGACATCAGACACTGTTTCCCACAAGTTACAGGTAGAAAAAAGAATAGTTGCGGTTTCAATTAATTCAATTTTTTTTGATATATAAGGCTTTGGCCTTGTTTCTTTTCCTAGGAATTCAAGAACATTTCTAACTTCTCGAGCATCTAATTTCCCCGATTGGTCCTCATCTATTAAATTCTGATAATGTGTTTGCGTGTCGCTTCTCAACACGAACATTTTATCATGAAAAATATGTAGCTTTGTATTGCCACAAACACCATATTTCATACGTGTATAATCAGAAACAACTACTGTAACACTGGCTGTTAGACGATTTTTCACACTGTTTACAACAAGTTGGTCATGTGCATACCCTATGTAGTCCTTTATCTTGTTCAAAGAAGGTTTTCTTTCAAAGGCAGTTAATACAGCCTCTACGGCTAATTGTGCGCTATTAATATCTATATCATTGTCATAACTTTCGGCTACCACGAAGCAAACAAGATTATCAAGTGGCGTATAGGCAAAATGAGTTTTATTTATTGGATCATCACATGCTTCTGATATAAAATTAGTTTGTAATAGACTATTTAACCTTCTCATAAGCCACCTTTAATAAGTAGTACAGTTGAATTGCTTGCATTTTTCAGATTCTTAGTATTAATAGCTTCAATCATTATTTGGGCTTTATCATATATATTTTTTTTAGAGGAAAGTATTTTAATCAAACTAACTTCGTTAAGTGCCTGATACACTCCTTTAGATACTAAGCATACGGTGTCATTTTTCTTTAATTTTAACTCTCCAGCCCTATCATTAATTTGTAATAAAGCTTGTCCATCAAAAATAAACAGGCAATTTTCGCCTACTGTAAAGTAACGTAAAAGCCTGTTTTGAATATATACCCCTGTAAATGATAGATATGGTGTTTTACCTAAGTACACTTTGTCCTGAATATTTTTTATAATTTGTGATGTTAGTAAATCGAAAAAGAGGGGCGTATCTTCCATATTGTCCGCGTGATGGCGAAAAGCCAACATGCTTGTTTCTGTAGCAATAATAGATGCTCGCCTTCCATTTTCGTGGTCAATTGTACCATCAGCTAAAACTCCAAAAACAGAATCAAACAGCTCTAAAGTAGAAAAATAATTGCTTTGAAACTCAAAGCTACCTATAGTTTGTGCATTTCCAATTTGATATTTTCCTTGCAAGTCCTACACTCTCCTCTGTATAGCTAAAACTCAAAAAAACTCTAAAACCTTGTGGAGTTCAGCCAATGCATTGCCTTAACTCCCCGACAAGCGCAGGGCGCTTGACCCCTCTTTCAACAAGCACATACGTGCTTGTTAGCAGAAACCTAAACCCAAATATTAGCCGTTTTGACGAAGTCGAAACTATTAAAGTTTTCGGTCAAGCTTTTTTCAAAAAGCTTGCAGAGTTTGAGACAGCGTCTCAAGGCTTTTATTGAATTTTTTTCTTAATTTACTGAGTAATGGACAGAGTCACGGTCTTACTCATCTTTCCAATCGAATACAAAGCCTTCGTTTTCACCGCAAAGAGGTACAAAAAGAAAAACACTTTGCCCTAATTTAATTCTATCTCCAGCTTGTAAAGGGTGTGGCTCATAAACAGCTTCCCATTCTTCATTGTTATCAAAAATATATGCCAAACCTTGAGAATCTCCTGGTAAAAGCGTAGTTTTATTTTTCTCTGGATCATAAACAATGACAGCATGGTTTCTTTGATGAACAGTGTTATCACCAAGAATACGTATATCCATTTCGTTGGAACGCCCTATAAAGTTTTTTTCTGATACAATTCGGTAATCTTTGCCTTTTGAGGCACCTTCTGCACAAACTAACCAGCCAACAACAGGCTTTAACGCTTCAAGTTCAGCTAAGTAAGTAATATCAGTAAACTGCCCAAGAGGGTCTTCCTCTTTATTAGGATTTTTAGTTACTGCAATATTACAGTATGGGCACACAACGCCATGTTTTTTTTCACTAAACAAATGTCCGTTTTTGCATCGCATCAAACTCATACTTCTTAATTCCTTTCACCATGTCTAAATTTTTTACCAAACATACTATTTTACGATAATTTTAATATCAGAAATATAAATAATGTCATTGACTGTTAGCTTGTAAGGAGTAAAGTATTTTAATTTGTAGGTGGTGTCATCATACTCGCGCCTTAATCCGACTTTATAATTCTCGGTTACTGCTTCAATATACCAGTAGTGGCCCACAAAATTTAAAATGGCATGCTCTGTTGCAATGCTATGTTCTTCTACTAAATAAGACAAATCAATGTCTGCCATTTCGCCCTTACCCATAAGAACAGATTGCTTCTCACTTATGTCTAATTCTTTTTTTATTTCGCCCACATCAGATGTAAATACTAAATTTGATATAGACGAGATATTTTTCTTTTCTATTTCTTTTGGCTTTTGGATAATATACACGATGGTTACAGTAGACATAGTCAGAAAAAATATTGATAATGCCATGAGGGTATATCCTAAACTACGGTAACCAGTGTTGAACAAAACTGCTTGTAAAGCCTCATACAGGTAAACAGACATTCCAAAAAAGAAGATTACAAAACATACGCTTATCCATATGACGAATTTATCATACTTCATTTTCTGCACCTCTTTATAGTATTTGTAATCGAAAAAATTAAAAAATAAAGGTGTACACGAGAGTCGTGTACACCTTCGTGTAGATTTAATTTAAAACTATTAATAACTATTCTATAGTTATTCCGTCAATTCTGTCTTTCTTTTGCTTCATAATTAATTCAAATTGACCATCCATTTTTGTAAATACTTCATTGTAAGAAACTACAAATGCATGAGACAATTCGTATTTTCTTGGTGCAGTGCTGTGAACATACTCAACTGTAACTTTTTTATAAGCATCTGCACTTTCTGGTCTTACTAATGACCATTCAGCCATACTCTTAGCTGAGTCACGCATAAAGAGTTTATCAGCATCAAATGAGATTTTACCTTTTACACGAATAGTAGTTTCGATGTCAGAAGACCTTGCAAAAGAATCACTTGGAATATGAGACTCAAAAGTTACATCAATAATTTCTTCACTTAGTTCCGCAACATCTGCGATTACAATTTTATAAGCCATTTTAAAACCCTCCATTTTTAGATTAATAATTTATATTTTGCCTTTAGTATCTGACGATGATATAAATAGGCTTTATAATACTACTATTTTAGTTTATCTGTGATTTACTAAACTGTGGCCACATTCTCACAGCATAGCTAAAAAGTAGTTAGGCCCCTGTCGAACGATAAAATTATTCGAGTAAAACTCTTAAATTTAAATCAATCTTAAACAGTAAAGCAGTTAGTTCTACAGAGTCAGATTATATATATTAAAAGAGAGAAAAATCTCTCATTTAATCAGTATTAATAAGTAGCTCCATGTTTTCGGACACTCCTGCGAATTTAATTTCAATATTATATGTTGTTCCATCACAATCACCTTTTTCTATTCCATCTCCATCGCGTAAGATAGAGTTTGCATAGTTAGGAGAAAGTTGCCATTCTTTTACTTTACCTCCGGAATCGAAAATTTTATCGATGCCTTCGCGCTTATAGTCATTAGTTATAGCACCTATCATACGATACAGGTAAGAGCGTGTAACTTCTCTAAAGATACTTTCATATCCACCATCTTTATTTTCATGCATACATCTGGCTTTATAAACTGTAATTAGATTAATTGTGTTTCCATCTAATTGAGAATTATCAGATGAAAATACAAAGCCAAATTTTCGTGAATTAATTATATTTTTGGTTTCTGTGGTGTATCCAGAAATTTCTTTAGCCAAAGTTGTTGGCACAACTAGAGCATTTTCACCTGCCTCTATATCAAACCTTACCCCAGGATAATCTCTTTTTACCCTACTTTTGAATTTTGTTTCTAAAAAGCTAGGGCACTGATATGCTGCCACTAAACCAGCAGCTACATAAGCAGCACTTACATACACACCATATATCCAGAACTTCATAAAATCATCTCTATCTTGAGAGAATTCAATACCGCCATCTGGTTTAGCTATAACTTTAGAGCCTAATACAACTCTTGATTTATTGCTTGGTATGACTGTAAAGTTCGGTAAGCAGGGAATTGCATATCTACTATAAGAATTGTTGGCCAATTCCTCAGTTTTACTTATATATTCATCTATGCCTTGTGTGGACAACTTCAAAAATGTAGTGTCTTCATTGGCTTCAAATGCAAAAAATGTTTGTATGCGGAAGTCTTGTATTCCATCTAGTAATAGCTGGAGGTCAGACATTTCAGTGGGAGCGACAGTAGTTCCTTTATCTATATCACCCGTATAACCAAAATCTCGCATAGTATCTTCGTCCATAAAAATGTCGCTTTCTTCCGAATACTTAATATTTGGTACAATACCAAACCAAATAGTATTTCTAAAATCAGACTTATTATTTACGGTTTCAAGATATTTTCTCAGAGATTCCAAATTTCTTTCTTCAACTATACTAGATATATGTGCATTCACAACTAGCAATGTTGGCTGCATTTGTCTTGATTTTGGTTGATATTGGTCAAAGAAAGTCTTTACACTCAATATTTTCTCTACTAATAATTTCGCTGTGCGGATAAATGCTTTTTGCCAAGTTGTGTTCATGTTAGAATACTTATTGTACATTTCTAATTTTTCATCTGTAGACATCTCCATAAGCGTTTCAGAAACTTTATCTGTAAATGCTGCTATTACTAGCTCTTTTGCGAGTGATGGAGCATTTTTATCATATTCCTGACCAGCTGATGCATATAAAGAGTGCATACCTTCGTCGTACTGGTTTTCAAGAATCGAGATAGATAAATTTTGATAGTCAATTTTAGGTTTTTTCTCAACTACACCTATCGCGCCACTTGCTACTGCTATCTCTGCTTTTGCGGTTTCTGCAAGAGCTGTTTCTCCACCTTCAGCCGCTTTCGTATCTGCGCCCTCTGTATCTCCAGCAAGCAGTTCTTGATTTTTTCCAGAAAGTAAAAGATTAGGACTTTTTGGAGCGTTTAAAGCTAATATTTCTGCCTTTTCACCACTAAATACAGGCAAAGCAGGTTTAAAATCTGTTATACCCTTTTTCGATGCTTCCGCTATAGTATCTAAATTTTCCCTAATCATACCTAGCATAAGAGTAAGCTGGGATGCTGTTTCTCCATGATATTTTTTTGCACTTTCTAATTTTGTTGCAAGCTTACGTACTGCATCTTCTTTTGCTGGAGAATCACTTTCAAGCTCTGCATTTTTCATTTCTAAAAAAGAAATATCTTTTTTAATTTTTTTAATTTCATTTAAAACTTTATGCGGCGCTAACATCTCTGTTACTTTTTCATAATTAAAGTCGACATTAGAGGAACCAGTTGCACGTTTTTTATCCATAATGCCTATGAACATTTTCAAAAAATTATTCGAACGGTCTATCACGATTTTCTTAACTAAAGAATCTGGAACCCCGGCCGGCTTTAGTAGCTCATATACCATACCTCGCTCTTCATCAAAATAACTATAGATAGTTGGCTTAAACTTGCTTAAAAAATCGTCAAAACTTTTTACTAATAATGCGTCATTGATTTCTTTTACTTTTTCATCTGTTAAACTTTTAGAATTTTCATCAACATCAGACATAATATTGAATAAGTCAAAAACCTCAGGATTAACTGCGTCAAATAAAATTGTCCGATTGGTTTGGTCAATTATACCCATATTCCCTCTCCATTCTTATTTTAAAATTATATGAGTAAATTAACTCATATAAATATTTTTGTCTTTTTCATAAATCAACTTGACAATAGCAATACTAATTTTTGATATTGTCTTATATTATTGAAGTTATAATTATAAACTTAATAGTGCTATAAACACAAAATTAGCATAGAAAAAATACGTATACATAGTGAAATTCTTAATATAATTTAAATTATCAACTAAATTATCAATTATGAACACATTGTATCATACAATAATCATATTTGCAACACTTTTAGTCGAAATTTCAAAAAAAATATAATATTTTATCGAAATTCAAAATAAACGTAAAATTTCAACTTTTTCTGCTCTTATTTAACGAATAAATTTAACAAAAAAACTATAGTAATGCACAGCCATGTCTGATTCTGTTCTTTATGCGCAAAACTCCATAGTTCATCTAACTCCAGTTCCTATACTTGTTCATACAAGATAAAATTGCACCCCATATTCTTCGTAGCACCTTCTACGATGCCTTGATTACTCTCCATATGATAAAATCCTTGATATAAATGTTGAGTGTGCTAAAATCATCTATTTTACTAGCTTTTCAGTAAAATAAAAATAAGGCATGAGATATTAAAAATTTATCTCATGCCTTATTTTTTATCTAATTTTCCTTAATCTAGCTTGATGGTCTCTATTTGAGTTTATGAAAGCTTAGTCCACTTTGCTATTGCATCAATAGGTAATCCGTCAAGCAATAACGACTTAGCCATCTCTATTAAGCATTTTCTTTTAAACCTTTCATTACTTCATGAGCTAAGTTAGCTGAATAATACTGCGCCATTCCCTCTAAAAGAGATTCTAGTATTTTAGCTCACGCTTATACGTTACAGTATCATACTTGTCACGAGAAAATCTATCCATCTTGTGGACAATTACAAAATGGAAATAAGATTATCTTTTATGTACCACTAGAACATCAAAGTCGACCAGACCATCGTATGTCATACAGGCCACTGTTATATATAACAGAAATACTTAGGCATTATTATAATGACGCTGACTAAAAAAAATGGACAATAAGGAATTTAAGTTTCCTGTAGTATTTCTATTAGACCTATTCACAGGAAGTGAAAAATGGACAGCACCCCTACAGTTAAAAGATATGTTTGAAAATCCCAAGCAATTAGGAGAGTATGTAGTTGATTTTAAGTACTTGCTATTGGATGCTACATTCCCTTCTACGATGCTTCTATATCTTCGATATTCATTAGCATCTCAATACTATTCTTCTTTTTCAGGGCCTTTCTCTAATATCTTTTCAAAAATATTAACATTTCATCACTTTTGTTCATTTTCTCATTATTTTTATTACCATTTCGTCATTGACCAATCTGTCATAGCTTGGCTTAAAAAGTTTTATAACTGGTTTAGCACTACTTTGTCACTTTGCTTTTTGGCTTATTCACAGACTTTGAGCCTTAAAAAGTGATGATGTGACAAAAAAGTTAGAATCGTCTAGCCTATTAACATCTATAATAAAAAAAGATATTTTTCTAAATCTGAATTTATATATGATACTGTTATCGGTCTAGCAATAAATATTCTGGATTTTGGCTGACGTCTTAATCTATTTTCTCAACAGGTTTAATACATTACCTACTTTTGCCTTTTTATTTTTTGCATTCGTACATACTAACAAGAACTTTTACACAGTATTCCCTTACTCCGCTATTTTTATATTATCACTCTCGCGTTGTATGGTTGACTTGTCTATAAAGCTTTGGATTTCTTTAACTACATCCTCTATTTTTCAGCTCTTTCAAGACACAGCTCTAGCTATCTTTATATGGCCACTCTCTCTTTTTGTATTCCAACGTAATTGTTCATTACTCCCAATATGTTTGACTTATACGGTAAATGTCATAATAGACCTATAATACTTACTTTTTTAGCACTTTTAGAGGTTTTTGAGTTCTGAAGTTTTTAAAAGTTATTACAGGAATAGTAACCTCTTGTAAACTAGACCCACCATGCACATAGCGATTGCCAGGTCCCTGTATTTTAAAACAATTTACATTCCTGGGTAGAATCGCAGTCATACCTTTATGCTCTTTGGTCAGATAATCCATTGTAAAGCTTTGTGTGCCTTGCAACTCTATGCTTTCCCTGGAGATTAAAAATCTTCTACCAGAAGTCAATTCTACAGCATCAGTTCTTGGAATTTTTTCATGTTCTTCTAACTTTGTACGACGGTAAATAAAACCGTGATCAGACGTTATGGTTATATAAGTTGAACCTACATTACAAAATTTCCGAACAAGTAAGGATAATTCTTTCAAGGCCTCATCCGTAGCCTTAAACACCTTATCCTCGGTGCTTGCCTTATCGCCCTCAGCATCAATGGTATTATGATAAACATACACCAGCTTTATACCGTGTAGCTTATTTTGTAGTTCAACATTACCCATGTGCTGAATATCATCGTATTTTAATGCAAGAGATTCTTTCTTTACTATCTCTAGTATTTTGCCTCTGTTTTCTGTTCCTTCAATAGATATGCCCTCAATCTCATAAGTGGCATTATCCCTAATAATAATTTGTGTCATACTTTTTCGAGGTAGCAGTGAAGCCATGCCAAGTGAGGTATGCGATGGTATTACGCCAAGCATTGCATCTATGTTTGACTCACCATTTCGCTCACGATTTAAAATGGAGTTTAGTTCCACAGCAGATTCGTATCGTAAACCATCCGATATGATAATGATAATACGCGCATTATCCTGAACAAATTTATATCCATAGTTGCTAAAAAAGTCTTGCTGTGATATTACCCCATCTAATCTCCAGCTATTTTCATCATCCCAAAAACTGTTCCACTTCATGGTCAGCTCACTTAAAAACCAGTTGGTATAGCTATTTTCAACCATTTCAAAGATAATGTTGTAATCACTTACATCTCCTAGCCCATCATATGTAGCTATAAAATGTCGATAGGCAGTGTCTATTTTATAATAATTTTTAACATAATTATTAAATACATCCAATGTATTTGTACCCTTCAAGTCCTTATACAAAATTTCTAATTCAAAATACTCGCAGGCACTTATCAACACACTGTACTCTGATTCAAAGTCTTTGTAGTATCTACAGTTGCGCCTGCTACTAATAATCTTTTTGTAAAAACCGTATTCGCTAGATTTGAGAGATATGTTCTCTCTTATTCTTATAATTAACTGGCTATCAAAGTAACTAAATGTATAGCAATCGGTAATTTCATCTAGTGTCCAAGTCCTTATCACATCTTCGAGATCTAACTTCTTAGCGACTAAGGAAGCAACAGAACTATAATTATCTATGTAATCTATATTTTTCATAAATCCATCTACTAACCAATAGCAATTTGGATCTTGGCTGACAAAACTTGTCCACTCTTTGGGTAAATCAGTCTTTATTGTTTGTGCTAGATGGCTACACAAAAGGACAGTAGCAAGGCTTTCTAGACTTTTTTCTTCAAGACTATATCCATAGTAGTTATTGACTAGCTTCCAAAAAACATCTATATCGCCATACATAGTAATGCTATTCCACAAGGTATTTTCGCCAGTTGCAAGTTCAGTGATTAGTGTTCGTACCACATTGTCAAAGCTTGGAGTTTGTAGTTTGCATAGTGCGGACAATACGCCAATGTGTATTTTATCTTCAGTATACATAGTTATGTTGTAACTCTCAAATTTTTTAATGCCAGCCTTGTATTTGAGGAAAAACTTTTTATACTTGCTGGCGATACCTTTTAGAGATATGTCCATATTAAAGTTAAGCAAGATAAGCGATACCTCGTCAGTAAAAAATTCACAGCTATATTTGATAGTGTCCGTAAGCCAATTTTCTAAGTTATCAGGTCTTGCCATAGCTGAATAGACCAAAAGATTATTCTCTTGGTCTGTACGTTCAATGTAGAGCTTAGTAGCAAACATACTGTTATTGTCCACTTTAATAAGTTTTACATTTTCTAGGTTTAGTGAGTCTATATCTTCAACGAAAATTCCATTATCGTCATACCAAAAGATAATATTACGTTTTGCCCCCACTCTTGGTTGCTTATCAAAAAGTTGTTCAAGTGTTTTTTTTATTTCAGTTAGGTCCATTATATTTCCCCCAATGAGTTACTATATTGTTTTGGCGAGTCAAGATGAAAATAACTAGGCTTCATTGTTTAAGAAAATTGGTTTAACAAAATCTCTCGCCGCTTGAAGTTCATCTGATGTCGCTAGATTGAAATTTTCTAGCATATAATAAACCCAATCTTGTTTTTCTTTACTGCACTTATGAAAACATTCGAGCTCGCCAACAGGAACTATATATAGTCCAATTGATTTACATAAAGAGTCCATTTCTCTAAATGCATCCGCCGCTTCTCCATTAAAAATTTCTTTTCCATGCTCTTTTAAACCATCTTTAAACCAGTCACCACTTCCTTTTTCTTGATTCTTTGCGTTTACCCAATTATAAATTTTCTTTGTACTGTCCTTAAACGGTTCAAAATCACCACCAAGTGCTTCAATTAAACTTTTAAGCTTGCTTTTATTCACTAAAATATCAAAATCGAGAATTGCAGTAGTTGGAATTTTTAAAGTTGTTAGAATTTTGGCAACGTCTTTAACCTTATCCTTCCCACCGCAATGTGTATATAGGATACTAGGAGGTATTTTATCTCCTTGCTCACACATTGAATCTATTACAGCTTGATAGAATAAGCAATCTCTATCCCCTTCGCAAATTACCACTTTGTCATGGAACAATCCCTTGAATACATTCGAGTACCTAAGTATTGGTGTTCTCCAAATTTCTTTTAAGTCATTACTATTTAGAGGGTGAATTTTACTAACATCACCCTCTCTATTAATTTTTACAACTATTACGTTATCACTATTCCCACCAAGCAATCCTTGTATAAAATCTTCGCTGTGTGTTGAAATAAATAGCTGTCCTTTAAAATGGTCATTTTTTGACATCATACTTCCAGCTATTTTTGCTTGTGGTGGGTGCAAAAATGCTTCTGGCTCATCAATTAACATAGCAGAATGGTTGGTTGTAAATATTTCTAGTAAAATTGTCGCGAAACTACGCATACCATCACCTTGTATATCCAATAGTGGTTTACTTGCAACGTCGCGATAATACTCATCTTCTTGTGCCAATGTCATGCTTTCTCTACTTGAAAATTCTCCTACATGAAGAGATAAACCTTTAAAATCTTTGTGCAATGCAATACTTTTGTTAAAAGCCTTCTTGAAATACTTTGATATTTTCTCTTCAGCCTTCACATTATTGCTCAAGCTAGGAAGTATCTCACCATGTAAATCTGCAGAAGAAGCTTGTTTGGATTTTGAAGTTATCAACCTTTTTTCTGTGTCGAGTATCTTGAAAGCCTGTCTATATAGCGACCCCATCGATTGCCCTTTTAACCATATTTGACTAATTTCTTCACGAGTTTTTAGGTATCCGCCAAAGCCAAAATCAATACTATATTTATCTGTATCATATCTTTGAAGATTAGCAAAAAAGTCTTCCTTTAGCGTACCTATATGCTCTATTTTAATATTTCTAACAACTTTAGCTTGTGTCTTAGTATTTGTAGTCAATTTAAGCATAATATCTTTTAGAATTTGACTTTTACCACAATTGTTGGTTCCAGTAAATACAACTATGCTTTCTTGGTTTAGCTTTAAAGTTGTTCCATCATTAAAAGAAATTTCACTTATGTGGACACTAGCATTTGGTTGGGTATGTTCTGTTACGTTCTCTGCTTCTTGAAGCGTCATTTTTATATCCTCCTGAGTAAATCCATTTTATCAATGCCACTATCATTTTTAGGCACATCTATCTCTTGGAATTTAGCGTAGTTCACCTTAACACCATCATCAAGATCTAGATCTATTTGTTGATGGGCGATATAGGCAATTACTTGATCGTAGCTATTGCACTCGTCAAGGGCGGCCTGCAAAGTAGTGACTTGTTTTTGATGGATAGCTTTTTCCCTTGTGTCTTTAGCTTCACTTACTTGTATTTTTAGGCCGTTAATTTCGTTTTCGTATCTACAGATTTGGGTATGTAGATAGTCAGTTCGGGCTATGCCCATTGTGTATTTGTTGTAGCGATGTAGATAGATAAGGGCTTTAAATCCATTTTTTTTACCACTATCAAGCAGCCAGTATATAGGACGTTTTTGATATATCTTTAGGTGGTCTTTGTAAAAGTCAGTTACAAAATAACGTCGTAGTTTTTCTACTGTTGTTCCGTTGCCATTTGGGTACAAGGCTTCAGCAATAAAGTTTAAGTTTTCACCCAAGGTACTTTCTCCATAGACCTTTTGTACAAAGTCTGTAAATCGTACTACTATGTCATTGTCGAAATAATCCTTAATCCCAATAGGGATAATATTGTCGTCTACTGGGGCAAATGTCTTATAACGTGATGAGTCAAAGTCGCCACCAGCAAAAATAAGTCCTTCTTCATCCAGGCTATAACGGCCAAACATACAGCCAACAGCATAGGAAATAAAGCTACGAATATCACGCTCTAAATCGGCCTTGCGCACTGTAACGTCTTTATCATCGACCTCTGAGGTTAGTTCATCCTGCAAACCATAAATGTCTATAAAGATGCGGTTTAACTCTTCTTCGTTGGCTTTTAGCTTTAAGAACTGTGACTCTGTATGGGATTGCCAAAACTTATAACTATCCTCAATGCGGTTGTTTTTGTGTTCGGAATCGTTCCACCAAGTATCCACATCGACTTTCAGTAAAGAGTGGCGTTTGAAATCCCAACTTGTTTCAAATGAATCCCAGTCTTTACGAGAAATTTGTATACAGTCATTAGAAAATTTTAAAATATCCTCAACCCGATTTGTTAAAAACGGTACAGATGCAACATTTCCTGATGTATAATTTAAGGATTCATTTACCAATCCTAAAAACAGCTGTGCAACTTTACTATTAAACAAAGCAATGACCACTTCAAGTGGTGTGTCTTTTTCAAAAATAGCCATACTTGCATCATTATTAATAAATCCCTCTCTTGTCAGTCTTATTGAAAATGGGCCTGATGTAATTTTAGTCCATGACGCAGCTTGCTTAAAGTAAAATTGCGGGCTTCTATGTCCTTGATTTTGCGAAATCAAGTTATAATGTTTGCTATCAAATTTTATAACCATCAGCAAATTTCCATACCATCTCCTAAATGCTCCACCGCTATTCATTGGAACGTAATGCCCAGTCTCAATATCATCAGATTTAGTTATACTAAAACTAACCTTATTAAACACAGGTTCATACCAACATCTGAAAAATAAATCGTTTTGCCCTGTAAACATACCCTTTTTTACTTCGTATATTTTCCCGACTGATTCTAACTCTTGATACAATTTGATAAAATATTTCTTTATCCAATAGGCAATAGAGTTACCTGGTATCTTGGTAAAGCTGTCTGTAGTGACTTGATAGAAATAACTACAGTTAGAATTAGTACTGGCTTCAAAAAATTTTCTTTCTTTAACATCTTGTCCAGCATAGTCTACAAGCCTAAAATATGAACTACGAAAGTTTCCAGTTTTTAGATTATTTATTACAAGAGCAGTAGTCTGCACCACTTCTCCACCAATGTCTTCAAAGGCCTTAGCACCTAAGTGAGCCATATTTACGATGTCTTTACTTTTTATTAGCTCTACACGGAATTTTTCATAACTCGATAAAAACATCCATGAGTGCATTGTAATCATAGCTAGATATCCATTTTTAACCATCAAGTCAAAGTTACGCTCAATAAATACAACGCATAAATCACTTTTACTATTTGGGTAGTTCTTCTTAACCCAATCTGCTTGCTTTGGTGCTGGTGTCATGTATGGTGGATTTGTAGCTACCACATCATATTTTTGCGAAAGCAACCTACGGAAATTCCAGCTATTAAGCCTTGCCTCATAGGGCATATACTCACCATCAGTTAGTTTTTGTACATCATCTGGCTCCTCGCCAAGTGCTTCAACCTTAATAAGTGACCCAAATTCCTCTAATTCGCTATCTCCTTTTGCAGAGTAAACCATTGGCTGAGGTATTCCAGCTCCATCTCCTGGTCTAAAAAATCGGCGATTCTTACTTCTTGCTTTCATCATCAGTGCAGAGTAAGCAAGTTGGCAAGCTCTATCATCTATATCAAGACCGTATATGTTATTTTCTAGGATTAAACTTGGTATATCACGCTCAGAATATCCCTCGCTTGCGTATATTTGAAACATAACTTCAAATGCGTATACTAAAATATGACCGCTGCCCATGCAAGGATCTATAAATTTTATATCCTCTGGGGTTTTTATTGGGCTTTCGGCTCGCATGGCTTTTAGATTTTCTGCAACCTCGGGTTCTTGCTCCGCTTCCTCAACATAGTATTTCCAGTTGGATTTTAGTTCTGGATTATCCTTACGCTCTAACCATAAACGCCCAAGACTATTTTCAACTAGGTACTTAACAATCCACTCTGGAGTAAAAAGTTGAGTAGCAGCTGGTATGGTTTCTTTGTTGATTTTTATATTCTTTTTGAGATCCGCAAAAACTTTGTCTTTCTTTTCAGATATGTAAAACTGATATAGCCAGCCTATAATCTCAATTTGACCTTGTTGATTAAGGTCGAAATTGCTTTCATCTATCTTAGTTATAAGATCATAAATAATGCCGTCCTTTGTGATTAGGTTATCAGGCAAGAGCTCATAGGCACTATCGCTATCTGCTGGTTTAAAAAGTCCAGGTAGTACCTGTGATAGATTTTTGCATTGGGATATTAGGACATGGCGATAAAGCCTGTTTACTGCATTCATGTCGGTATCCAATATTAACTTCGCAACTAGCTCCTTATCTACAAAATCAAGACGATCTATCTCTCTTATGGCTTCTGGCTCAAGTCTACCTTCTTCACGGCTCGATAAGATACGAATATTTGACGGTAGCCAATCGTTTACTTCCATTATCCTCAGGACTATAAGACGGTTAAACCATGTACAGGCTATTTCTTCAACCTTTTCAGGGCTTAATTCTTTATTTAAAGTACAAGCTTTTCTTTTGACAGCTTCCATAATTTTTCTTCTCGCTTCAATTGCGTAACTTTTTATCGCTGTTTTATCCATCAAAAATTCCCCTTAAATTTTTCACGTTATATTTTAGTCGTTTTATGGCGAAATTATATTTTCTTGCTTAATTTTAGATAACATAGTCTAAATTTTCTTTCACCTCCTCTTTTGTCTAATTATAGCATCTGTTGTACTTAGTATTCAATTTGTAAAAGAGGAACTCTTTTTTTGTTCATTTTTAGTTATTTGAAAGTGTAGACACGCTCTCCTACACTTTCAAAAATCTTTTACATATTAATTCTTTCATGCTTAGAGCCTAAAGATATACCACCAAGCTCAATTAACTTTTTATTTCCCTCAGTTGATATACCATTATCCTTAACATAGAGTGGACAATAATTTTTTTTAAGACAATCAGCAGCACCTTTGTAGCTGCCTCCAGTGCCATCGCCACTAGACACTACAACCGCATAATCACTACTAGCGTAAATGTATTTGTTCCGCTCTAGGGCGTTGTAACCTTGGAAAATTGCATCTGGATGAAAGCTAGATAATGCAAGCATTTTATCCCAAAGGATAAACTCTGCATTTTTCTCAATGTAACCTGTCATATTGTCTGATACAAAGGTTATGACCTTGCCACCAACATGTAGAGCAGCCTCCTTGGCGATTGTATCAACTCCCCTTGCTCCACCAGAAATTATTACACGGTGATTTTGTGCTGAAATTCTGGCGTGTTTTGCAGTATAATCTTTTTCTTCGTCTGTAGCTTCTCGTGATCCAATAATGGCTACAGTTTCATTTTTTAGCAGATTAATATCACCACAGTAAAAGAAAATTACTGGGGCGGACTTTCCCATTGCTTTTTTAAGCTTCGTTGGATAATTATCTTGCATACGACTGGTTATATAAATTTTCTTTTCAGCTAGTCGGTCCAGCTCTTCACCTAGCCTATCAGCCCTTGCAAGGAGACTTGATATTTGTTCTATCTCAATCTCTGTGAGGGCTAGTAGACCAGATATATCTGATAATTTTTCCTGTAAAAATACTGAGGGCATAAGGTCTACACTATCCATGCGTTTTTCTAGCTTTGTGTAAGCTGCGGTAGTTAGAGGCTTTAGCTTTAAATTGTCACTAGAAGCCTCATAACCAAGGGTAGAACATAATACAACTAAAGCCAAATTATCTCTTGCGGTCAACTAGATCTCCCCCTAAATAATGCGTATGGTTATATCTTCGCTTAATTGCCTTTCTAGCTTAGTGCGAAGGTCACTTAGTAAACGCTCAATATCTTCCTTTGTTTCTATCTGACTAGTGCCGCTAATGAGTGTTTTAATGCTAATAGTTTTTGTTTGCTTAACTGGTATTGTCACAACATCAGGTACGTTTGCAGCCTTCGCTCGTTCTCGCGCAATTTTTGCTTCCTCTTCTATAAACTTATTGATAAAACGAATCTTTGTACGATCACTTTCTTCTTTCATGCCAATTGCATCTAGAATTTTGTTTGTAGCATCTAACCTTATTAGTAATTGATCAAAGGAATCTCTTACTTGCTTTTCAAATCTATCTTTAAAGCTTCGTCTTTCAAGGTCTGCTAAACAATAAGCCATATCTGATTTTACAATTTCACGTATTGGTTCGCATTCTTTGTCCAAAATATCAAGGTAAGCTATATTAAACCTCTCTCTTAATTCGGGTAGCTTGTGAATTTCTGAGTATGGAGATGGTAGCTTTGTAATTTTGCTTATTTCTTCAACCAATTTAATAGTATCATTATCCATAATATAGATACGACTAGCATTAAATATATCTATTGTTCCAAGTGATTTTTCAAAAATCTCTCTTTGTCCACCGCTAAAGAACTTCTTAACATCACTCACATCTTCAACATAATCAAGTAAATTGTCCCTCTCACTTTGCAAAGCTTCAAAGAAGCCTTTTATATCCTTGATAGAATATATGCGCTCTAAGGATTTTTTTCCATCTTCAAGCACCGTTTTGCCAGGGTATGGTCTGTTTCTGTAGTTAGCTAGAAGCTTCTCGATACTATCATTTTTTTCAAATAGCTCTAGGTCAATAAATTCTTTAATTTCTTTCATCATGCCATCTTCATCATTTGACAAATTGCTACACCCAAACATATCTCTACTTAAATCCTTAGCGTTACTTATGAGGACTTGGCTCACATTATCACGTATTTTGATAACTAGCCTATCGACATAGTCTCGCTTGATGCAGTAGTCTACAATATTAGGATCATGGGTGCTTATGGTTTCCCCACCGAGCTCAAGGCGTATTTTTTGTTCCTTGAATAGAGTTAGAATAATACCTGCTATGTCGTACTCCTTCCACGCGTATGGAGCCTTTGAGTAGCGTTCTGTCAAGGTTCGCATTGTATTTGTTATATTTATAAGTGAACTTTTAGTGATTACATCAAGCATATCCTCTATAGCAAGATAATTAGGGTCTTTATTATCTGAACCGTCAAACGCAGCTTGTTTATATTTTTGCTTAAACACATCTCTTAATGATTCTGGTGTTAAAAATGCCTCCTTTATATAGCCTAGTTTGCTATAGATAATGTCTATCAAATCTACAAAGGCTTCATTGATGCGTTCTTTTGGAGATTTTTCTTTGATATTTAACTTGTTACCGTTCACATAAATATCAGCTTTTTTCAAAGCTTCTACTATTAAATTAGTACAACGCTCTAGTCTTTGTTTTCCTTCTCTGGTCTTGGTTGAAATAATTGTTTCTGCTGTATCTGTGAAGGTTTTATTCTTACCTCTACGAATAAATTCTTCAATCTGCTTTGACTCTTTTAACTCCTCCATAAAATCAACATTAGAAGGAAGTATAGCAAAAACTTTACTCTCTCTACCAGATAATAGGCTAATAGCGGCATCATCTGTATTACCTAGATAGTAAGGCGTAATAATATCTAGCCCGATTTCTTCTTTAACGCTACCTAATGCCTTACCATCAACATAAGAATTGTACGCAAAGTCATGGGTAGGGCTATATCTAAACCTTCTATCCATTCCGAAGATGGTAGAAAAGATAAGCTTACCAGCTTCCTCTACTAAAATGCTTTGGTCTATGTTGATGTTTGAAATTTCACGGTTAATGTCTTGCTCCTCATTAGTCAGGAATACATAATGGTCACCATTTTTAATTATTAGCTTTTGGTCTGCCAATCTTTTTAATGAATTACGCAAGTTTTCTTTAACTTCTAGCCTCACCTGATCAATGTGAGTAAGCATTAATGTTGTAATGTTTTCAAGATTAGGCGAAAATTTATCGGCCGTGTATTTAATCATAAACAAAACTTTTAAAACCTCAACATCATAATCCGTGAGTATAGACCCGCGATCTGCTTTATCTTTCGCCTCCAAAATAACTCTACGGATATTGTGGTCTAGGAAGGTTTCCACGGTTTTATAAAATGTATTAAATGGTATTAACACACCAACTTCACCATTGGCATATTGTATAGCTGCTTCCTGGAAAGCGTTAAGAAGTGATCGCTCACCCTCGGATAGGTGCTTACCTGATGCACCATGCGTTCTTATACCGTTAAACACATCTTGCAGTAATTTAAACTGATATTGGATAAATGGATATATGTCTATGAAGTCATTGACTGTGTCATATACACGCATCTCTTGCTTGTCTTGCTCAAAAGTTATGAGATTCTTTATGACAGAGTTTTTTTCCTCATAAAGCAATCGCAAACTATCTTTAGCAGCTTCAGTTTTATCAAGTAGCCTTTTTTTAATAACTTCATCTACGTTAGAAGATGATAATTTAAGGCGTGTGTCAAAGCGGCCAATGATTTTAGAGAAAGCATCACGATCTAGATTTTTTGATATTGTCTCTATATCTTCTTGTCCCGTGCAGATTACCCACGCTCGTCCACTGCACTCAATACCTAAGCCTTCAACTATGTTCTGCAGATTTAGCATAAGTGGCCCTGAACTTCCTATATACTGTCCAACTTCATCACATAGAAAAACTACGAACTGCTTCTTGCCAGTTTGCATACTCTTTGCCTCTATGTATTCACGCACCTTCTTTGCAAAAGTGCTGATATCAAGAGAGTACTCATTCTCCGACCTATTGCACCATGAGGTAGCGGCTTCTTTGCTCATCGCACCAGACTCATCTAAAGCTTTAATGATGTTATCCTGCTCAAAATAAAAATCCTCACGAGCATATTCCCATTTAGACTTAGCTATTTCTTCAAATTTATTGCGAAAATCATCATATACGCCACGCTCTACCATTTGACGCTCTAGGTCAGCCAACCAAGGCATACTAGTGCAAAAACCTTGCATTTTATTAAACATTTTCATAAATACTTTAACAATAGGATCTTTTCCAACTGCTTGGCTTACATCAGCTTCCGCATCTATGTTAAATAGTATAATATCAGCATTTGTATCTGATGCTATTTGCATATCAGCCATAACAAAGCCATCTGCTATTTTATCTTCAAAAAAGCTCATTGCTTTGTTACCATCATATAGGTTATCACCAAGAAGGTAGGATATAATTTTTAGAAAGTGGGATTTACCGCTTCCGAAAAAACCAGAAATCCATACACCCATCTTGTCGGTGCTTTCTTTTGTCCCTTTTTGGTAGGCAACAAAAAAATTCTTAAAATGCTCTTGTAGCTCCTTAGTAACTACATACTCAGATAGCTCAGTCTTGATAATTTCATCAGCGTCTTGACCAACTTTTACTACTCCTTGAATAGATCTATTAATGTCTTTCACAAACATATTATTAATTTTCATAGTACATCCCTATTCCTCTCTTTTGCTATTCTATATCAGCTTAAAAGCTCTATAATAGTTATCATCTGTTATTTCTCCAAATAAGCTGAGTTTACTCGTATAATGTCCAGGAAAGAACATCACTATTGGGTTTTTGTCAATTTTGCTATGCAAATTATTTAATATCGTATGAGAACGTATTATAGGCCATGCCTTGCCAACACCAGTAATAAAGATAATATCTTTTTCTAGTTCAAGGCTTTCTAAAATTTTAGCAACCACTAAATCGCTGTCTAGAGTCAATCGTAGAGCTCTTTTTATTGGTTCAATTACTTCGCTACTACCCTTACTTTGTTCCATTTGCATAACTTTATCTAAATAACCCTTTTCCTCCAACACATCAATAATGATATCGTAAAGATCGAATATCTTTATATTAATCTTATCTTGGGCATTCTTAATTCTCTTGATCATAAAATCTACATGGTCGCGCACTTGCATTTCATCAGCCGCATCATAATCAACAATCCAAAAATTAGTCTCGTTAGCCGTGCCTCCCCCTATTCGGAAGCTTAAATCTAATATTCTTGTCTCTAGTTCTTTTAACCTATCGTTTAATGCTGTCATATCTACACCTCAAGCAATATGGCTTTCTTAATATATAAAATCTTCTTCATCAAACATATTACAAAAATTCCTTTCAATAACTCCTTCTGATTTGAAGGGCTTGTCTAACTAGAAAAAACCTAAATGTTAACGCTTATCGTAAGTCATGTGCATACAGCCCAAAGACTGTAGTCCTTGGGCTATATTTGAGGCTGGTTCACGGTTATTAAGTTTTATGATTTTGCATTTACTTTATAGATAAATAAAATTGATATAAAATCATGCAGCCTGCTTAGTATGACTAAAAACCAAAAAAACTTTTTACGCCACCGAAGAAACTTCTTCCCATATTTACAGCACTTCTGCCAACTGACTTTGCCCCTTCCCATGCAGATGTCACTGCTTTGCTTGCTACGTCACGTACCATATGTGTAGCTTTGGTTACTGCACGTCCAACTGTAGAACCAGCTAAACCACCTATCACGCCACCGACAAAGCCACCGATAGCAGTTCCTACAGGGCCAAGAATAGTGCCCAAACCTGCGCCTATAGCTGCTCCTTTTGCTCCTGCTAAAAATCCAGAAACACTCGCAACTGTATCGGATTCCATTTTTCGCATCCCCTCTTTTAGTGTTAACTCACCAGTGCCAATTTTACCTAGAGTTTTAATATTTGAAATTCCAATATCAACTATAGAAACAATTGGGCCTAATTTGAGACCCTTTAGAGGCGCTGCGGCTGCTATCACATCTTTTTCAATTGCAACTTTAACAGCACTTGCCGCTATAGTTTTGACCGCAGCATCACTACCACCTTTTATTGCAGCGTCAGCCAAATCTTCAAGCTCCACGTCTTCACCATTTGCAAGTTTTGATGCTATGTCAAAACCAACATTCATGCCAGCACCAATAACACCAGCTATTGCAGCATCTTTTCCAATGTTTTTAAGCATAGCCTTTGTGTCAAAAGCATTATAATTTTCGGTTGGAGCTTCGCCTTTAGATTGAACCTTGTCTTGTGTCTTTTTTGCATCCTCTTTAGAAAGTGGTTCGCTTTTTACATCGCCCATTTCAATATGGTCAGTTGAACCGTCCACATCTTGACCTTCTGGTACAAGCTTACGTTGGCCTCGGTAATCACCACCTTCAAAAAGCGCAGATGTAATGTCTGAATTTTTTCCGTATTTAGATTGATAGCGTCGAACCACTTTGCCATTTTTGTCTTTAATAACTATATCAACAGAATTTTTACTGTACCCTTTATCACCTGGCTGAAGAACTTCGGCTTTGTACTCACTTCCCTTTGCGGCTGCATCAGCATTAAAACTATTTGCGTGATGAGCCTCTGCAATAAAGCCATCAAGATTGGGATTCATGTTGACTGAACCATTATTTTTAAGTACTGCATCAGCCCATGTTTGATTCATATCCTTGACAGCAATATCTAAATTGTTAAAATATGTCGCTGCTTCTTTACTAGACATTTGAGCAGTAACAGATTGTACATCTTTAGCAAACCAGTCATCTACGCCAATACCTCTTTTGCGTGCCTCGGCAATAGATTGTCTCTTTGTCTCGATTTCTGTTAGCGTAGAATCAATTTCCTCAACCCATTCCGTAATTTCTTCGTCGCTTTTTTTTGGAAGTTGCTCTTTAAAATATGAATATGACCATTCCTTGGGGGTCAAGCCTGATTTCTGGTACCCCTTTAAAGCATTGGTAAAGGACGATTTTAGCTTAATAGATTCCTGCATAGAAAGAATTGGTGATTCTTTTATCTCTAAATGAGCCCCTTTTATTGTTGATTTATCAGCCATATAATAACACCTCCGTTAATTTTGGCAAATTATTTCTGCACTTTTTTTGCAAGTACACTTACTTAAAATCCAAAAAACTTATTTATATCAAGATTACCGATCATTTTGCCAACCGTTCTTTCAGCAGTTTTGCATTTAGGTTTGCTATCTTTAGTTTGTTGTCTTCAAGCTTTTTTGTCTTTAGGTCTTTTTTCATTAGCGGATTTAAAATTCATTTCTACTCGCTGTTTATCTAAATCTTGCAGTTTTTTCCCCATTAGTTCAGTTATAGATTTATTGTTTTTTTGTGCTTCAATTAAATCCGCTGTAGTTAGTTTTCGTTGTCCGTTGTTAAACGCTGTTTCAATGGCTTCTTTAACTAAGCCCTCTAAATCTGCGCCATTACAGCCATCGGTAGATTTAGCAATACGAGAAAGACTTATTCCATCATTCATTTTGTTACGCTTATCCAGATGTATATTTAGAATTGAACGCCTTTCATCCTCGTCTGGTAGTTCCACAAAAAAGAGTTCGTCAAAGCGTCCTTTACGTAAAAACTCAGGTGGTATTTTAGATATGTTATTTGCTGTAGCAACAATATACACTGTATCTTTTTTCTCTTGCATCCATGTTAAAAACTGCCCAAAAAGTCTTGTTGTAACGTCCGAGGCCCCACCGCTCTCACCAACACCAGAAAATGCCTTTTCAATTTCATCTATCCACAAAACACAAGGGCTTATAGCCTCTGCAAGTTTTAAAGCTTGTGTCATATTGTTTTCACTTTCTCCAACATACTTTCCAAGCAGTCGCCCAACTTCTAATCTAACTAGTGAGATACCAAAAAGTGTAGCTGTTGCTTTAGCCGCAAGGCTTTTACCACAACCAGGCATACCCAAAATCAGTATCCCTTTGGGTACATCAACACCAAACTTAGTTGCACTATCTAAGTTTTTAAATATTAAAGATTTTTTCTCAAGATAATATTTTAATGAATCTAATCCGCCAATATCGTCCACAGAATCGTATGTTTCTATATATTCCAACATTCCAGCTTTTTTAATTATTTGCTTTTTTTCTTGCAAAATTAAATGCCTATCAGAAATATCAACAGTACCTCCGTCTTGATACGCTAGATTTAATATTTGTCTTATTTGAAATGTATCTAAGCCTTTAAAAGAAATGGCTAGTTCTCCAATAACCTCATTATTTATTTCTATCTCATTAACTTCACCAAACTCAGAAATCATTTTAGCAATTTCTTTTTCGTTGGGCATAGGCATATCAATAATTGTTATATAGCGTTCTAGTTCAGTTGGAATAATAACACATGACGATAAAATGAATACCGTTGCGCTATATCCTTCACGATTCAAATTATCAGCGGCAATACGTTTTAGTAGCGCAATAACTTTAGGGTCTTTAAGGCTTTCATGTACATCAAAAAGTACAAGAAAAAGTCTATTGTCATAGCCTTCTGTTCGCTCGATTTCTAAAAATGATACCAAATCTTGTTTTTGTGCCGCTGGAGTTCTTGTTTCAAAATCTAGCCAACCAAGAGCATTATCGAACAATTCAATTTTTGCATTGTCTGCTGATATCTTTTCAAGAACATCGTCTAATACATGCGGATCAAAATGATTAACATACAAAATTGAATGCAAGCTATCAACATAAGAAAATAATGTTTCTGTTAAACTACTTTTCATAATGATTATACCTCCACAAAGAAAATATACTGAGAAGTCGAATTATGGCGATACTGAATACCATTAAATGTTATAAATTTATAATTAAGCGCACTAGATTCCATCTCGTTGTCAAAATTGCCTGGTTCACGTACCTTAGCATTTGTAGGTACATATAAAACCATATACGTTTTACCTGAAGCTACAATATCTTCCCAATAGGAAGCATCTGCCTTGTTGCTCTTTTTTATCCAAGGATTAGCACCATTATCAAATTCATCTTCATATTCATTTATTGCATCTATTGTACTATTTTCTAATTGATCTTTCACACTTTTTGTAACTAGCCAACGATCACGAAAAAACTCTTTCGTTAGCATATGGTAAATAGGGTATAATGCTCCAGCATCATCAAGCTTAAAATATAAGTCTAGCCAATTTATTTCTAATATGTTCTCATATGTATCAAGTAGTTCTTGCGTTCTGGCCTTAATCTTTCCTAAATCATTTTTGTCTTCAATCAAAGATGAAACAATTTTATAGTAGCCCTCAAAGTGTTTTTCTATTACTTCTTGAACATTCATTTTTCCTTGTATATAATTTTCATATGTTTTTCTGTTTTCACGACGCAAATGCAACACTTCTGCATATTCGTTAATCGCATCTTTGCCCATATCTAGCTCAAAAATAGACACTAACTCACTTGCAACTAGATCTATACTAAGTTTTTTTTCAGATAATGCATCTATTTTCTTTACGTAATCTGTGTATTCACGTCGCTCTAAAAACTTTTTCAAAAGCCCGTTTTCAAAATGTATCAACACATCTTCCATTGCAAAATTTTCTTGCAAATCTTCAACTGTTCTAATGAGTTTATCTCCAAATCTTAAATTAAACTTAACTGTTTTTGCCACTTTATATCTACCTTCCTTTTCTCAAATAATTTTACAATTAGCACTAGAATATAAAGTTAAATTGTAAAAATAAAATATATATTTCCCTATATCTAGTTATTTGTTGCCAAAAAAACGTAATTTCTATATAATTTTAGCATATATACGCATATAGCGTAAAGTTTTTAAAGCCATATTATAATGAAATATATCGGCCAAATTGTACTTATGATAGATATATTATAATAAAAACAAAAGGACAAATAGTGTCCTTTTGCTAAAATTCAATAAAATTTTTGAGAGTATTCATAAAAGAATGACAAAGAGGGGATAGTATTATCAAGGAAATGATGATATGAGTTACCTAAAATGCCATAGTAAAGAATCAGTGAAAAACGTACCTTATTTAGGAAAACAAAGATACAAGAGGTAAAAGCTCTGGCAATTACTTTATATGTTAATGGTCTATCATTCCGTGCCATAGCAAAAATTGTAAATGTTTCACATAAAACAGTATATGATTGAATGAAAGCATTTGAGGATCTAACTTTCGAGAAAGCTAAGCCAGAAGGAGATATTATAATAGAACTAGATGAAATATGGCATTTCATGAAGTCAAAAAAACAAACTATGGATATGGAAAGCATACTGTCGTAGTACTGGGCAGCTGATTGATTGATAATATGGAAATTGTAACAATAAAACACTAAAACAAATAATAGATAGAGTGAATTAATTGAAAGCAGAGGTATTTTGTGCAGACAATTGGAAGTCATTACGAAGAATTAATTCCAGCCGAGTTACTAATACAAAGTAAGTCACAAACACATGTTATACAGAGAAATAATTTCAGACAATGCCATTGGTTTGAAAGATTTAGACGCAAGACTTGTATAGTTTCTCGCTCCGGTCACATGGTTGATCTTATGACGTCTTTATTTGCTAGGTTCAGAATCAATGGTACTTTTGTTAGTTAACATTCTCCAAAAAATAACTCCTTAACAATGAAAAACAGCGTTAAAACCAGGCTTATTCCTTTCTTAATGCTATATATACTGGCCATTTGAATACATTTCTAGCTATACTAAATTTATATTTCCTCTGTAGCGTCTTAATATCTTTGTTACTCATTAAGGGTTCAACTCCATCATCATTTTTATTAGATACATTGATATTAAATAAAAATTCAACTATTTTGCCATGCACAACAACCTTATTGATATATAAATAAATTGCTGACACTCAGCCATATTCTTATTTTTAACAAAGTTTTCAGACTGTTTTATTAGGTCGGTAATTATCTCTTCTGTGATGTGTACTTCCCTATTGTGGAGAGTTAGTTCATGAATGAGCTTTTCAAAATATAACTTAAGTTTTTCAAGTTGCTTTAGCTCATTTATCCTTAATAGTTTCTATAGTTACCCCGGTTTCACTTTCTTATTAGGATTATATATTTTTACTTTTCTTATTGAAAAGGTCTTAAACAGGTTCTCATTACCCAAATAACTGCATTTATTAATTCTCTTATTTCTCTTTATTTTCTTCTATATTTCGAACTTTTTTTCGTATAAACTCCTCTATTTGCTCCCATTGATAAATTTTACTCTTCCTTTTTTCTACCTACATTACAAGTTTTTATGCCTTTTTTTACCTTTCACCTATTTTTATATATATAAAAATATTCCTTGCATTTTTTCAAAAAGCTTGTATATATGCATGTAGTGCGTAATTTCCAAAACTTTTTATACGAATTATATTGAGCTCATGCCTATAAGCTCTTGAACCCATATTTTGCTTAATTATTTATTGTATTGAAAAAATGTATATGCTACAATGATTTTTGTAGACTTACTATACATATAGTCAAATTTTGGAGAATAAATTAGAATAGAGGTGGGGTTATATGGATATTGATTTGCCAAAGGTTTTTATTAGCTATAGTTCTTCCAATGAAGATTTTGCAGAACTAGTGAAACTGAAACTAGAGAAAGAAAATATTATCGTCTGGAAAGATACAAATCAAATTTCAGTTGGGGTAGAGTGGCGTAATGAAATTGATAATGGCATTTTAAGTTCGGATCTAATTATAATTATAATGGATAAGTATTCTGCAAGTTCCTCATATGTGACTTATGAATGGGCATTTGCACTGGGAAACGGGAAGAGAGTTATACCAGTGTTAACGGAAGAATGTGAAATACATCCAAGAATTAGTGTTTTACAATATTTTGATTTTAAGAATAATAGGCCATGGGATGAATTAATCAAATTAATTTTGTCACATCAAATTTCCCCAAAAAATACGATAAGAGTTTCTGATCTTACAATCTATGAATTAGAAAAAATACTTGCTAGTACAAAATTAGCAAATAAATTAGAGGATTCAGATTTTAAAGCGAACGATGTCGCATCTGTAGTAAATCAATTGGCTATTGCCAAAAAGCATTTAAATGCGAGTGCTGAAGTAATTAATACAATTTTATGGGTTGATGATAGACCTAATAATAATACTTATGAACGTAGGGCATTCGAAACTATAGGCTTTAGATTTGATTTAGCAAAGTCAACAAGAGAGGGTCTTGATTTTTTTTCATCCAATAAATATATCGCTATAATATCAGATATGGGGAGAAAAGAAGGTCCTCAAGAAGGTTATATGCTCTTACGAGAAATACGAAAGATAGATAAGCAGATACCATTTTTCATCTACGCAGGTTCTAATTCTATCGAACACAAAGTAGAGGCACAAGAAAAAGGCGCGCAAGGATCTACTAACCGTGTGGATAAGTTGATTGAACTAGTAACAGCTCATATTTGGGTACGAAAATAATATTTACATCAAGGTATTATAAATTTTATTTACCTGTTCAGGAAATTTGTTAAATTTATCCTAATTATCACATAATGAAGAAGTAAGATCAAACAATATCCGGACCTCTACTCAAGGTGTTTCAGAGGAAAGGTCTAACCTTTTATTAGAGAAAGTAAGAGAATATAAAGAGTTACAAAAAGCGATTGAGGAACTAGAAGAAAAAATAAAAAATATAAAAGTGACAATAGTCAATGTGATGGAGAAGCAACAAGCGGAAGAAATAAAGGTTGATATATTTAAAGTGAGATATACAACTGTTGTAAGCAATAGATTTAATACAACAGAGTTTAAAAAAACACATAATACCCTTTGCGAGCAATATCTAAAAGAAAATGTTTATAAGCGTTTCACTATAGTCTGATTAGAGTTGTTTACACCCTATAAATATAATGCCCAAGGTTGCACGGCTCTTTTATATTTGTATGCACTTTTTTCTACTTTGGTTGCATCTTCTTTGGAACAATAATATGGATGAATAAAGCTACATCTCATATAGTAACGTTACTAATCAAAAAAGGTTACTTTAATTCATTGATATCCAAATAGCAGATTTACTCCTGCATAATCTTAAATTTTTATTAATTATTCTTCTTTCTTTCTTTCTTTAATTTTTGCATTACTTTAAGTGCTTTATTAGCACCTTTGCCATAATAATCTTTACGTTCTTGAAAAGTCATATTTTTTCTCAGTTCATAATTGTGTTAACATACTTTGTGAATATCATTGTATAGTAAAGTTAGAATTAATATTAAGCTTTTTCACTTTAAGCATCTCCGCTTCTAAATCAAATTCTAATAACAATTTTATTTATGCAACCCTATCAGAGTAACTTACAACTGCAATTTCTGTCATAGTATTTTGCAGTGTTTCAATAATTTTTTCTAGTTGCTTTACTAGCTACCGTACCTGTATAAGATACTTCCCCGCATTGCTCACATTTTAAACAGGGTACATTCTTGACAATAATTATACAAGAACCTAAATCTGTTACATGAGTTGTAATATTTTCATCCATATCGCCTTTGCATAAAAAACACTTCATTTCAATCTACCACCTTTCTTGTTTTATAATCAGTTTCCCATTTATCAAGTACAACAGTAAGTCACATACCTAGGATTAATTTTATCATTACGATTACGTCCACAGTGACGATCATTTCCTTGCATACTGTTATATCATTACCAGAGATGATAGCCTTGAACATACCTGTTTGAAATTTACCGCTCGAACCTGCCCTATCTTTTCCATTTTCAGTACAGGCACATACTAAGATGGTTATAATCACCATTTTAACATTTCTCCAACTATTATACTTTTGAATCTGATTGAAAATTTCTTTAAGTTCAGCTTTATCTAACAAACGAGATATTGCCTTATCTATCTCTGCGTCATTTATGTTGAAATATCTTTTTAATCGGATCAATTCTTACTTCACTATCTTAATAAAAGCCTTCTTTTCTTTTAAGAATATGTCACTAAAATTTTCATGAATTGCTTTGTTTATTACTTTATTTACATAACTACCACGTCTTATTCCGCCTCGTAATATGGCAACTAAGTCCTATTATCTCCACTCAATAAATCAAACTCCATTTCATAAATTTCATACTCAGTTTTAGTTTCTTTACTATTCATTAAAATGCCTCCTTAATCGCATTTCAATTTCATATTTTTCGTTACCACAAGCTATTCAAAAATATTTCTAAGATACAAAGTCCAAATGCAAAATTTATGCAATTCCCCCTATACTTGCTCCAATTATAGCAACTAAGGTCGGTAAATATAGATATAAAAACCTGTATTTATGATTTGGAGAGCCTCTTTAACAAAATAATAGAATGAGTAATCATTCCGTTGATTTTATAATGTCTATAAGAAAAATAAATAGTTGAATATGGTGGAAAATCTTTTGGCAACATGGGCCATTGACAACCTGTTTTATTCAGATAGAAAATGGCGTTAACCAAATCATTCTTGTTATGTTTGCCACATTTAAAGTGGTCTTTTATCATATCCTATCCTGTGTCTGTTAAATCTATTTGATAATTTATATTTTATTCATTTTGTTTTATTTCTATCTCTATCCACATGGTTACGTTTTATTTATTCATGAATACAGGTTATAAATTTATTATATTAGACAAGAGTAACCTATTTTTGGTCAAGTGAATAGTATATAATTGTACCCCGGTATAACAGAAAGATCTAAGTTAAAGAAATATAAAATCTAATATAAAATATAAAATATAATGAATAAATCGGAGGGTTAAAGATGTCTAATTGTAATCAAAAATATGTTAAAAATTCTAATTCTGAACAGTCAAATTATATATTAAAACACGAACATAATTGTAAAGAATGTTCTAATTGCTCTGGGCCGAAGGGAGATACAGGCGAGCCAGGACCTATGGGATCTGAAGGACCTATGGGACCTGTAGGACCTAGGGGTCCTGTGGGTTGCAGAGGTGAGAAAGGTGATAAGGGTGACCCTGGATGCCCTGGTCCATATGGACCTAGAGGCTCAGCAGGTCCTCAAGGGGCACGTGGTATACAAGGTGTCAGAGGAGATATCGGACCTCAAGGAGATCCAGGATGTCAAGGTCCTCAAGGTGTTAAAGGTAATCCTGGACCACAAGGTCCAGCAGGTCCAGTAGGTCCATTAGGACTTAGAGGCGACGTTGGTCCAGCAGGTCCTATGGGTCCTATTGGTCCTGAAGGCCCACAAGGGCCAGTGGGTATTGCTGGTCCACAAGGCTCACAAGGTCTGGAAGGACCAGAAGGAAAAATTGGTCCTATGGGTCCTATTGGTCCTAAAGGATGTCAAGGCCCTCAAGGTGAACAAGGTTTACAAGGAGACCAAGGTGCTATAGGTGCTACAGGTCCAGCTGGGGCAACTCCTACAATAGGTCCAAATGGAAATTGGTTTGTTAATGGTGTAGATACTGGACTCACTTCAACAGGTGCTACAGGCCCAACTGGTCCGATTGGTCCGATTGGTCCAACGGGGCTAACTGGTCCAACNGG
>JGI994J12354_10000129_pt1 | contig 68765 bp, 63 predicted proteins | sample IntmicLarv3ML3BL_FD_12354 | JGI IMG/M metagenome (IMG submission 12354) | reverse complement strand
TGAATTTGATGGCATGTTGGCATTATCGGAAATTGATGATAAATTATTAGAAAGGATTTCATCATTTGCACCGTTTGGCATTGATAATCCGGCGCCTAAATTTTTATTTCCTTATATGAAGATTGATTCGGCGCGAGCGCTGGGAGCAGAGCGTCAGCACTTGAAAATTTACATTCGAGATGGCTCCTGTGTAATGGAAACCTTGCTTTGGAACTGTGGTGAAGCAATTAAAGAAGTCCAGAATAGTGAATTAGTTCATGGGATTGGGACGATTCGAAAAAATAGTTGGAATGGAAGAGAGACTCTCGAACTTAATTGGGAGTATTTTTCTTTGAAGCCAAGTCTCAAACTTAATAGTAAGCAAATTCCATTGGAGAAAATCTCTAAATTGGAAAAAAAAGTATTTTCAACCAATAGAGCAGATTTCACTGAATGTTACCGACTTTTACAGGCTTTTGGGAAGACTACCTCAATGCTGTCTGTAGAGCGGATGGGCTTGCAATGGCTGAAAGAAAGAGCAGATTTTTCTTGGGCAGAATTTGATTATTTTTTACAAGTTTTTGAAGAATTGGGATTAATAAGAAAAGTGAGCGAAGAATTGATTGCCTTTGAAAATAATGCTGAAAAGCAGACTTCTTTAGAAGAGTCGCCTACTTATCGAAAGCAAAAAGAGGAAGTGAAGAATGTTCTATGAGTAAATATAGGTGGCAAGATTCTATTAGAACAATACCTGATTTTCCCGAACCGGGAATATTGTTTCGAGATATTACAACACTGCTGAAAAGTGGTGAAGATTTTTCAGCAATGATTGATGAACTTTCTGAAGTGGTATGGCCTTTAAAGCCGGATGTAATTATTGGACCTGAATCAAGAGGATTTATTATAGGTGCAGCAGTTGCGTATCGTTTACAATGTGGCTTCGTTCCGCTTCGAAAGCCTAATAAGCTTCCGACAGAGGTATTAAGGCATGAATATCAGTTGGAATATGGAACAGATGTGCTGGAAATTCATCGAGATGCGATTCAAAAAGGGCAACGGGTTGTTTTGGTGGATGATTTGCTTGCAACCGGTGGAACTGCGGGAGCGGCAGTAAAAATGATTGAGGAGCTCGGCGGCATCGTTTCCGGATTAGTTTTTTTAATTGAACTGAATTATTTGAACGGACGAGAAAAACTCGAAAATTATCCGGTACAGACCTTACTACAGTATGATTAACGTTAAGTATCAGGGGGATTATAGTGGGTGAATGCGAAAAAACTGCAATGACTGAGGAAGAAAAAAAATTAGCATGGCAAGAATTTAACGGAATTTTATCTCAACTTCAAAATTCCTTGAATTCAGACGAGGTGAAGGTGCTTACAGAAGCATTTTTACTGTCTTTGACTGCCCATGACTCCCAGCGTCGAAACTCCGGCGAGAGTTATATTTTCCACCCATTAGGAGTTGTGCAGATATTAGTTGAGTTGCAGGTTGATTTAGTAACCTTGGAAGCGGCAATTTTGCATGATGTGGTGGAAGATACCTCGGTAACTTTAGAAGATATTATAGATAAATTTGGCTCGGAAGTTGCTCTGTTGGTTGATGGAGTTACGAAGCTTAATCGAATTGAGTATAAATCCAAGGAAGAGCAGAAAATGGAAAGCCACCGTAAAATGCTCTTGGCGATGGCAAAAGATCTTCGAGTTGTGGTAATTAAGCTTGCTGACCGTCTACATAATATGCGTACTCTATCCTACATGACCGAGGAAAAGCAGAAAGATGTTGCGCGAGAAACTTTGGAAATATTCGCTCCTTTGGCTCATCGCCTGGGAATGTTTAATATTAAATGGGAATTAGAAGATTTAGGCTTCAGGTATTTAGAGCCTGACCACTATTATGATTTAGTTGAGCAGGTACGGCAACGTCGTGAAGAAAGGCAAGCTAATATCCAAGAAGCTATTGATAGTATCAACGAAAAATTAGGTGAAGTCCTGATTAAAGCAGACATTAATGGCAGACCGAAGCATTTATATAGTATTTGGCGAAAAATGCAAAAAGACCGTAAACAATTATCTGAGATTTATGATCTGTCAGCAGTCAGGGTTATTGTTGAATCTGTTAAGGATTGCTATGGGGCACTGGGAATTGTTCATACCCTTTGGAAGCCGATTCCCGGTCGATTTAAAGATTTTATTGCAGTACCCAAATCGAATATGTATCAATCTCTGCATACAACGGTAATTAGCTCAAATGGAACGCCTTTGGAAATTCAAATCAGAACCCATGAAATGCATCGCATTGCCGAATATGGTATTGCGGCTCATTGGCGCTATAAGGAAGGGCAAGTTGTCGGTGGTCGTAGTTTTGATGAGAAGCTTTCTTGGATCAGGCAGCTCTTAGACTGGCATCAGGATATGCGAGATACCAAAGAATTTATGGAGACTTTGAAAGTTGATGTATTTGCAGATGAGGTATTTGTATTTACTCCTCGAGGCGATGTCGTTGAGCTTCCGGCAGACTCAATTCCGATTGATTTTGCATACCGTGTTCATACTGATGTAGGAAATCGATGTACAGGGGCTCGTGTAAACGGTAAAATGGTACCTTTGACACATAATTTGAAAAACGGTGATATTGTTGAAGTAATCACAACAAAAGGAACAAAGCCCAGTTGGGATTGGATTTCACTGGTAAGAAGTCCGGAGACCAAAAATAAGATTCGTCAATGGTTCAAAAAACAAAATAGAGCTGAAAATATTGCTAAAGGGCGGGAAGCGTTAGAGAAAGAAGCAAGACGATTAGGCTTTGATATTAAAGAGTTTATAAATTCAGAGAGTATGGCTGAAATTGCCAAAAAAAACTGGGGTACTGAAGAGGATTTATTGGCAGCTATCGGCTATGGGGGAATTACATTAAATGCGGTTGTGATTCGCCTGACAGAGCAATACAAGAAAAAGCATAAAGAAAATAAGCCTAATAATACAGCAATGTCACAAGTCTCTGATTTTAAGCCAAAGGGTAAAAAAACGAAAAATAATCATGGGATACTGATTAATGGCGAAGCCGGAATGATGATAAGAATTGCTCGCTGTTGCAGTCCGGTCCCTGGGGATCAAATTATTGGTTATATTACTCGGGGACGAGGTGTTACAATTCATAAACTGGATTGTGTTAATGTACAAAATCAAAATATAAATGATGAAGTCAATCGCCAAATCTCTGTAAGTTGGGATGGTACTTGTGATGATGAGTCATATAATGTGGGGATTGAAGTTTTAGCAGTTGATCGGCCGGGGATTTTAAATGAACTCATGTCTGTAATTATTGAAGCAAAAACCCACATTTCCTCAATGAATGCAAAAGTAAACAAAGCAAAGCAGATTATTATCAATTTTGAGGTGGCTGTAAAAAATACTAATCAGTTAGCGAACCTTATGAGCAAGCTGAAAAAGGTACGAGATGTGTACTTGGTAGGTCGTGCTGATAATGGCAAAGGGGGAGATGAAAGTTGAAGATAGTGGTTCAAAGAACACGATTTTCGGCTGTTCATATTGATGGAAACGAAACTGCGCAGTGCGGTCAGGGGTTGACAATTCTTTTGGGAGTTGCCAAGGGAGATGCTGAAAAAGATGCGGAATTTTTGGCAAGAAAATTGGTCAAACTTCGGATCTTTGAAGACAAGAATCAAAAGATGAATTTGAGTATGCTGGATATAGGTGGAGAATGTTTGATTGTTTCTCAATTTACTTTATATGGAGACTGCCGAAAAGGAAATCGCCCCGGCTTTGATCAGGCTGCTGACCCGCTTACTGCGAAGCGATTGTATGAGTTCTTTATTGAGCAAGTTCGCTTACAGGGACTTAAAGTACATACCGGGATTTTTCAAGCGAATATGGGAGTTGAGCTCTGGAATGATGGGCCGGTGACTTTGATTTTAGAAAGCCCTTAAATTAGATAAAGGAGAAGTGAAGAAATGAAATTATTAGGTTTTGCACTGGGAGCTCTACAAACCAATTGTTATATTTTGGTTTGTGAAAAAACAAGTCAGGCAGCAGTAATTGACCCCGGAGCAGAGGCAGAAGCTCTGATTAGGGAAATCAAAAATCAAAAAATAGACATCAGGGCTATTTTATTGACCCATGGACACGGAGATCATATCGGTGCAGTGGAGCCATTGCGAGCTATAACGAAAGCCCCTCTGTATATACATTCATCCGATGCGAATATGATTACTGATGCAAATCGGAATTTTTCATCATTTATGGGCGAATCTCTGGCCTGTAAAGAGCCTGAGCATTTAGTTAAGGATCAAGATATCATTTCCATTGGTGAAGAGATTTCTTTAAAAGTATTGCATACTCCGGGTCATACTCCGGGGGGAGTGTGTTATCATTTAGAAAAAGAAAAATTACTTTTCGCTGGAGATACTTTGTTCGCTGAATCAATTGGAAGAACAGACTTCCCGGGAGGCTCTTATGCGACTTTGATTCATGGAATCAAGGAAAAATTATTAATTTTACCAGATGAAACGAAAGTTTTTCCGGGACATGGCCCGGAAACGACGATTAGCTGGGAAAAAGATCACAATCCATTTATTCGATAGGAGGAAATGATTGATATATTATGAAATCATTTAGTTGGTCATGGAATCGCCTTGCAGTGGGAGCAGTCGTCTTATTTTTGCTTTATATGTCATTGCCGATTTTTTTACTTCTTGTACTTTCCTTATTGGCTTCGCTCTTGCTACTACCGTTAGCTAATTTTGCCGAAAGACAATTACAGCGATTAAATTTGAGCCAAGATCAACGACGAAATGGCGCGATTATTCTGGTCTTTCTTTTAAGCGCAACTTGTCTGAGTTTCATCGGGCTAAATATTTTTCAGCCATTAATTCGGGAGATTGCAAGCTTTATCGCTACGCTACCGGAAACGATTAACTCACTTCAACAGAGTTTTGTTCGCCTATTAAGTGAAAGCCAGGATCTTTATTTTGCATTACCTGTGCAAATCAAAGAAATTGTGGATACAGGTGCTCAAAAAATTCTTACCTTTACAATTACTCAAATTAATTCACTACTTCAGATGATAACGAATCTAGCACCGGTAGCAATTCAGGCAGTATTGCTTCCATTTTTGGTTTATTATTTTTTAAGGGATCGTGAAGAGCTTCAAGAAGGTTCAGTCAAAATGTTTCCTGTCAGAAGGTATCCCGAAATTCGGTCATTATTGCATGAACTCTGCGATGTTCTTTCTAAATATGTAAGAGGGCAAATTACGGTCTGCATTATCATTGGCGGATTTATTTTTTGTGGTACCAGTTTATTGGGGGTAAAATATCCATTAGTTTTAGGCTTGCTTTCATTTTTATTAGGTTCAATTCCTTATGCAGGAGCGATATTTGCATTTATTCCGGCTCTACTTCTAGCTTTATCAGTATCTGTTGATTTAGCACTCCAAGTGACAGCTCTGTACCTGTTTGTTTCATTCTTGGAAAATTATTTTATTGTCCCTAAAATAATGGGGAAAGTGGCTCAGCTTCATCCATTAATTATCTTGCTGGGAATGCTTTTAGCGGCAAATTGGTTTGGTCTTATCGGTATGATTCTTGCAGTTCCGGTTATGGCAACTCTAAAGATTTTAATTCGCTTTGTTTGGAATTGGCGATAGATGGTAAAGAACAAGGAGGAAGTGACACATGATGAAAACCACGGATTTTAAGCAGATTCAAGAGGTACTTAAACGCAAAAGCTATAAAATGACTCCTCAAAGACAAGTTATTTTGCAGGCTTTTTTAGATTTTCCAGAAGAGCATTTGAGCGCTGAGGATGTATTGGCAATTGTACGGAAACAAGTAGAAAGCCTCGGGCTTGCAACGGTATATCGGACATTAGAGCTTTTTTCGGATTTAGGGGTACTTCATAAAATGGATTTTGGTGATGGCCGAAGTCGTTATGAAATGAATTCCTTCCAAGATAATCACTACCATCATCATTTGGTATGCCTTGAATGTAATACTGTGAAAGAATTTGATGATGATTTATTAGATGCTGTGGAAGAGGCCATTACCAAACAAGAAGGTTTTAAAATTGTTGATCATCAATTGAAACTTTTTGGGTATTGCTCGAATTGCCAAAAAAAGATGAGCGGAACCAATGGAAAGTGATCAACTCAGTAAACAATGGGCTGAAAAAACAGGACACTTTTTAAAAAGTATTCGAGCTGAAATTTTTCAAATTACCGGCAGCAATCTTGAAAAACTTGAAATTGAATCGAAGGATAACAATTTGCTGGTTTATTTAAAGGGAAAAGGCGAGCCGCCTTGGTCAATAATTCCCTTCAAAGATACGAGTCTCCAAGATGCGTATCCGATGCTTTATAAACACTTTAAAAAGCAATTGCAATTTTCGCCATTACCTTGGGGCGGGTTGCAGGGGGTTCGACCCACAAAATTAATGCATCGGCAGCTTGAAAGCGGACTTTCGGTTGATGAGGCAATTTCTTATATGGTTTCCAAATATGATTTGGAATTTGAAAGAGCAAGGCTTTTGGGCGAAATTGCAACTGTTCAACGAGAATATTTGAAAAAAATCCCCAATTCTATTGGACTTTATATCGGAATTCCTTTTTGCCCGAGCCGTTGTTTATATTGCTCTTTTCCAGGCGAGGTTGTTCCCCAAAAACAGCAAGAAATGGAAGTTTTCCTAAATACTCTAGCAGAAGATATGAATGCAGTTTCACAATGGATTAAAAAAAATAATGTGAGAATTTCTTCCCTCTATATCGGTGGTGGAACGCCGACGTCGTTGCCTGATGCTTTATTTGAGCAGCTATTGAGTCAAATTCATTTTAATTTTGATTTATCTGAACTGACAGAATTTTCATTGGAAGCAGGTCGTCCGGAAACGCTATCAAAAGAAAAATTACGGTTGGCGTTTTCGGCAGGAATAAGAAGAATTAGTGTCAACCCACAGTCTATGCACCAAAAAACACTGGATAAAATCGGCAGAAATCATAAAATTGAAGAAATCATTAGTGCATATTATGAAACTCGAAGCCGAGGATTTTCGGTAATTAATATGGATTTAATTGCCGGATTGCCGGAAGAAGCAACTTTGGATTTTATGGATTCTCTTAAAAGAATCGTAGATTTAAAGCCGGAAAATATTACAATTCATTCTCTGGCCTTAAAGAAAGGTTCAAAATGGCTTGAACAAAACCAAAATGCGCCTTGCGGCTCAATAATGAGAGAAATGGTTGAAAATGGTAGAAGCTATTTATCCAGTCGTGGCTGGAAGCCTTATTATTTATATCGTCAAAGAAATTCGCCGGGGCATCTTGAGAATATCGGCTATGCAGTTTCCGGCGCAGAAAGTCTTTATAATATTCAAATGATGGAAGAAACACACACGATTATTGGCATGGGCCCGGGATCGGCTACCAAAAAACAATCAAATCGTGGTAGAATAAGTAGTTATCATTTTCCAAAAGAGAGAAAGCTTTATCAGGAAAATATACATGAGTATTTAAAACGACGGAGCAAAATATTGGAAAATGACTTTGAGTAGCAGATTTAGGAGGAAAGGCAAATGACGCTTTTAGCCACAGCAGTGAGAGGAACTCACGATATTTTGCCAGCCGAAACCGGACGTTGGCAAGAACTGGAAAGTAGAATTCGGAAGCATTGCTCTCTTTATGGATATAAAGAAATCCGAACACCGATTTTTGAATATACCGAGCTTTTTTTGCGTGGCATTGGCGAAACAACTGATGTGGTAGAAAAAGAAATGTACACTTTTGAAGACCGAGCAGGTCGAAGCATGACTTTGAGGCCGGAATGCACAGCTTCCACTGTTAGAAGTTACTTGGAACATAAAATGTATGGAGAGCCAAATCAACCGACGAAATTATATTATATAGGGCCGATGTTCAGATATGATAAACCCCAAGCGGGGAGATACCGCCAATTTCATCAATTTGGCATTGAAGCGATTGGCAGTCATCATGCTGCAACTGATGCAGAAATCATTTCTTTAGCTTATGAATTCTTCGTTGATTTAGGCCTTACTGATTTGAATTTATATATTAATTCGGTTGGCTGCCCGAGTTGCCGACCAAATTATCAGGAAAAATTGAAAGATTTCTTTGTTCCTCATAAAGAAAAGATTTGCAAAGAATGCCTAAGCCGTTTAGAGCGGAATCCGTTACGGCTACTGGATTGTAAAAATGAAAATTGCCAAAATATCTCAGTAGATGCTCCTAAACTGCTGGATCATTTGTGTGATGAGTGTAATTCTCATTTTGATAAAGTAAGAAGTTTGCTTACTGCAAATCAGATTTCTTACACTATAAATACTCGTCTTGTTCGTGGTTTGGATTATTACACAAAGACTGCTTTTGAAATACAATATGCCCAATTAGGGGCACAAAGCGCAATTTGTGGCGGTGGAAGATATGATGGTCTCATTGAAGAATGTGGCGGCGATTCTATCCCTGGTATTGGCTTTGCAATGGGAATAGAAAGAATTTTAATTGCCTTAGACCAGCAAAATTTACTTCAAGAATCTGATGCAAACACGAAAGTTTTTGTAATGCCATTAGCGGAAGAAGCAGAAAGTAAATGCTTTGAGATATTGCAAAAGCTCAGAAAATCCGGGATATCTGCTGAAATGGACTTAATGTCACGAGGTGTGAAAGGCCAGATGAAGCAGGCCAATCGTTTAGGAGTACATTGGGCGATTTTGCTTGGCGAGGATGAGCTTTCACAAAATACGATTACCTGCAAAAATATGGTGCAAGGCGAGCAGTGTGTGGTTAAGATGGTGGATTTTGAAAAATGGATTGAAAATTTGAGGGAGGAAGAATAATGTCTGAAATGGTGAAAGGATTACGTAGTATTTTTTGTGGAGATATTTCGACAGCAATAGATGGAAGTACAGTGACGGTTTGCGGATGGGCGTCTAAGCGCCGAGATCACGGTGGGTTGATTTTTATTGATTTGCGGGATCGAAGCGGGATTGTTCAATTGGTCTGTGCTCCGGATTGGGCGCCGGAGGCTCATGAGGAAGGCGATAAAGTACGCGGCGAATATGTATTGCAAGTATCCGGCGCAGTTTGTCGGCGCGCTCCGGAAGCAGTTAATCCACTTCTTTCCACCGGTGAAATTGAAATTCATGTTATGGAGCTAAAGATTTTAAATTCCGCGCAAACACCGCCATTTTATATTCAAGATAATGTGGAGGTAGACGAATCAATTCGATTGAAATATCGTTATTTGGATCTTCGTCGACCGGAAATGCAGAAGAATCTGATTCTGCGTCATAAAGTCACGAAAGCGATGCGTGACTATTTGGATGGCCGCGGATTTTGTGAAATCGAGACACCAATGCTTACCAAAAGCACTCCGGAAGGAGCTCGCGATTACTTGGTACCTAGCCGGGTGCACCCGGGCGAGTTTTATGCTTTACCACAGTCGCCGCAGCTTTTTAAACAGCTATTAATGGTTGCCGGAATGGAAAGATATTTCCAAATTGTTCGTTGCTTCAGAGATGAGGATTTGCGGGCAGATCGTCAACCGGAATTCACGCAACTGGATATTGAAATGTCATTTATCGAAAGAGAAGATGTTTTGGCAATGGCAGAGCAGATGATGGCATTTGTCTTTAAAGAAGCTTGTGAGGTTGAGATTCCGACTCCATTCCCACGGATGTCCTACCAAGAGGCTATGACAAAGTATGGTTCTGATAAGCCGGATCTTCGGTTTGGCATGGAATTAGTTGATGTATCAACTGTATTTTCTAGCACAGAATTTAAAGCATTTTCGTCAGTTCTTGCTAATGGCGGAGAAATCAAATTAATTTGTGTCAAAGGTCAAGCCGGTATGCCGCGGAGAGAGTTGGACGGCTTGATTACTTATGTAAATCGATTTGGCGCGAAAGGCTTGGCTTGGATCGGATTTGCAGAAGATGGCTTAAAATCGCAAATCGCAAAATTTTTAACTGAGCAGGAAATTGCAGATTTGAAAATTGTAGCAAATGCCGAAGAAGGGGATTTACTTTTAATTGTCGCTGACCAGGCAAAAGTTGTGGCTCAGGCTCTGGGTAATCTTCGGATTGAGATGGCAAAGCGCTTGGATTTGATTGACCCCAAAGAGCTTAACTTCCTCTGGGTTCTGGACTTTCCAATGTTTGAAAAAGACGAGGATAATAATCGCTTTGTCGCAATGCATCATCCATTCACTTCACCTTTGGATGAAGATATTGAAAAACTTCAAACGAATCCGGAAAGTATTAGTGCCAAAGCCTACGATATGGTCTTGAATGGTACTGAGCTGGGTGGCGGAAGTATTCGGATTTTCAATCGGGAGGTTCAAGAGAAAGTTTTTGCAGCAATTGGCATGGATAAAGAGGAAAGTCTGGAGAGATTTGGATTCTTGTTGGATGCCTTTGAATATGGTGTACCGCCCCATGGTGGGATTGCTTTTGGCTTAGATCGGATTGTGATGTTGATGTCCCAATCCGACTCGATTCGTGATGTAATTGCGTTCCCAAAAACTCAAAGTGCATCCTGCTTAATGACAGATGCGCCGTCTTTTGTTGCCGGGAAGCAATTAAAAGAGCTGTCGATTGCTCTTGATTTGCCGGAAGAAGTTGAATAGATGACTTGCAGAAGTGCCTTGGCTTTGTTAGTATATTAATAGAATATAAAGTTTCCCTGCGGTGTTCGAGGACAGCTCTTTCGTTTTGAGCCAACACTTCTACATTGGGAATCCAAGTTCACAGTGGCTCTCAGGCCGGCATTGACCGGATTTGAAATATTGTTGAGGAGGGTACCCACCTGCACGAGCAGGTTCAAAACTGGAGTTATAGACGGCATGGTGGGGTGTTGATGAGTTAGCTTGGTTTTTGCCAGGCTAACTTTTCTATCTGGAGGAAAATGATTTATGGATTTTTTATTGCGTGCAAAGATGCTTTATGGCGACCAAGAAATACTTTCTCTCAAAGAGAAGAAAGTCGCCATTTTTGGCGTCGGTGGAGTAGGGTCGTTTGCCGCAGAAGCACTGGCTCGCAGCGGTATTGGTGCTATTACTCTAGTTGATTTTGACCGAATTGCAGCTTCGAATGTGAATCGTCAGCTTCCAGCAAGAATTGATACCATTGATCGTTTAAAAGTAGAAGTGGTCGAAGAAAATATTTTAAAAGTTCAGCCTGATTGTTGGGTGACAATTCATTCAAAGATATTTAAAAATCCTCAGGAGACTCCTGAGGTGTTATCTTTATCTTGGGATTTTGTAGTTGATGCAATTGATGATATTCCGGCAAAAGCTTCATTGTTGGAGTGGGCATATCAAAATAAAATTCCTGTGGTTTCCGCAATGGGGGCAGGAAATAAAATAGATCCGACAGCTTTTGAGATTGCTGATATTTCTAAAACTCATACTTGCAGCTTGGCAAGAGCACTTCGTAAAGCCTTGCGAGATAAGGGGATTACGAAGGGGATTAAAACGGTTTTTTCGACAGAAAGTCCTCGGAATATAAAGTCAGAAATTGGCCCCGGCAGTATTTGCCACGTAACAGGTACAGCGGGTCTAACTGTTGCCTCGGTTGTAATTAATCAGCTAACTTTAAAGGAGGAACTACTATGTTAATCGATTTACGCAGCGATACCGTAACTAAGCCTACTGATGAAATGAGAAAAATCATGGCAATGGCTCCGGTCGGTGACGATGTATATGGCGAGGACGATTCAGTAAATGAATTGGAAAAAATGTCGGCTGAGCTATTTGGAAAGGAGGCTGCGCTGTTTGTTCCTACCGGTACAATGGGAAATCAGTTAGCGATTTTAACTCATTGCCAAAGGCAGGATGAAGTTTTGTGTGAAGAAAATTCGCATGTATTTTACTTGGAATGCGGTGCTGCTGCAGTGATGGCCAGTGTGCAAATCAGAACTTTGAGCTCCGAAAAAGGGCTACTTACTCCCGAATTACTGGAAAAGCACTGGCGAGGTACAGATCTTCATTATCCGACTACTCGTTTAGTTTGGATTGAGAATACCCTTAATCGTGCCGGTGGCATCGTTTATCCACTATCAACCCTTAAAGAAGTGCAGAAGTGGGCGAAAGAGAAAGAGTTGATGCTTCATATGGATGGAGCACGCATTTTTAATGCTTCGGTCGCTAGCGATATATCGGTTGCAGAAATTGCATCAACAGTAGATTCTGTAATGTTTTGTATCTCAAAGGGGCTTGGTGCTCCAATTGGTTCTGTGCTTGTTGGCACAAGGGAATTTATTGAATCTGCGAAGCGTTGGCGAAAAATGATGGGCGGTGGAATGAGGCAAGCCGGAATTGTTGCGGCAGCTGGAATTTATGCTTTAAATCATCAGGTAGAGCGACTGGTCGAAGATCACAACTTTGCAAAAGAGATTGCCTTGCGTCTTCAACAGTTGGGCTATGAGTTGCCGGCAGGTATTCCGGAAACTAATATTTTAATGGTAAAAGCTCCGAGTCATTATTCAAATGACAAAGAATTTGCTCAAAAACTCAAAGAAAATAATATTCTGGTAAATTCTTTTGGAAATAGAATTATTCGTGTTGTAACCCATCAAGATGTATCAATTGATACATTGCCCCGGATTGTGGAAGTGTTCAAAAGACTTCAGGAGGCCTAAAATGAGTCTATTTGGTGAGGAAAAACCAGATGTTTTAGAGTTGGAGGCTATCAATCCGTTTATGCCTTTAGCGGCTCGAATGCGGCCGCGAAAGCTAGACGATGTCATTGGACAAGAACATTTAACTGATGAAGGAAAGTTTCTGCGCCGATTATTAGCGCTGAAAAGCGCCACTTCTTTAATTTTGTATGGACCTCCGGGAACCGGTAAGACGACGCTGGCTCAGATTATTGCTAAATCAGTAGGAGCAAATTTTGTTCAATTAAATGCCACATCTTCTGGTGTCACGGATATGCGAAAGGTCATCGAAAGCGCAAAAGAGGAGGCACGAAAGAACAGCAAACGAACCCTATTGTTTATAGATGAGATCCATCGATTAAATAAAGGACAGCAAGATGTTTTACTGCCGCCGGTAGAGAATGGTGTTTTGCAGTTAATTGGTGCAACCACAGAAAATCCTTATTTTGAGGTAAATGGTGCTTTGCTTTCGCGAATGAAAATTCTTCGTTTAGAGCCGCTTAACCCTGATGCTATTTTAAAAGTCCTGCAAAAAGCAATTGCCGATGCCGAATATGGATTGGGGAAAAGCCAGATCATACTCAGCCCGGAGGCATTGGAAGAAATGTCTTATTTGGCCGGTGGCGATGCCAGAACAGGTCTTAATTTATTAGAGCAAGCAATTGAGTGGTCTGAGGCAACTGGTAAAGAAATTACACTTCAAGCTCTTTCAGAAGCTATTGAAAGGCAATTGCCGAGATATGATAAAAGCGGCGACCAACATTATGATGTTGTTTCTGCCTTCATTAAGAGCATGAGGGGCTCTGACCCGGATGCAACGCTTCACTATTTGGCTCGTATGATTGCAGCTGGTGAGGATCCTATGTTTATTGCCCGCCGGATTGTTATTTGTGCTTCGGAGGATGTAGGGTTGGCCGATCCGGCAGCAATCTTAGTTGCTACGGCTGCACAACAAGCGGTCGCTTTAATCGGAATGCCGGAAGGGCGAATCTCTCTTGCACATGCAGCGCTTCATGTGGCTAAAGCACCAAAAAGTAACTCAGCGATTGTGGGAATTGATAAAGCTTTGGCAGGTCTGAATAGTACGGCGGAAATATCTGTTCCGCTTCATTTACGGGATGCACATTATGCGGGAGCAAAATCGCTTAATCATGGATTGGAATATAAATATCCTCATAACTTTCCAAATGGGTGGGTAGAACAAGAGTACTTACCCTTGGGATTAAAAGGAGCAAAATACTATAAACCTACCGGGCACGGAAGAGATAAATAAAATCCCACTTTGTGGGATTTTGTTATTTACAAATCCCGACTCATCTGATATGATTTAAATATAATCCAGAGTTAATAACTCGGAAATCAGGAGAAAAGCAGTTATGAAGTTATCTACGAAAGGTCGGTATGCATTATGGTGAAGGGCCAATTGCAGTTCGAACAATTGCAAATCGGCAAGGAATCTCGGAGCATTATTTAGAGCAATTAATGGGGCCATTGCGTTCTGCCGGCTTTGTAAAAAGTATCCGAGGCGCGCAGGGTGGCTATACTCTCGGACGTTCTCCAAGCGAGATCAGCGTAGGTGAGGTAATTCGCGTCATGGAAGGAGAATTTGCTCCGGTAGAGTGCTTGCGCTCTGATTGGGTGGAGCAAGAAGGGTGCACTAAAGGCGGCTGTTACTGCATTACTAAAGGGGTCTGGGAAAAAGTTCGCGATAGCTTAACTCATGTGTTAGACTCAATTTCATTGCAGGATTTATGTGATGAACGATTACCTGGTTTCAAAATTATTAAGGAGTGACATCAAAGTGAAACATATTTATTTTGATAATGCCGCAACTACTGCCATGGAGCCGGAAGTTCTTGAGGCAATGTTGCCTTATTTTACTGAAAACTTCGGAAATGCCTCTAGTCCTCATGCGATTGGTCGTTCGGCTCGAAAGGAAGTAGAGAAGGCGCGCGAGCAAGTCGCGAGTTTGATTGGTGCAGAGCCGGAAGAGATTTATTTTACCAGTGGCGGTACTGAGTCGGATAACTTAGCTCTTTTTGGAGTGCTTGAAGCGAAAGCCCAAAAAGGAAAACATATTATCACAAGCACCATTGAGCATCATGCAATTCTGCATACTTGCGAGTATTTGGAAAAATCTCATGGTGTTGAGGTTACTTATATTCCGGTAGATGAAAATGGTCTGGTGAATCCGGCGGATATTGAAAATGCGATTCGTCCGGATACAATTTTGATTTCGATTATGATGGCCAATAATGAAATCGGCACAATTGAACCAATCGCTGAAATTGGCAGTATTGCAAAAAAATATGGTGTTACCTTCCATACGGATGCTGTGCAGGCAGTAGGCGCAATTCCTGTGAATGTAAATGAATTAAATGTTGATTTACTTACATTAACAGCTCATAAAATCTATGGACCCAAAGGAATTGGCGCTATTTTTATTCGCAAAGGAACAAAAATTAAACCATTAATTCATGGTGGAACCCATGAAAGAAATATGAGAGCCGGAACTGAAAGTGTCGCCCAGATTGTAGGGCTTGGAAAAGCCGCTGAGATTGCTGAAAAAGAGCTTTTTGAAAATGCTGAGCGCATGACGGAAATGAGAGATCGTTTGATTTCTGAGACTTTAAAAACAATTCCTTACTCACGACTAAACGGCGATTCTGTTAGGCGGTTACCCAACAATGCAAATATAAGTTTTTCTTTCATTGAAGGTGAATCTTTGCTTCTGATGCTTGATATGAAAGGTATTGCTTGCTCAAGTGGTAGCGCTTGCACATCCGGTTCGCTAGATCCGTCCCATGTTCTTCTGGCGATTGGATTAGATCACGAGACTGCTCACGGTTCTTTGCGGCTTACTATTGGGCGCCATACGACAAATGAAGAAATTGATTATTTCCTTAATGAAATTTTACCAATTATTGAACGATTACGGATGATGTCACCGTTATGGCCTAATGGGCAGAAATAAATAGGAGTTGAAAATAAATGAGTAGCCAACCAACAAATTATAGTGAAAAAGTCATGGATCATTTTATGAATCCGCGCAATGTGGGAGAAATTGAGAATCCCAGTGGTGTGGGCGAGGTCGGAAATGCCAAATGCGGTGACATTATGCGAATTACCATTGATGTGGACGAAAACGACCGGATTCGGGATGTAAAGTTTCGGACTTTTGGTTGCGGTGCAGCAATTGCGACAAGTAGCATGGCAACTGAAATGGTAATGGGTAAAACTCTCGAAGAGGCATTAGCAATTACCAATCAAGCTGTTGCTGAAGCTCTGGATGGTTTGCCGGCTGTCAAATTACATTGTTCTAATCTCGCAGCAGATGCACTTCACGAAGCAATCAAAGATTACATTGCCAAAAAGCAAAATAAATAAATGCAAAAACCTCCTGTTTTCGGTGTTGGAAATAGGAGATTTTTTTGACGAAAGACAATTTTTTTAGGTATAATTAGGAGCAGAACTTTATTACTGAAATAAAATGAGGGGGAATAGAAAGAATGGCAGTAGGGAAAGAGCACGATCGAATTTTAATTTTGGATTTTGGGGGGCAGTACAGTCAATTAATTGCCCGACGAGTTCGTGAATGTGGAGTGTATTGTGAAATTTGGCCTTATAAAGTGGGATTGGAGAAAATCAAAAATGCTCAGCTAAAAGGAATTTTTTTATCCGGTGGCCCCTCTAGTGTATATGATGACAATGCTCCTAAAATTGATTCGGAGCTTTTTGAGTTAGGAATACCTGTTTTCGGAATTTGCTACGGAATGCAACTGATTGCAAAAGAATTCGGTGGTGATGTTGAGCGTGCAACGACTCGCGAATATGGGGTTATGGAATTGAAATTAGCGGATTCGCCGGGAATTCTTTCAGTAATGAAGGAAAATACAAAAGCACTGATGACCCACGGCGATCTGGTATGCAAAGTCCCAAATGGCTTTACTACAATTGCCTCAACGAATCATACCCCAATTGCAGCAATTGAAAATCGCGATAAACAATTATATGGTTTTCAATTTCATCCGGAAGTGGTAGATACACCTAAAGGTCTGGATCTGGTTCGCCACTTCTTATTTGATATTTGCAGCTGCAAAGCGGATTGGGATATGGGTTCTTTTGCGGAAGAGCAAATCGCAAAAATCCGCGAATTGGTCGGAGATAAAAAAGTCCTTTGCGCGCTGTCCGGCGGAGTGGATTCTTCAGTTGCGGCAGTTCTGGTACATAAGGCAATTGGCGATCAATTGACCTGTGTTTATGTTGATCATGGCTTCATGAGGAAAAATGAGTCTGAGCAAGTTGTAAAGACATTCCGCGACCGATTCCACATGAATTTAATTCATGTAGATGCAAAAGAACGATTCTTAGCCAGAGTGGAAGGGATCACCGAGCCAGAAGAAAAAAGAAAACGAATTGGGGCGGAGTTCATTCGTCTTTTTGAAGATGAAGCTAAAAAACTCGGAAAAATTGACTTCTTAGTTCAAGGCACGGTATATCCTGACGTTGTAGAAAGTGGCACCGAAACAGCCGCAGTAATCAAAAGCCATCACAATGTGGGTGGACTGCCGGAAGACATGGAATTTTCACTCATCGAGCCCTTACGTGAGCTATTCAAAGATGAAGTCCGTAAATTGGGATTAACAATTGGAGTGCCTGAAGAAATCGTCTGGCGTCAACCATTCCCGGGGCCGGGGCTTGCAATCCGCATTATTGGTGAAATTACAAACGAGCGCTTGGAAATCGTCAGGGAAGCTGATGCAATCGTTAGAGAAGTTATCCTGGAAGAAGGCTGGTACCGAAAAGTATGGCAGGCCTTCGCCATCTTACCAGCACTAAAAAGCGTTGGGGTAATGGGCGACGAGCGTACCTACGCTTATACAGTAGGCCTCAGAATCGTAACCAGCGAAGACGGCATGACTGCCGACTGGGTCAGACTCCCATACGAAATCCTTGATAAAATCTCCAAACGAATCGTAAATGAAGTCAAAGGCGTCAACCGAATCGTCTACGACATTACCTCAAAACCACCAAGTACAATTGAGTGGGAATAAATAATAACCAAAATCCCGAAAATTTGCTATTTAAGCAGATTTTCGGGATTTCTTTTTGCCTTTTCTTTTGATAATAAGTTTAAGTTTGGTGATAGAGTATCTTAAGTGAGTTTGCAGGTTGAAGCACATTTCGCCATTAAGAAAACGGCTTTTCCAATCTAAAGTATTACATTAATGATTATATTGTAGACTTTTTTCTTACTATGTTGACAATCGACATAAGTTATAGTATTTTTATTGTAAACTATATTTCGAAGGAGGTTTACGATGATTAAAATAAAGCCCCTGATTTTCATGGCAATGTTTGCGACTTTGATTGCAGCCGGAGCATTTATCAAAATTCCTGTCCCTGTTGTTCCTTTTACCTTGCAATTCCTTTTTACGACTCTTGCCGGCACCCTTCTTGGCAGAAAATATGGCGCTTTAAGTGTCCTATGTTATATATTCCTTGGGCTTTCAGGGCTTCCGATTTTTGCTGGTGGCGGAGGACTTTTCTATATTTTTCAGCCGACCTTTGGTTATCTGATCGGTTTTTGTCTTGGTGCGTTTATAACCGGAACAATTGTGGGGCGTAAGACTGTGCCGTCCTTTAGGCGACTATTCGTTGCAAACTTTTCAGGATTGATTGTTGTTTATTTGTGCGGCATGGCTTATTACTGGATGATCTATCAGTTTTATATTGGTACAGGAATTGGCTTCTGGACACTGTTTTTGTATTGTTTCCTATTGGCGGTGCCGGGTGACATTGTTTTATGTATAGTGGCCGCTTTGCTTGGCAGGCGTCTTTTACCTATTTATAGAAAGAATGGGGCTTTATTTTGAATGTAACAAGCAATTCCCCAAAATTTCTTTTGTCTTTTGGCAGAAATCACTTTGAGATTTGTACGATTATCAATGAAAAAAAGCAATGTTCGGAGAACTGCAAATATTGCACTCAATTTAATCATTGCATAATGCAAAACAATAAATACACCCTATTGAGTATGGGGGGATATGAGGGTGAGGATTTAGAATGAGTAAAAATCTGTTTATTGCAGGCACAGGGACAGATGTGGGGAAAACATTTGTGACCGGGTTAATTGTAAAAAATCTCCACCAGAGTGGCAGAAGTACAGCTTATTTTAAGGCTGCTGCGAGTGGCAACCTGCGGAGTTCCGATGGAAGCCTGATTTTTGGTGATGGCCTTTCTATAAAAAACAGTTCTGGTATTTCTCAACCGTTGAAGTCTATGTGTCCCTATATATATGAAGCTGCAGTTTCTCCCCACTTTGCTTCCCAACTAGAAGGAAACCCTGTAAAAATAGAGTTTGTTAAAAACTGCTTTGAAAAACTTTCTCAGGAATACGAGTATATAACAGTTGAAGGCAGTGGTGGCATCCTTTGTCCGCTTTGTATTGACGAAAAATGTACACAGCTTGAAGATATCATAAAGATGCTGGATCTATCCTGTCTAATCGTTGCGGACGCGGGGCTCGGAACAATCAATGCTGTTGGCCTCACGGCTTTTTATATGCGCGAAAGAAATATCCCCATTAAAGGAATTATTTTTAACCGTTTTCATTCAGGAAGTGCGATGGAAGAAGATAATTTGAAAATGTGCGAAGCCATAACGGGTCTAAGAGTGATTGCTTGTGTTAGTGACGGTGATACAGAGATTAATATAAACGCCGACACTCTGGCATCCTTATACGAATGAGGTGAACGAAATGATTTGGTACCCTTATCAACAAATGAAAACCATGGCGCCACCTATCCGTGTTACTGATGCTCAGGGCGTCTACCTCTACACCAATGATACAAAGCTGATTGATTCCGTATCCTCTTGGTGGAGTGTGATCCATGGATACCGTCACCCGACTTTGGACGAAGCAGTCCATTTGCAGCTTGATCGATTTGCCCACATAATGCTTGGCGGTCTGACTCACGAGCCGGTAGAGCGCCTGTCCTCAAAACTACGTCAGTGGTTGCCGGGCGATCTGAATTACTGTTTCTTTTCTGATTCAGGTAGCGTGGCGGTGGAAGTAGCACTGAAAATGGCTTTGCAATTTAATATGAATATGGGTCGCCGACGAAATCTGGTTTTGTCGCTGCGCCACGCGTATCATGGTGATACCTTCAAAACAATGGAAATAGGTGATGATGAAGATTATCATTTTGCCTTTGGTGAAAAGAAGGACATTGTCCATATTCCAACTGAGCTTTCTGCACTGGAAAAAGTATTTATCGAACACGGGGGGAATTTCTACTGCATGATTGTGGAGCCACTTTTACAAGGTGCAGGCGGTATGCGGATGTATGATCTTTCCTTTCTGGAGCGAGCGCGCGAGCTATGCGACCAATATGATGTATTGCTGATTTTTGACGAGGTCGCCACAGGATTTGGAAGAACGGGTCATCGTTTTGTTGCTGATCTTGTTTTGCCGGATATTCTGGTTCTGGGTAAAGCACTAACAGGAGGATATATCGGCCATGCCGTAACAGTGGCGAACCAGAAGGTCTACGATGGTTTCTATAGTGATAATCCCGCTCACGCATTGATGCATGGTCCAACCTTTATGGGAAATGCACTGGCGTGCAGTGTAGCGCTTGCATCCATCGAGTTGTTTGATAACGAAAAGTATATTGAGAAGATCAAACAAATTGAGGTCATCACCCACCGTGAACTGGAAGGGCTTGTCGATCCCCGTATTAAGGAAGTTAGAATCATGGGAGGCTGTGTCTGCATTGAAGTTCATGATTCAAAGACGCTGGATGGCTTTAAGCAATTTGCCTACAATCGTGGGGTATTTAGCCGTCCTTTTCTGAATTATATGTATGCTATGGTGCCATATATCATAGAAGAAAAAGCACTTGTACAGGTGTTGCGTGTAATGAAGGAATGGTTTCATTAAAAGTATCAGCTTTTCTCGTATTTTGTTTACCATGTGGCCAATTTAAACATCACTGGATATAAGAGCCTGTTGCAATCAAATCAGCTATCTAAAATTAATTATTTTCATTTTGCGAGTAGGGAATAGAGAAGCACTATATTATTTCAGTAGCAATTGTAAAATGATAAAAACAAATATTATCACCTTGATAGATACTCCGATGTTTGATAAAATATAATTGTATATTAATTTAATTATAATTAATATTTTAAATTATAGCATGGAGGAATTTATGAAGAAGTATTTAGCAGAATTTATTGGAACGTTTACTTTGGTTTTCATGGGATGCGGTAGTGCAATGTTTCTTGGCTGTGACGTAGAAGGGGGACATTTTGCCGTTGCGATGGCGTTTGGTCTTTCAATTGTGGCGACAGCTTATGTGATTGGTGATGTTTCCGGATGCCATATTAATCCGGCGGTTTCGCTTGCTATGCTTATCAACAAAAAATTAAGTGCAAATGAATTTGGTGGTTATGTAGTGGCTCAGGTAGCTGGTGCGATTACGGGTGCAGGACTTCTCAAAATGCTTACCGGCTTTGGTATTGCTGATTTAACCGGTGCACTCGGCTCAAATGGAGTCGCTAACGCAGGTGGCATCAGTGGAGCACTGATTGTGGAAGTTATTTTAACTTTTATTTTCGTTTTCACAATTTTAGGTGTGACTTCTTTGGATAAAAATGGAAGCATTGCAGGTATGGTGATTGGCTTCACATTGACCTTCGTTCATATCGTTGGTATTCCGCTTACCGGTACATCTGTGAACCCAGCTCGTAGCATCGGACCGGCACTTTTAACCGGCGGCGATGCACTCAGTAATGTCTGGGTATTCATCCTTGCCCCGCTTATCGGTGCTGCTTTGGCAGCAGTTGTTTTTAAATGTATTATTAAAACAGATAAATAAGTTACTACAAAATATAAATATAATATACACAAACAAATGTACTGCACCTAAAAAGTGAAACAGAAAAATAAAAAAACCCCTATCGTAAAAAACAGTTAAGCGGATAAACTTCTTCGTCTTTCAAGCGGAGTTTGTCCGCTTTTTAGTTGTGTTGTAGAAGTGAATGTATTGTTTTATGCTTCGCCTGGCTTCGGCAAAAGTCCTTGTGAAGTACGGATATAGGTAATGCCTGTAACCCATTTTCGATTTTTCTTTTGAGCTGTAAAATTTTGATTTAAGAGATTTGGAAGAATAGAGTAAGGTTTTCCGGCCGGTTTATAGAGCTTTCTCTTTCGAATAACCGAGAGAAGCGATAATAACCACTTCTGGAAACTTAGAGAATCTTGCATAGAAATATTGGGAGTACTGTCCTTTTTGCCCCGCAATCCACTGGTATTTCGCCTCCTTCTTGCACTTTGGAGAAAAAGTCGGAGAACCTCAAGTTCTTTCTTAAGCCTTCGATTTTCTTCTTCCAAAGTTTTCGGCTTTCGCCCTACCTTTTAGGCAATATTCCTAGTTTTAATTGCTCTTCTTTTTGGCGATAACGCTTAATTAGGTTTTTACTGGCTCTAGCATTTCTAAGCCCGAAGAGCTTTGCAATTTCATGATGGCTTTTATCTTATTCACTCAGTCGTAGTACCTCTTCAATAATTGCATTTCCAAAATGTTTCATTCCTTTTTGCCCGGATGTAGCAAGACCTCCTATCTTAGATTTTAGTCTACGACAGGAGGTCTTTTTTTCTCGGTCTCATTTTCGGGAGGTAGTGCATTTTTGGTTGTCTTTTGTTTTAAATTATTAATATCGTAAAGATTTCTGCAGAATTCGAATGAGTGGAACTACGGCTAGAACAATGATTACACATTTCCAGAAAGTACTTATTGCCATTGCTGCCATAATATAATTCAGCGCTGATTGTCCGGTTTTTTCAAAAATTTCTTGAGCATAAACAAAGTAAAGCATAGTGTAAACTGCAAAGGTGTTTGTTAGATTGCCAACAGCTACAGAAAGCGCAATTGAAAGTGTATTACCAAATTTTAGGGATGAAAAGAGTTTTGTTGCAGTTTTATATGTAAAGTATGTAGTAACTGGGATTAGCAAGCGTGGGAAAATTGAAATTAATGGATTTACAAAAAACGGACTCAGAACCGCAGTTGGCGTTGTTAGTGCCAAAATAAGGCTCATTATTCCAAAAGAAAGAGCGACAAAAAAGCCGGAGGAAAAGCCTAGTAGAATTGTGGAAATTAAAATTGGAATATGCGCAGTAGTTACGCTGACCATTGGGAGTCTGATTGTGCCGATTGGTGTTAGTGCCATGATGACTGTTAGGGTAATCATCATAGCAGTGGCAACTTTGATTTTTAGTGAATTTCGATTTTGAAATTTGGATTCCATTTTTAAACACTCCTTACTACCGTTCTTTAAGAGATACAGTGTAGCTAGCTCTTGTAATCAAAGGACATCGTTACTGGCTGTAAATTGTTCGCTACTATTCAAAAGTGATATAGTGCGGTTCAATAAAGATAAAGAAAAGAGCTGAATTCGCAGCAATTGTACCAGAAGAAAATAGAGAGGTACAATGCAAAAATTTGAAATACGAAAATTTTTTGGTAGTTGATAGTATTTTTATATAAACCTGTAAAAATTCCCCTTTTTATTATTTTACAATCAAAATAGAATGGAAGTAATTCATTTGGTTTTCCAATCAGATAAATTAACTGATTCCAATCGATCATTGGGATTGTGGCATCGACCGGCTTTAGCGCAGCTTTTTCCATTTACTTTTACTACATCTGCAGTGAAGCTATAACTGCCGTTTAGGAAGCTATTGCCAACTGCATAAGAATCAACGGGAACTTGGAGAGCTTCAAAATGAGCAACTCGTTCTGCATCAAAGCCGCCAGAAACCAGAATTTTTACATGATTGAATCCTTCTTTATCCAGTGCAGTACGGACATTATGAACTAATTCTGGACAGACTCCGGTGGGCGAAAACGTTCCTTGTTGCTCCCATAGTGAGCGATCAACCATTCGATCACTGGTGTCTAAGCGAACACCCCATAATTTATCTTTGAGGACTCTGGCTACATCCAGAGCTGTTTTTACGCAATCGTTGTCGAAATCGATTAGAGCAACACGATTTACTTTTGGGTTGATTACCTTATCAAAAGCAAGCGTAGCGGCTACAGTATCGCCTCCGAATGCCGCAATAAGAGCATGGGGAATAGTTCCGACAGCTTCTAAGCCGGAACGGAAGTTATTTGCCGGTGTAGATGCTGTTTGGGCACCACCGACAAATGCGGCATAGCCATCTCGCTCCTGCACATCTGGTAAATCAAAGCGAGAAGGAAAAAAGAGAACCGGCTTATTGTTGGCTACTTTTACAACCGAATGAACATTAGTTGCGATTTTGGTTTGCCTAGAGAGAAAGCCAAGATAGACAGTTTCAAAGTGTATGAATTCAATTAAAGGGCCGTCAATAGTTAGGACTGTCTCCCATGGACTGATTGTGTCGCCATCATGAAGAGCTTTCACTTTTATTTTTTCGGGATTTTCGATGCAAGTAGCTAGTAATGCGAGAGTTTCATCAATGCCGCAAAGCAGGGCATTTTTTCGTTGGAATACTTGCATGGTAACTTCGACGTCTGGATTTGTTTCTTGTAAAATTATCCGGGAACGATTAAAATAGCTATCTGCATAGTAGCCGGATTTATATTTTTCGATGGGAATTTGAAATTGTGAAGGAGTCAACCGAGATTTTTGCACAATGAAAGCCTCCCTTAAAAATTTTTATGAGTTCAATCCTTATCAGTATGATACAATAAAAAAATCCGAAAACCAAGACAATGGAGAAAGGCATATTATTATGGAACGATATTATCGGGCGGCATTTTCGATGATTCCGGGTCTGGGAAGTGTGCGAATGGGAAAGATTGTTGAACATTTTGGTAGTGCAACTATTGCTTGGAATAATGATTTAAAAGAAGTACCTTCACTAAGTACTCAGATGGTTCAAAAAATATCGCTTGCCAAAAAAGAAATTTGTCCGGAGTCTTTAGCAGCAGAGCTTGAGAAAAAATTAATTCGGGTGTTAATGGTGGAAGAAGATGAATATCCAAAACTTTTAAAAGAAATTTATGCGCCACCAATGATTATCTATATAAAGGGGACACTAAATCAAATCTCAAAATCTATTGCAATAGTCGGGGCTCGTAAATGCAGTACTTATGGAAAAAGAGTCACTGAGAAAATTTCCGAAGAACTTGCTGAGGCAGGAGTTACTGTAGTTAGTGGCGGTGCAAGAGGAATTGATACTTTCGCTCATCAAGGGGCACTAAAAAAAGGTAATACGGTTGCAGTTTTAGGTAGTGGCCTAGATGTTATTTATCCTCCGGAAAATAGAGATTTATTTTCGAAAATTGTCGAAAAGGGCGCATTAATTTCTGAATATCCGCCCGGAACGCCGCCATTGGCAGGTAACTTTCCGGCTCGAAATCGGTTAATTAGTGGTTTTTGTGATGGCGTTCTTGTAGTAGAAGCTGCAGAAAAAAGTGGAAGCTTGATTACTGCTAATTTGGCATTAGAGCAAAATCGTGATATCTTTGCTGTGCCGGGAAATATTTTTTCGGAAACCAGTTGCGGTGCAAATCGATTAATTCAGCAAGGCGCTAAATTAGTGCTGAGTGGAAGAGATGTTCTGGAAGAAATAAAAATTTTCCAACCTCAATTTGAAAAAAACAGCCGGGAACTATTTACCGAAATAGAGAAAAAAGTATTATCCATTCTGAAAGAAGATGAACCGATGTTGCTTGAAGTGATTGGTCAAGCTAGCGAGTTGGAATGGAGTGAAATAAGCCTTCTTATCTTTGAACTTGAAATGAAGGGGTATGTGAAAAACGAAGGGCTTCAAGGGTATATCAGGATAGTAGCGATGTAATGATGAGATGAAATGAGGGGGCTTGCGAGTGAGTAAAGCATTATTAATTGTAGAATCTCCGGCGAAAGCTAAAACGATTGAAAAATATTTAGGGAAGAACTATAAAGTTCTTGCCTCAATGGGGCATTTACGCGATTTGCCAAAGAGCCAATTTGGCGTTGATACAGAAAACAATTTTACTCCGAAATATATTAATATTCGTGGTAAAGGGGATTTAATAAAATCTTTAAAAAGTGCAGCAAAAAAAGTAGACAAAATCTTTCTTGCAACTGACCCGGATCGAGAAGGCGAAGCGATTGCTTGGCATTTGGCAACGATTTTGGATATGGATATGGATCAAAAAAATCGAGTTGTCTTTAACGAAATCACTAAGGATGCGATAAAAGATGCAGTAAAGAATCCCAGAAAATTGGAGATTCCGCTAATCGATGCTCAGCAAGGGAGACGACTGCTGGATCGCATTGTAGGTTATAAATTGAGTCCTCTATTATGGAAAAAAGTAAAATGGGGACTAAGTGCCGGAAGAGTTCAATCGGTAGCTGTTCGGTTAATTTGTGATCGGGAGGCTGAAATTGAAGCTTTCGTATCCGAAGAATACTGGACAATCGCAGCCAAACTGAGCAAAGAAGTAAAGTCGATGATATTCGATGGTAATGTTGTCACTTATCAAGGTAAAAAGATAGAAATTTCTTCTGAGTCAGAAGCTACAGATCATTTAAAAGCGCTTGAAAAATCTGATGCAAAAGTAAAATTAGTGGAAAAAAAGGAGCGTAAGCGTTCACCGCAGCCTCCTTTCACGACAAGTACATTACAGCAAGATGCATCGAGAAGGCTCGGGTTTGGAGCAAGGAAAACAATGCAGATTGCTCAGCAACTTTATGAGGGGCTCTCTGTCGGTTCACGAGGGCTTACAGGCTTAATTACTTATATGCGTACTGATTCAACGCGAATTGCAGATTCGGCCGCTTTGGAAGCTAAAGCGTGGCTGAGTGAAAAATATGGTAGTGAATATTTGCCGGCTAAGCCACCGGTTTATAGCAAGAAAAAAAATGCTCAAGATGCTCATGAAGCAATTCGGCCGAGTATTCCGTCATTGAGTCCAGATGAGGTAAAATCATTTTTATCAAATGATCAATTTAGGCTTTATGATTTGATTTGGCGGCGATTCATGGCCAGCCAGATGCAAGTGGCTCGTTATGATTTGGTGGCGATTGTCACAAGTGCCGGAGAATATGAAATTCGTTCAGGAGCCTCGAAATTGACTTTTGCCGGATTTACAGCGGTTTATGAGGAAGGTAAGGACGAAAAAGAAAAAAAAGAGCAAGTCGCATTGCCGGAAGTTGTGGTTGGCGACAAAGTGCATATAAGAAAAATTATGCCGGAGCAACACTTTACTCAGCCACCACCTCGTTATAATGAGGCAAATTTGATTAAATTAATGGAAGAAAAAGGGATTGGTCGGCCCAGCACTTATGCACCTACGATTGAGACGGTTATTGCGCGTAAGTATGTTGAAAGAGTCCAGAAGCAATTTCATCCGACCGAGCTGGGTAAAATTGTGGTAGATTTACTAAAAGAGTATTTTCCAACAATCGTTGATGTCGGATTTACTGCTGAAATGGAAACCGCGTTGGACGGTATTGAAGAAGAAAAAAGTTCTTATCAGTCAGTTTTAGGGAGTTTTTATGGACCTTTTGAAAAAGCAGTAAGCAAGGCCGAAGAAGAAATTGGTAAAATTGATGTAAATGTTGAGCCGGAAGTGACGGATATTCCTTGTGAAAATTGCGGCTTGATGATGGTAATTAAGCAGGGGCGTTTTGGAACGTTTCTTGCTTGCCCTAACTATCCGGCTTGTAAGACAACAAAGCCGATTGTGAAGGAAACGGACGTTCATTGCCCATTGTGCAAAGATGGGATGCTTATTGAGCGACGAAGCAAGCGTGGAAAGAAATTTTGGGGTTGCAGCAAATACCCCGAGTGCACTTGTGTAAGTTGGGATGAGCCCACACAAGAAAAATGTACGGTTTGTGGTTTCTTTATGACTAAGAAAATGAATCGAATCCAGTGCGGAAATCAGGACTGTTCAACTCGTCCGCCCAAAAAGTCTTCAGTTGCAGAAAAAGGCAAAAAAACTGCTGCGAAGAAAAAAGTGGCGACAACAAAAAAGAAAGAGTGAAGAAATGAAAAAAGTTACTGTGATTGGTGCAGGGCTTGCCGGATCGGAGGCAGCTTGGCAAATTGCGAAGCGAGGTATACCGGTGCGACTATTTGAAATGCGCCCGCATCAAAAATCACCGGCTCATCAGACAGGGCAATTTGCTGAATTGGTCTGCAGTAATTCTTTGCGAGCCGCGGGTTTGACGAATGCAGTCGGTATACTTAAAGAAGAAATGAGACAACTTGATTCTCTGGTTATGCAAGCTGCGGATGAAAATAGAGTCCCGGCTGGTGGAGCATTGGCTGTTGATCGAGATGGATTCAGTCAAAAGATTACGGAAACGATTGAAAATCATCCATTGATTGAAGTAATCCGGGAAGAGAAAAAAGAAATCCCCAAAGAGGGGATTGTTGTTATTGCAAGCGGTCCGTTGACATCGGATGCGCTTAGCCTGGATATCAGTGAATACACCGGGCGAGATTCTCTTTATTTCTATGATGCAGCAGCGCCAATCGTAGAAGCAAGTAGTCTGGATTTTTCTAAAGTCTTTCGTCAATCTCGCTATCAAAAAGGTGATGGTGATGATTATTTGAATTGTCCAATGGATGAAGAGCAGTATCAAGCCTTTTATGAAGCTTTGCTAGATGCTGAGGTGGCACCGCGCAAAGAATTTGAACCATTAAAGCTATTTGAAGGTTGCATGCCTATTGAGGAATTGGCGCGCCGTGGTCGTGATACAATGCGTTATGGCCCATTGAAGCCAGTTGGAATATTGGATCCGGTGACTGGAAAAAGACCCTATGCTGTAATTCAATTGCGTCAAGAGAATTTGCAAGGGTCACTTTATAATTTAGTTGGATTTCAAACTCATTTAAAGTGGCCGGAACAGAAGAGGGTTTTTCAAATGATTCCAGGGATGGAAAACGATTCCAGGGATGGAAAATGCAGAGTTTTCTCGTTATGGAGTTATGCACAGAAATACTTTTATGAATTCTCCGCATTTGTTATCTGCTTCGTCTCAGTTCAAGGCTGAATCTCGATTATTCTTTGCAGGACAGATGACGGGGGTTGAAGGATATGTGGAGTCGGCTGCATCAGGGTTGGTGGCCGGAATTAATGCAAGCTATTTAATGATGTCACGCGAGCCGATAGTTTTTCCTGAAGAGACGGTAATTGGTTCGCTTCTTCACTATATTAGTAGCTTTGATGGGAAGAATTTTCAACCCATGAATGCAACAATGGGGCTTTTGCCGCCGCTGACATCTGAAACAAAGATTCGTGATAAAAAACTGAAAGCTTCGTTGCTGTGTGAGCGATCTTTTGGAAAATTGGCTCAATTCAGAAAAATTCTTGACAAATAAGATCATATTTGATTTGATACAGAATAGGAGTTTTCTATTTGGAGGTTGCCATGGATGAGCGGAGACCTTTCTTCAATTATTTGGAGTTTGAGCGTAATCTGTCTGCTCATACTTGTTTGGCTTATAAAAGAGATTTAGAAGAATATTATCAATTTTTAAATCGACGAGAGTTAGCTTTTGATGCTTCTTTTAGGCAGGTTAGAAGTTATTTTTCTTGGCTTCGTTCATTGGAACGTTCTAAAAGTACAATTGCCAGAAAAATGGCAACTCTTAGGGCTTATTTTCGTTGGTTGGAGCGTAATGGACTGATAGAGGGAAATTCTATGGAGGGATTCCGAGGACCTAAAAAAGAGAAAAAATTGCCGATTTATCTTGAAGAAGATGCAGTAGTTGAATTGTTAAATTTTCCACCGACGAATTCTCCGGAAGGGCTTAGGGATCGAGCGATTTTAGAGCTTCTCTATAGCAGTGGAATTCGGGTAGGGGAATTAAGCCATTTATCTTTAAAAGACTATCGACCAGATGAATTTTGTCTATTGGTTTATGGTAAAGGTGCAAAAGAGCGGTTGGCACCACTAGGGCAACCTGCCATTGAAGCAATGGATGAATATCTCAGAGTCGGCAGGGAAAAGCTGCGAAAAGGAAAGATGACAGAGGGGTTGTTTTTGAGTTCTCGTGGTAATTCATTATCTGGGGGGGGGGGGGGAAATGGTCTGTTCAATGTGCAGAAAAAATGAAGATTTCACCCCATGTATTGAGGCATACTTTTGCAACACACCTTTTGAATCATGGGGCTGATTTGCGAGTAGTTCAAGAACTTTTGGGTCATGTAAATATTTCGACGACTCAGATTTATACGCATGTGAGCCAAGAAAGATTGATGGCCGTATATCAGAAAACTCATCCTCGCGCATAGCAAGAGGTGGTATAGTGGTAGGAAGGAAAGGGATTTTGTATGAAAGCATTATTGGAGCGTACTCGTGCAATTAATAGGGTTTTGCAGAGAGAAGATAAGGTTGAGTTTAATACTTTATCTCAGGTTTTGAGTGGTAGTTTGGATGCAAATATATATATTGTAAATAATGAAGGCAGGGTGCTGGGATATGCACTTTTGGGGGAATTTGAGTGCCGAATTATGTGCGATAAAGTACTTGATCGAGGGGTTTTTCCAGAGTATTATGCAAATTGGTTGGCACGACATAACGAAGTAACTCCAAATTTGAAGTTGAATGGTGGAATTTGTGCCTTTAGTGATGACGAAGAGTGCCTGTTTCAAGAGAAATTTTCAACAGTAGCGCCTATTTTCGGTGGTGGTGAGCGGCTCGGAACGCTGATTGTAGCTAAATTCGATGTGAAATTTACTGATGCAGACATGATTTTGACGGAATATGGTGCTACAGTGGTTGGGCTGGAATTTTTACGAGACCGCAGTGAAAAAGTAGGGGAAGAAGCTCGACAGCATGCTACGGTTCAGGTCGCGTTGAATACATTAAGCTATTCTGAACTGGAAGCAATTATTCATATCTTAAATGAACTGAATGGCAATGAAGGATTATTGGTTGCAAGCAAGATTGCCGATCGCGTGGGTATTACGAGATCTGTAATTGTAAATGCTCTGCGAAAATTTGAAAGTGCCGGTGTGATTGAATCAAAGTCATTGGGAATGAAAGGGACTTATATTCGTGTGTTAAATGAGCGGTTATTGGAAGAACTAAAAAAAATGAAATGCTGATAAGGATGGATAAAAGAGGTGCATTTGCATCTCTTTTTTGTTGCGGGTATATTTTTTTTATGCTATATTGTATAAAAATACATATAATAAAATAAATATACAATATAAATGGGGGAGAAAAAATGGGGTTAAAAGGAAAAAGTTGCTTACGATTGATGGATTTTTCATTGTTGGAATTAGAGACATTATTGGATTTGGCATTGGTTTTGAAGAAAAACAAGAAAGCAGGCACTGAACAGAGACGATTGGAAGGAAAAAATATTGCTCTTATTTTTGAGAAAACATCTACACGCACACGCTGTGCTTTTGAGGTAGCTGCGTTTGATCAAGGTGCAAAAACTTCTTATTTGGAAAAGGATGCTGTACAAATGGGAACAAAAGAATCCATTCGAGATACCGCCAGAATATTGGGACGATTCTATGATGGGATTGAATATCGTGGCTATTCTCAGGAAACTGCGGAAGAGCTCGCTCACTATGCAGGAGTTCCCGTCTGGAATGGATTGACGGATGAATTTCATCCAACTCAAGTTTTGGCAGATTTTCTCACGATCCGTGAAACATTGCTGGGTAAAAAATTCTCTGAAATACAATTGGTTTACATTGGCGATGGAAGAAATAATATGGCAAATTCGCTGTTGGAAGGAGCTGCCATGATGGGAATGAATTTTAAAATCATATCTCCCAAAGAATATTGGCCATCCACTTCTTTGATAGCAAAATGCCAGATTTTGGCTCAAAAGACCGGAGCGAAAATAGAATTGACTGATAAAGTGGAAAAGGTAAAAGGGGCAGATTTTATTTATACCGATGTATGGGTTTCTATGGGCGAACCGGAAGCTATCTGGTATGATCGAATAAAGAAATTACGTCCTTATCAAGTAAATCGGAATTTACTTGAGCTTACTGGAAATAAAGACGTGAAATTTTTGCACTGTTTACCTGCATATCATGATAATAAAACTGAAATTGGCAGATTTTTATTGAAAGAATCTGATCTGGATGGTCTAGAAGTGACTGATGAGGTATTTGAATCCCCTGCCAGTTTGGTATTTGATCAAGCGGAAAATAGACTACACACAATTAAGGCTTTGATGGTTGCGACGTTATCGTGAGATAAAAATGCAGGCGATTTTTTCTTGTGAAGAAGTTTCTTTTGTGGTAGAATTATCTACGGTACAAATACGCACGCAGCAATAAATCCTGTGCCAATTGATGTTGTTGCGGAGGAAAAACGGGAGGAAAAAAATGGCTATTATTTCAATGAAACAATTACTGGAAGCAGGGGTGCACTTCGGGCATCAGACACGTCGGTGGAATCCGAAAATGTCTCGGTATATTTTTACCGAGAGAAATGGTATTTATATCATTGACTTGCAAAAAACGGTTCGGAAAATTGAGGATGCTTATAACTTTGTAAGGGATTTGTCTGCAAATGGCGGAACAATTCTTTTTGTCGGAACCAAAAAGCAGGCTCAAGAAGCGATGAAAGAAGAAGCTCTTCGTTGTAACATGTTTTACGTGAATGAGCGTTGGCTGGGTGGGATGTTGACTAATTTCCAAACCATTCAAAAACGAGTAGATCGCTTACGTCAATTGGAGAAAATGGAAGCGGAAGGAACTTTTGAGGTTTTACCTAAAAAAGAAGTCATTCAACTCCGACATGAGATGGATCGCCTCCAGAAGTATTTGGGCGGAATTAAAGATATGAAAAAAGTTCCAGATGCGATTTATGTAGTTGATCCTCGTAAGGAGCACATCGCAATTGCAGAGGCTCACAAATTGGGAATTCCTGTAGTGGGTACTGTGGATACAAACTGTGATCCGGATGAAATTGACTATGAAATTCCAGCAAATGATGATGCGATTCGTGCAGTTCGGTTACTTGCTGCTCGGATGGCTGATGCCATTCTTGAGGGACGACAAGGTGAGCAATTTGATGCTGAGGAAGAGGTAGCCACTCAATCTGCGGATGTTGTAGCAGAATAATATAGAGCATAGATTAGATGATAAAGGTAAGTAGCGCATTGCTCTTACCTTTATTTCAAGAATAAAAGAAATTGGGAGGGCTATATAAGAATGATTACAGCAGAACTGGTAAAGACTTTACGCGAACGAACCGGTGCAGGCATGATGGATTGTAAAAAAGCGTTGGTTGAGACGAATGGCGATATTGAGAAAGCGGTTGATTTTCTTCGAGAAAAAGGGTTGGCTGCTGCTTCTAAAAAAGCTGGTCGTGCTGCGACTGAGGGCTTGGTCGAAGCCTATATCCATGCAGGTGGTCGAATCGGAGTACTTGTTGAAGTGAACTGCGAAACTGATTTTGTTGCAAAAACAGATGACTTTAAAACTTTGGTAAAAGATATCGCAATGCATATTGCTGCTGCAAGCCCTCTTTATGTAACTCGCGATGAAGTACCAGAAGAAGTACTTGCACATGAGCGTGAAATTTTGAAAGCTCAGGCAATTAACGAAGGTAAACCAGAGAATATTGCTGAAAAAATGGTAGAAGGTCGAATCGAAAAATATTACAAAGATAATTGCTTGTTGGATCAAGTTTTTGTAAAAGATAATGATATGGCTATTGCTGACTTGATAAAGGCAAGTATTGCTAAGATGGGCGAAAACATTTCAATTCGCCGATTTGCTTGCTACAATTTGGGTGAAGGTTTAGAGAAAAAAGTAGATGATTTTGCAGCTGAGGTAATGGCAGCAGTCCAGCAATAATTTTAAAACCCCGATATACCGGTTGGTGCCGTGTAGATTGGGGTTTTTCACTAAGTAGGTATTAATTATTATATAGAGCATCAGGAGGAACGAAAGTGGCAGAAGCAAAATATAATCGAGTTGTGTTGAAATTAAGCGGTGAGGCTTTGGCTGGTGAAAAAGGCTTTGGGATTAATACCAAAGTTGTAGACAGCATCGCAAAAGAAATTCGAGATATTACTGCGGAAGGTATTCAGGTCGCGGTGATTATTGGGGGCGGAAATTTTTGGCGCGGTATGTCGGAAAATGCTAAAGGAATGGAGCGGGCAACTGCTGATTATATGGGGATGCTTGCGACGATTATTAATTCGTTAGCTCTTCAAGATGCGTTAGAGGATGAAGAAGTGGATACTCGAGTTCAAACAGCCATTGAAATGCGGCAAATTGCTGAGCCTTATATCCGTCGTCGTGCAGTTCGCCATCTTGAAAAGGGGCGAGTAGTTATTTTCGGTGGTGGGACAGGAAGTCCGTATTTTTCGACTGATACAACGGCAGCACTGCGGGCTGCAGAGGTTGAGGCAGATGTAATTTTAATGGCGAAGAAAAATGTTAACGGAGTATATGACAGCGATCCCAAGACAAATGTTAATGCCCAAAAGTTTGAAGAAATTGGGTATATGGAAGTGCTGAATCGAGGTCTTGCGGTTATGGATTCCACAGCAACATCGCTTTGCATGGATAATCATATCCCGATGATTGTTTTTAGTATTGATGAACCAGGAAATATTTTCAAGGCAGCGACTGGTGTAAAAATCGGAACAAAGGTAGGAGGATAAAAGAATGCCGGTAAAAGAAATTTATACAGCCCACGAAGAAAGAATGCAAAAGAGCTTGGACTCATTAAAAAGAGAGTTAGGTTCAATTCGGACAGGAAGAGCAACTCCTGCTTTGCTTGAGAGGGTGCAAGTAGAATATTATGGGACTTTGACTCCGGTTAATCAAGTTGCAAACGTGTCAATTCCTGATCCTCGTAGTATTTTGATTCAGCCTTGGGAACAAAGTTTGGTGGCTGAAATTGAAAGAGCGATTATGAAATCAGATTTGGGCTTAACACCAAACTCTGATGGCGCAACGATTCGCTTGAATCTTCCCCAATTGACGCAGGAGCGACGCGCCGAATTTGTGAAAGTGGCCAATAAAAAGACCGAAGAGGCTAAAGTGGCAATTCGCAATATTCGTCGAGATGCAAATGATCTTCTGAAAAAAATAGAAAAAGATAAATCAGTTCCGGAAGATGAATTAAAGAAAGCTCAAGATGAAATACAAAAATTGACTGATAGATATATTAAAGAATCAGATTCCGTGCTTGGCATCAAAGAGAAAGAAATTATGGAAGTATGATTTCGGAGTGGAATTTTTCCCAATGGCTGGGAGTGCCTTGGGAAGAATGTGAAGCTTGGCTTCATGAAAATAATATAAACTACGAAAAGAAAATTTGGCAACCGGATGAGCGGAGTCAGTTTTTAGTGGATTTAAGTCAATGTTATGTGATGCGTTTTCAGGGTAAATCGCCAAATTTTATTACTGTTTATATTGCCGGAAAAATGATTGGACGCAAGGAATAGAGTAGTCATTCTCGAAATTGTTGAGAATGGCTACTTCGTCTAATATTGAATAAATTTTGTGAGGTTTGAAATGGGAAAGATAGTTCAGGATAAGCGCCTGATCCATGTGGCGATTATCATGGATGGAAATGGAAGATGGGCAAAGAAAAAAGGGCTTCCGCGGACTTCAGGTCATAAGGCCGGAGCGGAAACATTACGAAAAATAATTGAGTACGCTACAGCTTCAGAAGTTGAATATTTGACTTGCTATGCTTTTTCTACAGAAAACTGGAAAAGACCTAAAATGGAAGTCAATTTTTTGATGACTTTGCTTTCCAATTACTTAAAAGAGGAGATAAAAAATCTAAAAGAAAATGGCGTTAGGCTTAAAGTTATTGGCGATATAGAGGGACTCTCTTCAAAATTACAGAAGCAGATTGCTAAGGCAGAAAATGAAACAAAAGATGGTGATAGGCTGCAACTAAATTTGGCGATTAATTATGGTGGACGCTTCGATCTGATTCAGGCAATTACAAATATTGCGAGAAAAGTTAAAGATGGGGAGTACCAGCTTGATGATATTTCTGAAAATTTGGTAAGTGCGGCTTTAAGTACTGCTGATATTCCTGAGCCGGATCTATTGATTCGTCCGGGTGGAGATTATCGGATTAGTAATTTTCTTCTTTGGGAGCTTGCTTATACTGAATTGTTCTTTTGTGAAAAATTATGGCCGGATTTTACAAAGGAAGATTTGGAAAAGATTATGACAGATTTTAAAACCCGAGAACGACGTTTTGGCGGGCTTGGGAATTTGGAGGATTAAATGCTTAAACTTCGGATTATTACGGCATTAATCGCAGCACCAATTGCGCTATTGGCAGCTTGGAAAGGTTCGTGGATATTTACAGCTCTAATTGCAGTTCTTGCGCTCTTTGGGTGGCGAGAATTTTACAGGTTATTACCATTTTCCAAAAAGCCTGATTTGTTGAAATATTTGGGTGGTTTTTTGTCTTTGGCAGTTGTGATTGGAGCGCAATGTAATTTATTTTTCTTGCCAGTTGAATCTATTTGGATTTTCGGATTTTTGCTATTGATGTCAACAATTTTTATCTTGAGAGACCCTAAAATGATGCCTTTGATATTGACGTCGTTTGCCGGAGTTACTTATGTTGGAATTGGTTTTGCTCAATTTATAAAAGTCAGGAATTGGGGAGTGGTTGGAATCCCCGAAGGTGGCTTAATTATACTGGCAATGGTTGTGATTGGAACTTGGATGAATGATAGCTGTGCTTATTTTGCAGGGACTTTATTTGGTAAACGCAAATTATGCCCGGAATTGAGCCCAGCGAAGAGTTGGGAAGGTGCGATTGCCGGAATTACAGCAACTGTAGGTACGGTTTTATTAATCGGTACTTATTTTAAATTGCCATATTCAATAGCTGCACTGGCCTTTTTGGGGATTCTTGTTGGGATTTTCGGAATCATAGGCGATTTAGTGGAGTCAGGGCTCAAAAGATGGGCAGGCATAAAAGATTCCGGACAATTTTTTCCGGGACATGGCGGAATTTTAGATCGAACAGATAGTTTATTGTTTGTTGTTCCTGCGACTTATGTTTGGCTCTGGATATCGGTGCTACTACAGATGATAGGCTGAGAAGAAAGGGTGGAGTTTGGTGAAGCAAATTTCTCTTTTAGGTAGTACTGGTTCAATTGGTACGCAAACATTGGAGGTAGTCCGAGAGCATCCTGAACTATTTAGGATAGTTGCCTTAGCAGCTTATGAAAATGATCAGCTGTTAGAAGAGCAGATTTTAGAGTTTGCGCCTTTGATGGCGGTTTTGGTTGAAGAAGAAGCAGCATCGCGACTTCGGGCACGATATAATGGAAAGACAGAAGTTCTATCAGGAGAGTCGGGATTAATTGAGGCAGCGTGCCTTGCGGGCTCGGATGTTGTTGTGACGGCAATGGTTGGTTTTGCCGGGCTTACTCCAACGTTGGCAGCAATTCAAAGTGGTAAAGATATTGCCATTGCCAATAAAGAAACATTGATTGCGGCTGGTGAATTAGTAACTGATTTAGCAAAGAAAAAAAACGTACGGTTATTACCTGTAGATAGCGAGCATAGTGCGATTTTTCAAGCTCTTCAGGGGAATCGATTGGCGCAAGTTGAAAAATTAATTATTACGGCTTCCGGTGGTGCACTTCGAGATTGGGAAATTGCCGATTTACCAAACGCGACATTGGCTGATGTTCTCAAGCATCCTAATTGGGCGATGGGAGCAAAGATTACTGTTGATTCGGCGACTTTGGTAAATAAGGGACTTGAAGTAATCGAGGCTCATTGGCTTTTTGATATTCCTTACGACAAGATTGAAGTGGTAATTCATCCGCAAAGTATTATTCATTCCGCGGTACAATATATAGATGGAAGTATCATCGCTCAAATGGGAATACCGGATATGAAATTACCGATTTTGTATGCGTTGGGCTGGCCAAATCGACTGCACACTTCATGGAAACGTTTTTCATTTTTTGATTATCCGGAATTAACTTTTAAAGTGCCGGATATGGAAAGAAATTTGGCACTAAAGTTAGCTTTTGAAGCCGGCAGAAGAGGCGGTACCGCACCTTGTATTTTCAATGGCGCAAATGAAGAAGCGGTGGCACAATTTCGATCTGGTAGAGTGAAATTTACTGAAATTATTGAATTGATTGAGGGGGCGCTCAATCATATTGAGGTGCAACCGATTAAAAATGTGGAGGAAATTTATTCTACTGACTTAGCTTCGCGAAATTGGGTGAAGCGGCAGATTTTTGAAAAATAGGAGGATTATTCGTAAATGATTACAACTCAAATTTTAGCGGCGATATTTGTCTTTGGAATTGTCGTTACGATTCACGAATTAGGACATTTTATTGCGGCCAAATCTTTAGGTATGAAGGTAGAAGAATTTGCAATTGGTTTTGGCTCTAAAGTTTTTTCATACCGAAAAGGTGAGACTTTGTATTCAGTTCGAGCGATTCCTCTGGGCGGGTTTAATAAAATAGCCGGAATGGATCCGGAAGAGGAACTGGATGAGAGAGCTTATTTAAATCAACCACTTTGGAGCCGGGCAATAGTGATTGTTGCAGGTTCGGCAATGAACCTAATTCTACCGGTTTTGATATTTTTCTGTATTTATGCAAATATCGGAATAGATCAGCCGATTGATGACAAACCAATTGTTGGTGAAGCGATAGTTGGGCAAAGCGCAGAAGAAGCAGGGCTTTTAAGGAATGACCTTATTTTGATGATTGATGGTAAATCGGTTGCAACTTGGAGTGAAATGATTCAGAGATTTCAAGAATGCCCGTCCGATGAGGCCGTTACGTTGCTCATTGAGAGAAATGGAAATCGCGAGGAGCTATCCGTTACTCCTAAATATGATCCCCAAAGTAAGCGAAATCTGATTGGCATATCGGCACGAACGCATCTTGTAAAGGTTGGAGTTTTGGATGCAGTTGGGCTTGCTGTAAAACAGAGTGTTTATTTAGTTAAGGCAATTGCCGGTGGGCTTTATGAAATGTTGACTGGAAATACTGCGGTTGAGCTTTCCGGGCCGATTGGTGTGGCGCGAGTGGCTGGTGATATTGCATCTAGCGATGGTATAATTGGGCTTTTAAGATTTGTTGCCTTTTTAAGTATTAATCTCGGGTTAGTTAATTTATTGCCAATTCCGGCATTGGATGGTGGGCATCTTCTAGTCCTCTTAGTCGAATCAATCCGCGGAAAGCAGCTTAATCCCAAACAAGCCGTTAGGATACAGATGGTTGGTGTGGCTCTTTTACTAAGCTTGTTTGTCCTTGTAACAGCTCAAGACGTTTTTAGGATTTTTAATTGAGGAGGGCTTTAAATGAGATTTACTCGAACTCAGACTCGTCAAATTCGTGTAGGCTCAGTACCTGTTGGCGGTGGCGCTCCGGTCGTGATTCAATCAATGACCAATACCCAAACTGCAGATGTAGAAGCAACATTAGAGCAAATTAATCGATTAGCGTTCGCCGGATGCGAAATCGTTCGGATTGCAATACCTGATGAAGAAGCTGCTAAGTCGATAAGTAAAATAAAAGAGAAATCGCCTCTACCTTTGATATCAGATATCCATTTTGACTATCGATTAGCTCTTATATGTCTGGAGCAGGGGATAGATGGGCTACGATTAAATCCGGGTAATATTGGCGTGGCGGAAAATGTGAAAAAAGTAGCCAATGAAGCGAAAAAAAGAGGAGTTCCCATTCGTATCGGGGTGAATGCCGGTTCTTTGGAAAAAGAAATATTGGCTAAATATGATGGACATCCGACTGCAGAAGGCATGGTCGAAAGTGCTCTTGCTCATGTGAAGCTTTTGGAAAACCAAGATTTTGAGGATATAAAGATTTCTTTAAAAGCGCAGAATGTTCCATTGACGGTTGCGGCTTATCGGATGCTTGCTGAGCGAGTTAACTATCCGCTTCATTTGGGAATCACAGAATCGGGTACTGTGACAAGTGGTGTGATTCGTTCTTCTGTCGGGATTGGTGCTATTTTGGCAGAAGGGATTGGCGATACTTTGCGGGTATCGCTGACAGGTCCGCCGGAAAAAGAGATTGAGGTAGCAAAAGAAATTTTGAAAGTCTTGGAGCTACGAGAAGGTGGTCCTACTTTGGTATCGTGTCCGACTTGTGGCAGATGTCAGATTGATTTATATTCGATTGCGAAGCAAGTGGAAGATAAATTGGCAGGGATTTCAGAGCCTATCAAAGTGGCTGTCATGGGTTGTGTAGTGAATGGCCCTGGAGAAGCACGAGAGGCGGATGTTGGGATTGCCGGTGGTAAAGGTGCTGGGATTGTTTTTCGAAAAGGGGAAGTTGTTCGGACAGTGCCGGAGGAGCAGTTACTTAGTGAGTTATTTAGAGAAATAGATGATTGGTCGAAGGGAGAACACTAGAATGTTATTTTCAAATGTATATGCACCGACTTTGCGTGAAGTTCCGGCTGAGGCTGAAATTCCCAGTCACCAATTGTTGTTGCGAGCCGGTTTTATTAGAAAAGCTGCTGGTGGTGTTTATAGCTATTTACCTTTGGCTTGGAAAGTACTTCAAAAGATTGAAACCATTGTTCGGGAAGAGATGGATGCAAAAAATTGCCAAGAGCTTGCGATGCCGATTGTTCAGCCTGAGGAGATTTGGCAAGAAAGTGGCCGTTGGCAAGTGTATGGGGACGAAATGTGGCGGATAAATGATCGCCATGGTCGTGGTTTTTGCCTTGGTCCTACCCATGAAGAAATGATTACGACTTTGGTGCGTCAAGATGTTCGTTCCTACCGCCAGCTTCCGCTCCGATTTTATCAAATTCAGAATAAATATAGAGATGAAGTCCGTCCGCGCTTTGGTTTGATTCGAGGTCGAGAGTTTATCATGAAAGATATGTACTCTTTTGATCGCGACGAGGTGGGGTTAGACAAAACCTATTGGGATATGCACGATGCGTATACTCGAATTTTTTCTCGATGTGGTCTGGATTTTCGTCCGGTAGAGGCAGATTCCGGTGCGATTGGCGGTAGTGGCTCTCACGAGTTTATGGCTTTGGCAGATACTGGCGAGTCTAATGTTGCTTTTTGTAATGACTGTGATTTTGCGGCTACCGACGAGAAGGCAGAATTACTCCCTATCATTGAGGAGAACACTTTAGAGGAAGAGTTGGCCGAAGTAGATACTCCCGGCAAGAAAACGATTGCTGAAGTGTCGGAGCTTTTAGGAATAAATGCAGATCGAACAATCAAGGCGATTGCACTAACTACTGATCAAGGGCCGATGTTGGCACTCGTTCGGGGTGATCATGAATTAAATTTAATCAAGGTGCAGAATGCTCTGAATTGCCTGACTGTAGAGATGATGAATGATGAGGCATCTCAAAAATTGGGATTAGTTGCAGGCTATATGGGGCCCGTTGAGTTAAATAAAGAAATTCGTATTTTAGCTGATACAACCGTGATGGGAATGAAAAATGCGGTAGTTGGTGGAAATAAGGAAGATGTTCACTTGCAACATTTCTGTGCTAAGCGAGATATGAAGCCTTCAATTGTTGGCGATTTTCGGATGATTCAAGAGGGCGATTCTTGCCCACGTTGCCCGGGTGCTGTAAAAATCATGAGGGGAATTGAAGTCGGTCAAATTTTTAAGCTATTTACTAAATATAGTGAGGCTTTGGATTGTAATTTCTTAGATGAAAACGGAAAAGCGAAGCCGATGGTGATGGGCTGTTATGGAATTGGAGTTTCTCGAACAATGTCCGCTGCGGTAGAGCAATTCAATGATAAAGATGGAATTATTTGGCCGGTGGCTATTGCGCCATTTGAGGCTTTAGTGGTTCCGGTAAGCATTAAAGATGAGGCACAAAAAGAGGCGGCTTTTTCAATTTATAACGAATTGAAAGAACTAAAAATAGACGCCTGTTTGGATGATCGGGACGAAAGAGCTGGTGTTAAATTTAAAGATGCTGATTTAATTGGTTTTCCGATTCGCATTGTAATTGGTCCAAAAGCTCTGGCAGAAGGAAATGTTGAAATAAAAATTCGGAAAAGCGATGAAAGCAAGGTTATTCCGTTTACTTTAGCAGCGAAAGAAGTTGCGGAAGCATTAAAATCACTTTAAATTAAGGATTGAATAACGACTATGGATAGTTATGTGGTTAGACCGAAAAATCCGTCGCCGATTACGGGTACTGAGCTTACAGTGACAGAAATTAGAATTGATAGATTAAAAGAGACATGTCGGATTTTCCTGATTGGAAATGGAGCACTCTCTTTTTCAAAAGCGAAATCGATAGAAGAAAAACTTGGCTTGGGAACTATATCTTGGGAAAAAGATGGACAAGAATTGAAAATTTTACCTTCGGATGAGTCGGAAGAAAAGCAGAGCCTGACAGAAAATGAAGCTTGGGAACAAGCGGTTAATGAGGTAGCTGTTGATAATCATATGGTTTTGTACTGGCTGAATCAAAGCCGAAGGGAATGGCAAGGAGAGTATTTATTCATTCATGTCCCGAGCCGATTTGGCTGGGAAATTGTTGTGTCTTCTAATGTATTATCCACGCTTCAAAAAGCATTTCGGGCGCGGTGGTCGCAAACGGCTATTTTGAGGCTTGGGGAGACCGAAGAATCTGAATTGACGAAAGATCTTTGGGAAGCACCAGTCCCAATGCCACAAGAGGCTCTGGACTTGGAGCCGGAGGTCGCAGTTAAATCAGTAGCAAAGAAAAAGGTTTATATTGGAAAGCCAATTAAAAATGAGCCACGATTAATGAATGAGATTACTGAGGAAGAGCGACAATTTGTCGTTTTGGGAAAAGTAATTAAAATAGAAACTCGTGCTTTGCGGAGTGGGCGAATGCTTCTAACAATGGAGATTGCAGATCAGACAAATGCGATTGGTGGGAAGTATTTTTTTCCTGACGAGGCTTCTGCGAAATCTTTCACTAAAAAATCGCCCAATGTCGGAGATTGGGTTAAAGCTAAAGGGCGAATTGAACAAGATCGATATGAGCAAGAGTTGGCAATGATGATTGAACATTTAGAAGCAGCTGAAGTGCCGGAAAAGCGAATGGATTATGCTGAAGTTAGGCGGGTAGAACTTCATGCTCATACGCAGATGAGCCCAATGGATGCAGTAATTCCGGTAAGTGAATTAATTAAAAAAGCAGTTGAATGGGGACATCCGGCAATTGCGATTACCGATCATGGGGTGGTGCAATCTTTTCCGGAAGCTCAGCAAGCAGCTAAAAAGGCTAAAGGTGCAATTAAAATTCTTTACGGTGTAGAAGGCTATTTGATTGAAAAAGATATCACAAAAGCTTGGCACATTATTATTATTGCAAAGAATTTAATCGGGCTTCAAAATCTATATCGGTTGATTTCTTATTCTCATCTGCAGTATATGTATAAGGGGATTCCACGAATTCCTCGTGACCTTTTGATGCAGTACCGTGAAGGTTTGATTTTAGGTTCTGCTTGTGAGGCTGGAGAGCTATTTGACAAAATGGTTGAGGGGGCCTCGGAAGAAGAACTTGCAGAAATTGCTTGTTTTTATGATTATCTGGAAATTCAGCCTATTTTGAATAATGAATTCATGATTCGAAAGGGAATTGTAGCTGATCAAGAGGCGCTTAGAGAATTTAATAGACGGATTGTGAAATTGGGTGAGCGCTTGCAAAAACCGGTTTGCGCTACCTGCGATGTTCATTTTATGGAACCGCAGGATGAGGTATACCGCCGGATTTTGATGGCCGGTATTGGATTTTCCGATGCAGATATGCAGCCACCATTGTATTTCCGAACAACTGAAGAAATGCTGAAAGAGTTCTCTTACCTGGGTGAGGAGAAGGCTTATGAGGTTGTAGTCACAGAGCCGCGAAAAATTGCTGAGCAAGTTGAAAGTTTTGAACCGATTCCGGATAAAACCTATTTTCCGGTAATTCCCGGTGCTGAGGATGAAGTGCGGCGAATGGCGACAGAAAAAACGAAGCGACTTTATGGAGAAGATTTGCCTGCTCTAATCGCAGAGCGCCTTGAAATGGAGCTTAATTCAATTATCGGTAATGGCTTTGCGGTTCTATATTTAATTGCTCATAAATTGGTAAAAAAATCTTTGGACGATGGTTATTTGGTAGGATCCCGTGGCTCAGTCGGCTCTTCATTTGTGGCTACGATGATGGAAATTACCGAGGTAAATCCTCTGCCGCCTCATTGGATTTGCCCCAAATGTAATTGGAGTGAATTTGAATTAAGTGGGACTTACGGTGGTGGGTTTGATTTGCCGGACAAAGATTGCCTTTGTTGTGGAGAAATAGCAAAAAAAGAGGGGCACGACATTCCTTTTGCAGTCTTTATGGGATTCAAAGGAGATAAGGTTCCAGATATTGACCTTAATTTTTCCGGTGAGTATCAGGGGAAGGCTCATAAGTACACAGAAGAGTTGTTTGGGAAAGATAATGTTTTTCGGGCTGGGACAATCAGTACCATTGCCGACAAGACTGCTTACGGATTTGCTAAAAAGTACTGTGAGGAAAGAGGCCACAGAGCTCGTAATGCTGAAATCAATCGCCTTGTATTTGGCTGTACTGGAGTGAAGCGTACGACTGGTCAGCATCCGGGCGGGATTATTGTTGTGCCCCGAGATATGGACATCCATCATTTTACACCGGTTCAGTATCCGGCAGATAAGAAAGCATCCGGGACAATCACGACTCATTTTGATTATCATTCAATTCACGATCAATTGGTCAAATTAGATATTCTAGGTCACGATGATCCGACTGTGATTCGAATGCTTGAGGAAATAACAGGAATAGACCCGAGAACAATTCCTTTTGATGACCAAGAGACGCTGAGCCTTTTTAGTAGTCCGGTAGCTTTAAAATTGACTGAAAATCCATTGGGCTTAAAAACCGGAACTTTAGGAGTACCGGAATTTGGAACTCGTTTTGTTCGTGAGATGCTCGAAACTACTTTACCGGATAAATTCAGCGAGTTGGTTCGAATCAGCGGATTTTCTCATGGCACGGATGTCTGGCTAAATAACGCTCAAGATTTAATCAAAAAAGGAATCGCTAAGCTAGGCGAAGCAATTTCCACCCGTGATGATATTATGGTTTATTTAATACATAAAGGTGTTGAGGCTCAGATTGCGTTTACTGTAATGGAAAGCGTTCGTAAGGGCAAAGGGGTCTCTGATGAATATGCCGAGATTTTGCGAAAAAATGACGTTCCGGAATGGTATATTGAATCTTGTAGAAAAATCCAATATATGTTCCCAAAAGCTCATGCAGTTGCTTATGTGACGATGGCTTTTCGAATTGCTTATTGTAAAATCCACCATCCTTTGGCATTTTATTCATCCTATTTTACCGTGCGAGCAGATGATTTTGATGCAGAGTTGATGGTTCATGGGAAAGGCTCTTTGCTTGAAGCTTTGAAAAGAATGGATGGGGCAGGAAATCAATTAACTGCTAAAGAAAAAAGTATTCAAACTATTTTAGAAATGGCTTTGGAAATGAATCTACGAGGTTTTGATTTTGAAAAAGTATCATTATATGATTCAGATCCCGTCAAATTTATTATCCGAAACGGCGGGCTACTACCACCGCTGACAGCGCTTAAAGGCTTGGGTGAAACTGCAGCACAAAATATTGCATTAGCACGAATGAAGGGCGCTTTTAGCTCCATTGAAGACTTGTGCATTCGAAGCCGAATTGGCAAGGATGTACAAGAGATTTTGGACAAACACGGTGCATTTTCAGGATTGCCTAAAGCAGATCAGATGGATCTTTTTGGTTGAAGGCTTGTCAATTCTGCATGGATGGGATACAATAGAATCAAAGATAGTGATTTTATCGAAAGAGTGGGGCAACCCACTCTTTCCTCTTGTGAATGTGAGAAGCAAGGAGGAGAGAATATGGATAAAAAAAAGATTGAGGAAATAGTTGCGGAGCAAGTTGGGAAGGTTATTGCTGAAGGGAATTTAAGCTTGGTTGATGTAGAATTTGTGAAAGAGCGCGAGTGGTATTTACGAATTTTTATAGATAAGCCTGGTGGAATCGACTTGGAAGATTGCCAATTTGTAAGCCATGGAATTAGTGATTGGCTCGACGAAATAGATCCGATTTCCGCTGCATATCATTTAGAAGTATCATCGCCGGGCTTGGATCGGCCTTTGAAAAAAGAAGCTGATTTGGAGCGAAATATTGGAAATATAATTGTGGCAACCTTTTTCGGCCCGTGGGAAGGTAAAAAGAATTGGATTGGCTCTTTAGACAGATTCGATAAAGAAACTTTATTTATGAAGATTGATGAAGAAGTTTTTGAATTGCCGAGAAGGCAAATTGCCCAGATTCGGCTTCATCTCGAATGAGTTCAAGAAAAATGAGGAGGAACCATTGTGAGTGAAAAATTTCTGGACACTTGTGCAGAGTTGGCTAAAGAAAAGGGAATTTCTCCTGAAATTTTGTTTGATGCGATTGAAGCTGCATTAATATCTGCTTATCGTCGCCATTTCGGTTCATCTCAAAACGTAAGAGTGGCACTGGATCGACAAAATGGTGTATTTCAGGTTTTTTCCAGGAAGAAAGTTGTTGAGGTAGTTGAGGACTCTGCAGTAGAGATTTCTTTGGAAGAAGCTCGGCTATCGGATCTACGCTATGAAATTGATGATATTGTAGAATTTGAAACAACTCCTCAAGATTTTGGCAGAATTGCAGCTTTGACAGCAAGACAAGTGGTGGTGCAGCGGTTAAAAGAAGCGGAGCGAGATATTATTTATGATGAATATGCAGCAAAAGAAGGCGATATCATCACAGGCATTATTGAGCGAACAGACCGAATGGATCAAAAAAGCATTCATATAAATATTGGTAAAGCAGAGGCTATATTAATGCCAGCGGAGCAAATTCCGGGCGAAATTTATCGCCCCGGTGAACGAATCAAATGCTATCTTCTTGAAGTGAAGAAAACAGGTAAAGGGCCGCAGATTCTACTTTCACGGACTCACCCGGGACTCTTGAGGCGACTTTTTGAATTGGAAGTACCGGAGCTTCATGATGGATTTATTGAAATCTGTTCAATAGCGCGAGAAGCGGGAATGCGCTCAAAGATTGCAGTATCTTCACGGGATGAAAATGTTGATCCGGTAGGGTCTTGTGTGGGGCCTAAAGGGCTTCGTGTCCAGAATGTGGTAACCGAATTACGAGGCGAGAAAATTGATATTGTAGAGTGGGATAAAGATCCGGCAGTCTATATTGCAAATGCATTGAGTCCGTCGAAAGTTTGTCAGGTAGATATTCTAGATGACAAAATAGAAAAATCTTCAAGGGCAATTGTTCCGGATTATCAGTTGTCTCTTGCAATTGGAAAAGAAGGGCAAAATGCTCGGCTTGCAGCGAAATTGACAGGTTGGAAAATTGATATCAAGAGCGAAAGCCAAATCGAAAACTAAGCAAGGGAGAAAAACGAATGAAGGTCAAGAAAATTCCACAAAGGCTTTGTGTTGCTTGTCAGTCAATAGGAGCAAAAAAAGAATTACTTCGAATTGTTCGTTCTCCGGAAGGTGAGGTCAGTACTGATTTTACCGGAAAAAAATCGGGTCGCGGTGTTTATGTTTGCAAAAATATAGAGTGCTTGGAAAAAGCAATTAAAGAAAAACGTCTGGAAAAGGGCTTAAGAATTGCGATTGATCGCAGGACTTATGAGCAATTAGTCGAGGAGATTAAAGGTGTTACATGAAAAACGAATAAATTCGCTTCTGGGATTGGCTCAACGAGCTGGGCAAATGGTCTCCGGCGAAGATACTGTTGAGCGAGAGCTTTTAAAAAATAAAATTTTACTATTAATTGTTGCTGCTGATAGTTCCGAGAATACCCGAAAAAAAGTGGGAAATTGGGCAAATCATTACCAGGTAGAACTTTTTTATTTCAGTACAAGAGACGGTTTGGGTAAAGCAATAGGGAAAGAATGGCGAGCAGTAATTGGTGTTAAAGATAGAGGGTTTTCAAGAGAACTTCGGAAGTTGTTTGATGAAGGGCTGAAAGAGTGAGTATGGAGGTGGCTGAATGTCGGATAAAAAATATAGAATTTATGAATTGGCCAAGGAATTTGGTGTATCGAGCAAAGATTTGATGGACGTTTTGAGCAAAAATGGGGTGGAGTTTAAAAATCATACTTCGACAATTAATGAAGAAGCTCGGAAAATAGCTGAGCAGTCTTGTCGAATTGTTGATAATAAATCTCAATCTGCTCCGGAATTTGTGAAAAAGGATGTATCTGTTTTAAAGCCATCGAATGCTCCGGAAAAAAAGGAGAAATTCGCATCGCCGATTGTAAAAGCTAAGCCAGAAAAAGCGCAGGATACAGCTCCTCAAAAACCTGTTGATGGGCGCCCGGCTCCATCAAAGCAGTATCAGCAGCAACCGAGAGCACCATTAGCTCAGCCTAGACCTCAAGCCAATCAGCCTGGGTCTGCTGGGAAATCTGGTCAAGGAAATATGTCTTTTAAGCCACCACAGAACAGACCTGCTCAGCAACAAAATAACGGATTTAAACCTCGTGAAAATCCTAATCGTCCTGCTACCGGAAGGCCTTTCCAAGCAGGAAGTCCTCAGCGCCCGCAGCCAGTAGCCGGTGATGCGAGAAAACCGGGTTCGCAAACAGGTGGGCAGCGTTCTAATTTTGTTCCGGCTGCTGCACCGGTTGCCCAGGAAAATGCAGGTCGCTTCATTCCTAAGAAAAAAGGAAAAGATAATCGTTGGCGGGATGATGATAATTCAAAAAAGGGTCAAGAAAAGAAAACCAAGCATCCTTTCCAAAAGCCAATTGAAAAAAAAGCAGAGAAAGTTCGCTCAGAGCGCATTGAGGTAGGCGAAACAATTTCTGTAAAAGATTTTGCAATGAAGGCCGGTTTGGAGACAACAGAAGTAATTAAAAAATTACTTTTACTGGGTGTTATGGCGACAATTAACCAAGAAATCGATTTTGATACAGCTGCATTGGTTGGAGCTGATTTTGATATTACTGTTGATGAATTACCACCTGAAGCAGATCCGACTGAAATTGCAGAGATTGAAGATGATGAATCAATGTTGCTGCCGCGCTCGCCGGTCGTCACGATTATGGGACACGTTGATCATGGTAAAACATCACTTCTAGACGTGATTCGTGAGACCAATGTGACTGCTCGTGAGGCTGGTGGAATTACTCAGCATATTGGGGCTTATCAAATTAATGTAAAAGGAAAGAAAATTACTTTCCTGGATACTCCGGGTCACGAAGCGTTCACAGCTATGCGAGCTCGTGGTGCGAAAGCAACGGATATTGCAATTCTTGTAGTTGCAGCAAATGATGGGGTTATGCCTCAGACAGTTGAAGCGATTAACCATGCTAAATCTGCTGAAGTGCCCATTATTGTGGCTATCAATAAAATGGATGTTGTAGAGGCGAATCCAGATCGGGTAAAGCAACAGCTTTCAGAACATGGGCTGATTTCTGAAGAGTGGGGCGGAGATATTATTATGGTCCCCGTATCAGCTCGGCAGAAAACAGGGATTGATGATTTACTGGAAAATATTCTTTTAGTAGCAGAGGTTGGAGATTTGAAGGCGAATCCAGATCGTCCGGCTCAAGGAGTTGTAATTGAAGCGCAACTGGATAAAGGTCGTGGCCCCGTGGCTACTATTTTAGTTCAGAAGGGGACTCTGAAAGTAGGAGATTCACTCCTTGTAGGAGTAGCTTCCGGTAAGGTGCGTGCTCTGGTAAATGATAAAGGCGAGTCCGTAAAAAAAGCGGAGCCATCGGTTCCCGTAGAAGTGCTGGGTCTTTCGGATGTTCCGGAAGCCGGAGATATTGCAATTGTTGCGGATGAGAAAATGATTCGCTCGGTAGTTTCAAAAAGGCAAGCAAAGAAACGCTCGGAAGAGATGCAACATAATCAAAAAGTTTCATTAGAGGATATTTTCCAGCAAATTCAAGATGGTCAGATTAAAGATTTAAATATCGTAGTTAAAGGAGATGTCCAAGGTTCGATTGAAGCATTAAGACAATCGTTAGAATCCTTAAAGAATAAGGAAGTCCGGGTAAATATCATTCACTCTGGCGTTGGTGCGATTAATGAGTCTGATGTAATGCTGGCTTCTGCATCCAATGCAATTATTATCGGATTTAATGTTCGACCTGATGGCAATGCCAGAAAGGCTTCGGAAGCAGAAAAAGTCGATATTCGAACATATCGAGTAATTTACGAAGCCATTCAGGATGTGGAAAAGGCACTGGAAGGTATGTTGGCACCGGAATTTAAAGAAGTAGTGTATGGCCATGCGGAAGTTCGCCAAGTGATTAGCATTCCAAAAGGCGGTGTGGTTGCCGGTTCTTATGTTCAGGATGGAAAAATTACAAATAGCTCGCAAATTCGGGTTACTCGAAGCGGGATTGTAATTCATGAAGGTACCATTGAGTCTTTGCGTCGTTTTAAAGATGATGTGAAAGAAGTCGCTACAGGCTATGAATGCGGGATTAGTATTGAGAAATTCCGCGATGTAAAAGAGGGCGATATTCTGGAAGCCTTTGGGATGGAAGAAATTAAGCGAGGCTAAAAGAAAGGCGGTGATTCTTCATGAGTCGTGTGCGAGTTGAAAAAGTACAGGAATTGATGAAGCAAGAACTAAGCCAAATTATTTTAAGAGAAATGAAAGACCCACGTATTGGGTTTGTTACTGTTACCCAGGTGCGAATGAGCGGAGATTTATCTCGAGCAGAGATATTTTTGAGTTTATTAGGCTCGGAGGACGAAAAGCAACAAACGTTATCAGCCTTGAGTCATTCACTTGGTTTTTTACGAAGTGAAGTGGGAAAAAGGATTAAATTACGTTATACTCCGGAGCTGGTATTGAAGTTGGATGATTCGCTAGAATATAGTGCAAATATTCAAAGGCTATTGCTTCAAATTGAAAAGGAACCGAAATCATGAATAAAAATAATCGTCATGAAATCGCAATGGCCCTGCAGGATACTGCAGGGCCTATATATATCACTTCTCATAATAGTCCGGATGGCGATGCAATTGGAAGTATGCTGGGATTGACCTGGGCATTGAAAGCAATGGGAAAAACTGTTTATCCGGTTTTAATAGATGATGTGCCTAATAATTTATTATTTTTACCGGGGACAGAATGGATTCAAAAACCGGATAATGTAGGAGTTCCTGACGAGGGAGTTCTTGTGAGTGTTGATGTAAGCGGGAGAACGCGCATGAATGTTCCGCTTAATTGGAGGCTTCCGATTTTTATTATTGATCATCATTCAACCGGGAAATCGGCAGAAGGACTTATTTGGTGTGAGCCGGAGGCTACAGCAACAGGTGAGTTGATTGAAGAATTGATTCGGGAAGAATTGAACCTTGAAATGACTCCCGAAATCGCGAATTGCCTCTATTTGGCAATTGCGTCTGACAGCGGATTTTTTAAATACTCAAATACAACACCTAAAGCGCTTCGACTGGCGGCTTCATTGGTTGAAGCAGGAGCAGAACCTAATTTTATTTCGGAAAATTTTGAAATTCGCTCTTTTTACACATTGACAAGATTGGCAGAGATATTAAAGTCGATAGAAATTCATTGGAATGGCTGGTTGACTGAGATGACGATTGTTAGTTTGCCAGAAGATGAGCCCGGTTTTTCGGATGGATTCGTTGATTTTCCACGATCAATTTCTACGGCTCAAGTTTCTGTTCTTTATAAAGTGATTGACTCTAGTACGATTCGAATCAGTTTGCGTTCAAAGGGACCCAATGTTGCATCTGTTGCGGAGAAATTGGGTGGCGGTGGCCATTATCGTGCGGCAGGATTGACTTTTGACGGTACTTTAGAGGAAGCGAAAGAAAAAGTTCATCAAGAATTAAGACGTTTGATGCTGGAGGAATAATTATGGAAGGCATTTTGAATATTTTAAAACCTCCGGGCATGAGTTCCCACGATGTGGTTGCCAGAATGCGGCGTATTACCGGTCAAAGAAAAATCGGTCATAGTGGTACTTTAGATCCGGGGGCGGCCGGTGTATTGCCAGTCTTTCTCGGAAAGGCGACGCGATTAATTGAATATGGAATTGAATGGGACAAAGCTTATCGAGTAGAGCTTACTTTTGGTGGGCACAGTAACACCGGAGATGATTCCTCGCCGATTATTTGGGAGAAAAATCCGTGTTATCCTACTCGTGAAGAAGTCATTGATGTACTGAGTGGATTTGTAGGGATTCAGCTCCAAATCCCGCCCATGTATTCTGCCCTAAAGGTGAATGGAAGAAAATTGTATGAATTAGCCAGAGAAGGAAAGACGATTGAACGAGAGCCGAGGACTATCGAAATAAGCTCAATCAAGTTGCTGGATTATCAACCGCCAATTTTGCGATTTGATGTGTCTTGTTCAAAGGGAACCTATATCCGGACTTTATGTGAGGATATTGCTGCTCAATTAGGACTTTCGGCTGTGATGACTTTTTTGCTTCGTACGAGGGTTGGAGAATTTTGCATTGACCAATGCGAATTACCTGATGAAAGTATTAAATGGAATACTCGCCTTCATGTAGCAGAAGATGCGGTTCGTCATTTTCCGGAAATTTGTTTGTCTAATGCGGAAGCTGTTAAATTTTGTTTCGGTCAAAGAATTGAATTGATTGAAGAAAAAAATAAAATGTTGCGAGAATTAGTGCGAGTAACAAATGGCGAAATTTTAATCGGAATTGGGAAAGTAGTAACCGGAATTTTGATGGCGTCAAAAGTGTTACACGATTTACGCAAGCAGCAATAATGGGGGATAGAATGGAAATTGAAGTCGTAGATATGGCTTGGAAGAAGCCGATGGGTAGAAGTGTTATTGCATTAGGCTTTTTTGACGGGTTTCACATTGGGCATCAGGTAGTATTGAAAGAAACAATTGAACAAGCCAAAAAAAATGAAGCTATTCCTGTTGTACTTACTTTTGATTGTCATCCATGGGAAGTTTTATTTCCGGAGAAACAGCCACAAAGATTGATGTCTGAGCAAGATAAAAGCTTATATTTGCGTAACTTTGGATTTGAAAAATTATTACTGCTTAAAAGCTCAGAGGAATTTTTGAATGAAAGCGCTAAGCATTTTTTAGAATGGCTGAAAAATTCTTTAAATCCTGTTGGCTTAGTTTCCGGACCTAATTATACTTTTGGTTCTCAAAAATCAGGGAATGTTGAGTTTTTATCAAAATGGGGAATTCAAAATAATATTAATGTTACTACAATGAATCCGGTAATGATGGATGATGTGATTGTGAGCAGTACTCGGATTCGTGAATTATTAAAAATGGGAGAAATTTCGAGGGTTAATAAGCTTTTAGGCCGTTACTTTCATTTAGATGGAGTAGTAGTATATGGTGACGGGCGAGGAAAGCTACTGGGCTTTCCAACTGCTAATATGAAAATCAATGACTGTCTAATTCTGCCTTCTGATGGTGTTTATGGGGTAAAAGTGAGAGTTGGGACGAATTGGTATTCTGGGGTTGCAAGCATCGGGATTAATCCTACGTTTTCAGGAGAACGAAGTAGGCGACTGGAAGTTCATATTTTGAAGCTAGATGAAAATCTCTATGATCAAGAGCTTAGAGTTGCTTTTTGCCAATATTTGCGCCCGGAAAATTCATTTGAGAATAAGGAAGCTTTAATTCTTCAAATAAAAAATGATATAGCGATTGCGCGTGAGTATCTGGAGAACAATATAGAGGAAATAATGTTGCCTAACTGGGCAAAATAAAAGAAGACCTCTAATTTAGAGGTCTTCTTTTATTTTTTTAGTTTGATTAAACATTACGGTCAACTTTTCCGGAACGAATGCAACGAGTGCACACGTTGAGGCGAGTAGTTTGACCATTTACCACACCACGAACGCGTTGGATATTTGGTTTCCAGGTTCGTTTGGTCTTACGATGGGAATGACTGACATTAAATCCAGCTGTAACTCCCTTATTGCAAATCTCACAAAAGTTTGCCATGGGATACACCTCCTCGTCTGCTGACGGATTTTTGCAACACAACATGATAATGATAGCATATCATAAGAGCAAACGCAATATAAATGTGATTCAGCCCTTGTTCTTCTGAGCAAAATACCGTATTATGTAATGTGGGTAGTTTTGATTGATAAAGAAAGGAGACCAGATAGGTGGCAAGGCGAAAAAATAAGACTATAAAATCATCTCGATACTATTGGATACAAGCAGCGATACTATTAATGTTGTCCGCATACTTATCTGTATGTCTATTGGGATTTGAAGTTGGGGCGATTGGAGGAAATTGTGCCAAAGTACTTCGAAGCCTTTTTGGGTATGGTGCTTTTTATGTCCCTTTATTTTTGAGTATAGGGAGCATTTATTTGTTTTTTAAAAAAGAATCTTTTTTACGTAAAGGACCTTTTTGGGGAGTACTTGTCATCGCTTTCTTTAGTTTATTGGTATTCCATCATGGGACAGTTGCTATGGAATCTGTAATTATGCCAGAAAATTTTTCTGAAAATGGTGGCTTATTTGCGTGTATGTTAATTCCTATTTGCCGAAAATATTTAGGTGAAGTAGGAACTTGGATCTTTGCTGGAGGTGGCTTTGCAGTCGGCTGTCTTTATTGTTGTACTTATTTATTACCAGGGATAAAAAAATATCGTTTTTCAAAAGTGATGCCTTCTAAGGAAAAACCTAAAGAACTAAAAAAAGCATCTGCACCTCTTGGTGAAACAAAAGAGGCGCCATTATCATTGTTGCCGAAAACCTCGGAAATATCTGAGAAATCTTCAAAGAAAAAATTCTTTGATTATCAAAAAGCCAGATATCCCTTTGAGGAAGACGAGGAAAATTCTGATTTTCAAGAAAATTCAATGGAAAAAATCACAGTTTTTGATGAAATGACAGATAAGCTCCCTATTTTTCAAGGAATATGGCGTCGAAAGTCTATCGGTCCGGTACCTTGGGAAGAAGGGTATGAGGAATACATCCGTAGTGAACAACAGACTTGGGAGAGAGAGAAAGAGCAGATTCGAGAGCTGGCGATTCAACCGGACTCTGATACTGAATGGGAATTTATTCGAGAAGATGGCACAATTCCGACAGTTCGAAAGAAAGAAATCGGGAAAGAAAAATCTTTTTCGGATAAGTCGACATCTGTATCAATGGATGAACTTCAAAGTGCTTCGGCTATAAAACCTGTTTATGAGCCGTTGCCGTCATTTTCGAGTGAAAATGTTGTACCGACCCAAAATGAAATTATTCGGCAAACCCCGGCTTTAAGACCACGAGAAATTAGACCATATCAATTGCCGTCACTTAATTTACTTAATAATAGTGAGCAACAATCGGGAACTTCGAAAAACGAAATTCGAGATAAAGCCCTGCTTCTTGAGAAAACTCTGGCTGAATTTGGTGTTCGTGCTCGAGTCATTGCCTATAGTCAAGGGCCGGCGGTAACGCGATTTGAATTGGAATTAGCTCCAGGAGTGAAAGTAAATAAGATTTTGAATCTGACTGATGATTTGGCTTTGAAATTGGCTACCTCCGGAATTCGTATTGAGGCTCCGATTCCCGGCAAGGCTGCTGTGGGAATTGAGGTGCCGAATCAAGTTGTGACCAGTGTTTCGCTGAAAGATGTACTGGATACCTCGGAGTTTAAAGGTCACAAGTCTAAGGTAAGTGTTGGTCTCGGAAAGGATATTGCCGGGACACCAATTGTTGCAAATTTGGCTGAAATGCCACATCTTTTGGTAGCCGGAGCTACGGGTTCCGGAAAAAGCGTGTGCATCAATACGATTATTACCAGTATTTTATTCAAGGCCTTGCCTACAGAGGTTAAATTTATTCTTGTTGACCCCAAAATGGTAGAGCTGACTCATTATAATGACATTCCGCACTTGTTGACTCCTGTTGTGAACGATCCTAAACAAGCTGCTGCTGCGCTGAAATGGGCTGTACGCGAAATGGAGAGAAGGTATTCGCTTTTGGCGGCGGCCTCTGTGCGGGATATGAATCGATATAATGAGCTTGCGGAAGTACATAATCAAGAAAAATTACCTCAAATTGTTGTGATTATTGATGAATTGGCTGATTTAATGATGGTGACCCCGGTTGAAGTTCAAGATGCAATTTGTCGATTGGCGCAGATGGCTCGCGCCGCAGGTATTCATTTGATTTTGGCAACTCAGCGCCCATCGGTAGATGTAATTACCGGGTTAATTAAAGCAAATATTCCATCAAGAATTTCTTTTGCTGTGAGTTCGCAAGTTGATTCCCGAACAATTCTTGATGTGGGAGGAGCTGAAAAGCTCCTGGGAAAAGGCGACATGCTGTTTGCTCCGGCTGGTATGGCTAAACCGCTCCGAGTTCAAGGTGCATTTATCTCTGATGTAGAAGTAGAAAAATTGCTTGATTTTGTAAAAAATCAAAATGAAGGCCCAGAGTATGTAGAGGGAGTCACAAGTGATCTAGAGGCTGAAAAAGGAAACAGTTCGCAGACCGCAGAAGAGTTTGATGAATTATGGAAAGACGTTCTTAGAATTGTCATGGAAACAGGTCAAGCATCAAGCTCAATGTTGCAACGAAGGTTTAGAATAGGTTTTTCGAGGGCTGGTAGGCTAATTGATCAAATGGAAATGCTGGGTATTGTGGGGCCACCTCAGGGAAGCAAGCCACGAGAATTGATGATGTCTCCTGATCAAATTGAGCAGATGTTTTTTGCATCTGCACAAGAAGAATAAGGGCGATGGTTGGAGTGGTTAGGTTTAGTGAAAAATAGAGAAACTCTGGGAAAATATCTTCAAGAAGCTCGTGACTCGAAAGGAATAACATTGCGGCTTGTGGAGAAAAAACTTCATATTCGGAAAGCTTATTTGGAAGCATTGGAAGCTGGGGATTATGATAATATCCCCAGCGAAGTTTATATTCGGGGCTTTTTACGAAGTTATGCAAAATTTTTAGGACTCCCTGTGGAGCAATGTGTGCGTCTTTATGAAAAAGAAAAGAAAGAATTGCTCGAAAAAGTTAATGACGAACTGGAAGAGTATGAATTTGATGATGACGATGAAAGAACGAAAAATGGTTGGATATCCAATTGGCTAGTTGGGATTATTGCTTTTTTTCTTGTAGTTGGTTTGGGTGTCTGGTATGGCCCGAGTGGGATTCGTTTTTTAAACAATCAGACGGCGACTCCGCAGGGTGAAGCAATTGAAGTTGTAATAACGACTAAAAAAAATGTTTGGGTACAGGTGTGGATCGATGGAGTAGTCCACGCCGAAGGTTTTTCTATGCCCGGCGAGGAGCATCGCTGGAAGGGAATACATGAAATTCAAATTATTGTTGGTGATGGTTCTGCCGTAAATATTCATACAAATGGATTTGAAGAAGGGGTAATGACCGAAAGAACAGAAACTGCTCGAAGAATTTTTCGAGTAACAGAAAAGCATTTTTAGGAGGAATATATGGGATTACCAATGACTCGGAAAGAAATGGCAGAACGTAATTGGCAAGAATTAGATTTTTTATTTATAAGTGGTGATGCTTATGTGGATCATCCATCGTTTTCGACAGCATTAATTTCTCGGTGGCTTGAGCATTTGGGGTATCGAGTCGGAGTTATCGCTCAGCCGGATTGGACACAAGAAGAATCTATTCAAAAACTGGGAAAACCGCGGCTGGCAACATTAGTTAGCTCCGGGAACATAGATTCGATGCTATGCCATTATACTGCTGCAAAAAATCGCCGTTCTGATGATAAATATACTCCTAATGGAAAAATAGGGGCGAGGCCGGATCGCGCGGTTCAAGTATATAGTAAACTGGTAAAAAAAGTATGGCCGGATATGCCGGTAATTATTGGTGGTGTAGAGGCTAGTCTGAGAAGATTTGCCCATTATGACTATTGGTCAGATTCAATAATGCCATCCATTCTTGCGGATAGCCAAGCAGATATGCTGATATATGGGATGGGCGAAAGAGCAATTCAGGGAATTGCAGAAAACTTGGCAAGTGGTATCCCGATTGAAGAAATTCAGTATGTATCGGGAACTTGTTTTTTTACTTCTGCGCTGGAAAATATTGTCGATTATTTGGAAGTAGCACCTTATTCGGTGGTGTCTAAGAATAAAAAAGCTTTTTCAAATGCTTTTAAGGCTCAATACTGGGAGCAGGATCCGATTCACGGGAAAACGATTATACAGGCTCATAATGAGCGTTATTTAGTTCAGCTTCCGCCATCGTTGCCTTTAAGCCAGAATGAGATGGATGAGATTTATCAGTTGCCTTTTACAAGAATGCCTCATCCATTTTATAAAAATGCTAAAATTCCGGCTCTTGAAGAAGTTCTTTTTAGCATTACGAGCCATCGAGGGTGCTTTGGAAGCTGTTCTTTTTGTGCGATTACCAGCCATCAGGGGCGAATTATTCAAAGTAGAAGTCAAGAATCTATTATTAAAGAGGCTAAAAAAATCACAGAACATCATGAATTTAAAGGATATATTCATGATGTTGGTGGTCCATCGGCAAATTTCAGGCAACCGGCTTGTCAGGGTCAACTGCAGCGAGGAGCCTGCCGAGGCAAGCAATGCATTGGCTTTGAAGCTTGCGAATCTTTGGAAGCCGACCATCAAGAATACATGGAATTGTTGCGGAGAGTGCGTGCGCTACCAAAGATTAAAAAAGTTTTTATTCGCTCGGGGATTCGTTATGATTATCTTTTAAAAGACCCGAAACATAAATCAGTGTTGAAGGAAATCGTAGAGCATCATGTGAGTGGTCAATTGAAAGTGGCGCCGGAACATGTATCGTCAAAAGTATTGAAGTTGATGGGGAAACCTAGGAAAGAAGTTTTTCTCAAATTTAAATCATTATATGAATCCATCAACAAACAGTTGGGAAAAAAGCAGTTTTTGGTTCCTTATTTGATTTCAAGCCACCCGGGAGCCTCATTGAGGGATGCGGTAGAAGTGGCGGAATTTTTAAGAGACATTCGCCATTGGCCAGAGCAAGTACAAGACTTTATACCAACTCCCGGAAGCCTTTCTACGGCAATGTATTGGAGTGGGTATAATCCGCTGACTGGTGAGGAAGTGAGTGTAGCTCGTACCGGAACAGAGAAAATTCTCCAGAGAGTGCTATTGCAGCCAAAAAATCCTAAAAATCGTCGTTGGGTGCTTGAGGCACTTCGAAAAGCAGGACGTGAGGACTTAATTGGTCGAGATTCTCGATGTTTGGTTAATGATTTTTATAATGGTAAAAAATCCAGAGAAAATATGACAGATTCCATTGGAATGAAAAGAGAAAAAGGAGTAAAATATTCTCAGAAACCATTGAATCATTCAACAAAGTCTGAGAAAGCTTTTAAAAAAGAAAAGACGAAAGTGGTGCGCCACAAGAAGAGGTAACCTATGAAACGAAGGATATTTGAATGGATTTTGGTAAGCGCTTTTTTAATTGCAATTGGATATTTTTTACGGTTGCAACCAATTACAGAAGATTTGGAACAAAAAATGTGCATTGCAACAGACTTGCCAGAATCGATTGCTCATAATTTGCTAAAGGGTCATCCGATTTCCCATGAGTTTGTTTATTTTCCTTCAGCTGGTGAAAGGCAATGGAAGGAAATTTTGAAGAATAAAAAGATAGATATTTTTTTAGGGAGTCAAGATTTTTTATTATGGGCTGCCAGAAATCAACAATTGCAACCTTTGAAAAAAGAATTTATGGAAAAAAATAACACCAACGCGTGTGATTCTTTGGGACGTTGGGTTGGAATTTGGACAGACCCGTGGGTCGTTGTGTATAATCGTGAGCGCATGCCTAATGAAGAGGTGGGAAATCAATTTCTTTGGCAGCGAGATACAAGTGCTAAAAAATACAGATGGATATTTCCTGATATCGGGAATCCAAATGGCGATCAGAGAAATATCCAATTTTATCATGCTTTATTTAATCATTTTGGTGAAAAAAATTTTTATGACTCAATGATTGAATTTCGTCCGGAGATTCAAAACTATGTGGATAATAGTAGTCATGGAATTCGAATGGTTTTATTAGGGCAGGCAGATTTTGCGTTAACTCATTATTCTGATTTAATGGCATATCAACAAAATAAATTGCCTTTAGCATGGTTGGGAATGGAAGTAAATCCGACAACGATTTATGGGGTGGGAATTAGCCACAAAACTCGCCAGTGGGATCAAGTAAATAAATTGATTGCCCTTTGGCAATCCCCTGTCTCAGAGTGGGAGAAAAAAAATCAAATTCCTTGGTTTAGAATAGAGTCGACACCGGTGAATATGGTATTTGAAGTGGGGATTTTAAACGATAACGAAAGTCAGACCTTCTTAGATGAATGGTTATCGGAGTTTCGTTTTGGAACCTTGCGAAAGGAAATGAAAGAATGAAAACGGTAGGGTTTGTTAGTTTGGGATGTGCAAAAAATTTAAATGATGCAGAAATTATGATGGGGTTGCTTGCTGAAGAAGGCTACCGAATAGTTGATGATCCTATGAAGGCGGAGACTATTGTAGTCAATACTTGTACTTTTATTGAATCGGCAAAAGAAGAGTCCGTCAATGCAATTTTGCAGATAGGAACGTATAAGCAAGAAGGAATGTGCAAAAATTTAATTGTGACCGGTTGTTTAGTTCAAAGATATGGGCAAGAATTGCAAGCAGAGATGCCGGAAATAGATGGAATGCTGGGAACTTTTTCTTGGAATCGGATTGTTGAAATCTTGAACGAATTAGAAAACCCTCAAAAAGATTCGGGAAATTTGTTCTTTAAAGATAAAAAACCACTTATTTATCCGAATCATTTGCCGAGAATTCGAACCGGTCCAGATTTTGCTGCCTATATGAAGATTGCCGAAGGGTGCAGTAATGGTTGTTCTTATTGTGTGATTCCTTCGGTTCGCGGTTCTTTTCATAGTCGCCCGATGGACTCAATTCTCACTGAGGCAAGAAGACTGTTTATAGAGGGAGTAAAAGAAATTAGTCTGATTGCTCAGGATACGACTAGTTATGGGATTGATATCAACAGCGGACAGCCGTTGCTGGTTCCTTTGCTGAAAGCCATTGAGGATATGGAAGAGTCAAAATGGCTTCGCATTTTATATTGCTATCCTAATCGTTTCAATCAAGAGTTAATCAATTACATGAAAAGTTCAGCAAAATTACTTCCCTATATCGATATGCCTCTACAGCATATTGATGGGAAAATTTTAGAGGCGATGAATCGTCAGGAATCGGAGGAGATGATTCGTAGCTTGCTGACTAGACTTCGGGAAGATAACCCAGCAATTGCATTAAGAACCACAATGATTGTAGGGTTTCCTGGAGAAACTGAAGCTCAATTTGAAAAATTATGTAGATTTATTGAAGAATTTGAGTTTGACCATGTTGGCGTGTTCACTTATTCTAAAGAAGAAAATACTCCGGCAGCTCGTATGCCGAATCAAGTTTCGGAAGAAGTGAAGGAAGAACGATATCATCAATTAATGGCAATTCAGGCTCAGGTTTCTGAGCGAAGAAATCGAAAACTGGAAGGTCAAAGTTTAGAGGTTTTAGTTGAAGGAAAGCATGAAACCCAAGAAAACCTTTGGTATGGTAGATCTTACCGTGAAGCTCCAGATGTTGATGGCAGAATTTTTATTGAGACCGATCGGGAGTTAAAGATAGGGGAGTTTGTTTGGGTTGAAATTGAGCAAGGGTTTGCTTATGATTTGGTAGGCTCATTAAAATCATGATAGATATGAAGGAGGGTGCCGAAGATGCGGGTAGAGATTATCAGTACGGGAACTGAGCTGCTATTGGGAGAAATCATCAATACCTCGGTGGTTTATTTATCAGAGAAATTAAACCAGATGGGTTATTCTGTTCTTTACCAGACGACGGTAGGCGATAATGAAGAGCGGATGAAAGAAGTCTACTCCAATGCACTTAAGAGGGCTGATATCGTAATTACTACCGGTGGACTAGGTCCTACCGAAGGTGATATTACCAAGCATGTGATGGCTGAATTATTGGAGAAATCCCTGCTTTTAGATACAGAATCACTAAACCGGATTGAAGCAATTTTTCATCGTCGTAATAGTAAAATGAGCCAAAACAATACAAGACAGGCATTGATACCGGAAGATGGCGAGGCCATAAGAAATGATCACGGGACTGCGCCGGGAGTTTGGATTGAGACTGAGGATAAAAAAATTATTATTCAATTGCCGGGGCCACCTTTTGAGTTGAAAAAAATGTTTGAAGACCAGGTCTGTCCTCGATTAGAAAAGCGATTTGGAATATTGGGGCAAATTTTTTCGGTTAGTTTACAGACGATTGGCATTAGTGAATCTGCTTTGGCGGAGGAGCTGCACGATTTGATTTCAAAGCAAACAAATCCAACGATTGCTCTGCTATCAAATAAAAAAAATCAAGGGATACGTATTCGATTGACAGCTAAAGGGAAAAGTCATGATGAGGCTGCGGATTTAATTGTTCCTTTAGAGGCAGAAATACGAAGCCGCTTAAAAGACGTAATTTGGGGGATTGACGACGAAAGTCTTGCGAGAAAAATTGGGGAAAAACTGATGCAATGTAATGAAACATTGGCGATTTCAGAATCTTGCACTGCAGGTTTATTGGGATATCAAATTTCCGGTCAACCCGGAAGTTCAAAGTATTTTTTAGGAGGCACGATTTGTTACAGCAATGAAGTAAAATTGCGTGATTGCGGGGTTTGTGAAGAAACTTTGGCACAAGTCGGAGCTGTATCAAGCGAAGTCGCCGGAGAAATGGCGGTCGGTATTTCAAAGCATTTCCAAAGTGATTGGGGGATTGGGATTACCGGCATTGCCGGACCAGATGGAAGTACTGCTGAAAAGCCGCTTGGACTGGTCTATATCGGGATATGGCATCGTGACTGGAACGCTCCTGAAATTCGAAAATTTATTTTTAATGGTGAGAGGGATCAGGTGCGTCAAAGAGCAGTGCAAAATGGATTATTTTTTATGTTTCAAAAAATGAGTGGTTAGATATGATAGAATAAAAGAGTAACTCTCTCTGAAGAATTATGGGGAGAAAAATTAGGAGGAATATAATTGGTGAAAAACACAGAGTATAAATTTGGAGATTTAGAATTATCGCCTAAAGTTTTGGCAGGGATTTCGGATATGGGGTTTGAAGAACCTTCGCCAATTCAAAAGCAAGCAATACCATGCTTTGACAGGAAAAGATATTATCGGACAGGCTCAAACCGGGACAGGGAAGACTGCGGCTTTTGGGATTCCGATTTTGGAAAAATTACAAGGATTGACGAAATACCCGCAAGCGTTGATTATTGCTCCAACTCGTGAGCTTGCACTTCAAGTTGCAGAAGAGTTGGCTAAAATTGGGCGCCACAAAAGAGTGAAAGTTGCTGCAATTTATGGCGGTCAATCGATGGAGCGCCAGATTCGGGTTCTCCAAGGGGGCGTACACATTGTTGTGGGCACACCGGGACGTCTGCTTGATCATTTAAATCGCAAAACTTTAAAGTTGGAGCAAGTAGAAACATTTGTTTTGGATGAAGCAGATGAGATGCTTGATATGGGCTTTATTGATGATATTGAGAGCATACTGAGACAGGCGCCGGAAGAAAAGCAGATGCTGCTTTTTTCGGCAACAATGGTGAATGAAGTTCGGCGCTTGGCAGAAAAATATATGAAGCAGCCGGTCTTTGTGACTGTAAATCGTGAGCAAGTCACGGTTCCGCTAATTGAACAGGTATATTATGAGACAAGGAATAAGCTTGAAAGCCTTTGCCGTATTTTAGATGCAGAGGAAACGGAGCGCCTAATTATCTTTTGTCGGACGAAAAAAGGTGTGGCAGATTTGGTTGCCTCGCTTCAGAGCAGAGGGTATGGCACGGAAGGACTTCATGGCGATTTGAGCCAGTTCCAAAGAGAACGAGCAATGAAGCGTTTTCGGGATGGAAAAGCCGAAATTTTAGTTGCAACTGATGTTGCGGCTCGGGGCATTGATATTGAAAATATTAGCCATGTTATTAATTATGATATTCCACAAGACAATGAGTCTTATGTACATCGAATTGGAAGAACCGGTCGAGCCGGAAGAAAAGGTAAAGCGATTACTTTGGTTGAACCAATTGAATTTCGGCAGTTGCGCTCAATTCAATTGGCAATTAAAACAAAAATTATACGCCAGCCTTTGCCTACCTTGGCAGATGTATTAGATAAGCAAAAGGAATCTTTAGGCAAGGCACTAAGATTGATTATTGAGTCGGGGGCTCATAAAAGCTATAAATCGATTTTAAAAGATCTGCCAGATGAATTTGAATATGAAGATTTGGCAGCCGCGACATTGTGTTATCATTTAGAAGGGATTCCGGAAGTCGCTCGTCCCAAAGAGCCTAAATTCCCGGATACTGGAGCTGCTCCCGGACAAGTGCGATTTTTCATAAATATGGGTCAGGTACAAAAAGTAACACAAGAGGATATTATCAAAAAAATTGCTTTTGAGGCAGATTTATCTTCTGAAGCTGTGGCAAAAGTTCGAGTTTATGAGGCATTTAGTTTCTTGGAAGTTCCAGAAGAAGAGGCTGAAAAAGTTTTTGCGGTAATGAATAAAAATATGTGGAAAGGGTATCGAGTGCGATTAGAGCCCGCCAGAGGAAGAGACAATTCAAGGCCACGTCTTGCGGGTGCACCGCAGCGTTCCTCTCGTCCACCATCTAATTCAAGGCCGGCAGCCAATAAAAAACCAGCACAAGGAGGTACTTCATGGAAAAATCAACGGAAAAATTAAAGGCATTGGATAGTGCTCTGAAACAAATTGAACGTGACTTTGGCAAAGGTTCAATCATGAAACTCGGAGATGCAGCAGGCTCCATGAATTTAGAATGTATCCCCACAGGTTGTTTACCCTTAGATATTGCTTTGGGGATTGGTGGTGTGCCGAAAGGACGAGTTGTTGAGGTCTACGGTCCGGAATCTTCCGGTAAAACAACAATCGCTCTTCATATGATTGCTGAGGCTCAAAAAATGGGCGGTGTTGCAGCTTTTATCGATGCAGAGCATGCGCTTGATCCGGTCTATGCTAAAAATTTAGGAGTAGATACTGAAAATCTTTTGGTTTCTCAGCCGGATACCGGTGAACAGGCTCTTGAAATTGCAGATGCTTTAGTTCGAAGTGGTGCAATTGATATTATTGTGATTGACTCTGTTGCGGCTTTAGTGCCTCGAGCAGAAATCGAAGGTGATATGGGAGATAGCCATGTGGGATTGCAGGCTAGGCTTATGTCTCAGGCGCTTCGTAAATTGACTGGGATTATTAGCAAATCTGGAACCACGATGATTTTTATTAACCAGATTCGTGAAAAAGTAGGTGTGATGTTTGGAAGTCCGGAAACAACAACCGGTGGCCGAGCATTAAAATTTTATTCTTCTGTTCGATTAGATATTCGGCGTATTGAAACGTTAAAACAAGGAACAGATATGATAGGGAATCGAACTCGGGTAAAAGTGGTAAAAAACAAAGTAGCTCCGCCATTTAAACAGGCTGAGTTTGATATTATGTATGGGACAGGTGTCTCTCGTGAAGGCTGCTTGGTTGATTTAGCGGCTCAGATGGATGTTATTAATAAAAGTGGCGCTTGGTATTCATATAATGATAATCGCTTAGGACAAGGCCGAGAAAATGTAAAAGAGTATTTAAAAGAAAATGTAGAACTTGCAGATGAAATTGAGCAAAAAGTACGGGAAACTTTCTCTAAAAACCATACTGTGATGGATATTGGAAAAGAAGGCGGAGCTAAGTAATATCAACTATTTGTCAAATGAATTCCTTGACAGTTCCAAAAAAAAAAGCTAAACTGATAAAAGAAGTTTTATTTAAGTACCTAGGCTTTTATCAGGATGCAGGTTCTGTTTTTTAAATTATAGATTTACCACAGAGTATAAAGGTTTGATATCTTTTCAGGCCATAAAAGTAGTGTGGGAATAATATACGGTGGATTTATGTCTGTATCTTTTTAAAACATTACCTAAATAAGTATGAAAAAGCCGAGTGCGTATGCTCGGCTTTTTTTGTGTGGAAATAACGGTTAATATTATGGTCAAGATGGTAGTTTTTGACAATTAAAGTTGATATGGAGAGGAAAGAAGGTAAATGATGGAGTACGTATTTAGTGCAGTTGCAGCGTTACTCGGTGTTATTTTAGGTTATGTAGTTAGAAAAATGTCTGCAGAGGCAAAGATATCTTCGGCTGAAACTGAAGCAAGACGAATTTTAGAAAATGCCGAAAAAAATAGCGAAACAAAAAAGAAAGAGGTTCTTGTTGAAGCAAAAGAAGAAATTCATCGATTGCGACTTGAATTAGAGCGCGAGGTAAAAGAAAGAAGAGCTGAAATTCAAAAATCCGAAAAACGATTAGAGCAAAAAGAAGAAAATTTAGAGCGCAAAATTGAAGGTTTAGAACGAAAAGAAGAAATCCTCGGGCATAAAGAAGGAGAATTAGAGGGGCGTCAAGTTCATCTTAATGAGCTAGAAGCAAAGCAAATAAAAGAGTTGGAGCGAATTTCTGAGCTGACATTAGATGATGCTAAAGGCATTTTGTTAGCAACTGCTGAGGAAGAAGTTCGTTATGAGATGGCGGTTTTAATTAAAAATATTGAACAAGAGACAAAAGAGGAAGCCGATAAAAAAGCTCATGAAATTATTGCGACTTCAATACAACGTTGTGCATCGGATCATGTGGCAGAAACAACTGTTTCAGTAGTAAATATTCCAAGTGATGAAATGAAAGGCCGGATTATTGGACGAGAAGGTCGGAACATTCGCACTTTAGAAACCCTGACCGGGATTGATTTGATTATTGATGACACACCGGAAGCAGTAATTATTTCTGGTTTTGATCCAATTCGCCGCGAAACAGCTCGGCTTGCTTTGGAAAAACTTGTACAAGATGGGCGAATTCATCCTGCTCGAATTGAGGAAATGGTGGAAAAAGCTCAAAGAGAGATTGAGCAACGCATTAAAGAAGCGGGAGAGCAGGCAATTTTTGAAACCGGGGTTCATGGTATTCATCCAGAAATTCTCCGACTGATTGGTCGTTTACGCTATCGTACAAGTTATGGTCAAAATGTGCTAAAGCATGCGATTGAGGTGTCACATTTGGCAGGTTTGATGGCTGCTGAACTCGGGGTTGATGTGAATTTGGCAAAACGTGGTGGTCTTCTTCATGACATTGGAAAAGCGATTGACTTTGAAATGGAAGGTAGCCATGTTACAATTGGTGCTGACTTTGCCAAAAAGTATAAGGAAAGTCCGGAAATTGTGAACTGTATCATGGCACACCACGGCGATGAAGAACCAACATCCGTTCAAGCAGTTTTAGTTGCTGCAGCTGATGCGATTTCGGCAGCTCGCCCCGGTGCACGGCGTGAGAGTTTGGAAACTTATATGAAAAGGCTTACTCGTTTGGAAGAAATTTCAAATGAGTTTAGTGGTGTAGATAAGACTTTTGCTATTCAAGCGGGTAGAGAAATTCGAGTAATGGTAAAACCAAATGTTATTGATGATGCGGCATCAGTACTTTTAGCGAGAGAAATTTCGAAGAAAATTGAAGAAGAATTGGAATATCCCGGACAAATTAAAGTAACAGTAATCCGAGAGACTCGTGCTGTTGATTATGCGAAGTAGAAATGTAATTAGGGGAAACGACTCGGTCGTTTCCTTTTCTTTTTAGGAGGTGAGGTCATGGCAGAAGAAATGCATCATCTGTATGGAGTAAATTTATTAATTGCTTTATTGACGCGATTTCCGGAATTAGATGAAGTAAAGTATAACGGAGAGGCTGGTGAACTATCTTTAAGTATTGATATTCGACTCCAAGGTGAGGTAGAGTCTTTGTTTGAACAATTTAGAGGCGGACATCAGGGAATTTTGCAAGCTTATAGTCAATTGGAGTCAGTATTTCCGCTACAAACAAATATAGAAATTTTATCGCTATCTTCCGGATGGTGGAAAATATCAATTTACTTACCAATTAAAAATTGTCAGCTTTCATTGTTTTCCTTGTTGATTAGTTGGTGGAAAAATTTTTTCCTGGGAAATGAATTTAGTTCGAATCGGCCTTTAGAAAGATTGGGAGAAGATGAAAGCGGATTTCAGGAAGAAATGATAGAAAATATGCTACAATTTCTACAAAATGAAAAACTCTTAGTCACTCTCAGAGGTGTTCGCGATAATCACCAAATTGTTGTTTTTCAAAAAAAATAAAGATTTTTTAGGAGAATCAAAAGGATTTTTGGGATGGACAACGAATAAACGATACAATGGCAATAGGCTTGATTTATATTATTTTGTATTGTGTATTGAATATTTTATTTGTAAAAGGGGCTGAACGTTCCAGATCATCCTAAAGAAGGAGGTTATTGCATGGAAATTCTAAAAGTTTCTGCAAAGTCAAATCCTAGTTCGGTTGCGGGTGCATTAGCTGGTGTGTTGCGTGAGGCAGGTGCGGCTGAGATTCAAGCGATTGGAGCTGGTGCGATTAACCAAGCGATTAAAGCGATTGCGATTGCAAGGGGATTTGTAGCACCGCATGGAATGGACTTAATCTGTATCCCTGCTTTTATGGATATTGTGATTGATGGGGAAGATCGTACTGCAATTAGGTTAATTATTGAGCCCAGATAGTCGGTCGGGCTTTGAAGAGAAAGCAGGTTGCTTTTTCACTACCCCCCGAAAATGAGACAGAAAATAAAAAGCTCTATCGCAAAAAGCAGTTAAGCGGATAAACTTCGTCTTTCAAGCGGAGTTTGTCCGCTTTTAACAATAAAAATCCCCCGGCTTTGCAAGGGGGTATTTCATATGCGGGCATATCTCTCTAATGCTAGTAGCGTCTCAAGGCGCATAAACGATCTGCCATTTTGTGAAAGCTTAGCTACCCGTAAACGGGTCTTTATATTCTATTAATGAGATTTGATCAGATATTCGATCTTCCTTCAATTGATTCTGAATATATTCAGTTACTTTCCTTGTGTTTTTTCCCACTGTATCCACGTAATAACCTCTGCACCAAAAGCTTCGATTTCCATATTTATACTTCATATTT